>Ga0315298_1007886_pt1 | contig 13812 bp, 13 predicted proteins | sample WHS_1_MG_FD_203077 | JGI IMG/M metagenome (GOLD analysis project Ga0315298, IMG submission 203077) | Extremophilic microbial mat communities from Washburn Hot Springs, YNP, Wyoming, USA - WHS_1_MG | ecosystem: Environmental > Aquatic > Thermal springs > Hot (42-90C) | place: USA: Wyoming...
TTATCTTTTAAATATTTAAACGAAATCTCAGGATGTGACAGGGCTATTTTAATAATTATATCAGAAATATACATAGCTTCTGTAGAAGGACGTTTTAGAAATTTTCGTCTTGCAGGAGTATTATAAAACACATCTTTTATTTCAACAGATGTACCTTTTTGACATCCGCTAGGTTGTTTTTCAAGAATTTTACCGCCTTCTATTGATAATTTGACACCTAATTGAGAAGTTTCTTCTCTTGTAAGCAGTGTCACTTTAGATATAGCCGCAATGCTGGCAAGAGCTTCACCTCTAAAACCTAACGTATTAATGCTGTATAAATCTTTATCTGCCTTTATTTTACTTGTAGCATGACGGGAAAAGGCAAGGACAGAATCAACCTCATTCATTCCATTACCATCATCTGAAACTTTTATATAGGGTATTCCTCCATCAAATATTTCAATTGAAATATTTTTACTATTTGCATCTATGGAATTTTCTACAAGTTCTTTAACTATAGAAGCGGGTCTTTCTACAACTTCGCCTGCAGCAATTTTATTAATAAGTTTATCATCTAATAAAATTATTTTGTTCATAATATTTCACTCCTGATAATATTAGCTTTTTCTTTTAAAGCATATAAATAATTTAGAGCTTGCAATGGTGTCATATTATTTAAATCACAATTATAAATACTGTTTATGATTTCATCTTTTGCAGATGTAAAAATATCTATTTGTGTTACTGTCATTTCTTTATAAGAATTATTTTTTGTTTTTATATCATTTTCATTTTCTAAATTATCTAAGATTTCTTTAGCTCTTTTTATTAAAGAATCTGGAAGACCGGCCAGTTTTGAAACTTGAATACCATAGCTTTTATCAGCTCCACCAGGTACTATTTTTCTTAAAAATATAATATCATCATGCATTTCTTTTACGAGTATATTATAATTTTTTACACCTATCATTTTATTTTCTAAATGTGTAAGTTCATGATAATGTGTAGCAAAAAGTGTTTTAGTTTTTAAGTTTTCATGTATATATTCTATGACTGCATGTGCAATACTCATTCCATCATAAGTGCTAGTACCACGTCCTACTTCGTCTAATATAATTAAACTTTTATCAGTTGCATATTTTAAGATATTTGCTACTTCTGACATTTCAACCATAAAAGTACTTTGGCCAGAAAATAAATCATCTGAAGCACCTACTCTTGTAAATATTTTATCTACAATACCTATTTGTGCATATGAAGCAGGAACAAAACAACCTATCTGTGCCATTAAAACTATTAGGGCAACTTGTCTCATATATGTTGACTTTCCTGCCATATTAGGCCCAGTTATAATCATAATAGGTTCATTAGAGTCTATCTTTATATCGTTAGATACAAAAGAATCTTCTAATATTGATTCAATTACAGGATGGCGTCCATCTTTTATAATAATTGTATCATCATTTCTAATATCAGGTTTTATATAATTGTTGATTTCTGATACTTCTGCAAAAGATAGTAATACATCTATTAAAGCTATATTTTTTGCTGTGTTTTGTATTCGAATAAGTTGAAGTTCTATTTTTTCTCTTATATCATTAAAAATATTATATTCTAATTCAATTAATTTTTCTTCTGCTCCAAGGATCTTTTCTTCTATTTCTTTTAATTCTGGTGTGATATATCTTTCTGCATTAGATAGGGTCTGTTTTCTTATATATCTTTCAGGAACCTGTGAAATATTTGATTTTGTAATTTCTAAAAAATATCCAAAAACTTTGTTGTAACCAACTTTTAAATTTTTAATTCCCGTTTTTTCTCTCTCATAAGTTTCAAGATTAGCAATCCAGCTTTTGCCTTCTTGTGAAGCTTTTCGTAAATTGTCGACAGTTTCATTGTATCCATCTTTAATAATGTTACCTTCTTTTAACTGTAAAGAAGGATCATCTTTTATAGATTCATCAATTAGTTTATATACATCATCTAGAATATCAAAATTTTCATATATATTTTTAAAAAGTAATGAATTAAAATTCTTTAATATATTCTTAATATCGGGCAAATTTTCTATAGATAATTTTATAGCTATAAAATCTTTAGCATTAATATTTTGATAAACAATTTTACTTGAAAGTCTTTCTAGGTCATATATTTTATTTAATGAGCTTTTTAATAAACTTCTGCTTTTAAAATCTTTTAAAAGTTCTTCAACAGCATCTAATCTTAAATCTATCATGTATTTATCTACAAGGGGTTCTTCTAACCATTTTTTTAAAAGTCTTCCCCCCATTGGAGTTATAGTTTTGTCAAGTACCCATAAAAGTGAACCTTTTACAGACCTGTTTTTATTTGATTCCAATACTTCAAGATTTTTCAGTGAATTTGAATCTATAACCATATAAGAATTATCTTCATAAAAAGATAACTTATTTATATGCTTTAAAGGAACTTTTTGAAGTTCCTTAAGATAATTAAAAAGCATAGCTAAAGAAGTTATTGTATATTTTTTATTATTTAAATTTAATTCATCAAGATTTTTATTAAACTGGTTAATAATCAAATTAACTTTATCTTGCTCTGAGAGTTGAGGCGGTTCATACTGATTCACTGCACAATTATTCGTTTTAAAAATTTTTACATATTTATTATTTCTATAAAAATACTCATTTGCTATTATTTCTGATGGTTTATATTTAGCAATTTCATCATATATTTTTCTTTCATCAGTGCAATTTAAAATCTGAGTAGAGTATAAATCTCCTGTTGTTACATCAACTGCAGAAATACCATAATTGTACTTTTCTTTAAAAACACATATTAAATAATTATTAGATCTTTCATCAATAGATTTCGTGTTTATAATTGTACCAGGAGTGTATATTCTTACTACATCTCTTTTTACTATACCTTTAACTTTTGATGGATCTTCCAGTTGCTCACAAATAGCAACTTTATAACCTTTTTTTATTAGTTTATCTATGTAAAAATCAGATGCATGATAGGGAACTCCTGCCATTGGAGCTCTTTCTTTTAAGCCACAGTCTTTACCTGTTAAAGCTATTTCAAGTTCTTTTGCAGCAATTTGTGCATCTTCATAAAACATTTCATAAAAGTCACCAAGTCTAAAAAACAAAATAGCATCTTTATATTTTTCTTTGATTTTTAAATATTGTTCCATCATAGGGGTAAGAGCCATAATTTTGCACCTCCGACTTTATATATTATACCATAAAAATGCGTACCTATATAGGTGCGCATTTTGTAAACATATTAATTATTTATTATTTCTCCTTGCATAGTCCAAGCTTTTGTTTGTTTTATTTTTACATTTAATAAACTACCTATTAAATCTGGGCTACCATCAAAGTGAACAATTTTATTAGTTCGCGTTCTTCCTGTTAATTTATTTTTGTCTCTTTTACTTATACCTTCAACTAAAACTTCAAGAATCTTGCCTTTTAATTTTTCATTTTCTTCTATGCTTATTTTATTTTGTAATTCTATTAGTTCTTCTAAACGTTTGTGTTTTGTTTCTTCATCAATCTGTTCAGGTAGTTTAGAAGCTATTGTACCTGATCTTTTGGAATAAATAAATGTATAAGCAGCATCAAAACGGACTTTTTTTACAATATCAATGGTTTCATTAAAATCAATATCTGTTTCTCCAGGGAACCCTACTATTATATCAGTTGTAATAGTAATATCAGGTATATTTCTCCTTAATTTTTCAATAATTTCAAGATATTTTTCTTTAGTATACTTCCTATTCATTTTATCTAAAATTTTATTACTTCCGGATTGAATTGGAAGGTGTAAATGTTCGCATACCTTATCTAAATCCCTCATTGCATATATAAGTTCATCTGAAATATCTTTGGGGTTTGACGTCATAAATCTTATTCTTTCTATGCCATTTATATCATTTACCATATGAAGCAATTTTGCAAAATTTATATCTTGTTTCAGATCATTTCCGTAGGAATTTACATTTTGTCCCAACAGGGTTATTTCTTTTGTTCCTTCATCTGCTAGTTTTTCAATTTCTGTAATAATATCTTCAGGTCTTCTGCTTTTCTCCCTTCCCCTTACATATGGTACTATGCAATAAGTACAAAAATTATTGCACCCATATATTATATTTACCCATGCTTTCAATTTATCAGATCTTTTTACAGGTAAATTTTCAACAACATTGTTTGTGTCATCAACTATATCAAACACAGTTGATTTTGATTTTAAAGACATATAAATCAGTTCTGGAAGTTTATATATATTATGAGTGCCAAATACAATATCTACATATGGATATTTATTTTTTATTTTCTGTACGATTTCTTTTTGCTGCATCATACAGCCTGATATTCCAATTATAGTATCAGGCTTTTGCTTTTTTAGCTCTTTTAATTGGGATACTCTGCCTAATACGCGTATTTCAGCATGCTCTCTTACAGCACAGGTATTAAAAAGTATTATATTGGCATCAGCAATATTATCTGTAAAAGTATATCCCATTTTTTCCAGCATACCTGCAAGTTTTTCAGAATCATGTACATTCATCTGGCATCCATAAGTTTCAATATGGTATTTAGGCAATTTATTTTTATTTAAATCAGCTATTTCGTTCATTATTTTACTCTGCTTAAGTAAATCTTGTTCTGAAATACTTACAATATTTTTTTCCATTAAAATTTTAACCTTCTTTCTATGTATAATTTATGTTTTTTCTGAAATAAAATTTTTATTAGTTAATTTTTTATAAAAGAATGTTTTTAAAGGTTCAAAATTATATCTGTATGGTAAAATTATTTGTTCAGTACTGCCAACAAAAAATATACCATCATTGTTTAAAGAATCATAAAATTTTTTATATATTCTGTCTTTAGCCACATCATTAAAATAAATCATTACATTTCTGCATATTAACAAATCGATATTTTCAGGATATTTATCATTTAGTAAGTCATGTTTTTGAAAATTAATTTTATTTCTAATTTCAGCTTTGATCTGCATTGATTTTTCATCATATTTTATAAAATATTTATCTACAAAATGTTTTGGAACTTTTTTGATATTTTCAATATTATAAATACCTTTTTTGGCTTTATCTAAAACAGTTTCATCTATATCTGTAGCTAAAATAGTTATTTTGTCAAGGTCAATAAAATTAGTCATAAGCATTGCTATTGAATAAGGTTCTTCACCTGTAGAACATGCTGCACTCCATATTTTAAAATTCTTTTTAACTATTTTAGGTAATATTTCTTTCTCTAATATTTCCCATTGACCTGGATTTCTAAAAAATTCGGTTACATTAATAGTTATATACTTTAAAAACTCATTATACAGGTTTTTATTTTTAGTAATTTGTTGAATATATTCATCATAAGATTTTAATTTGTAACCTGAAATAAGAGAATCTATTCGACGCTTCATTTGTTTTTCTTTATATAAAGATAAATCTATACCAGTTAATTTATATACTTCTTTTACAAAATCTTCGTAGCCTACCAAATTAGTTCACCTCTTGTAATATATAAAAAAGTGGCTATAAAGCCACAAAATAATGATGTAAAGGGGTCTCAATGTATTTGTGAGGTTCATTAGTATTATTTACAAAATAAAATAAAATATACAAGAATATTTTTAAATATTATAAATTTACAACCTGAACAGGTTTTTCAAAAACTCCGCGTTTTACTTCAGTAGCGGTCATATTTGTAGCCTTTAGCATTTTAGCTATATAATTACAGGCATCCCACGGATTAACGTCATCTCCACAAGTAAATACATCAACTGCGGCATAGCCTAGTTCGGGCCAAGTATGAATTGTTATATGCGATTCAGATATCACCACAACTCCGCTCACGCCCTGGGGGCTAAATTTATGGAAAGCAACTTCACGTATTTCCGCACCTGTCACTATAGCTGATTGCACCATTATGTCTTCAATAACTTCATGATTGTCTAAAATATTATTATCGCACCCATAAATTTCTGCCAATATATGGCGTCCCAAAGCATTCATTCTGTTATCGTGCCTCCTTATTAAATAATGTATACATTCAATGATATAAATTTTATCAGATTTTTATCTTTTGTCAAGGTTTTTTACATGACAGTTATAAATTATTTTTATTTATAATATCCCCAATTGTAATATTTAATTTTTGAGTATCTAACTCTGGAATATCTTCTACTGGAGGTACTTCTTTTAAACTTATTTTACGTTTATTTATGTCTATTGATAAAATTTCTACTTGTATAGAATTTTCTACTTTATAATCTTTAATATTATTTTCTAAATTATTTTTGTATATTAGACCATCTATACCTACTTCTAAAGTTGCAAAAATACCAAAAGTAGTAATATTGCTTATTGTTGCCTTTAGTACATCACCAACATGATATTTATTTTCTGCATCTATCCATGGATCTTGAAGAATATTTTTTAAACTTAAAGTTATCTTGTTTTTTTCTTTATCTATATTTAATATATATACTGAAACATTGTCACCAATCTTTATAATTTCATCAGGTTTTTTAATTTTTCCCCAGCTCATTTCGCTGATAGGAAGAAAAGCATCAAAACCTCCTATATCAATAAATGCACCATAATCAACAATGTTTTTTACAATACCATTTATTGTATCTCCCTCTTTAATGCTTTTAAAAAGTTGTTCTTTTTTCTCCTTTCTCTCTAATTCTAAAACGGCTTTGTGTGATGCAATTAATTTTTTATCTGGTATAAATTCTATTATTTTAAGTTTTAGAGTCTTACCTATATATTCATTTAAATCCTTCACATAATGTAATGATAACAAAGAAGCAGGTATAAAAGCTTTTACTCCAAATATAGAAGCTATAACGCCACTTTTTACTGCTTCAATTATTTCACCTTCTATTACTTCGCCATCGTTAAAAGCCTTTTGAAGTTTTTCTTTAGCTACTTCTTTATCTGCAAGAACTTTTGAAGCTAAAACATTACCATCTTCATTTTCTTTTTTTTCAATATAAAGATCAATTATGTCACCTATATTAAAATATTCTTTAATATTCTTTGATGTGTTTAAAACTAATTCATTTTTTGGAACAAAGGCATCTGATTTATAACCTATATCTGCAATAATTCCATCATCAGATACACGTATTATTTTCCCTTTGACTATATCGCCAGTATGAATATTTATAAAATTATAATCTTCCATAAAATTACTCATTTATATCAATCCTTTCTAAGAAGTTTTATTTTTGCTACTACTTCATCTATAAGATAATCTGGAGTTGAAGCCCCTGCTGTTATTCCAATATTATTACTATCTTTAACCATATTGTAATTAATTTCTTCAATTTTTTCTATATGATATGTTTTATTACAGTTTTTTTCACATATTTTTTTTAATTTTTGTGTATTAGAGCTGTTTTTGCCACCTATAACTATAATTGTATCTACTTTTTGTGATAACTCATAAGCGGCTTTCTGTCTTTTTTGCGTAGCATCACAAATTGTATTAAAATATACAGGTTCTTTTATTTTATTATTTAAAATTGATATTATATTTTGCCACATTTCTTCTGTAATTGTTGTTTGTGCAACTACACAACCTTTTCCTATTTCTGAGATGTTTAAAGCCTCATCTATACTATTAACCACATAAGCAGAATTATCACACCATCCATTTACACCCTGAACCTCTGGATGAGTTTTATCTCCAATAATGATTATATTATATCCTTTTAAATGGTAATCATTTACAATATCCTGTACTTTTTTTACAAAAGGACATGTAACGTCAATTATTTTAACATTTTTTTCTTTTAACCTATTATATAGTAATTTAGAAATTCCATGTGTACGAATAATTATTTTGTCACCAGGTTTTAGTTTTTCAATATCAATTTCTTCAATATGTTTTACACCTTTTTCTGATAAATCTTCAACAACTTGAGGATTATGAATTAATTCACCCAAGGAATATATATTATTATCTGAGTTTTTTATTATTTCATTATAAGCAATCTCAACTGCTCTTTTAACCCCAAAACAAAATCCAGCATTTTCTGCTATAAAAATATTCATATTAAACCTCCTATATAAGTTTTGATATTTCATCCATTATTTCTTTTCCAATCGATTCCAGGTCTTTTTGAGAAGGCCTGTTTTTATAATATTTATCAAAACTCAAAGGTTTTCCAATTCTTATATTAATTTTTGAAAATAATCTATATTTGCCACTAATACCAATTGGTATTACTAAAGCATGGCTTTTTACCGCCAAAAGAGAAACTCCTGCTTCAGCCTCTTTCAATTTACCATTTTTACTTCTTGTACCTTCAGGAAAAATTCCAACAGCTTGACCTTTTTTTAAATAATATAATGCAGTTTTTATTGCTGCAAAATCTGCTGTCCCACGTTTTACAGGGAAAGCACCTAACCCCTTTTGTAATAAGAAGCCCAATATGGGGTTCTTATATAATTCTGCTTTTGCCATAAAATAAACTCTCCTGTTAATTAAGGCACCAATAACTGGAGGATCTAAAAGACTTATATGATTTGGGCATATTATAATTGGACCTTTTTCAGGTATATTTTGAATACCTTCAACCTTTATTCTGAATACTATTTTTATAATTGCTAATACAATATATTTAGCAAAATAATAAAACATAAGATTTCCCCTTTAGTTTTCATTTTCTTTTATAATTTTATATATTTTATTTATAACTTCATCTATTGTTAAATCAGATGTATCTATAACAATTGCATCTTTTGATATAATAAGCGGAGCTATATCTCTTGTAGAATCATTAATATCTCTTTCTTGAATTTCTTTAAGAACTTTGTCATATTCAACATTAAATTTTTTACTTTTTAATTCATTGTATCTTCTTTTTGCTCTTACGGATAAAGATGCAGTTAAAAAAAATTTGTATTGTGCATCAGGAAGTACTACACTTCCAATATCTCTGCCATCCATTACAACATTATTTTTGAAAGCCATATCTTGCTGCTTTTTTACAAGTATTTCACGTATTTTTTTTATTTTAGATATATTTGACACATGGTCATTTATATATGGTTTTCGGATTTCATCAGTAATATCAATATTATCTAAGAATATTTTATTTTTTTCAAAATATATATTTGAATTTACAATTTTTGAGTAAACTTCATTTTCGTCATTTATATCAATATTTTCTTTTAAAACTTTATATGTAACTGCTCTATACATGGATCCTGTATCAATGTATATATAACCTAATAAATCTGCAAGTTTTTTTGCAATAGTACTTTTTCCAGCTCCTGCAGGCCCGTCGATAGCTATTTTAATTGTCATTATATCACCTCAAATTAAATCTGGTCGTAAATTTTTAGCATCTTTTAGATATATGTGCTTTATTTTTTTTTCTTCTGTAAAATTTACAAACATAATAACTCTTATACATTTTTTAAGACTATTTTCAACATCCATTTCTTGAAAACACATCATGGGTACAGAAGTAATGCCATATTGCCTAACAGCCTCGGCTGGATATATTTTATTAATATCTTTTGTTGTACTAAAAAAAATAGCTGTGATATCATTTATGTCAATATTATTATTTTTGATAATTTCATCTATAAGGGTTATAGTATCATGGGAAATTTGAATTTTAGTATTCTCAGTTGTAATTGCTCCTCTTATAGCCTTAATAGTTCATTCTCCTTTCTTTATCTTGGTAATTGTTCTTTTAAATATTATATAGTATATTTGTTTTTATAACAATATATTTTACTTTAAAACAACCATACAAATTTTTTTAATGTTTTTATCTGTGTAAATGATGGTAGTCTTTTGAGGTTCTATTACATTATCCGATGTGTTCGTTATTTTAAAATATATAGGTTCTGATTCTTTTGTGCTATCTATTTCTAAAATTTCATTTTGTTTTACTTCAACTTCTACAAATTTATTAGTAAAATTTGCAATTGGATCACCATTTATTAAAATATATGAGTTTTTTGCTTGTTCTTTATCTATAACTTCAATAGTGACATAACCTTTTTCTGATAAATAAGTGTTTAAACTGATCCCTTCATTTTTTTCAGTCATATTTAATGCTGATCTTATATGATCATCCGTCATAAGAAATTGTATTAATACTATTAATAAAAGACCAGTAAAAATTAACACAGCTATTATATTTTCATTAAAATAATTTAACTTTTTTCTTTTTACTCTTTTACCCATTTTTATCCTCCTTCCAATTATATTATTATGCAAATAAACAAAAAAAATGCGGAAAACCCGCATTTTAAGAATTTGTTCCGGCTACATAGCCTGTAGAAAAAGCAATCTGAAGATTAAAGCCTCCTGTTAAACCATCTACATCTATAATTTCTCCTGCAAAAAAAAGTCCTTTAATAATTTTGGATTCTAAAGTAGATGGATCTATTTCTTTTATAGATACGCCGCCAGCAGTTACTATAGCTTCTTGTATAGGTCTTAAATCTTTTATATGAAAAGTTAAATTTTTTATAATGTATAGGAGTGTCAATCTTTCTTTTTTAGTGATATCTCTGATTTTTTTTTCTTTATCGATTCCAGACAGGGTTATTATGTAAGGTATAAGAGTTTGTGGAAGTAAATCTGATAAAGCATTTTTTATATCTTTGTTTATATATTTCTGAAAATCTCTTAAAATTCTTTTATCTAAAATTTCTAAAGGTAAGGCTGGCTTTAGATCAATATGGATTTTTACATTGTCTTTTTCTAAATATTTTAATATATAACGGCTTAAAGTTAAAATTACTGGACCTGATAATCCAAAATGAGTAAACAGCATTTCGCCAAATTCATCTTTAATAAATTTATTTCCGGAATATGCTGTTACTTTAACATTTTTTAAAGAAAGACCCATAAGACTTCTTACATTTTCATGTGTAATCAGAGGGACTAATGCAGGTCTTTGTTTTATTATCGTATGACCTAATTTTTCTGCTATTTTATAGCCATCACCAGTGCTGCCTGTTACTGGATAAGATAATCCACCGGTTGTTAATATAACGCTGTCACAAGGTAAAAATTCGTTATTTGCTATTATACCTTCAACAACATTATTTTTAGATATTATTTCACTTACCGATGTATTAAGCTTTATTTTCACGTTATTTTTATTTAGAATTTTTATAAAAAATTCTTTTACATCAGAAGATTTATCTGAAATAGGGAAAACCCTTTTACCACGTTCAGTTTTAGTTTTTAATCCATTATTATTCATAAAAGCAATTAAATCTTTATTAGAAAATTTTGAAAAAGAACTGTATAAAAACTTTCCGTTACCTGGTATATTATCAAAAAATTCTTCTTTTTCGCAGTCATTTGTTATATTACATCTACCTTTACCTGTTATTAACAGCTTTTTACCTAATATATTATTTTTTTCAAATATAGTAACATCTTTATTATTATTAGATGCAGCTATTGCAGCCATCATACCTGCAGGGCCACCACCTATTATAAATACTTTTTTCAATTTTTATCGCTCCTTAAATGGCATGTATCATTTAATAAAGTTAATACAGCTTTTCCATCATCTTTTATATCTATAATACTCAAAGATGTATTGTCAAGTCTTATTTTTGTATAAAAATGCAATTCTATACCTAAAAGTCCAAGTATTAATGCTTTTATTGAAGTACCATGAGAAACTATTAAAATGTTTTTGTTTGGATTTTCCCTTATTATTTTTTTTACACTATTTATAATTCTTTTCTGTACAACTTCCAGAGTTTCAGCCTTTTCAATTTTAACTTTTTCAGGACTTGTTTTCCATAATTCATATAGATCTTTATATAATTTATTTATTGCATTACTTGTTAAACCTTCCCATATACCGAATGACATTTCTCTTAATTCGGTTAGTTTTTTTACCTCTTTGTTGTTATGTTCAGCAATAATTTTAGCTGTTTCATAAGCTCTGTTTAAATCACTGGTATATATATAATCAATGTCAAAATTACTTAACCTGTCAGCAAGAAGATGTGCCTGTTTAATACCTAGTTCCGAAAGATTTGTGTTTTTAGTACCTTGTACTTTATTATGTAAATTCCATTCTGATTGGCCATGTCTTACAATATAAAGACGGGTCATTATAAAGACCTCCTTAAAAATAAATTAACTTTTTGTTTGCTTTATATATTTTATCACATAAAAAAAAGGCCTTCAATGAAGACCTTATACCCAACCTCTTAATTTCATTGCCTCATAGACTCTTTTTATAGAAATCATATATGCTGCTGTTCTCATATCAGTTTTATATTGAGATGCTAGTTTTTCTATAGCATTAAAAGCATTTACCATTAGTACTTCTTGTTTTTCTTCTACTTCTTTTTCAGTCCAATAATAATTCATTAAGTTTTGTACCCATTCAAAATATGAAACAGTCACTCCTCCTGAATTTGCTAAAATATCTGGTACTACTAGAATTCCTTTTTCAAATAAAATTTTATCAGCATCAGGTGTCGTTGGACCATTTGCTCCTTCACAAATTATTTTTGCTTTTACAGCATCAGCATTAACTGAAGTTATTTGGTTTTCTAATGCAGCAAGAGCTAATATATCTACATCAGCCTGAAGTAAATCATCATTTGAAATACTTGTTGTACCTTCAAAATCACACACTGTTCCTGTTTTATTAACATGAGTAATAAGTTTTTCAACATCAATACCATTTTTATTGTATATTCCACCATAAACATCACTTATTGCAATTACTTTTGCACCTAGTTTGTGAAAGTTAAGTGCAGTAAAGCTTCCTACATTTCCAAAACCCTGTACTGCTACTGTAGAATTTTTAAAATCCAGATGCAATCGTTTTACAGCTTCACGAGCCATTAAAGCAACACCATAACCAGTAGCTGCTGTTCTACCTTGTGAACCACCCAAAATAATTGGTTTTCCTGTAATAACACCAGGACTATTGTAACCAACTATTTTACTATATTCATCAATCATCCATGACATTATCTGCATATTTGTATTTACATCTGGTGCTGGAATATCTTTATAAGGTCCAATAATGCTCATAATTGCTCTTATATAACCTCTGCTTAATCTTTGAAGCTCATCATTTGATAATTCTTTAGGGTTTACAACAACGCCACCTTTAGCTCCACCATATGGTATTCCAACAACTCCGCACTTAAACGTCATCCATGTAGATAAGGCTTTTACTTCATCAAGTGTTACATCAGGATGAAATCTTATTCCTCCTTTTGTTGGTCCAATTGCATCATTATGTTGAGCTCTATAACCTTTAAATACTCTTATTGAGCCATCATCCATCTGAACAGGAATAGATACTTCTAATACCCTCATTGGTTCTTTTAAAAGTTCATAAACTGACTTATCAAGGCCTAAAAGGTCACAGGCATTTTTAACCTGTCTTTGTGCAATTGCTAATGGATTTAAAGTTTCTTTTGACATATTTATTTTCCTCCTAAAATATAATTAAAAATTTTTACTAAAAAAATGTTTACATATTTATATATTCTACAAATTTTATAATAATCCTTCAAAAAATTTAATATATCTTATGATAATTTTGATAAATATACTCCATATTCGTCCCATATATTCTCTAGCTTATCAAAGGTTTCAGAAACCTTATCTCTTTCTTTCATTCCAATAGCAACAATTAAAGCATTTATAAGACTCAGAGGGGCGACTAAAGAGTCTACAAATGAAGCCATATTACTTTTAGCAATAAGTATTTCATCAGCAACAGAAGTTAAAGGTGATATAAGACTGTCAGTAATAGTTACCACTTTTGCATTTTGTGATTTTGCAT
>Ga0315298_1007888_pt1 | contig 13809 bp, 13 predicted proteins | sample WHS_1_MG_FD_203077 | JGI IMG/M metagenome (GOLD analysis project Ga0315298, IMG submission 203077) | Extremophilic microbial mat communities from Washburn Hot Springs, YNP, Wyoming, USA - WHS_1_MG | ecosystem: Environmental > Aquatic > Thermal springs > Hot (42-90C) | place: USA: Wyoming...
TCATCGGTTATATGGGTTCAACCGGGAGGAGCACTGGCCCCCATCTTCATTTTGAAATCAGGGTCAATGGCAGAACCCAAGATCCGCTCTCATATCTTAAATAATTTGTAATCAGGTTAATTTTTTTGTATTTTCAAATTCCGTTTTTGACTGGACTTTTGGTTGAAATTATTGATTTTACCAAAGGAAGGGGACTATCATTAATAATGATGAGAATGGCAAGCTTTTTAAATTGCTATTTGACAGTGGAAGTCTAAAAATGATAAGTTAATTAAAGACGCTTTTTTAACTGTCAAGAAAATGAAAACTGCTCAAGAGAGATATCAACAAATAAATTTAGCCAAAATTCTTTCTTTTTTTGTTTTGACTTTTTTTCTTTCTGTCGGCTATCTTTTTTTGGCGACTAAAAGTGTCCAGGCTCAGGTTTTTAGTCTCAGCCCAGCAACAGCAAGCAAAACGGTTGGCGAAGAATTTACGGTTAGCATTAATATTGATACCCAAAATCAGGCAGTAACTTCTGCCGACGCTAAATTAACTTATGATTCTACGGTTTTGGAAGTGGTTAAAGTTGACAACGGAACTTTTTTTACTGATGAGGCCAGTTATATTGGCAGCGGGACTGTCTATGTTGGCGGTTTTTTCAAAACTGCCGGGGCAACCAAAACAGGCACCGGTCTTTTTGCCACTTTGACTTTGAAAGGGAAGCAGGCTGGCAGTAGTCCTTTAACTTTTGTTTGCTCTACAGCCAAAGATGACAGCAATATCTTTGATGTTACTGGCAATGATTTGATCAAATGTTCCGGGATTGTCAATGGTTCTTATTCGTTGACAGGGACTGCTTTGGCAACCAATGTCTCAACTGCCAGCGCAGTTACTGTTACGCCGAGTTTGCCAACAGGCATTGCCAGCGCCACTCCGACTCCGCCGGTTTCCGGAACATTTTTGCCTACAGTTTTGTTTGGCGGGCTGGGAGTTTTATTAACAATTTTTGGAATCGCAATTATTCTTTAGGATGAGGATGGGAAGTGAGGAATGGGCCTGCACTGAGAAAAGTCGAAGTGTCGGGAAGTGAGGGTGAGCAGTGGGTACAGACTCACCCACACCCTAATATAATTGACATTGGAATTTAGCAAAAATGGAGACACCAATTTCTAACAATCCAAATTTTACCAGTTTTCAGCAGGCTAGTCAGCCGTCTCCTGGTCCGACGGTGTTTACTCCTGCTCCTTCGCCCAAAAAACTGCCGGCCAAAAATATCCTTTTGGCTGGAGTTTTGATTTTGGTTTTAGCGGGGGTGGTTTTGGGCTTTAATCAGATAAGGTCGCTTTTGACAAAAGCGGATAGTGGTTGTACGCCAAGTAATCTTCAGGAAGCAAATTTGACCCCTAATTCAATTGAAATCACTTTTCAGACAGATAAAGCTTGTTTAACTGAGATTGCTTATGGTAATTCTGCTGACTCCCTTTTTTTGAAAATTCCCGAGGATAGAGCAGCTTTAAATCACCGCATTAAGCTTTCTCCTCTCTTGCCTTCAACGACTTACTATTATCAAATTCTGGCTGAAGGGAAAAATGTAAGTACGGTGAGGAGTTTTTTGACAAAGATGGTGCCGACTCCGGCAGTTTCTCCCACTGCTCCTCCGCCAATTGTTGCGCCGACTACGGCGGTGGTTGTTACTGCCACTCCTTCGGCAGTAGTTTCGCCGCCGTTGTCAGGAGTCTCTAGCCCGTCAGCGACTCCGGCTACCAGTTATACTCAGGAAGATTTTATTAAACAATACGGAACAGCTAACGCCGCTTTTGATTTTGACAAAAACGGAGTGGTTAATTCTGCTGATTGGTTTGAGTATCAGAAAAGTCATCAACAGTAAGGCAACTTTTAATTTGAAATCAATCCCTCGACTTTACTCAGGACAAGTTTTTTAAAATATACGAATTTCTAAATTTCCAAAAATTAAAAATTCATTCTTTTAATTAGAGATTCTCTAAAAGTATTGACAGGAATGCTTTTTTAATTCATCATTAAATTATGGAAGATCCTGCCAATACTACCTCGTTGCCGTTTCCTTCTGATTCAACTGCCGGAAGATTGCCGGATCTTTCTTCTTCAAAAACGTCTTCTCCGCCTTTGCCAGAGACGAGTGCGCCTGAGCCTAAGCCAGAGCAGGCGAACAGTCCGCCGCCGCCAACTTTTGTTTTTCAAAAAACAGATGCCGGTGGTTCAGCAACAAGGAAAAGCAAAAAGCCCTTTTTAATTGGGGGAGCGATTTTGGTTTTGTTACTTATTTCTACGGCTTTGGCTGTCTATTTTGTCCAGAAAGGGAAATTTGGAGTTCAAGAGAAAGCCGCTGGTTGCCCGCCAGCTTCCTGTTCTGGTACAGGGTATCTTTGTGCTGATGGTTGTGATTGTAACTGGAGTACTAACAAGGGTGTTAGATGGTATTATAAATGTAATAACGGGGTAGTAGAAAAATATAATGAATATGATTCTTCCTGCGATTCCTCGTGCCCTAGTGGCGGAGGCGGGGGAGGAGGAATCACTTGTGGTGCTGATGGAAGCGGTATTTGGGTAAAAAATAATGGCACCTCAGCGACAACAGTGGCGGTTTCTTGGTTTGCTTCTTATTGTGACCGGACTGATTGTTTTTGTAGTGGTAGCCCAAACAGTGAGAACTTTACTCTCCAACCCGGACAAACAATTACCCGCGGTTTTACCAATTCTCATCCTGCCTGTAACTGGTCTTGGCAAACAGATGTTACCGCTGGCAGTTGCCATCAGAGCGCTCATGGTTGTGGAAGTGAGCCCTGTACTTCGCCGACACCAACTTCTTGTACTGCTGGCGCCGAATCTTATAACTACTTTAATGATCCGGCAACTAATGCGACTTTGGTTAGGGGGCAGACATATAACATCCGCGGCTGGGCAATCTTTTGCGATTTGAAAACAATGTTTCAGATTGATTTGTTTCAGTGTCAATCCGGCTCTTGCAAATATATTGGCGCTGCTAATAAAGGTCTTCCTCGGCCAGATACTACTGCCTATTGCGGCGGGAACAGTGGTGCTAATGGTTGGGATTATAACTGGACAGTTCCTGCGGACAGTTATCTTGGTCAGGTGACTCTGCATTCTGCGGCAATTGAGACAAATGAAAAAGTTGGCAGTGTTTATAAATGCGTCAAAACAGTAGATAGGGTAGTCAATATTGTAACGCCGACAGCAACTCCCACGCCTACCAGTACGCCAATTCCCACACCAACCCCGACCAGTAAGCCAACCAGTACACCAACACCGCTGCCTGCTTGCGTGAATGTTCAAGTCAGCGCCACAGGTGGAGACTTGAATAATCTGAAAATTGGAGACAGTTTAACTTTCAATGTTACTTTTAGCGGCACGGTTGAGGATGTTGGCGTGGTGATCAAAAAAGATGGAGTACGCGTGCAAACTTTGACCGCTGGGGGAGCAAAGACTAATTCATGGACCAGTCCAGCTTATACAATTGAAAGTATTGGGTCGTATGAAGTTTCCGCTTATGTAAAAGTTAATGGAGTTTGGCAATGAAGAAAAATTTAGTTTTAATCGGAATTATAATTGTTACCATTGTGTTGGCAGTTTTGTCAGTGGTGACTGCGCTAAAAATCAAAGAGTTGGGAACTCAACCAGTGGCGCCGTCAGTGCCGCAAGCTAAACCGAAAGCAACTGGGCCGGAGATACCGGATATTCCGCCTTCGACCTCTGCTTGCCGGCAAACTTTTCTGGTTGCTTTAGCGCCAACTAATACTCCTGGTCCGAGTCCCACGCCCACACCAACTAGCACTCCCGGCCCCAGTCCAACTCCAACTCTAACTCCCACGCCAACCAATACTCCTACTCCTGAACCAACAGTTACCGGGACGCCAGCGCCAACCGCGACTCCGACCCCGGAGCCAACTAATACTCCTGGTCCGAGTCCCACGCCCACGCCAACTAGCACTCCTGGTCCGACGAGTACACCTGCGCCGAATCCGACAGCCACGCCAGTAGTGCCGACGCCCACGGAGATGCAATTGCCTACTGCTGGTTTGCGAATGCCAACTTTGGGAGGAATAATTGCTGGTTTCTTGCTTATCTCCATCGGAGCCGCGTTGGTATTTTGATAGTTAAAAGTTCGAAGTTAAAAGTTCAAAATTACAGTTCAAAGTTTAAAGTTTGTTTTTGCCCTTCAGGGTAGTTCTTGATGAACCAAAATTCTTACCAGTTCATCAGTTTCCTTTAAGATTTCATCAATCTTGGGAATCAACTTTTCATCTAGGTCCTTTGATAATGCCAACCAGAATTTTGTTTCATTTCCACTCTTAAGAGCATGATTTAAGAAATTAATAAACTACCGGCCAGTCCTACAGTGATAACGCAACCTTCCGAATGTAACATTGGAGATGTTTTTCCCCGCCTATCGAGCAACTAATAATTGATTTTGTAATTCTTGCTCTTCGTATTTGGTCAACCAGCGAGTAAGTTTCTCTATTAGGAAATTAACCAGTGATTTTATGGATTAGCAGAATAAGCCGATGGTTGTTTGCCAAGCAATTAACCCAATGAAGACCTTATCTTTGCTCTTTCCACCCCTTAATACTTAATACATAATACATAATACATGATACTTAATACTTGATACTTATTGTGTGGACTCGAGGGGATTCGGACCCCTTACCCCTGCAATGCGAATGCAGTGCTCTACCAGATGAGCTACGAGCCCGTTTTTACGAGCCGAAGACGCATATACCACATTTTAGCATAAAAGCTGCTGCCTTAGCAGTGATTTTTAAAAATTTTTTTCTCTTTTTCTTTTTTCAATGATCAACCTGCTCTTGATGAATTTACAATCGACCATAAGATTAAGAATCTCTTCCAGTCTTTGGGAATCTATGCCAATAGCCTTTGCAATTTTGTTTTTGTCAAGGTCTTCTAAAAATTCTTCTTTGTGGTCCGAGTTGTCTGGCATAACAAAGGAGAGAATATCGCCCATATACAAGGCTAAATTCCTTCGCCCTTCCTCGCTGTCGGGAGCAAGTCCTCTTTTGATTCCGGTTTCAACTGCGCTGGCGGTTTGACCCTCAGGCTCTAAAAGACAAACGAGAGTTCTTTCTCTCCAGATTTGCCTTTTTTCTGAAATTTGCGTATTAACCGGCGCTAATTCTTTGATCATAGACAATAAAAAACAATAAAAAACCTCCCTTTCGGGAGGTTGTTCTCGTAAATATTCTTTAATCTACGGCAACCAACCTCCCGTCTGCGAGGCAATAATAATAATGGCAATAGAGATTGGTTGTCTTCTCATTGACTTAAAAATATCACCGGCCATTAATTTTGTCAACTTTTGGAATCGGCTTGATCAGCATCAGTTTCCTGGACGCTGTCAGCGAATTTGACAGCAAAGCCCAGCTGTGCTATTAATTCGCTTAAGATGATAGAGACCAAACCAGCTTTTGTGCAAATAAAGGAGGAACTAGATTTTAAGCAAAAAGAGTTGGCAGCATACTCCATTTTTGAGAGACTGGAGTGGGAATTAGCTGGAAAAAGAAGCTTGGGACAAGAGATTCACAAACAAGGGCTAGAACTGCTCAAGCAATTTGGCGACAGAAAAAACGTTTTAAGTCAGGAAAAGGAACAGGCAGTAGCAATTTCTTATCAGGTTTTAGAAGGAAGATTTGAAAATCTTCTGATGAAGACCAATGCTTTTCAGGATTCTGAGAAACCGGTTTTGTATTTAGGGATGGAGGAAAAACAGGAGGTTATAGTTATTCCTCCTTATGAAGACGTGCCATATGTGCTTTCTTTGCCTTTTTCTGAGATAAAAAAAGAAAGACAGATTATTGCCAAGAATCACGATGCGATAATAAAAGGGATTGCCGCCGATGATTTGGCAAAAATTTTGGATTTCCTTAGTGGAGAGAAGGAAAGGCTTAGTAATGGAAAGAGAAAAGCTGGCTAATATCATTGGCTCAGGACTAGCAGTGAAATCAAAATTGAAGATTTGAAAGATGATGATCGGGTGGTTTTACGAAGCGGCCCAGGTGGACTTGAGGCCTTGGAGGTGGGAGCTGACGGCGGGTTTATCAAACGGTTAGATAAAGTGGAGAAAAGACACAAAAGAAAGACCCAACTTACTAAAGATATTGATGGAGGAACCATCATTGCCGAAGTTATCGCTCCGGAACGATCTAAAAAAAGAAAAAGATAGCAATGTGGGAACGGGAAGTTATTGTGCCAGTTAGGGCGAGCGAATTTTTGGGCGCCAGAAAAAGATTGATGCCTCGGACCAGAGAGGGAAAAGCGGTTATTGATAGTAGGGGAGTTGCTTGGCGGGAGCCGCCTTTTTTGCACGAGCAAACATTAGTTGCCGCTTGGGTAAGATCAGTGGAGGAAATGGCGCAAGGAGGAATTTTAAATCAACACCTCAGAGATGTTTGTATCTTATTTTGTTGGATTCAAGGAAATCAAGATGGTTTTTGGGAACCAATGAGGGTTGAGGATTGGGAAAGAAGAAAAACTAATCCTCCTTTTTTGTCTGAGGCAGGCAAAGTATTTATGTCTCTTCAGCTGTCACGATTGTCTGATCTTAAGGTTTGGAAAAGTGATGAAGCGGGGAAGGTGGTTCTTGCCTTACTTGAGAGAGATCTTGACATCTTAAGGCAGGTGGGAATTTTCAGATTGTCGGAGGGAGGAATGAATTTAGTCAAGGAAAATATTACAAAAGAACTCAAGGAGAAAACCGGCTAAACAAGTTTGGGGCGTTGGTTTTACCTCACTAGCCGTGTACACTCATATTAAGTAAACCAAAGAGACATCGGTAACGCTTTTTCTGACCGTCTTTAAAATCCTCTGGCACTCTTTTTATATTTTATAGTTGAATAATTTGACTTATAGCAATAACAATACTAAAATGGCCGCAAATGAATCAATGCGAAGGCTGTCCTCGGAGTTGCTGTTTAAATTTTAAGATTACCTCTGAGATTAGAGATCCATTTGGCCTTCAGAAAGAGTTGAATTTGTTTCCTTTTATCAGACGAACAGGGGAAGAGTTAATTTTGGATCCTCAAGGTCATGAGTGTGTGGTTGGCGTTTATAATTGTGATCGTTTTGATACCGATAAAGGTGAATGTCGTGATTATGGTATTAAACCGCGCCCTATTTTTTGTGAAACTACCGGAATTAGAACTAGTCCGCATGGGCAATGTTTGTTAAAATCAAGAGATGGAGATAAAAAAGTGGCATAATTTGGCAATTATTTTTGGAGGCAAACCTCCTGAGCATGAGCTCCTAACTGTAATTTTTTTTCAGATGTGGAATTGGATTAACCAACAAAACAAGGAGTTCTAAAATGATAAATAATATTGAAAGACGAGAATCTGGGCATTTATTCGAGGAAGTTTTGTGGTTTTATGAAAATGAGAAAAATTTAGTGAGAGGAATTTTGGTGGCCGATTCTTTAGAAGAAGCAAAGGTTCTGGTAGCTGAAGAAGGAAGAGTGGCCATGACGGGCAAGCTACAGTACTCTAAAGGGAGAGGAGAAAAAGGTCAACCGGTGCGCGTTTTACGATTCATACCCAATGATAAAGCTGGTGATTTTATTGTCCAAATTGACGTATTATCTGCTCCTGGCAAGTCGAAGGTATAAATTAAAGTCGGCGTATTTTTTTTCGGGCAGTTTCGAATAAATAGATTGGTAAATACTTTAAAGAATTAAGAACAAGATCATGAGCGGGGAGGTATTTTATTTCTTGCCCCCCAAAACCTCTTTTGAAGACGGAAACTCCGTAAAAGCGATGTTTAGTTTGATTTTCGCCAACGATTCCCCAAAAGTTGAATCTCGGGATGTTTAATTTTTGCGCGTCGCGGATCGCTTGCCATAAAATGGCATAAGCTCCGGGCAAGCGACGGCCTTCTTGGCTGCTGGCGCCAAAATGGTAGCTGGATTCAGTTGGGTAATGAATAATCAGCGCATAAGCAAGTGGTTTGCCGTTTGGGGTAACTGCTTTATAAAGAAGAGCTTGTTTGTGCTTAGTAAAGCAGGAAAACTCTGAGCGAATTAAAGGAAGTGAAAAAGGAACAAATTTTTGCCTTTTAGCGGTTTGAATTTGGGCATCGTAAAATTCATCAGCGGCTTTAATGTCGGTCGTGGAAATAACTTTAATACCAAGTTTTTCTGCTTGCCTGATTTCATATCTGGTTGTTTTGCGCATTTGCGCCAGGATTATTTCAGGGCTTTGATTAAGATTTAATTGCAGGGTGTGTTCCGCCGTAAGATGCATTGGTGAAGGTTTTAAATGGTTTTCTTTCATCAGAAGTCGATTTTGTTCGGTATCCTCAATTTGGGGGCGAAGGCGAATGAAAACGCATTGATCTCTCTTTGCAAATTCAGATATTTGTTCAAAAAATGATTTCAGCAGGGATTGGTTTTCCCAATTTAGGAGCGGACCTCCGGGAATTGATAAATAGCGGCCTCTTTTGGCGTCTTCAATAATTCCTAAGCAAACCCCTACCAGTGCTTGTCCTTCAAAAATTCCCAAGTAATGAACTTTCTTGCCTAAAGCTTCGTGTGTTTGACCATGATAGTAAGACTGGAGGAAATTGCTTTCAGGATGGGAAGTGACAAATTTTTCCCATTCTCTAGGATTGGTAATTGTTTTTAAGGTTGCCATTGATTAATTAATTTTGTAATATATTTTGCTTCTTTGATAGTCATTGTAGGATTGGTTGGTAGATTTAAACATTGTTGGCAGACTTCTTCGGCAATTGGGCATTGGCCCTTTTGATAGTTAATTAAAGAAAGATTATCTGAGGGAGTAATTGGTTGGGTATACCAGTGTCTTTTTTCGATAATAATACCGTGGTTTTTGAGATAAGATTTTAATTTTTCTGGTTGGTTAAGGAGAATTGTGTAGCGAAGGTAAATACCTTCAGGATTCCATTTGGGTTTGGTAATTAAAGGATGGTGAAGATTTTTCTGGTAGTAAAGGGCAATTTGTTGACGGCAATGGTTGAAACGGTTAAGTTTCAAAAGTTGGTGGCTTGCCAAATCGGCCAGCGGTTCAGGTAAGCGCGAAGGAAAAACCTTTGGAACTTGATGGAGATATTCTTTAGGATAAACAGCTTTAGAAATTAATTTGGCTTTTTGGGCCAAACTTAATATTACTTTGCCAAGATAAAGATGATAGGTCTTTTTTGCTAAATAAGTGATTGACGGATGGAGCAGTTGTTGAAAAGTCCAGAAGGTTGGGGGATATGATAAATTTCGGTAGAGATTTTCCATTGGCTTGACTAAGTTTTCATTGTTTATAATCAGAGCTCCCCCAAAAACTGAGGAAATCACTTTGTCTCGGCCAAAGGTTAAAATAGCAAAGTCGCCGAAGGTACCAATTGTCTTACCGCGGTAAGTGGCCCCTAGGCTATGAGCGCAATCTTCTATTAAATAAAGTTTATTTTTCTGGCAATATTCAACAATTTCTTCTAATTTTGCTGGTTGGCCAAAAGTGTGTTGGACAATCAGGGCTTTGGCAGTTGGGTTTCGAGGGAGAAGTTTTGGGTTTAAGTTATAGTCAGTTTTGGAGATGTCGATATACTGGGGGACTAGTTGGTTCCAAAGTATAGAGTTAGGAACGACGCTACAAGTAAAGGATTGCAAAAAAATTTTTGAATTTTTCGGCAGGTTTAAAGTTTTTATTCCCAGCATTAAAGCAGACCGACCCGAATTTAAAAGAAAAATCGCTTTGGCTTGAGGGAATAGGGTAAAGAGTTTGCTTTTTAATTTTTCCTGACTTTTTTGGTCAGACCAGCGAAAAGGAGAAAATAGCCACTTTAAAGATAGCCAAACATCATCAATTTCCAAATTGGGTGACAAAGAGATATGAATCATTGATTTAGATTGTTGATGGTATTAATTAATTGTAATGGTAAACGACCTTCAATGAGAATTGTAGCCGGTGTTTTGACTAAATTCTTTAACCTTTTTACGTTGATGTTTTGTTTGATTATAACAAGCTTTCTTTTGTCTTTACCAAGACCTATTTGGAATGGCTTTGCAAAAGAGGAAGAAGTGGTTAGGATCAAGTCAACAAACCTTGACTTTTCCCCTAAATTTTTGTGAATGTCAAAACCAGCCTTGCCTAATTCCTGAATTCCATCGGTGATAAGGACTTTAAAACCTTTTGATTTTGCTAGGGTATTTAGGGCTGCTCCAAAACCAATGGGGTTGCTATTATAGGAATCGTCAATAATGGTGATATTAAAAGAAAGCTGTTTAATTTTTATTCTTAACTCGTTTTCTGTAAGTGTAAAGAGGGCTTTCTTTAGGGATTCCTTGGGTATTTTTAGGCTTAGGGCAACTGCTAGAGCGCCGGTTAGATTTTCTAGTTCTGGGGAATTAGTTAGGTTGGTGATAAATTCGATTGGTCCTTGGGGGGTACTGACTTTTAATGTGGTTGAGTTTTTGTTTTGTTTGGTGATCGAGGCAAGAAAATCAGCTTGCTGGCTGTTGTTTTGTTTAAAAGCATAGGTGACAACATTTATTTTATCTTTTTTAGCCAGGGAAATTATTGGATTAGTCGATGGCAGAGACCAGTTTACAAAGAGTGTCCCACCGGGTTTAAGGTTTTGGGCAATTTCATACTTGGCTTTTATCAAGTTTTCCATATCTCCAAATAACGCCAGATGTTGAGAGCAGATACCTGTGATTATAGCGAAATCCGGTTTAGCAATCTGGCAAAGAGAGCTAATTTCTCCCTTTTTATAGGCGCCCATTTCGCAAAGAAAATATTTTGTTTGAGGATTTAAATTATGAATCGCGCGGATTATGCCAAGGGTGGTATTGTAGCTGGCCGGTGTTTTTACTGTCGGGGCAAAGTTGTTTAAGAGTTCAAAAAGAAGATGTTTAGTTGAGGATTTACCATAGCTGCCAGTGATGGCAATTGTTATTGGTTTATACTTTTTTAAAATCGAAATTGCCTTATGGCGTTTGGATGGCAAAATTATTTTCAAAAATAGACTGGTTAAAAGAAGAGGAAGAAGAGGAACGAGATAGCTTAAGACATCGGATAAAAGTAAAATGTTTAGATTAAATTTTTCCCATTGTAAGAAGATGACAATGGTGGCAAAAGCAAAGAAGGTAAAAAGAAAACTTAAAGTTCTGAGGGTGATTTTTGGCTTTCTTAGCTCACGGGAGAATGATTCATAAAAAAGTTTAATCGCTTCCCAAAACAAGATCGGGAGATAGAAATATTGTGTCGGTTTAAAGAGAAAGGTGGAAAGAAGTAGAAGAAATTTAACCAAGAACCAAGTAACTTCAGTTTTGTTTTGTCCCTCCTTTGTTTTTAGAAAAACCCAAAAACGGTCAAAACGGTATTCTTTTACTTGCCACCAATATGTTAATAGTAACTGTCGTCTAAAATTGGAGATTAGCCAGGCAATTAATATGACTTTTATCATAGTGATTTGAACCAGCGGTCGATTTCAATGGCTAGGGCTTTTGGTTGATTATAGGGCAGGCAGTGATTTTCCTTGGGAAAAACTTTAAGGGTTGATTTGGCAATTTTTTTTTGGAGAAAATAAGCGTCAGAAATTGGGGTTGTTTTGTCTTGTTTTCCCCAGAGAATAAGTGTGGGAATTTTAATTTGTATTGCTTGAGATTTTAGGCTTTCCTCGATAATATTTCTAAACGTTTCCTTTTTTATTTCTGAGGTAATTTGTGCATAATCTGAGGCTTTGGCTAAACGATAAATAATTTTTCTAAAAATAGTATATTTTGGAGGTGACACATTTTTGAGTATCCTTCCGGCTTTGGCCACAGCTTTGAAGAGGAATCTTTTGATACTGTTTGGCCGTGAGACACCGGCAGCAGAGCAGAGAACGAGGGAAATTAGTGATGATTGAGTGTCTATTTGCGAGGCTATTTTAAGGCCAATCCTGCCGCCGAGAGAATGGCCAAACAGAGTATAAGGCTTGCCTTGGAAGAATTTTTTGGCGCTACTGTCAATAAACTTGGTAAAATCTTCTAACTTCCAAGGATTTTGCGGTTCAGGAAGTTCAAAAAAAGGCAATTTAGGCAAGAAAACTGTCCAACCTAAGTTTTCCAGCTCTTTTTTCAAAGGCTCGAGCTTTTGCGTGTTTGCTCCCCAACCATGGACAAGGCAAATGTTCTGCATCTTCATTGGAGATCATTTTATCAAAAAGGCAATGATTTTGGAAACTCGACAGGTGAGGGTTTTTAGTCTTTGCGTTTCAGGGATGATACATAAGGTAATTTTTTTTAAGTAGGCTGAGATACCTCGGTAACACTACTTAGGTAGAATTTGATCTTCAGGAAGAGATAAGGCCAATGTACATCCGTCAAGTTTGACTTATAGTAAATACTATAGTAAAATCTCAGGGTAATATGGGCAGGGAAAGACTGGAGGGATCTCTCCGGTTCTCAAGGCGAGATGTTCTTCGGGCTGCCTTGGGTGCAGCTACCGCGGTTGGCATCTCCCAAATTTTTTCTTCCAAATCTTATGAGGTTAAGAGAGAATTCACTGTTCCCAAAATTACCAGCTTGCCGACGATCGATCATGATGTTGTTTTGGTGACTGCGCCTCCGCCCAAACCAACTCCAACCGCGCAAGAAAATCTTGCTGAAGTAAAACCAACTCCCACCGTGTCCAAACCGCTAATAATTGAAGAAGAAGAAAAACCCCGGGTGAGTTTCAAAGAAAATAGCCCAGAGTATAATTTGTTGAAACCTGAGACTTTTGCTCCGTATGCCGGCTTTGGAGAAGGAGATAATGGCGGACTTTGGGGTTTGTTCCCAGAGTCTTACAAGCAGTCGCCGGCTGGCTTAATTGGTTTGTGGAACCGTGCCATTGAAGCCAAACTAACCCAAGAGCCTAAAAGCGCGATGACTCTTGTGGCTGATCTGACAACTGAATTTCAGAAACTCTCTTTTGACTATTTGCCAATTCCCGAAGGCACAGTTGTTCTTGATCTGCAAGAGAAAAAAGAAAGAACAATGCTTTTGCCAACAAACGTTATTATCATTGGTAAGATTGATAAAAAAAATAATTTTCTGGCGCTCTATCAAGAACCTGTCAATGATTGTTATTATTTTGGCCAAGTTCAGTTCTTGAAAAGCGCTAAACTTACTAGCGAAAAAAATTCAGTTGACAAGACTTTTATTGAACAATTAGAAAGACTCGCTGAGGTTGGAACAGAGGAAGAAAGGAAAAGACTCTACTCTGTCAAAAAAGGTGACTCGCTCTCTTCAATTGCTGCTCATTTTGGTTTGCCCTCCTGGCACTGCGTTTATGGAAAGAATATTGAGATTTTGGATGCAGACCCAAATGATATTATGCCGGCTCAAAAATTATTCATCCCTGATAAATACACAGAAGAGGAATGGATAAACAAATTAACTCCCGGACAAAGTAAGCTGACCTTAGGGAAGGAATTTTTTGTTTCAGAAAGGGGTAGGTATTTTCCCGAGACAGGGCATTATATTAATGGTCCTTTTTTGGAGTTTTACCAAAAATACGGTGAGGAAGTTTTAGGTCAACCCATTACTGAAGTTACTCCAGATGGTCGTACGCAACAATTTCAAAAAATGGTTCTTGATTTTGATAAGGTGGATGAATACGCCTATGTTCCTGGTCGTCCTAAGACTGATGGTATTAATCCAAGGATTTTAGTGAGACCCTTGGGTTTGGCTTACGGTCCACCCGGGATTCTAGAAATTGATAAGTATCAACTCCGGAGTGATTTTGAGCAATTTTATAATAAACATGGAGGTTTGGAAGTGCTGGGTTT
>Ga0315298_1007889_pt1 | contig 13809 bp, 15 predicted proteins | sample WHS_1_MG_FD_203077 | JGI IMG/M metagenome (GOLD analysis project Ga0315298, IMG submission 203077) | Extremophilic microbial mat communities from Washburn Hot Springs, YNP, Wyoming, USA - WHS_1_MG | ecosystem: Environmental > Aquatic > Thermal springs > Hot (42-90C) | place: USA: Wyoming...
AGCGTCCCTGGTTCGGGCGCCTGGCTCCGGCGGGACGTTACCTGTTGTGGGCGGCGGCGGGGCTGGAAGTGCTGCGCCCGCTGGCGCACTGGCCGGTCTTTGTCGCCTGGCCGGCCGTACCGGTGGCGCTGGCCGGCCTGCTGCTCGAACTGGGGGCGGGCGGTTACCGGCCGGCGGCCGCCGGTCTGGCCGTTTACGCCCTGGGACTGGGGCTGGGCCGGGCCTTTCTGTCCGTGCGGCCGCACGCGGGAGGGGTGCTCCCGGCGCTAAAAAACCATCCGGTTGTCCTGGTCACGGCGGCGATGCTGTTCGTGCTCGCCTGGAACATCGAGCGCGGCCGGCCGCGGGAAAGCCGGGCGGAGCGGGAAAAATGGATTGCTTTGAACCGCCCGTGAGCGCGGCGGGCGATGCGCTCAGCGCGGCCACACCCGGTGGAAGGAGACGGCGGCAAACAGGTTGCGCCCGGTTTCCCGGCTTTTTTGTTTGATGTAGCCGAGAAATTCGCGGAGAAAGTTTTCCCAGAGGGCGGTCACTTCCTTGCTTTCTTCCCGCCCCCGGAGCATCGCCTCCAGGCTCTGATCGACCGTTTCTTTGATGATCACCATGGCCTGGGACAGCTTCAAGCGAATCTGTTCCTGTGCAGTCAACGGATATACCCCTCCAGTGGAAGAATTTCAGGTGCTGGCCCCGCCATATGGCGCGGCAGGCGGAAAAGGTTGCTTATACAATGTTTTCCTTTTTTGGTCCGCCTGATACATGGAGGGGGAACGGCGGCCCCGCCCCGTTTCATGGGGGGCGGGCCGCCGCCGGCAGGATCTCTTCCGGAAAACACGAACTCAATGCTTTTCCCGGCTGTAGGGCAGGGGGATATACTGCACGGAAGGACGGCGCTGGGCCGGCTGCGGGTAGAGATCCATCAGGGCGTATATTTCCGCCGGCAGGTCGCTGCGCACGGGCAGCCCCAGCCCGGCCAGCTGTTCGCAGGTCAGCGGGTAGTCGTGCGTCCAGCGGCCGCTGGACAAAATTCGGGCCAGCTGGCGGGCTTTTTCTTCCGCCATTTTTTCCGCCAGCAGGTGGTAGATGAAGTCGTTTACCTGGCGCAGCGCCTTTTCGGCGATATCGGCGAGCATCAGGGTGCGGTCTTCAACTTTTTCCCGTCCCTTCACCTGCACCGCTTCCAGAATCGACGCCGCGGGCAGTTCCCCCAGCTGCGGGTCCACCGGACCGAGCACGGCGTTTGCATCCATGACGATTTCATCGGCCGCCAGGGCGATCATGGTGCCGCCGCTCATGGCGTAGTGCGGGACGAAAACGGTCACCCGGGCCGGATGCTTCTGGATGGCCCGGGCGATTTGCTCGGCGGCCAGCACCAGGCCGCCCGGGGTGTGCAGCACCAGGTCGATGGGCATGTCGTCCGGCGTCAGGCGGATGGCCCGCAGCACCGCTTCCGAATCTTCCACGTTGATGTAGCGGGAAATGGGAATACCCAGGAAGCTGAGGGATTCCTGACGGTGTATGATGGTGATCAGCCGGGAACCCCTTTTCTTTTCCAGGTCGCGGATCAGGCGGACGCGCACCGATTCCAGGCGGTACTGCCGCCAGGCGGGCAGCAGCGCCATGAGAATAAAAAAGAGCCAGAACAGATCGGAAAAGGAAAAGGACTGCATTAAATCGCCCCTTTTTATTGTTTGCCCCGGATGATTTTTTTAGCCGTCCACCCCGTGCAGGTATTTGATCAGCTCCATTTTTTGAAATTTTCCTGTTGCCGTGCGGGGGATTTCCGGCACCAGCACAAACTTCACCGGTCTTTCGTGCGGCGCGATATCCGGACAGGCGGCGATGAAGGCGGCCAGCGCCTCGCCGGTGAGATTTTCGTCCCGCGCCGTGACGAAAGCCACCGGACTTTGTGCGCCGTTTTCCTGCGGCACGAAGAAAGTCACCGCCTCGATTACCGCCGGGTGGCGGTAAAGAGCCGTTTCGATCCGCCGACAGAGCGAGTGATCGATCATCACTGGACTATCGGTACCGGGCTGAGTGTGGTCAGTCATTTTTTCGTCCCCCCATGATAAAAAGTGCAAACACGGTTTTAATCGCTATGACAGAAAATTCGCTTTAACTGCCGCAAGTCCTGCCGGGGGGGAGGAATTAAATCATTCGTTACCGGTTATTTTGTGGTATGATATGCGGGAATGGAAGGAAAAGTGACGGTGAAGAAATTGCCGCGTTTCAAGGGGGAAGAAAAGGTGCCTTTTATGCTGCTGGTGGCACTGGGCACCCTGGTGCTGGACCAGCTCTCCAAACTGCTGGTCAGGCGGTTGATGTGGGAAGGGGAGTCCATCGTCGTGGTGCCCCGCGTATTTCATCTGACCTATATCCGCAATCCGGGGGCGGCCTTCGGTCTGCTGGCCCATCAGACCGCCTTTTTTATCGGTATCGCCCTGGTGGTTGTGGGAGCGGTGCTCTTCGGCCACCGGTATATTCCGGACGAAAGCCGGGCGATGCGCTTTGCGCTCGGCCTGCTGGCCGGGGGGGCGCTGGGTAATCTGCTCGACCGCCTGCGTTTCGGCCGGGTGGTCGATTTTCTCGATTTTCGGGTCTGGCCGGTTTTCAACCTGGCCGATACGGCCATTGTCATCGGCGCCTGCCTGCTGGTGCTGGAGGTCTGGCGCCGGGACCGGCGGGGCGGCGGTCCGGAGCAGGAGATGAATCCCGATGCCCGACATTAATTTTTTTCTGGTCGGGGAGGAGGCGGCCGGCCGCCGGCTGGATGTCTTTTTGAGCGCGGAGAACCCGGACCTGAGCCGCTCCCATATTCAAAAACTGATTTCCCGGGAAATGGTCACGGTCAATGAACAGCCCGTTAAGGCCAACTACCGGGTGCGCGCCGGCGACCGCGTGCGGCTTTGCCTGCCGCCCCCCCGGGAGCCGGTGGTGGAGGCGGAGGATATTCCGCTGGACATTTATTACCAGGACGGGGATCTGGTGGTGGTGAACAAGCCGCGCGGGATGGTGGTGCACCCGGCGGAGGGCAATTACAGCGGCACCCTGGTCAACGCCCTGCTCCATCACTGCCGCGATCTGTCGGGGATAAACGGGGTGCTGCGCCCGGGTATTGTGCACCGGCTGGATAAGGATACGTCCGGCCTGCTGGTGGCGGCGAAAAACGACGCCGCCCATCTCGAACTGGCCCGGCAATTGAAAGAGCGTCTGGTCACCCGCCGCTACCTGGCCCTGGCCCACGGCAATTTCAAAGAGGACGCCGGCACCGTGGACGCGCCCATCGGCCGGCATCCGCGGGACCGGCAGCGCATGGCGGTGGTGGCCCGGGGCGGGCGGGCGGCGGTGACCCATTACCGGGTGAAACGACGTTTCGGACAGTACACTCTGCTGGAGCTGAAGCTGGAAACCGGGCGCACGCATCAGATTCGCGTCCACCTGACCTATCTGGGCCATCCGCTGGTCGGGGACCTGAAATACGGCCCGCCAAAACCGCATTTCGGCCTCAACGGGCAGTTCCTGCACGCCTTTCTGCTCGGTTTCACCCATCCGCGCACCGGTGCATACATGGAGTTTTCCGCCCCCCTGCCGGAGGTGCTGCAGCAGGTGCTCGACGCCCTGGAAAAAGGGGTCAGGGTTTAAACAGGCGCGTCACTTCGATGAAGAGGGCGGTGATGCCGGCGGCCATCAGCGGCCCCACCGGTATGCCGCCCAGAAAAACAATGCCCAGGATGGACCCGGCGACCAGGCCGAAGATAATTTCCGGCTGCAGTTGCAGGAGCTTCAACCCTTCGCCGTTGAGATGGGTGGCCAGCGCCCCGCCCAGCAGGGCGAGCAGCCCGGGCAGGGAGGTCAGGTTGTAAAGCAGTTCCTTTTCCGTGATTCTGCCTGTGGCCACCGGCACCAGAATGGACAGCAGCAGGAATAACAGCCCTACTTCCAGGCCGCGCTTTTCCAGCAGGGGAAAAAGGAAGTTCAGATTGCAGAATTTCAGGATCAGCAAAACGCAGGCGGCGGTGGCGATGAGGTTGGAACGGGCCAGAATGCCCACCAGGAGCAGGATGACCAGCGGGGTGACGCCGGGCATGTGCATCGCCTCTTACCGGAAAATTATGGTTTAGCATATGCCCGTCCGCCGGGTGATATTACCGGGGGAAAGGGAAGAAAAACCGCTCCGGGGCGTCCCCGGCGCGGCTGCCCATTGTTTTCCGGTTGCTCATCCGGCCGCCCGCCCGCTTAAGGCGGCTTCCAGCGTGTCGGCGCGCAGACCCACCCGCAGCGCTTCCAGGGCCAGCACTTCCCCGGGGGGAATGTTGCCCAGGTTGACGTTGGCCCCGAAGCGGATGATCAAATCCCGCTGCTGATCTTTCAGCGGCGCTTCCCAGATCAGCGCGCCCGGATCATCCAGCCCGGTCAGCAGAGCCTCGAAACTGTCGCGGATCAGCCGGCCGTGTTCATCATACAGGCCGACATTGATCCCCGATTCGCGCCCTTCCAGAATCACCCGGTAGGCGCCGCACTGCAGGTCTCTTTTGATCTGGCCGGCCAGTTCGTCTACCGACTGATTGTCCTGCCCGTTCTTTTTACCCACTTCCGTGAGCACTTTAAAGCCCAGGTCGGCGGCCCGGACGATGGCCCATTCCCTGGTTGCATCGGACATGGTGATGGTGCCGTCGGAAATTTCCACCGCGGTGAAACCGTGTTTTTTGGTCAGGTGCAGGAATTCATCCAGCCGTTGCTGCAAAACGGCCACTTCCAGGAACGTCCCCCCCGGATAAATATCAATACCGTAGGAACGCACCAGTTTGATTTTCTTCTCCAGCATTTCCGGAGCATACAGGGCGGCGGTGCCGAAACCCAGCTTCCAGAAATCGATGTATTCCCCGCCGACCTGCAGTATGTCGCCGGTTTCCTCCGGCCCCAGGCCCTTGTCGATGATCATGGTCAGCCCCCGCCGCCTGGGCTTTTTTGTCCTTTCGCCCAGGGGAAAACGGATTATTTCCCCCCATGATCCCGTCATGCCCGCGTCACTCACGGCAATCATCTCCTTTCACGCTTGCGGCCCCCGGGGGCTTTCGGGGACCGTGGTCGCAAACCACCTCCGGATTGAAATTGCGCAGTTGATCACCGTGCTTTTAAGCTATTCAAGGCGCAGGGGGGAGGTGACGCTGGAAAAAAAGGCAAAAACCGCCGGTGCGGTCAGGGGCGGGGCCTGCGCGCCGGCTGCGGTTGCCAGGCCGCCCGTCCGGCCTTCGGCGGGGATGCGGCGGCCTTTTCGGGGGCCGCGCCCGCCGGTGCCTCCGCCGGTGCGCTCATGTCCCGCACGCGGATAAACAGCGCCGCCAGCAGCGCCCCGGCGGCGGCCAGGGAGGCCGTGGACCAGAACATCAGCGGCCGGCTGTAACCGAGCAAGAGGCCGAACAGGGGAGGGCCCAGGGCCACCCCGACAAAACGCACCCCGCCGTAGAGGGAAGTGACCAGACCGCGCCTTTCGGCGGCGGTGGCGCCGGTGATGATGGTGTTCAAACAGGGCAGGGTGACGCCGGTGCCGACGCCCGTCAGGGAGATGGCGATGAAAAACAGGTAGGCGTTCTGATAAAAGCCCAGCACGGCCAGAGAGGCGGCAATGAGCGCCAGCCCGGCCACCACCAGCCACTTGATCAGGCGCAGCTTCTTTTTGATCAGGGCGCCGGTGGCGTAGGAAGTGGTGCACATAAACAGCACCGGAACGGCCAGGGCCAGGCCTTTGCGCACGCCGCCGAGACGGAACGCCGTTTCCAGGTATTCGGATAAAAAGAAAAGTACGCCGAATAAAAGCAGCAGGGCCGCCGCCCCGGAGAAAAACGAGGTGAACAGGAGCGCCGATTTTTTTTCAAAAACGGCGCCGATGGACTGCAGATAGCGGCTGATATTCTGCTTGTTCCTGGTGTTTTCCGGTTCTCTGATCAACAGCCAGATGCCCAGGATCACCGGGATCACCGCCAGGGGGAAAAAAAGAAAGGCCGCGTACCAGACGATAAGACCGAGCAGTGCGCCCAGGACGGGGCTGACCACTTTGCCCAGGCCGTTGGCCGCTTCAATGATGCCCAGGGCCCTGGCCCGTTCCTTGCCGGCGAACAGGTCGCCGGTGAGGGCCATGGCGATGGGAGCGGTGCCGGCCGCGCCGATGCCCTGGAGAATGCGCCCCCCCAGGATGGCCGGAAAGGCCGCTTCTTTGAGCAGGACGGCGGCCAGGCCGGCCGCCACGCCGCCCAGACCGTAAACAATCAGGGAGGGGATGATTACTTTTCGGCGCCCGTAACGGTCGGACAAAAAACCGGCCAGGGGAATCACCAGACCGGCGGGAATGGAAAAGAGGGTGATTAAAAGGCTCACCTTAAAACCGGTGAGGTGCAGGGCGCCTTTTACGGCGGGTAAAACGGGGATGAGCATGGAATTGCCCAGGACCATGATAAACGGCACGCCGCTCAAAGCAGCCAGCACGGCGAGCCGGTGCAGCGCTTTCATCCGGTCGATCATCCTTTCCGTCGCCCCTATTTTGTCCGGATTGGGGATTGCTATGCATTTACCGCGGCGGCGGTGCATAAGAAATAAAAGTAAAAATGTACCGGGAGTGGTAGCAAATGTTTTTTGTCCCGGACCGGATTGTGCTCGGTATGGCCGCCCTGCGCATCCTCTCCTCGAGCATTGAATTCAGCGCGGCCATGCTCATGCTCTATTTCAACCGGGTGGAAACAGCCTTTAAAATAAACTGCCTGCTGGCCCTGGTGGGGCCGACGGTGCTGATCACCACCACCGGCCTCGGTCTGGCCGGATTGGCCGGAAAAGTCCCTCCGGCCAGCCTGGCCGTTATCCTGCTCGGCATAACGCTGGTTTTTATCGGCGTCAACCGGCTTTGAGCCCTTGACACCGGCGGCCGGCTTCTGGTAAAATGGGCTAAATTTAAAAAAGACCTTGAAATCGGTCCCGTGAGGCCGGTAAGGTGTGTGTTAATGAGGCAAACTATGCCTGCTTACCGGTGGTAAGCAGGCATTTTTGATGCCTGCAGGGCGCCGCCTGAAACGGCGGTGGACAAACTTCCAACACGGGGAGGCTGGTTGAAGCCCATGAAGCAGAAAGCGCAGATTCTGGACAAGGACGGTATCCGGCGGGCGCTGATCCGGATCGCCCACGAGATCATCGAGCGCAACAAGGGCACCGACAACCTGGCGCTGATCGGCATCCGGCGGCGGGGGGTGCCGCTGGCGGCCCGGCTGGCGGAAAGAATCAAAGAGATTGAAGGCAGTGCCGTACCGGTGGGCACCCTGGACATCACCCTTTACCGGGACGATCTGACCACGCTGGCCCAGCAGCCGCTGGTGCACCGCACGGAGGTGTCCTTCCCGGTGACGGAAAAAAAGATTGTGCTGGTGGACGATGTCATTTACACCGGCCGCACCATCCGGGCGGCGCTGGATGCCATTATGGATCTGGGGCGGCCGCAGTTGATTCAACTGGCCGCGCTCATCGACCGGGGGCACCGGGAACTGCCCATCCGCGCCGATTATGTGGGTAAAAACGTGCCCACTTCCCGCCGCGAGGTGGTCTCCGTGCGTCTGGAGGAGATTGACGGCGAAGAGCGGGTATTGATTCTGGAAAAGGATTGAAGGTACTTGCGCCGGCGGTCCGAAGCCGCCGCGGGGAGGTAGATGATTTATGCACAAGGATCTGCTGGGACTGCAGCAGATGAGCGCGGAAGAAATCGGTCTGATCCTGGATACCGCCGTGCCGATGAAGGAGATTCTCGGCCGACAGATAAAAAAGGTGCCCACTTTGCGCGGGCGTACGGTGGTCAATGTTTTTTACGAGCCGAGCACCCGCACCCGCACTTCCTTTGAGCTGGCCGCCAAGTATTTGAGCGCCGACACGGTGAGCATCACCGCCGCGGCCAGCAGCGTGGTCAAAGGGGAGAGCCTGAAGGACACCGCCAGCACCATCTGCGCCATGGGCGCCGATGTGGTGGTGCTGCGTCATCCCATGGCCGGCGCGGCCGCACTGCTGGCGCGCCAGGTGCCGGCGGCGGTGATCAACGCCGGGGACGGCGCCCACGAGCATCCCAGCCAGGCGCTGCTGGATCTGTTTACCGTGCGGGAGAGGATGGGCCGCCTGGCCGGGCTGACGGTGGCCATTATCGGAGATATTCTGCACAGCCGGGTGGCCCGTTCCGATATCTGGGGCTTTATCACCATGGGGGCCACGGTCAGGCTCTGCGGACCGGCCACGATGCTGCCGCCGGGAATTGCGGCCACCGGGGCGGTGGTCTGCCGCAGTATGGAAGAAGCGCTGACCGGAGCGGATGTGGTGATCATGCTGCGCATTCAGCTGGAAAGACAGCAGCAGGGGCTGTTTCCGGGGGTGCGCGAGTACGCCCGCCTGTTCGGCCTGGATGAAAAGCGGCTGGCCCTGGCCCGGCCCGGCGCGCTGGTCATGCACCCGGGGCCGATCAACCGGGGAGTGGAAATCAGCCCGGAGGTGGCCGACGGCGTGCAGTCGGTGATTAACGAACAGGTGACCAACGGGGTGGCCGTGCGCATGGCTATTTTGTATCTGCTGGCCGGAGGTGGTAAAGATGAGTAGTCTTTTGCTCAAAGGCGGTCTGGTGATCGACCCCCTGGCGGGGGAAATGGCGCCCGCCGATGTGCTCGTCGTGGACGGCAGGATTGCCGCCGTGGGCCGGGAGCAGGCGGTGGAGGCGGAATGCGTCGTGGATGTGTCCGGCAAACTGGTCGCCCCGGGCCTGATCGATATGCACGTGCACCTGCGCGAGCCCGGTTACGAAGCCCGGGAAACCATCGCCACCGGCACCGCCGCGGCCGCCCGGGGCGGATTCACCAGTGTGGCCTGTATGCCCAACACCGATCCGGTGGCCGACGATCCGGCGGTGATCGGTTACATCCGGGCGAAGGCCCGCGCCGAAGGGATGGTCAATGTTTTCCCCATTGGCGCCGTCACCCGGGAAAGCAAGGGGGAGATGCTGACCGAAATGGCCGCCCTGAAAGAGGCCGGAGCGGTGGCCCTGTCCGACGACGGCCGCCCGGTGGCCGCCGCGGCGGTGATGCGCCGGGCCATGCAGTATGCCGGCATGGTCGGTCTGCCGATCATTTCCCACTGTGAGGAGCCCACCCTTTCCGCCGGCGGCGCCATGCACGAGGGGTATATGTCCACCGTGCTGGGTCTGCCGGGCATTCCGGCGCTGGCCGAAGAAATCATGGTCGCCCGGGACATCATGCTGGCCGAGGAGACCGGCTGCCCGCTGCACATCGCCCATGTGAGCACGGCCGGCTCGGTGCGCCTGATCCGGGAAGCCAAAGCCCGGGGCGTGCCGGTGACGGCGGAAGCGACTCCCCACCATTTCACCCTCACCGACCGGGCGGTGGCCGGCTACGACACCGCCACCAAAGTGAATCCGCCCCTGCGCACAGAAGCGGATGTGGCCGCCGTGCGGCAGGCCCTGGCCGACGGCACCATTGACGTGATTGCCACCGATCATGCCCCCTATACTCTGGAAGAAAAGGATGTGGAATACAGCAGGGCCCCCTTCGGCCTGGTCGGTCTGGAAACGGCCGTGGGGCTGGTCTGGACGGAACTGGTGGCCGCGGGCCTGCTCACGCCGGTGGAAGCGGTGCGCAGGATGACAATCAATCCGGCGCGGATACTGGGTATTCCCCGGGGTACGCTCGAGCCCGGTGCGGCGGCCGACATCACGGTGATCGATCCGGAAAAAGAGGCCGTGGTGGATCCGGCCCGGTTTGCCAGCAAAGGGCGCAACACCCCCTTTGCCGGGCGGCTGCTCAAGGGGCTGCCCGTGCTGACCATCGTCGCGGGTCGGGTGGTTTACGACGCGGGGCGGGTGAAGGATTAAAAAGCGAGGTGCTGAATGTGAAGGCAATGCTTGCCCTGGAAGACGGAACCGTATTTACCGGCCGGGCCTTCGGCGCCGTTGGGGAGAGCTGGGGGGAGGTGGTTTTCAACACCGGCATGACCGGCTACCAGGAGATCCTGACCGATCCCTCCTATTGCGGGCAGATCGTGGTCATGACCTACCCGCTGATCGGCAACTACGGGGTGAACATGGACGATTACGAGGCGCGGAAATCGTTCGTCCGCGGTTTTGTAGTGCGGGAAGCCTGCCACCGGCCGAGCAACTGGCGGGCGAGCCACACACTGGACGATTTTTTGCGCCGGGAAAATGTGATCGGGCTGTCCGGCGTGGATACCCGCGCGCTCACCCGTCACCTGCGCCGCCGGGGCACCATGCGGGGGGTGCTCAGCACCGTCTGCACGGATGAAAGGGAACTGGTCGAAAAGGCCGCTTCCTGCCCGCAGCTTACCGGCCAGGAACTGGTGCCGGAAGTGGCCACGGCGGAAAGCTACATCCTGGAAGGAAACGGCCCCACGGTGGTGCTGCTGGACATGGGGGCGAAGATGAACATCATCCGCCACCTGCGCCAGCGGGACTGCCGGGTGGTGGTGGTGCCGCCCACGGCCACGCCGGAGGAGATAATGGCCCTCGACCCGGACGGCATCCAGCTGTCCAACGGTCCGGGGGATCCGGTGGACGTGCCGGCGGCCATCCGGACGGTGCGGGAACTGATCGGGCGGCGGCCCATCTTCGGCATCTGCCTGGGCCACCAGGTGCTTTCCCTGGCCCTGGGGGCGAAGACCTACAAGATGAAGTTCGGCCACCGGGGGGCCAATCATCCGGTGAAGGATCTGGCCACGGGCAAGGTTTACATCACCTCGCACAACCACGGTTTTTCCGTGGCCGAAGAATCCCTGGCCGGGCTGCCGGTGGAGGTTTCCCACCGCAACCTGAACGACGGCACGGTGGAAGGCATCCGGCACAGGGAACTGCCCGTTTTTTCGGTGCAGTATCACCCGGAGGCCTCGCCCGGCCCCCGGGAATCGGCCTATCTGTTCGATCAGTTTGTCGAGTTGATGCGGCGGTACAGGGGCTGAGGCGCCGCTGCCGTCCTCACGATTAACGACCGTGATTTTTGCCGCGCCTCCCCCGTCGCTCCGATGCGCCGGTCCGACGAAGCGCCGGCTGCTGCGGAGCGAACCCGGCGGCGTGCGATCGGGCGCGCCTTAAATGGCGTCCGCCTGGTGTATTGTCTGCGGCGGCTGGGGGCGCGATAAAATCGTGATTTTCTGCCGCGCCGCGCTGAGGCGGGCGTAATAGTTCAGGTTGTGCAGCAGCACCTCCGGCGTGATGTTCGGGCTGCCGGCGTTGATGCGCTTGATGTGCAGCGGACCGGTGAGGGGATCGTTCAGCCCTTTGTCGATGAAATAGAAGTTTTTGTAGCCCAGGGACTCGCCGATCTGCAGGGCCGTCGGGCCGGCTTTGCCGTAAGGCCAGCAGAATTGATCCACCGGGTGGTGCAGCTCCCTTTCCATCACCTGCTTGCTGAGCAGCAGATCTGTGTAAACGCGCTTTTTGTACTCGGCTTCCGTTTCCATGCGGTGTTCTCCGGCCAGCCAGATCGGACCGAACAGCGCCGGGCGCAGGCGGGCGCCGGCGGGGGAGAAGCGGGCCAGGTAGTGCTGGGCGTAGGAATGGGGATAGAAGCTCATGCCGTGGGCCTGCATTTCCCGCATCTGGGCCCAGGTGAGTTTGGGCACCTGTTTCCAGTTCATGCGCGTCTGTTTGTTTTCTCCCTCCCCGACGGAGCCGACAATGACGAAACAGGTGGCCGTCATGTGGTGGGCGAGCAGGGCGGGGTAGGCATAACGGTAAAACGACTCGTAGCCGTCGTCGAAAGTGATCACCACCGCCTGGGGGGGCACCGCCGCCCTGCCGGACAGAAAAGCGGTCATTTCCGCCGCCGGGATCACGTGGTAGCCGTATTTCTGCAGCGCGTCCAGGTGCTCCGCGAACAGCCGCGGGGTGATGGTGGAACTGCTGGCGGCCGTGTTGCTGATGTGGTGATACATCAACACCGCCACTTCATTTTTGTATACATACGGTTGATAGGCGACCCGGGTGACGGGCGGCTGGCCGGGCGTCAGCCAGGGAATGAGGGGAAAAAGCAAAAAAAGCACGGCTCTGGCGAGCAGGGGCAGGTGCATCGCGGTCGAACCTCCGTTTTTGTGTATGCTTGTACGGGTGGAGTTTTTGTTGTGGATGATTTATATTTAAGGATATATGTTGACAGAACGGGTACTTATTCGTCATCGGGTATGATAATTCCTCCGGCCGGAGATGGCAAGAAAAACTTTTTCTCCGGTCCGGCGGCGGATGAAAATGGATGCGGGGGCGTTGACTGTGGATGAGATCAGGAAATCATCGCTGCAGGCGCAAATAGTGGCCCATCATCGGGTGGCCCCGGAAACCGGGCTGCTGATCTTGCATGCGCCGGAGATCTGCCTTTCGGCCCGGCCGGGGCAGTTTGTACATATTCGCTGCGGGAGCACGCTGGACCCCCTGCTGCGCCGCCCTCTGAGCATACACGCCGTGCAGCGCGAAAAAGGGCTGCTGGCTCTGCTCTACCGGGTGGTCGGCCGGGGTACGCGCCTGCTCGCCGCCGCCCGGCCGGGGGAGCGCCTGGATGTGCTCGGCCCGCTGGGGCGCGGTTTCGACCCGCCCGGAGCCGGCCGGCCGGTCGCCCTGGTCGCAGGCGGCATCGGCGCGGCACCCCTGTTCTTCCTGCTCCAGGAACTGGCGGAGCGGGGAGCGGGCGGCCATCTGCTCATCGGAGCGCGGAGCCGGGAACAACTGTCCGTGGGCCGGGGCGCCGCCGGGACGGGTATTTTGCAGGCCCATCACTTCACCGTCCCTGTGCTGGCGGAAAGCGATCCGCGCCGGAATCGACCAATGCCCGCGGCCGCGCCGGGCCGGTGGGTGCTGCATCAGGCCACCGACGACGGCTCCTGCGGCCATCACGGGCCGGTGACGGACCTGCTCCTCCCCCTGCTCCAGGGGCGGCGGGTGGAAGCGGTCTATGCCTGCGGCCCCCGCCCGATGCTGCGGGCGGTCTGCGCGCTGCTCGCGCGCTACGACACGCCCGGCCAGATATCTCTGGAAGAGCGCATGGGCTGCGGTGTCGGCGCCTGCCTGGCCTGCGCCTGCAAAACGGCGGCGGGGGACGGGGCCGCCTACCGGCGGGTGTGCGTCGACGGCCCGGTGTTCGACGCGCGGGCGGTGCTCTGGGACGACGGCAGGTAGTACCCGGGCGGGGGTAAAGAGCCCCGCCGGGCGGACCCCCGCGGCGGTACGCGCGGGAGCGGGCGGGACCGTCATGCCGCCCGCAAATCGGGCAAAGGAGTGGCAGCAATGAAGCTAAATTTAGCCGTCAATATCGCCGGGATCAGCATGAAAAACCCGGTCGCCACCGCCTCCGGCACTTTCGGTTTCGGTCCGGAATATGCGCCCTACGTCGATTTGAACCGGCTGGGGGCGATTGTGGTCAAGGGAACCACTCTTTCCCCGCGGCCGGGCAACCCGCCGCCGCGCATTGTGGAAACCCCGGCCGGAATTTTAAACGCCATCGGCCTGCAAAATCCGGGGGTGGAACATTTTATCAACGAAGCGCTGCCGTTTTTACGGCGGTTCGATCTGCCGGTGATTGTGAATATCGCCGGCGAAACGGAGGACGAATACTCCCGGCTGGCCGCCCGGCTGGATCGGGTGGCCGGAGTGGCCGGTCTGGAAGTGAATATCTCCTGCCCCAACGTAAAAAAAGGCGGCCTGCAGTTCGGTGTGGATGCGCGTTCCGCGGCGGCGGTAGTGCGGGCGGTCAAATCGGCCACCGCTCTGCCGGTGATCGTCAAGCT
>Ga0315298_1007890_pt1 | contig 13808 bp, 13 predicted proteins | sample WHS_1_MG_FD_203077 | JGI IMG/M metagenome (GOLD analysis project Ga0315298, IMG submission 203077) | Extremophilic microbial mat communities from Washburn Hot Springs, YNP, Wyoming, USA - WHS_1_MG | ecosystem: Environmental > Aquatic > Thermal springs > Hot (42-90C) | place: USA: Wyoming...
CTGGGCGGCGAGGGATCTGCCTGGTTGTCCCTGTTCATCGACCCAGGAGACCTTCAGCCCTTTTGGAGTGTTGGTGACGGCGGTCACGGTAACGGCTTTCCAGGTGTCGTGATCCCGGACCCAGAGCCGGGCGCCTGGTTTCGCGCTATGGCGCCCGGCCTTGTTCGGCATGGGGTGCTCTCTGGGGAGTGAGCTCCCAGAGATTGATCGAGGTGTAGGGGCGGGTGCCGGGAACGCATCGAGGACTATAGATGGCGCCTTGGCTCGCTAGATGGTGCAGAAGCGAATTGACCCGCGCGACAGTGAGGCGCAGCGCGGTCGATATGTTCTTTGCGGTTTGGGGGCCGTCTTGCAGGCATCGCAGGATGGCCTGATGATCTTGGGTTACGAGTTTATCCATAGCCATAGCGGTGGATTGTCGTTGGATAGTGAGGCTTCTGGCAAGGGAGGCATCTGGCGGCGGAGTGGATCTGTGATGCTCGAAATCCATGCGGGCAGGCCATATGGAAGTGAGAGCTATTTATGAGAACCGGGAGGCCAGCAAATGCAGGCGGTTGATTCTCATAACTTGGGGCCTCTCGAAAACGGTCGATTCTGAATCCGCAATTAATTCAGATTCAGCGAGTCAACCTTGAACTGAGCGATGGCATGTCCATGCGCCGCCGCCTCTCCCAGCCATTTCAAGCCTAGTGCATGGCTTTTCTCCACCCCAAGCCCCTTGATGTAGCAGGTGGACAGCAACTCCATGGCGTCTGCATGTCCCTTGTCTGCGGCGGCCTGGAACCATGGGACGGCTAGCCCATATTGTTCCGCGGCGTAGAAATAGAGGCCGACCTCATTCATGGCCTCTGCCTCTCCGTTGTCCGCCCGGGTCATCATCGCTTTTTTTTCATCATCCAGCGGGACTGGGATGTACGGCGCAAGGCTATCGAGATCCAGCATCAGCTTGATCCCGCCAGCTCCACGCCGGACTCCTTCCATCTCCATACCATGAAGGCTTCCATCGTCCCGCCACCGCTGCAAGGTCCTGACGCTCTTTCCGGTCAGCATCGCCGCCGTTTGCGTGTTCACATAATGTCTAGTCTGACTTCTGTCGCTCATGGATGGCCATCCTTGCCATGGAAATCCGGGATGAAATCCAAGTCTAGCATGTCGCCGTGGGAACGGCGTCACGATTCAACATGTCGCCGTGGGAACGGCGTCACGATTCAACATGTCGCCGTGGGAACGGCGTCACGATTCAACATGTCGCCGTGGGAACGGCGTCACGATTCAGCATGTCGCCGTGGGAACGGCGTCACGATTCAGCATGTCGCCGTGGGAACGGCGTCACGACCAGGATCTTCCTCCATGCGCTGGAGAAGGGAAACCCGCCAAGAGCGGATCAAACCAATGTTTTATCTATTATTATCAATAAGATGATGCGATCATTCTTGATCTTGGTATACACCGGATATATGGGTGGCACGGTTCATGCTAAGTGTACGGCGGGTCTTCACGGTTTTCGTGAGACTATCTGTTCACTCCACCAAGGAGAATTACTCATGAGTAATTTGAAAAACAAGGCGCTGGCCGGCGCCGAATCCGGTTTCACCCTCATCGAACTGATGATCGTCATCGCCATCATCGGCATCCTGGCGGCCATCGCCATTCCGCAGTACGAAAAGTACATTGCGACTTCACAGGGTAACGATGTGGCAGCCAACTTTCATTCCGCAGTTACTGCTGTTACCTCCGCCGTAGCGGCGGCTGAGGCCGGACAGACCACGCTTGTTGCCACCACAGGGCAGGCCGGCGCACTTACCCCTGCACCTGTTCTTCCAAATGCTGCAGTTGATCCCCTTGCTGGCGAGGGTGCCTTTTATGCCTATGACATTACGGCAACGGCGCCTGGCACGGTTTATATAACAGGCGGAGCAGTTGCTCCGGGAACTGTTGGCCCAACTGATGCCGCAGACATTGTAATCACGGCAGACCTAAAGGCTGCGGCCGGTACTAGTGCGCAGGATGGTGCAATTGCGGCGGATAATGCCATCAATCAAGCTTTTCCAGGAGCTTGTGGACAACCTGCTGGGTATGACTTTACCTCCCCAGTGGACTGTTCGGTTAATGTGACTACCAGTGGACAGATAGTTGCTCCTTAAGGGGTATAGCGACTAGCGGTAATATGGGCGCGGGAAACCGCGCCTTTGTCAACCATTAATAAAACTATATGGTTCTCGACCGTGGAAATACTTAACCCTGGTTTTACAAGTTGGCTACATATTGAATGGCTTCAGTTCCTCGCTCTCCCTATATCAGTTTACCTATTCAATATCATGACTATTGAAGGCACCATCATTCCAGCTCTCATCAGTACGGGACTACTCCTGAAATACTGGCGTCAATTCAAAGATCAGCAAATCATTGTCGGTTTTCTTCTCTTTGCCGTGACCATGGGTTTGTTTACGCAATGCTGGGGCGCTGTGGGGCTGCACCTGTTTACCGGTTGTTTCGTGATTTGGCCGATTCTGGTCCTGCTCCTGGGAGATCACTTCCCGTGGCCATTGGCTTATCCATTGACCTTTATGGGCACATTGCTTCCCGACCTATATGGTGCGGGCATGGCCGCCAACTGGACAGGCGGTTGGTACTTCGGGGTCGGTGGTGCCGGATTCCAGGATGGGCTTTTTCTGTTTCCATTAGAAACGATGATTGCTGCCGCCATAATGTACTATTTCGGTATTTACATGCGTAAATATGGATATTTCGAAAGAAGAAAAGATGTTGGACCGTAAGTCCTGACTAACAAGATCTGTAAGATTACCAAAGGGAAAGAGGAACGGCGCTATGGACAATCTAAAAAATACGCACCTTACTCAAGAAACGCCTAAAACGCACAGACTGGTTTTTCTCTCTGGCATGTTGATGCTTGTCTTTGCCATTATCATGCAATGCACATCTGTCTTATAGGCCCACCATGAACGTCATGGAATTTGCTGGAAGCCCGGCCAACGACGCCGCCACCTATGATGTTGATGGGCGAATCGCCCATTTGCATGCCGAGCGTCACCGGCTGCTGGCGGAACGAAAGAAGCCAAAGCAGAATCTTACGGAGCTCGACCTCCGGCTGGACATCGTTAGGGCGGAGCTACAGGCCCTCTATGCGAGCAGGCGGTGCTGAGGCGAACTGGACGGTCATGGACAAGGTGGGTGCCGTTCTGGATGGATTCTAGCCGCAGGTATCTATCACGATAGCGTTTGCGGCGCTGGCATGTCTCTCAAAAGATCTGGCGGTTTTGATGTTGAAGCGCAATAAAGACAAGACAATTTGCACCCTTCTGTCTCATAGACTGCGGCGCTGATGCTCGTAATGTACTGATTCCTAAGATACCTGGCAATGGGCGGAATGGGCTATCATGGGACATTATGATCATGGCGGAGATTTTTATCGATGGCAGCGCTGAAAAAAGGGCGGAAACGGCAGAGCTACCTGGGGCATCGCAACATCCAGCACACGGTGCGCTACACGGCCACCAACCCTGTCCGCTTCGAGCGGTTGTGGCGGTGAGCACAGGAAGATTGGTTACCACTTTCTGGGCAGCTTCTGTCGCGTGTGAAAGACCCGAAGGATTTCCACCCAGTCGTCGCGCACTCGATAGGGCAGTATGTACGGTAGTTCGGTTATGACGAGCTCCCTAGTGCCAGCTACGCGCCCCGGTCTTCCCAGAGATGGGTGACGACACAGGAGTTCAACACCCCCCTGCACTGCCTCCACAAAGTCTTCTGCTACTGCCCGGTTATACCGACTAGAGAGATAGTCGGCCTCTGCGTCGAGATCGAGCAATGCCTTACGCAGGAATCTAGCTCGCACGCCTTGCCCATTTTGCAAAGACCGCCGCCGTTTCTTCCGGTTTCGCAAAGTCTCCAGTATCTGCCTCGGCTATCGCGTCATGTATCTCCGCGATCTGCCATCTTTCTCGTTCCAGGTACTCGCGGATAGCCTCAGCCGCAAGCCAGGAGCGGCTACGGCCAGTCATCTCCGCCAGACCCCCTAGTTCTTGCTGCAGATCTTCTGGTACTCGAATCGTCAATACCGATGACATAACCACCTCCATTGCCCAGAGAAAGCAAAGTATACTATGTATACACACCAACACAAAGATTCTGCTGGATTGTTCAGTGGAACAACAGATGATACATGTCAGTGAACATTCTATTACACACAGGAGAACAGCATGGCACAGGTCAGTATTTCGGAGGCGGCGCGCCTCAGTAGGCGAAGTAGGACCACTCTATATCGTTACAAAGACGAAGGAAAGTTGAGTTTCTCTGTGGATTCTCAAGGTAATCCTGTCATCGATACCGCGGAATTGATCCGAGTTTTCGGAACAATAGAGCTAGACAGTGATGAACATTATGTAACACACGAAAGTGACAGCGTACGAGGTTCATCTGAAAAGGAAAATCTGCTACTCCTGGAAACGGTGCGCAGGCTAGAGCAGGAGCTGGCAGACGCCAGGCAACGGGAGGTATGGCTTCAAGGACAAATGGAGCGGCTAACTCTACTGCTTACCCACAACAAGGAATCATCAAAGGAGGGCGCTCGACCGTCTGGGCCCTGGTGGAAGTTCTGGTGATTGCCTGAAACCATCTCCAAGCGTACCTTTGAAGGCAGAGAACACCAGACAAGGACATCGGCATGCAGAAAAAGTTAATGCCCTGTTCCCTACTCAAGCTTGCCGGCGACGATAGGGAAACAGGGCACCACACCGAGGGAGGTGTTAGGCAAAGTGTAGCAACTTTGGCCGATCTGTACACCCCCCGGACTGAGCGAGCCGCAACCAGCCGCCAGGATCGGGGGGTGTGCCGTGTCTAGCCCAGTTCTCAAGCCCTTTCGGGACCATCTGCCAGCCAAGCCCTACTGCACGGACGATCTGAGCGCGGGCCTGCGCGTCCTGCCCCTCAAGGTGGCGCTGGGCAAAGCCTATATCCAGCACAACGGCCCCGGTATGGTCTGGACACTCGCCTTCGATGTGGACCGCCAGATCGTCGACCCCAATGACTGGTGGCCCGTCTGGGAGACGGCCAACCTGCCGCCGCCGAATGTCGCCACCCAGACGATCAGCACCGGGCGTGGGCACCTGTTGTACTTCCTCGCGGCTGGCGTCTGTACCACGTCCGCCGCCCGTCTCAAGCCCATGGAGTACCTGGCGGCCATCGAGCGGGCCTATACCGTCGCCTTGGGTGCCGATAGAGGCTACGCCAAGCTCGTCACCAAGAACCCCTGTAGCCAACGCTGGCAGGTCTGGGAGATTCACGCAAACCTGTACACCCTCGATGAGCTGGCCGCGTGGGTAGACCTCACCCCGCACAGCTCCCCGCTGGATGCTTCGCAGGCCTACGGCACCGGGCGCAATGTCACCCTGTTCCATGAGACGCGATTCTGGGCCTACAGCGCGATTCGGGACTACTGGGCACCCAATGGCCTACCCCGATGGCAGAAGGCCGTCCTAGGGCGTCTGGAGGCCCTCAACGCGCAATTCCAGAATCCCTTGCCCCACTCCGAGATCAAGGCTACGGCCAAGAGCATCGCCAAGTGGACATGGCGGAAGATCACTCCCCAAGGTCTGCGGGATCTCATCGAGCGCACCCACACGCCAGAGCAGCAGCGCGAGCGGGGCAGGAAGGCCACCAATCAGGCCGAGATCGCCCCTCTTGGCGGCAAGGCCAGCGGCGAGGCTCGACGGGCCGCCAGAGAGGAACTGCGGGCTACAGCACGGCTCCTGCGGGCGCAGGGCATGACGCAGCAGGCCATAGCGGATGCCTTGGGGGTACCAAGAGAGACGGTCAGGAATTGGCTGGTCTAGTTTTGGCCATGAACCGGCCTATATCAGATATTAGCCCCCCGCGCGGGCGGTAGCCCGCGCTCTGAGAGGGTGGGGGGCGGACCGGGAAACCCTTACAACTGCACACATGCACCCCAGAGCGAAAGCTCCCGATCCCAAAGAACAGCGCACGGGCAAGGGAGCGGCTTGCCGCGACCGCGTGGGCGCAACCGCCCAGAGGGCGGAATGCCTGCTATGGGCACGGTAGCCAGGTCCGGCATGGTCTGGGAGAGGGGGCGCGGGGGGAGAGGGGAAATCGGCCCGCAAAGGCCCCAGATTTGCCCTCTGAGCGATTCTGGGCGGCTGGGTGGTGCTAGGGTAGCGGCGGGGGTTCGCAGGGCGCTACGCGCCGCCGTTTCCGTCCCACGCCTGCGGCGCGGGTCCCTCGCCGGACGGCGGGCCGCCGGTGCGGCCCCTGCTCCTGAGCCGACCGTGCTGGTCGCCGCTGCGGCCACGGCTGCGCCGAGGCCTGCGCTCTGTCGGATGGTCTCCAGTGGGGGCAGGGCTATGGGGTGTCGGGGCGAGGCCCTGACCGCACGCAAACGAAGTTTGCATAAGTGCGCTTTTGCTCCGCTGCGGGGCTGTCCCGCCTGCGGTTCATCCTGCTCGGATGGGGAGATCACGCCTCGTGACGCTCTCTCGCTGTGTCACCCTACGGACACTCTACGGGCACCACAGCGATACCCATTGCCCACACACAACCCCACCTGACGGTGCGGTCGTGTGCTGCCCTAGACCTTGGTTTCGGGTGCGGTAAGGTGCAACCCAAGGGGCGAAGCTCTTTGGGGTGAATGGCCCACCAGGCGGATGAGCGAAATGCGCACTTACGACTTGCTCCGCAAGTCCGTGCGCCCCAAGGTTTCCGGCAGGCGCGCTTAGTTGTTTCTCGGCAAGCCGAGAAACGCGCGGCAGGGGCACCCCTGCACCCCAGGGGCAGAGCGTGTTTCCGCTACGGTCGCTCCCAGGGCTTTGGGGGAGGCGGGTTTAGGTAGAGCTGGGCGGCGAGGGATCTGCCTGGTTGTCCCTGTTCATCGACCCAGGAGACCTTCAGCCCTTTTGGAGTGTTGGTGACGGCGGTCACGGTAACGGCTTTCCAGGTGTCGTGATCCCGGACCCAGAGCCGGGCGCCTGGTTTCGCGCTATGGCGCCCGGCCTTGTTCGGCATGGGGTGCTCTCTGGGGAGTGAGCTCCCAGAGATTGATCGAGGTGTAGGGGCGGGTGCCGGGAACGCATCGAGGACTATAGATGGCGCCTTGGCTCGCTAGATGGTGCAGAAGCGAATTGACCCGCGCGACAGTGAGGCGCAGCGCGGTCGATATGTTCTTTGCGGTTTGGGGGCCGTCTTGCAGGCATCGCAGGATGGCCTGATGATCTTGGGTTACGAGTTTATCCATAGCCATAGCGGTGGATTGTCGTTGGATAGTGAGGCTTCTGGCAAGGGAGGCATCTGGCGGCGGAGTGGATCTGTGATGCTCGAAATCCATGCGGGCAGGCCATATGGAAGTGAGAGCTATTTATGAGAACCGGGAGGCCAGCAAATGCAGGCGGTTGATTCTCATAACTTGGGGCCTCTCGAAAACGGTCGATTCTGAATCCGCAATTAATTCAGATTCAGCGAGTCAACCTTGAACTGAGCGATGGCATGTCCATGCGCCGCCGCCTCTCCCAGCCATTTCAAGCCTAGTGCATGGCTTTTCTCCACCCCAAGCCCCTTGATGTAGCAGGTGGACAGCAACTCCATGGCGTCTGCATGTCCCTTGTCTGCGGCGGCCTGGAACCATGGGACGGCTAGCCCATATTGTTCCGCGGCGTAGAAATAGAGGCCGACCTCATTCATGGCCTCTGCCTCTCCGTTGTCCGCCCGGGTCATCATCGCTTTTTTTTCATCATCCAGCGGGACTGGGATGTACGGCGCAAGGCTATCGAGATCCAGCATCAGCTTGATCCCGCCAGCTCCACGCCGGACTCCTTCCATCTCCATACCATGAAGGCTTCCATCGTCCCGCCACCGCTGCAAGGTCCTGACGCTCTTTCCGGTCAGCATCGCCGCCGTTTGCGTGTTCACATAATGTCTAGTCTGACTTCTGTCGCTCATGGATGGCCATCCTTGCCATGGAAATCCGGGATGAAATCCAAGTCTAGCATGTCGCCGTGGGAACGGCGTCACGATTCAACATGTCGCCGTGGGAACGGCGTCACGATTCAACATGTCGCCGTGGGAACGGCGTCACGATTCAACATGTCGCCGTGGGAACGGCGTCACGATTCAGCATGTCGCCGTGGGAACGGCGTCACGATTCAGCATGTCGCCGTGGGAACGGCGTCACGACCAGGATCTTCCTCCATGCGCTGGAGAAGGGAAACCCGCCAAGAGCGGATCAAACCAATGTTTTATCTATTATTATCAATAAGATGATGCGATCATTCTTGATCTTGGTATACACCGGATATATGGGTGGCACGGTTCATGCTAAGTGTACGGCGGGTCTTCACGGTTTTCGTGAGACTATCTGTTCACTCCACCAAGGAGAATTACTCATGAGTAATTTGAAAAACAAGGCGCTGGCCGGCGCCGAATCCGGTTTCACCCTCATCGAACTGATGATCGTCATCGCCATCATCGGCATCCTGGCGGCCATCGCCATTCCGCAGTACGAAAAGTACATTGCGACTTCACAGGGTAACGATGTGGCAGCCAACTTTCATTCCGCAGTTACTGCTGTTACCTCCGCCGTAGCGGCGGCTGAGGCCGGACAGACCACGCTTGTTGCCACCACAGGGCAGGCCGGCGCACTTACCCCTGCACCTGTTCTTCCAAATGCTGCAGTTGATCCCCTTGCTGGCGAGGGTGCCTTTTATGCCTATGACATTACGGCAACGGCGCCTGGCACGGTTTATATAACAGGCGGAGCAGTTGCTCCGGGAACTGTTGGCCCAACTGATGCCGCAGACATTGTAATCACGGCAGACCTAAAGGCTGCGGCCGGTACTAGTGCGCAGGATGGTGCAATTGCGGCGGATAATGCCATCAATCAAGCTTTTCCAGGAGCTTGTGGACAACCTGCTGGGTATGACTTTACCTCCCCAGTGGACTGTTCGGTTAATGTGACTACCAGTGGACAGATAGTTGCTCCTTAAGGGGTATAGCGACTAGCGGTAATATGGGCGCGGGAAACCGCGCCTTTGTCAACCATTAATAAAACTATATGGTTCTCGACCGTGGAAATACTTAACCCTGGTTTTACAAGTTGGCTACATATTGAATGGCTTCAGTTCCTCGCTCTCCCTATATCAGTTTACCTATTCAATATCATGACTATTGAAGGCACCATCATTCCAGCTCTCATCAGTACGGGACTACTCCTGAAATACTGGCGTCAATTCAAAGATCAGCAAATCATTGTCGGTTTTCTTCTCTTTGCCGTGACCATGGGTTTGTTTACGCAATGCTGGGGCGCTGTGGGGCTGCACCTGTTTACCGGTTGTTTCGTGATTTGGCCGATTCTGGTCCTGCTCCTGGGAGATCACTTCCCGTGGCCATTGGCTTATCCATTGACCTTTATGGGCACATTGCTTCCCGACCTATATGGTGCGGGCATGGCCGCCAACTGGACAGGCGGTTGGTACTTCGGGGTCGGTGGTGCCGGATTCCAGGATGGGCTTTTTCTGTTTCCATTAGAAACGATGATTGCTGCCGCCATAATGTACTATTTCGGTATTTACATGCGTAAATATGGATATTTCGAAAGAAGAAAAGATGTTGGACCGTAAGTCCTGACTAACAAGATCTGTAAGATTACCAAAGGGAAAGAGGAACGGCGCTATGGACAATCTAAAAAATACGCACCTTACTCAAGAAACGCCTAAAACGCACAGACTGGTTTTTCTCTCTGGCATGTTGATGCTTGTCTTTGCCATTATCATGCAATGCACATCTGTCTTATAGGCCCACCATGAACGTCATGGAATTTGCTGGAAGCCCGGCCAACGACGCCGCCACCTATGATGTTGATGGGCGAATCGCCCATTTGCATGCCGAGCGTCACCGGCTGCTGGCGGAACGAAAGAAGCCAAAGCAGAATCTTACGGAGCTCGACCTCCGGCTGGACATCGTTAGGGCGGAGCTACAGGCCCTCTATGCGAGCAGGCGGTGCTGAGGCGAACTGGACGGTCATGGACAAGGTGGGTGCCGTTCTGGATGGATTCTAGCCGCAGGTATCTATCACGATAGCGTTTGCGGCGCTGGCATGTCTCTCAAAAGATCTGGCGGTTTTGATGTTGAAGCGCAATAAAGACAAGACAATTTGCACCCTTCTGTCTCATAGACTGCGGCGCTGATGCTCGTAATGTACTGATTCCTAAGATACCTGGCAATGGGCGGAATGGGCTATCATGGGACATTATGATCATGGCGGAGATTTTTATCGATGGCAGCGCTGAAAAAAGGGCGGAAACGGCAGAGCTACCTGGGGCATCGCAACATCCAGCACACGGTGCGCTACACGGCCACCAACCCTGTCCGCTTCGAGCGGTTGTGGCGGTGAGCACAGGAAGATTGGTTACCACTTTCTGGGCAGCTTCTGTCGCGTGTGAAAGACCCGAAGGATTTCCACCCAGTCGTCGCGCACTCGATAGGGCAGTATGTACGGTAGTTCGGTTATGACGAGCTCCCTAGTGCCAGCTACGCGCCCCGGTCTTCCCAGAGATGGGTGACGACACAGGAGTTCAACACCCCCCTGCACTGCCTCCACAAAGTCTTCTGCTACTGCCCGGTTATACCGACTAGAGAGATAGTCGGCCTCTGCGTCGAGATCGAGCAATGCCTTACGCAGGAATCTAGCTCGCACGCCTTGCCCATTTTGCAAAGACCGCCGCCGTTTCTTCCGGTTTCGCAAAGTCTCCAGTATCTGCCTCGGCTATCGCGTCATGTATCTCCGCGATCTGCCATCTTTCTCGTTCCAGGTACTCGCGGATAGCCTCAGCCGCAAGCCAGGAGCGGCTACGGCCAGTCATCTCCGCCAGACCCCCTAGTTCTTGCTGCAGATCTTCTGGTACTCGAATCGTCAATACCGATGACATAACCACCTCCATTGCCCAGAGAAAGCAAAGTATACTATGTATACACACCAACACAAAGATTCTGCTGGATTGTTCAGTGGAACAACAGATGATACATGTCAGTGAACATTCTATTACACACAGGAGAACAGCATGGCACAGGTCAGTATTTCGGAGGCGGCGCGCCTCAGTAGGCGAAGTAGGACCACTCTATATCGTTACAAAGACGAAGGAAAGTTGAGTTTCTCTGTGGATTCTCAAGGTAATCCTGTCATCGATACCGCGGAATTGATCCGAGTTTTCGGAACAATAGAGCTAGACAGTGATGAACATTATGTAACACACGAAAGTGACAGCGTACGAGGTTCATCTGAAAAGGAAAATCTGCTACTCCTGGAAACGGTGCGCAGGCTAGAGCAGGAGCTGGCAGACGCCAGGCAACGGGAGGTATGGCTTCAAGGACAAATGGAGCGGCTAACTCTACTGCTTACCCACAACAAGGAATCATCAAAGGAGGGCGCTCGACCGTCTGGGCCCTGGTGGAAGTTCTGGTGATTGCCTGAAACCATCTCCAAGCGTACCTTTGAAGGCAGAGAACACCAGACAAGGACATCGGCATGCAGAAAAAGTTAATGCCCTGTTCCCTACTCAAGCTTGGCGGCAACGATAGGGAAACAGGGCACCACACCGAGGGAGGTGTTAGGCAAAGTGTAGCAACTTTGGCCGATCCGTACACCCCCCCGACTGAGCGAGCCGCAACCTGCCGCCAGGATCGGGGGGTATGCCGTGTCTAGCCCCGTCCTCAAGCCCTTTCGGGACCATCTACCTGTCAAACCCTACTGCACGGACGATCTGAACGCGGGCCTGCGTGTCCTGCCCCTCAAGACGGCGCTGGGCAAAGCCTATGTCCAGCACAACGGCCCCGGCATGGTGTGGACACTCGCCTTCGATGTGGACCGCCAGATCGTCGACCCGTCAGACTGGTGGCCGGTCTGGGAGACAGCCAACCTGCCGCCGCCCAATGTCGCCACCCAGACGATCAGCACCGGGCGTGGGCACCTGTTGTATTTCCTCACTGCTGGCGTCTGTACCACGTCTGCCGCCCGTCTCAAGCCCGTGGAGTACCTGGCGGCCATCGAGCGGGCCTATACGGTCGCCTTGGGGGCCGATAGTGGCTACGCGAAACTCGTCACCAAGAACCCCTGTAGCCAACGCTGGCGGGTCTGGGAGATTCACGGGAACCTGTACACCCTCGATGAGCTGGCCGCGTGGGTAGACCTCACCCCGCATCGACCCCCGCTGGATGCCTCGCAGGCATACGGAACAGGGCGCAACGTCACCCTGTTCAACGCGACGCGATTCTGGGCCTACAGCGCCATCCGGGACTACTGGGCACCCGGCGGCTTGGACCGATGGCATAAGGCCGTTCTAGGGCGTCTGGAGGCCCTCAACGCGCAATTCCCGAATCCCTTGCCCCACTCCGAGATCAAGGCCACGGCCAAGAGCATCGCCAAGTGGACCTGGAAGAAGATCATCCCCCAAGGCCTGCGGGAGCTCATTGAGCGTACCCACAGCCCTGAAAAGCAGCGGGAGCGGGGCAGGAAGGCCACCAATCAGTCGGAGGCAGGCAAGGCCAGCGGTGAGGCTAGGAGAGCCGCCAGAGATGGCTTGCGGGCCACCGCACGGCTCATGCGGGCGCATGGCATGACGCAGCAGGCGATTGCAGATGCTCTGGGAGTGTCGCAACAGACGGTCTCGTACTGGCTGTCCTGAGTTTTACCAATGAACGGCCTATATCAGATATTAGCCCCCGCGCAGGCGGTAGCCTGCAATCTGCGGGGAAGGGGGCGGGCCGGTTTCTAGAGCGAAAGCTCCCGATTTCAAAGAGCAGCGCACAGGCAAGGGAGCGGCTTGCCGCGACCGCGTGGGCGCAACCGCCCAGAGGGCGGAATGCCTGCTATGGATGCAGACGGTAGGGCTGATACGGACGTGGGTTGAGGGGGCGCGGGGGAGAGGGAAAATCGGCCCGCAAAGGCCCCAAATTTGCCCTCTGCACGATTCTGGGCGGCAGGGTGGTGTTCGGTAGCGGCAGGGGTTCGTGGGGCGCTTCGCGCCGCTGTTTCCGTCCCACGCCTTCGGCGCGGGTCCCTCGCCGGACGGCGGGCCGCTTGTTGCGGCCCCCGCTCATGCCGCGACGGTGCAGGTCCTCGCGCTCGCTCACCGTGCCGGAGGGCGGCGCTTCCGTTTAGGGTCTCCAAGGGACGGGGGCGGGCCGTGTGCCTGGCGCTGTGGTGGGCGACGGTGCAGGCCCGCGCGTTACAGTGTCACGCTATTTACATGACGAGTCATATTTAAATGATTTACTTTATGTGACGCGACATAGATAATAGACCCATCGACCGCCGCAAGAGACCCGCACCATGACCCGCAAGAGCAAGACCCATCGCCAAGATGAGCAGATTGATTGGGTAGGCACCGCGCCGGCACGGGGCAGGCCTCGACTGCATCCAGACGCCAAGGCAGCGCAGGCGGCGGCCAGCCGCGCCTATCGTGCCCGCAAGCGGGCGGAAAAGGCCGCCATTGATGCGCGCAAGACCCGTCCCATCGAGAGCGACACCATCGCACTGGATCATATCCCGCCGTGGCGGCGATAGCGGCGAGGCCTGCACAGCCGCACACTACAGCGGCCAAGCGCCCAGCCCGCCCCCGCGATGGTGGTGAGAGCTGGAAAGACCTCTGCCGCCGACGCCAGAACCCCCCGACTTTAGCCGTGGGGAGGTTCAGGAATGCTGCCGATGGTTTAGCGTTCTATGCCGAGGCTTCGCTCATGGCTGTTGTAGATGGACTGGCCGATGTCATGCCAATGTTTCCGCCTAGATTCCA
>Ga0315298_1007891_pt1 | contig 13807 bp, 19 predicted proteins | sample WHS_1_MG_FD_203077 | JGI IMG/M metagenome (GOLD analysis project Ga0315298, IMG submission 203077) | Extremophilic microbial mat communities from Washburn Hot Springs, YNP, Wyoming, USA - WHS_1_MG | ecosystem: Environmental > Aquatic > Thermal springs > Hot (42-90C) | place: USA: Wyoming...
ATCGGCGGATTCCCCCTCGACATAGGCGCCGACGACAGCCACACAGCCGCGAAAATAGCCGCCATGGGATACCGAGCCGTCGCCGCCGAAGACCTCTGGTGCGTCGAAGCCGTACCCCACAACGGCTGGTCAGACGAGATTCCCGTAGACGAAAACGCGCCGCTTAGGCCGGTCTCGGTCTACAGTGCAAACAAGTTGCCTGCGAGAACTTGATACACGCTTACGCCAAGTAGCCGAAATAAGGCAAATTTATAAAACCTTAAATATCGCAGAGCGTTATGGAGAAACCTAAGGTTACGGTTATTGTGGTTAATTATAATTCTGAGGCGAAGTGGAGAATTATTGGGAAAAGCCTTAGGAGTATTTTCTCATTAAGTTATAGACCTCTTGAGGTGATAATTGTAGACAATGGATCTATAGATAACAGCTTTGAACTAATTAAGCAGTTTATAAATAAAATAAGGAATAATGAAGATTTTAATGTGAAGGTTATTAGGCTCAGTAAAAATTATGGTTTTGCCGTTGCAAATATAATAGGGTATAGGTTTAGGGATCCATCTTCGAAATACGTTGCTTTAATAAACAATGATTTTTGCGCCGAGCCTGATTCCCTTGATAGGTTGGTCAGGATTTTGGAAATAAGCGAAAAGATTGCTGGTGTGCAGGGAATCACTTTAACATGGGATGGTTCTCATATTTTAACGTACGGTGGGTTCGTTACAGATGATGGCGGATTGAAAGGTGGTATCGGTGCGTATACAAGTTTTACACCTGAGGTGCTGGCTAATTTAAGACCCATCATAGTGACTTTTCTTGACGGCGCGTACTCCGTTTATCGTGTCAGTGCAATTGAGAAGGCTGGTGGATTATTTATGCCGTACTTCTTCATGTGGGGTGATGATTATGAACTTGGTATAAGGCTATGGAGGACAGGCTTTGCACTACTTGCAGTACCAATCGTAGCTGGTAGACATTACGCTGGCGCTACGACGCAGTTAAACAGGTCTGGGTCAATATATGAACCTTCGAGGACATCGTACATTTATGAATATTCGTCGTGGGTAAGCGATATCGCTGTAACGACCGTGTTGTATGGTTCTCCGTATTTGCTACAGTTATTAAGAAGACTACCTATAACTCTTGCGTTAGCAATGTTAAGAAACTCTAAGGCTATTATTCGTGGTTTTTTCGACGGAACCAAACTAGGAATTACGTTAAGGACAAAAGTTTTGAAGGAAAAGCCATGGCTTAAAGTACCTAAAGAACCCAGATTTAAAACGCATTTATTATTTGGTTTAATGTTTTTAGCATATTTAGTTTTAAAATATAAAACTAGAGCGTCAAGAATATATTACATACTAATTGCGAAGGCATTGCTTAATCATCTCATTAAAATACATGTAGTATAATAAGAATTATATATAGACAAACACTAAATAGAACATAACAATATTTATATCTAGATGCTATAACGAAATACAGTTTATTTAGTTACGTTTGATCTTTCAATGATGTTAATGGCCCAGTTAATTCTGAGATTTACGCTGAAGTGCTTTGTTGAATGTATGACTTAATGAATTAATATTGGTTCAAGAATGATATAAAGTTTAAACATATATACTTAACTATTTTATTGATATCTTTAATTCTAATGATTATGATCACTTAATGTATTTAGCAAGGCCGTTATTGATGTTGGCGCTTTTGTTGGTAATTTAACCGTTTACTTCGCTCCAAGGGGTGTTAGGAGGATTTAGCTGTTAAATCTTATCCTGGTGTTTTTGTTGAGATACTTGGTAACATTTGGTTAAATGGGTTAGAGGGTGTGATTGTTTCGGTTAATGCAGGCTTGGCTAGTAGGCCAGGTAAGGTATGTGTTGAAAATGTTAATTGCTGATCCAGTGGTAACGCTTAGTGAATTAATTAGTAGGGTTAGTATTGATCCTAACGATGCCGTGCTTAAGATGGATTGTGAGGGTTGTGAGTTTGATGTGATTCTTAATGATTATGACCACGTTAGGTTATTCAAGGAGTTAATATTCGAGTATCATCCAAGGTTTGTCAATAAGTCAGTGAGTGACTTACTGAGTGTGCTGGGTAGGGACTACAAATGCGATGTACGTGGTGATGAAGACCTCGGAATAATGCACTGTGTTAGGAAATGAGTTGATGAGTTCATTGCATCTCTGGTTGTTTTAGCATTTCATGGTTTACCCTACCTATTTTCTTGACTTGTGGAAGCTCAAGCAATGCATCTATTGTATTTACATGTATATGCGGTGTTTTCTCTAGGTCGAGTATTCCGACCCTCTCCTTAATAATTGAGGAGAGACCTAAGCCGTCCCTCACTGCCTTGAGAATCATTGAGTAATCCTCGCGCCTTTGTTTGTTAATTATACTAAGAAGCCTATAACCAATCAAACGCCTTGCAATGTATAGTTGCTTTATGTACGTAAGTTTTGTCTTTATTACATTGATTCCAATTGTTGCAGCGCGGAAACTATAGTAAAGCTGGGTTTTGCTAGAGCCTGTCGTCAAGCTTGCATAATGTATTCCGGATTTTACGGGTACATAGGCCACCTTATACCCGCTATTCCATAGTATTACCCCTAATAAATTATCATCCAGGTATAGGAATGTTTCATCTATGAACGGTTTACCATCTGGGCAAACTTTTATAATTTCGGTTTTAACTACCATGTACTCCCCACTTGCGTAGGTTACATAGTGCGGCTTCTGTATTCCAGAGCATTCATGTTCAAAATTATTCCAACAAATACTACCAAAATACCAGTGATCTGATATATAACCTCCCGCAGAAAATATTCTCCTACCATCACCAAGGTACGTTAGACCACTTGCCGCGGCTATTTTATCATCACCCTTCATGTAGTCAATTAATCCCCTCAGTGAGTTTGGCTCTAGAATTAGGTCGTTATTGAGAAAAGCCACGTACTTAGCCCCCAGATCTCTTGCTTCCCAGCCTAGGTTCATGCCTCCCGCATAACCCTTATTCACATCGCTCCTAACGAACTTAACCCTAACACTACTTGGCTTTTTCTCTTCAACAAATTTCCTAATCCTCTCGAAACTACCATCACTCGACGCATTATCGACAATAACCACCTCGTAATCATCAAAATCGAGCCTTAGGGCTGATTCTATCGACCTAAGGGCTATGTCAATGAAGCCAGAGCTATTGTGATTGAGCCAGATTAGTGAAGCCCTAATCATAAAGGCAGAATAGGGGCGCCTTTTAAAGATTTCGTGTAATAATGGTTTCGATAAATGTTGTCGCCGTAATTATAACCCGTGATCCTGAGTTGGGTAGGATTAGGTTTGTCCTTGATCGAGCCTCTAAGCAGATTAGTCGTATTGTCGTTGTTGATAATGGTTCTAAAATCAAGGATGTATTAAGAGACTTGTGTGATGGTGTTGGTAATTGCAATGCTGTGGGTAAGGTGGTTGGTTTGATTAATAGTTTGTTTTGGATAGGGTTGATGCCGTGCTTATGGGTTCGGTTGATGGCGATTGCGGCATTGGTGAGGTTAGGTATGGAATATTCTCTGGCACACTGATTAGGGCTGATGTTGCCGCTGAGCTTGTTGTGGGGATGACTTCTTCCTAGACCAGGCTGATCTCGACATGTTGGAGGGAAGATTGTTGTGGATGTGGGTGCTGGCGTGGGCGATACGGCCGTGTTGTTTTCTATGTGCGGCGCGGGGAGGGTGATTGCCCTTGAGCCGTATCCGCGGCTCTAGGGAGAAGCGTCGCTCAACATAAAGGCCAACGGCCTTGCGGATAGAGTTCTCCTGGTTAACGCAGGCCTCGGCGCTTTAGACGGAGAGGTCTGCGCCGACCTCAGCGACGTGGAGGGATATTCTGTCTTTAGGCCGGGCGGCCATTGCGACGTCAAGGTGAGGATGTATGCTCTGAGGACGTTGATTAAAGAAGAGGTTGAGGAGGACTCGGCCCTCAAGATGGACTGCGAGGGGTGTGAATACGAGGCGGTGCTGAATGCAGACCCCGGCGACCTCGCCGTTTTCGGCCAGGTAATAATCGAGTAGCACAACGGCTACCGCGAAATAAAGAAACACCTAGACACGGCCGGCTTCTCGACAGAAATCAAGCCCATAAGGAGTGCGGCTATCCCGATAGAGAGGCTGTGATACGTGGTGGCGAGTAGAAAGTAGCCTATCTCCGGCTCTCTGACGACCTGCTCTCAGCACTTCGGGAGTCCCCTAGATTGCCGTCCTCGCCAGACCTTCGCCGGCCCTCAGCAGAGGTTGCAGAGCCAGCGGACCAGCGCAACCGGCCATATTCGCCCAGTTGGGCTCCCGCCGATTGCGAAAACCGCCTAAAGGCCCAACCACCCCCGCCGCAAAGGGCGGTACCTGTAAGGATCCGTAATATATTTATAGGTCGTCTCTAGGCTCTGCAAGCAGTCGTCCTCGCCGGCGGCTACGCCACGCGTCAGCCCGTATCCATAGGTAAATCATCTTCTATCTATGCTCCTGGGATCGCTATATGTCAGAACCATTTAATATACCTAATAAGATACTTGACTCATTTTTAATTATCCTCTAAATCGTAATAAATGACGAGGGCTTTACTCTTTATAAATTATGAAATTTGGAAAATATTACCTCTTGAAAAGTTAATTATTTTTAATCTAAAAAATGAATCTAATATAATCTTTTATCTTGTTGATAACGCTAGTAGAGACAATAGTGATGTTGTATTGCTAGAATTGTTAAAGGAATACGATTTGCCTTGTCGTTATTATCGTTTACCTTTGGGGCGCGGCTGAGGAAGCGTGGCTACAGGATTTTCCACAAGGCTATCATCGCGGGCTTTCATCTAGGTTCTGCTAGTTATGGGCCGCGTCGGCTTTTTAAGTCGGCCCGGTGGTTTAAGTATGTCTCCGCAGCCGAGCTCATTCCCGTCTTTAAAAACGCGTCTCTTCCTGTTAGGATTTTTGCTTTGTTAAAATTCTTGGGGGCTGGTGTTGCAGGTTCTTTGTTTTCGGGGGAGGACTACGTGAGGAGTTTCGTCGAGGCTGTGAGGTTCACGGCTTTGGAGCATCCCGAGACGGAGTTTGTGCGGTCTGAATTCTTCAGCTTTTTGGATTTCTTGTTGCAGAACCCGTTTGTTGGTATAAAGCCGCCGAAATGTTCAAAAACTAATGTAAGAGGGACATAATGCAAGCGGTCATCCTCGCTGGTGGCATAGATTCAAATATATTAGTTGTCGTATATAAGCTTTCCATGAATCTCATCCGCAAGCTTAGAGTTTTCCTTAAAAGCAGGGAGTTATTCCGAAATTGGTTTTCTGCTGGCCTTAAGTACTATCTGTCTAGATATGAACTTGATGTAAAATACATCAAGATAAAGTGCGATAACAATAGGGGGTATATGCTAACTAGGTATATGTATTCTATTATTGTTAATGCTTATTACGATGGTTTGTTTAAGTTATTATGTGATGGCGATTTAGTAGGTAGGTATGGGGGCGTTGTGGATTTGTTGGATAAGGATGGCAGATTGATTCTGAGAATGCCTGACGGCTGTCTACTTGACATGGACTCGTTTGATCCAGTGATTCTTGCCGAGACTTGGCTCCATGAAATCCACTACTTAGGTTTCGACCTTACTAATTGGATTGTTCTTGATATAGGGGCCTTTGTGGGCGATACGGCGCTGTACTACGCTAAGCGTGGCGCGTTTGTTGTCGCTGTTGAGCCGTTGCCAAACAACTACGAGACTATGATGAAAAATCTCGGTTTGAACCCTGATCTGAAGCCCAGGATAGTGCCTATAAACGCTGCCGTAGCTGGCAAGGATGGCTTTATTGATGTCAAATACGACGGCAGAATTGATGGCGATGCTTCTGCCTATACTACAAGCCGGTTTACTGCAAGGGTCAGAACTATGAAACTATCGACACTTATCAAGGAACTTGAAGGTATGGGCATCGATATAAATAAATTTAAAGTTAGGGTGTTGAAAACCGATTGTAAAGGATGTGAATATGAGGTTGAGGACGACGATGCTTTGAGACTCTTTGACATAGTGAAGATCGAGTACAGCGGTTATCTAGTCAATAAAACTTACCATGTGTTAAAGGAGAAGCTAGAGGCCATGGGCTTTAGATGCAGAGCTTGGGCGCATAACGACATAGCCTTAAGGATAGGGCTAGACAGACACGGTACATTGACTTGCATTAAACAAGGAATGTTAATGCTATGAATGTCGCTGTGCTCGACTTCTTCATGAGGTCTGTTGACTGTGGGGAGTTTGCCGGCAAGAGGGTGTTAGAGGTTGGTAGTAAGTTTGTAAATGGTAGCGTGAGGCCGTTGATTGAGAGGTTCTGTAGGCCGCGGGAATATGTCGGAGTCGATATAGAGACCGGCAAGTACGTCGACGTTGTTCTGCCGGCGGAAAGGCTCGTCGAGTATTTCGGGCTTGAGTCCATCGACGCGGTGATCTCCACCGAGGTCCTCGAGCACGTCTTTGACTGGAGGACCGTCGTGAATAACATGAAGGCCGTGCTGAAGCCCGGCGGCTTTATCTACATAACTACGCGTTCTAGGGGCTTCCCCTACCATGCCGCTCCCCACGACTATTGGCGCTACGAAATCGAAGACATGGAGAAGATATTTGGCGACTTTGAGATAATTGCGCTTGAGAAAGATTGGCAAGCCCCTGGTGTATTCTTAAAGGCTAGGAAACCTACGAACTGGTCGCCGAACGATTTAAGCCAAATAGAGCTGTACTCGATGGTTCTTGGACGAAGAACCAGAGAGATCGTCGGCGTAGACAGAGCCCCATTAACGAGGAGATTACGAATGCGGCTACTTACATCTAATACATTACGGCTTCTTGCCCGGAAAATAATAACTAAAGTAGCTCAATGAATAAGAGGGTTTTCGGGTGCAAAGAGGCACTTGTCCTCGCTGGTGGCTATGCGACGCGTCTGCGGCCGACTTCGCTATCTATGTCTAAACACCTCGTGCCTCTTGTGAATCGGCCCGTCCTGGGCTGGGTTCTGTCTCAGATCGCCGAGGCTGGGGTGGGGGAGGTGTTTATCGTGGTGGGTCTTCATAATAGGGAGCAGATTGCTGAGTATGTGGGCGACGGGTCGAGGTTCGGCCTGTCCGTTGAGTACCTCCTGCAGGAGAGACCTCTTGGCCTTGCCCACGCTGTGTTGCTGGCGGAGCGGTACGTCTCTGGGCCCTTCCTCGTGTATCTCGGCGATAACCTCCTCAAGGGTGGCGTGGCGCCGTATCTAAAGCGCTTCACAGAGACGCGGGCAGACGCCCTCGTGATCCTCAAAGAGGTTGAGGACCCGACGCGGTTCGGCGTGGCGGTCTTCGACGGGGGCGGGAGGCTGGCGGGCTTCGTGGAGAAGCCCAAGGAGCCCCCCTCCCGCCTCGCCCTCGTGGGCCTCTACTTCTTCACGCTGGCCGTCTTCGACTACATAAAGCAACTCAAGCCCTCTTGGCGTGGGGAGTACGAGATTACGGACGCCCTGACCCTCATGCTGAAGGACTGCAGACGGGTTGAGTATGCGGTGCATGAGGGCTGGTGGCTGGACATAGGCAAGAAAGACGACGTCCTCGCCGCAAACGCCCTCCTACTCGACGAATACGCCCGTCTGGACGTGAGGGGCGTCGTTGAGAACAGTCGGCTGGAGGGCCGGGTTGTGGTGGAGCCCGGCGCCGTGGTTAAAAACAGCGTGGTTAGAGGTCCGGCGGCTATCGGCGAGGGCGCGGTGGTTGAGAACTCCTTCGTCGGCCCCTACACCAGCGTGGGGCCTAGGGCGGTGGTTAGAGACAGTGCGGTGGAGTACAGCGTCTTGATGGAGGGGGCGGTGGTGGAGGGCGTGGAGAGGCTGGAGGAGTCTATACTGGGCCGGCACGCCAGAGTCGCCGCGGGTGGCCGGAGGGCCCTCCGCCTACACGTCTCGGACTACTCGACGGTAGAGTTTTAAACTGGGGTTTAGTGGCGGCTATGAGGGTGTTGGTGACTGGTTGCGGCGGCTACATCGGGACTACGCTTACGCCGCTCCTCCTGCAGAGGGGGTACAGAGTACGTTGCGTAGACTGGCTTGTCTTCGGCGACGACGTCCTCAGCCACGTGGCGGGCCACCCCAACTTCGAGCTGGTGAAGAAAGACATCAGAGAGGTAGACGGCGCGGTTTTCGCAGACGTAGACGCCGTGGTGGACCTCGCCGCCATCTCCAACGACCCCGCGGGTGAGCTAGACCCCGAGCTTACCCTCTCCATAAACTACAGAGCCAGGGCAAGAAACGCCAAGCTTGCGTCGGAGAGGGGGGTCCCCCGCTACGTCCTTGCCTCCAGCTGCAGCGTCTACGGCAGGCAAGACGGCGTGGTGGACGAGGCCGCGAAGCCCAACCCCCTCACCACATACGCCAAAGCCAACCTCCTGGCCGAGCAGGAGGTTCTGCCTCTGGCGTCCCCCAGCTTCGCCCCAGTGGCCTTGAGGTTCGCCACGGTGTATGGGCCCTCCAGGAGGATGCGTTTCGACCTCGTCGTAAACGCCATGACTCTCACCGCCTATGCGGAGGGGAGGATATACGTGGAGGGAGACGGCATGCAGATGAGGCCGCTTGTCCACGTAGCAGACGTGGCCCGGGCCGTGGTCTTTATGCTGGAGCAGCCGCCCGACTCCGTGTCGGGCCAGGTCTTCAACGTGGGGTCGGATGACCAGAACCACAGAATTATTGACGTGGCGAAGGCGGTGCAGGAGGTGGCGGGGGGCGATGTAGTTTTCAGAGGTGAGGTGGATAGGCGGAGCTACGCTGTCTCTTTCGCCAAGATAAGGCGGCTGGGGTGGCAACCCCTCTACAGGTTGGGGGAGGGGGTGAGGCAGATCTACCACGAGCTCCTTCTCGGCCATCTGAAGCCGGAGGAGAGGTGGTGGACCGTCAAGTGGTACAAGAGGCTGTGGGGGAGATGAGGGGTTTGGCGCTGGTTACGGGGGTGAGCTCGTCGCCTGGCTGGAAAACAGCTCTTAGGCTGGCCTCTGCAGGCTGGGAGGTGCTCGGCGTGTATAACCAACACCCCGTGGGGGGCGTGCCTGCGGTTAGGTGGGATCTGGCGGAGGACCCCCGTGGAGTCGTGAGGCTCTACAAGCCGTCTCTGGTGGTGCACGCCGCGGCGCTGGGCGACGTAGATAGATGCGAAGTGGAGTCTCAGCTCTGCTACAGGATAAATGCCGCGGCGACTAGGGAGGTCGCCGGCGAGGCGTATAGAGTGGGGGCTAGGGTGGTGTATCTCTCGACGGATTACGTCTTTCCCGGCGACCGGGGGCTTTATAGAGAGGAGGACCCTCCCAGGCCTGTGAACTACTACGGCCTTTCTAAGCTCCTGGGGGAGGAGGCGGTTTTGGCGGTGGGAGGCGCCGTGGTGAGGGTGGCTTGGATATATGGCTTCGGGCCTGGGAGGCTTAACTTCGGCCGTGTCGTTGTGGAGAAGCTGGCGCGCGGCGAGGAGGTCAAGGCAATAGCAGATCAGTGGGGGTCGCCGACGTTAAACAGCCTAATCGCCGAGGTGGTGGCGAGGCTGGCGGAGAGGGAGTACGCAGGTGTGCTCCACGCCGCGGGGCCGCGGATGTCTCGATACGAGTTCGCCTTGGCGATTGCAGAGGCTTTCGGCTTCCCCAAGGGCCTGGTCAAGCCTATCTCTATGGCTGAGGTGGGGTACAAGGCGGCTAGGCCCAGGGACTCTAGTCTAGTCAGCAGAAGGGCCGTCGAGATGTTCGGCGTGCCCATAGACGACGTAAATTACGCCTTGTCAATATTTAAAAAAGAGTGGCTTGGGCAGAGCCATGCCTCTGCTTGAGGTCAGGTGGCTGGCTATACCCGAGGTGATGTATTTCCGCTACCGCCTGTTTGAAGACGAGCGGGGCTTCTTTGCGGAGCTTTGGAAGCGGACGGAGTACCTGGCGGCGGGGCTTCTCTTCGACTTTGTGCAGGTTAATCTGTCCTATTCGAGGCCGTACGTGGTTAGAGGTCTGCACTACCAGTTGAAGCCGTCGGAGCAGGGTAAGTTGGTTTTTGTGGTTAGGGGTCGGGTGTTTGACGTGGCGGTGGACATACGGAAGGGCTCGCCCCACTTCGGCAGGTGGGTTGCGGCGGAGCTGGGGCCCGGCGAGGCGCTTTGGATTCCGCCTGGCTTCGCCCACGGCTTCCAGGCCCTGGAGGAGACGCACTTCCTGTACCTCGTCACGAAGGAGTATGACCCTCAGCGCGATAAATGCATTAGGTGGGACGACCCGGCCATCGGCGTGAAGTGGCCCGCCCCCGACAAAGCCATACTAAGCCAAAAAGACAGAAACTGCCCCCCGCTCGCAGAGGCAGAGAACAACTTCGAGTATTAATATTCTTGGGTCACGGTTTCGTGTCCTCTTGGGTGTAGTTAGGGTTGTCTTTAGGTGTTTTGCGCAGGTGTGTCTCGTAGTATTCTGTCTTGGCGATTTTCTGGCCTAGGTGGGGCGTTTGCCCCCTTGCCGCCTGTAGGACGAGGTGGGGGATCTCTGTTAGGGAGACCGCTCCTTCGATCTTGGTGGGGATTGCGGTGGCGAGGGGTACCTCCGCCAGTTGGGGGGGTTGGTGGTATTCCGTGGAATGGGGCGGGCCCGAGGGCTTCGCCGTGGTCTGAGGCGATGGTTGGGTGGGCGTCTAGCTTTCTGGCGATTTGGAGGGCGGCTTGGGCGGCGTGTCGCGCGTGTTGTGGGTAGGCTTGTCTCCATATACTGACAGCCCAGGTCCTGTCCGGCGCACATGACTCCGTTAGATGTAGAGGACCGGGTAGCTGAGTACGGCCTAGCCATGCGGCGTGTGTGGGGGGCTTCTTGGTTTACTACGAGTAAGGCTCTTCAGCTCTATCTCTTATATCTTCTACGCAGGTAGCGAGTCCCCAAGAGGGTCCTCATATCTGGCTTAGGGTCTTTAAGTTGTTGAGGGAGTGAGGGATCAATGTTGAGCCTGTCATGACGGGGACTGCCGGGACTTGGGTCGAGGCATTGGCGAGACGGTGCGGCGTTGGGCTGGTGGTTAGGTTTCTCGAGAAGCTACTTGGGAGAGAGAACTTCCGGCTTAAGGCTGGCGCAGGTTCGGCGGTTTTGCCCAGCGTGTGGCCTCAGGCTTTGGGTCTGATAGTTGTCGAGTCCATAAGCCTTGGGGTTTTCCGGAGATGTGGATAGGTATGGCGTCGTGGTGATGCCGTTGCCGGAGCAAGTAGCCGATGCGGTGGCGAAGGTCTTAGAGACGCATTACGATAGAGAGGAGATGATGAGGTATGCCTTTGAGAAGTTTGGTGGTGGTAATGTGGAGAGGTTTCTCTCTTGGCGTCGTTAGTGAAGTAGCTTTCTGAGTACTTCCTGTGCTTGCTCGCCTTTGGCGTATTCTACTTGCTCTAGGGTTTTGTTGAATAGGATGTCAACCTTGTTGCCCAATATTCTTATTTTGTGGTGAAACAAGTAGGCTGGTTGGTTTCCCAGTCCACATTCTTGGAAGAAAAGGTCTGGGACATGTGGACCAAAGGTTTCAGCAATGGCTAAGTCGGATCCTATGGTGTCTGTGGAGGGGTCTAATATCTTTGGTATGGCTGTGAGCGGAATGTAGGTTTTTTGTTTTTTCTTTTTCCATCCTTCTGGGTATTTGACGTATAGTGGTACTCTTATATTTCCATCTTTTAGGGAGTAAATATGACTTAGGCCGCCGTCGCCGAGCAGTTCGCCGTGGTCTGACGTGACGATTATGAGCGTGTTGGAGCGGTCTGTCTTCTGTAGTATTGTGCTTACTAGCTCTATGGCCCTTCTCGTGGCTCTTTCTGCGTGGTGGGGATAGGTACGCCAAAACCTCAAGTCTTGAGGATCGATGCTACCAGTCAATAACCATTTTAGTATTGCACAAGTAAATTTTTTGCTTTCTCCTAATCGAGTGTAGGGATGGTGGCTTTCCATGAGATTTACAAATAGGAAGAATGGCTCTTCCAGACGTAAGGTCTTGGTGAGGGAAACCGCGAGGCTTCCTCCTTTCTCCCTTACAAAACGTTCAGATATATATTTTGGAAAGGCCTTCAGACGGCGTGTTAGGTATAGCTGTGTAGCCTTTAGCAGTTTTGTGATATTCTTTCTTCTTAAATGGTAAAAAACAAAGCTCGTTCTACCGCCTAGCTTTTGGACTTCCATATTTATGCTTATCATGTCATCTGTCAGTATGGTGGACGTAATGGGGTCTATGAGTATGTTGTGGCCAGCTTCAAAACCACTCATAGGCGCAACGACGCCATAGTTTGCTGAAATTAAAATGACATTGTAGTTTTCGTCTTTATATATGCGCAAGATATTATGTTCTAGCGCGTTCATTCTTAGTCGTGAGTATTTTACCAATTCTTCTCCGCGTCTCTCTTGTGTTTCGTGAATTCCGTGTTCTGAGGGGTATAGGCCGGTGAGCATGGAGGCGTGTGAGGGGAGTGTCCAGGAGGCGGGGGCTATGGCGTTTTGGTATTTGACGAAGCCGTAATCAAGCAGCCTGTCTAGGCCTTGGGCGTGGTCTTCGCGGAGGGTGTCGAGGACGATGATGACGATGTTGGGCTTACGCATATCCGAGGTCGCGTAGGCGGCGTATGATTTCCTTCTCCTCCTCTTCGCCGTAGCCGAAGTAGAGCTCTAGTATCCGTTTGAGGGTTTGGCGTGGGTCTTCTCCTCGTCTCTTGGCCTCGCGCTGTAGGGCTTCGTACAGTTTGTCGTCTATGTCGATGCAGGGCATGGTTGGAAAAAAGTTGGGGTTTATGTTTTTTGGGTGTGATGGGGGTGGTGTAGTTGAACTGGTACTGGGTTGAACCTGTGTATCTCGGGGTGGGTGGGTAGTAGGGCGGTGGGGGCCATAGGTATGAGGTTCCGGTTATTGTGGCTGTGGGTCCTGTCTTGGCGTAGATTGTGCCACCTGCGGTCTGGTCCATTGGGTACCAGGCCAGTGGCGGTGCCGATACGGGTGGGCCGTGTGTGCTGGCTATGGCTAGGGCGGCGACTTTAGCTTTGGCAGTATCATGACCGTGATTTCCTTATGGGGAGGCGAGGGGCCTAGGGATGTGGTTTTCTGGATGATTTTGGGGGCTGTGCCGGGTGTGACGGCCGTGGAATTGTTTATCGACGTCGTTGGCGTATTTGTGGATGTCTGGGCTGATAGGAGTGCGGCGGCAGTCAACAGGACGGTTGTGACTAGTACTGTTAGGTGGTGGGTGTGGATATAGTAGTATCTAGTTTTCTTTTTAATTTTAATGTTACTTTACAGATATCCTAGGGCTTCTAGTTTCTTGCGTATTTGTTCTAAGTCTTCTGGGGCGAGGTGGGGGTCTTTGCCTTTTTTGAGCGCTACTACTTCTCTTAGGACGTAGGTGACGTATTCGGAGACTGAGGCGAAGCCTGTGTCGCGTATCATTTCTTCTAGTTGCCTGTAGAGGGCTGTGGGTATCGATATGGTTGTGTGTTTGCGCACGTCTTTTCCTGCAGGCTGGTTTTTATTCTTTCCGCTGAATGTTTCTGCATTGCATTAATGTTTATATATGTGCCGGATCTATGCGCCGTGGCTCGGGTGTTTGTGTTGGCGTTGGATGGCATGCCTGTGGAGGTGTTTGAGCGGCTTAGGGATGATCTTCCCAACATTGCGGAGGTGGCGTCTCGGGGGTCGTGGGGGGTTATGCGGGCGGTGGATCCGCCTATTACGGTGCCTGCGTGGGCTTCCATGTTTACTGGGCGGGACCCGGGTGAGCTTGGCA
>Ga0315298_1007893_pt1 | contig 13801 bp, 11 predicted proteins | sample WHS_1_MG_FD_203077 | JGI IMG/M metagenome (GOLD analysis project Ga0315298, IMG submission 203077) | Extremophilic microbial mat communities from Washburn Hot Springs, YNP, Wyoming, USA - WHS_1_MG | ecosystem: Environmental > Aquatic > Thermal springs > Hot (42-90C) | place: USA: Wyoming...
TTGTCGAAAGCGCCAAAAATTTGGGAGCAAAAGGCCTTATATGGTTTGTTCTTGAGGAGGAAGGGCTTCGTTCTCCTGTGATTAAATATATTTCAACTTATGAGCAGGAGGAGCTTATTAGATCCCTTGATCTAAAGATTGGAGATGCAGCCTTCTTAATGGCGGGAGATCGTTCTCATTGCGACGAGGTTCTTCTTTCAATAAGATCAGAAGTTGTAGAGAAAGAAGCTTCGCCTGAGGAGTTTAATCTGGTATGGATTGTTGATTTCCCGTTATTTACATATGACGAGAATAAACGTCTAAAATCCCTGCACCATCCATTCACAAGTCCAACCGAGGATTCGCTTGCTCTCCTCGAGGAAAATCCTTTGAAAGCTCGTTCACGGGCATACGACATCGTTATAAATGGTGTCGAACTTGGTGGTGGCTCAATTCGAATCCACAAAAGAGATGTGCAGGAGCAAATTTTCAAAATACTTGGAATTCCACCTGCTGAATATAATTCAAAGTTTGGTTTTCTACTTGAGGCTTTGGATTATGGTGCACCACCGCACGGTGGAATCGCGCTTGGTCTTGACAGGCTGGTAATGCTTCTTGCCGGCAGATCCTCAATTCGGGATACAATTGCTTTTCCAAAGACTCAATCGGCGACTGACCTTTTGACCGGAGCGCCAGACGATGTTTCTCCTTCGCAGCTAAAAGAGCTTGGTATCAGGACGGAACTCTGATTTATGTTATGTGGAATTTAAATTTTTTCAAAGATTTTTTGAGCGCTATGGTATGATAAAAAAAATTTAAGGATTTTTGTTTGAGGCGAAGTAAGGGAGATGAGTCGAAAGGAGAGAAAATGAGCGTAGGTGAAGTTTCAGGACTTATTGCTGCTATTGCGTTTGGTATTATGTCACTTTTTACGGCGTGGCTTCTGTTTCAGGTTGTTAAAACAATGGGAATAATGAACAAGTTCCTTGATCAGATACGAATTGAGACTATTCCGTTAATTAACCGCTTTCAAGTGACTATGGACCATGTAAATACTGAACTCGAGCGCGTTGATGGCATTCTTACTGCGGTGGAGTCAATGTCAGAAAGGGCGAACAATGCCACAAAGGCAGTTCAGGAAGTTGTCACCTCACCACTTGTGAAATTGATTGGAATTGGTGCTGGTGCAGGTAAGGCCTTTAGCAAGTGGAGAAGATAAAGAAACGTTCTTCGCGCTGTTGCTTTTAATTTTCTTGCTGATATTTACCTTACCCTAAATTGCCTCTGTTTGAAGTCGTGCAAAAATCCTTTTTGAAATTTGAGAGAAACAACATTAATTGAGATTTAAAACATGGGTTAATAAGCAAAAATACAAAGCCATTGTCTTATAATAAGTTTTCGGGTAGTTCTTCTTTTTGAATTTGCCAATTGATTTAATATCTTTTGCACAAAGGCGAAGGGATTTGATTAAATTTAATTTTTCGTAAATAAAGGATAAGGAGAGTTTGAAATTTGAATAGCAGTGAACTAAGGCGAATATTCATTGATTATTTTGTGGAGCGAGGGCATGAGCACATCTTAAGTTCTTCGCTTGTCCCCGGTGATCCAACTCTTCTTTTTACCAGTGCAGGCATGGTTCAGTTCAAGCCATTTTTCTTAGGCGAAAAGCCTCCAGCTTATACGCGTGCCACATCGGTCCAGAAGTGCCTGCGTACAACGGATATTGATTCGGTTGGCAAGACTGCAAGACACAACACTTTCTTTGAGATGCTTGGAAACTTCTCATTTGGCGATTATTACAAGGAAAGTGCAATTCCGTGGGCGTGGGAACTCGTTACTCGCATTTTTGGCATTGACCCGGCTACTTTATACGTTTCGGTGTTTGAGGAGGATGAGGAAGCGGAAAAAATCTGGATTGAAACGGGTGTTGCGCCCGAGAGAATTGTGAGACTTGGGGAAGAGGACAATTTCTGGGACATGGGCAAGACAGGTCCTTGTGGACCCTGTTCGGAGATTCTATTTGATAGAGGTGAAGAGTTTGCATGTGGAATGGAGTGCAAGCCGGGATGTGATTGTGATCGATTCCTTGAACTGTGGAATCTTGTTTTCATGCAATACGAGAGACTTCCCGGCGGGGTGCTTAATCCTTTACCGAAAAAGAACATAGATACTGGAATGGGTCTCGAAAGGCTTGCTTCACTAATTCAAGGGGTGAAAACCATTTTCGAGACTGACCTTTTTAAGCCGATTGTTGAAGCAATACAGGAAATATCTGGGGTTGTTCTTGGAAGTTCGGAAAGAAATGACATTTCAATAAAGGTTATTGCAGACCATGTAAGGGCTGCCACTTTCCTGGTCTCCGATGGGGTAATCCCATCAAACGAGGGTAGAGGATATGTATTGCGAAGGCTTGTTCGCAGAGCTGTGCGGGAAGGTAGACTGCTTGAAATAGAAAGACCATTTCTCAATGATCTTGCACAGGTTGTAATCGAGACTATGGGAGATGTATATACCGAACTCAAACAGCATTCTTCTCTGATAAGTGGTGTTCTCGATACCGAGGAGGAAAAATTTGCCCAGACTCTTGAGCAGGGAATGGACATCTTATCTCGAGTTTTACATGAACTTTCGAGCAAGCAGCAAAAAATCTTGGATGGCGAAACAGCCTTTTATCTTCACGATACCCTTGGTTTCCCGGTTGAGCTTACAGAAGAAATCGCAGGTGAGGCGGGTCTTGAGATTGACATGGATGGTTTCATGGAACTCATGGAAAAGCAGAAAACGCGAGCAAGGAGTTATCGTGAATATCAAACAGAGGAAGAAGCGAAGGTTTACGAAGAGATTCTTCACAAGTATGGGAAAACAAACTTTGAAGGCTACAGGGTTTGTGAAATTGAGACCCGTCTTTTAGCTGTTGTCGCAGGGCAAAAGGAGGAAAGCGAAGTTTTTGGGGAATCAATAGAGGTTGAAGTGGTTCTCGAAAGCACGCCATTTTATGCAGAATCTGGCGGTCAGGTAGGCGACAGAGGAGTTATATCCGCTCCTGAAGGAAACATCCAGGTAACTGAGACTTATTACGGTGCCCCAGGGCTAATCGTTCATCGAGGTATCCTTAATGGAAGGATTCGCCAGGGTGAGCGGGTTCATGCTTCGATAGATGTGGAAAGGAGGAATGATATCGCGAGAAACCATTCTGCAACTCATCTTTTGCACTGGGCGCTAAGAGCTGTTCTTGGTTCACATGTGAAGCAGTCTGGCTCACTCGTTGCACCCGAAAGACTCCGTTTTGATTTCACACATTTTAAGCCTCTTACGCTTGAGGAGATCCAGCAAATCGAATACATGGCAAACGATTTGGTTTTGAAGGATGTGTCTGTTTCAACATTTGAGACAACGAAGGATGAGGCATTGTCTTGCGGGGCTTTAGCACTTTTTGGAGAGAAGTACGAGGATTATGTTCGTGTTGTGGACATTGGTGGCATTTCAAAGGAACTTTGCGGTGGAACTCATGTTGAGCGAACAGGTCAGATTGGCCAGATAAAAATTATTCAGGAGAGCGGGATAGGGACTGGCTTGAGGAGAATAGAAGCGATAAGTGGCAGGGAGATGTTAAGGCGAATGAATCTTTTATCATCTTTGCTTGGTAGAACATCCGAAATACTCAAAGTTAAAGAGGAAGAGGTTCCAGAAAAGGCGATAGAACTACTTCGGAAAGTTAAGGAACTTGAGCGCACAACTTCAAAGGTTTGGGGCAAGCGAACAGCGGATTTTGCAAAGGATGTGATTAAGAACTCGAAACAAATAGAAATCGGGAGATTCAAAGTTTTGTTTGGTTCGATAAAAGAGCATGATTCAAAGCAACTCAGAGATCTTGCGGATACGATATCTAACTTAGTTTCTGTTGATCTTGTTTTTCTTACTTCTGTGAAGGATGAAAAAGCACAGGTCGTTATAAAGGTTTCGAAAAATCTCGTAGATAAAGGGATTGATGCAAGAGAAATTGCCGGATATTGCGGAAGAATTCTCGAAGGGGGAGGTGGTGGAAGGCCAGACATGGCGGTTTCTGGTGGCACCAACCTTGGGTGCCTTGATAAGGTAATCTCAGATGTTGAAGTGCTTATTCGGAAGAAGATTGAGGACCTTTCATGAGAATTGTTGCGCTTGACGTTGGGGATAAGAAAATTGGAGTTGCGGTGACTGATCCAACTGGTCTCATTTCTCAACCTTATTCTTCTCTAAGAAGGAATTCAAACATAATCGCGAAACTGGCAAATATTATTGAGGAACTTCAAGCTGAACTTATTGTTATCGGCCTTCCTTATCTTGCGGATGGTAGTCCTGGAGAACAGGTCAAAAAGACAAAGGATTTTGCTCGAGAACTTAAAAGGAACTTAAGGATTCCGGTTGTTTTTTTTGACGAAAGACTTACCACAAGGGAGGCCCAATCCGTAATAAGAGAGTGTGTCGAAAAACGTTCGTCGCGTAAGCAAAAGGTTGATAGTATTGCTGCTTCATTGATCCTCAAGGGATACCTTGAGAGCAAAAAGGGTGCAGAAACTTGATTGGTTTTGTCGATGACCACTCAGGCAGACTTGAGAGAAGGCTTGCCCGTGCGCGCATGCGAAAGAAGCGCAGGGCAGTATTTCTTGGAATATCGATTATTGTGATTTCTCTTGCTATAGGTGGAGCCTGGTTGGGATTTACGCGTAATGAGAAAGTCGAAAAACCAAGAGTTTACAGAGTTGTTGTGCCCGAGGGTTTGAATATAAAGCAGACAGCAAGAAAAGTTTCTTCCCAGTGCAAAATCTCCTATGAGGCTTTTTTGGAGGCGGCAAAGGGTCATTATGAAGTGCCTATCTTTGAGGGAAGCGCTGGAAATCTTGAGGGATTCCTTTTCCCTAAGACATATGAGGTCACATCAAATACAAGTGCAAGAGAATTAATCAAGAAAATGCTTAACCAGTTTTTTTTCGAGACTTCAAATCTCGACTGGTCGATTGCAACATCAAAAGGCTTCACGAAATACCAGGTTCTTATTATTGCTTCCCTCGTTGAAAAAGAAGCAAAATTCCCGGACGAAAGGCCGATTATTGCATCTGTGATTTACAATCGTCTCTCAAAGAATATGAAACTTCAGATTGATGCAACGGTTCAGTATGCGCTTGGAGAGTGGAAACCAGCCTTAACTTATGATGACCTGAAAGTTAATTCGCCCTACAACACTTATATCGTTTCCGGCCTTCCGCCATCGCCAATTTGCAGTCCCGGGCTTGATTCCATAAGTGCAGCGATTAATCCCGCGCAAACAGATTATATTTATTATCTTTTAACTTCTCAGGAAGGAAGGCACAGTTTTACCTCTGATTATAAGCAGTTTCTCCAGTGGAAAAAAGAGGCTCAGAGTAATAGATAGTGCGATAATTTTTTTAGGCGTTATAACCCTTCTTGAGTTGGAAAAGGTAGGGCGCAAGGATAGGAGGAAAGAGTTCGTGGAGAGTGAAGAGCGTTTTCAAAGAGAACTGATGGGGATTACGGCCGTTGTTCGTATAATAGATGGAGCAGGAGAGGTTGCCTTAGGTAAGGGTTCGCAGGCAATAATTTATCAAGCTGGAAAAGATTTGGGCAGGGAAAAGGGTGGGTTTGCCCAAAAAACAAGCGACCTCGAAGAAGCAATTTCAAATCTTTTTGATGGTGGCGAGAAGTTCTTGAATTTTGAGCAATGGGATGAGGAATGCAGTGCCCCCCTAATTGATCCTGTTGTCGGTGGTTCAAGGTTCTTAGTTATTAGAAGATGTCCGCTTCTTACTCTTTCAAGATCTATCGGTTCGAAGACGGGCGGCATACTTTGTCACGCTTTTCATGGTTATATTGCTGGAGCAGTAGAGGTAATTTTTTCTAAAAAAGCTGATCTTAGAATCAGTCACTGTGGTCCTGCGGCATGTAAAGTCTATCTGGAGATGAAGTCCTGATGTATATCTCAACTTTTGAGTTGAACTCATGTGGAGGCTGTCTTGAATCACTTCTCGATGTAGGGGAGAGAGTGCTTAATTACCTTTCGAAGCATGAAGTTTCCAACTCTTCTCTTGTTGACGCATCGAATATAGTGCCGTCGGATGTCGCGCTTGTTTTTGGCGGAATTGCAGACAGTGAAGATGAGAAAATTGCTGAAGAGGTTTCAAGAGCAACAAGGAAAATAATTGCCTGCGGTTCATGTGCTGTCTACGGAGGGATTCCTGCGTTTGGGTTAAATCTTCGCGCTGGTTTAGAGGATCTTCCTAGGGTTTTCGAAAATGCAAGGCCTCTGGATACATGCATGACTATAGAGTACTACATACCTGGATGTCCCCCGCCTTCACATATAATTTTTGAGGTATTAAAAGCATGCGTGGAGGGATATTCTCCCATTCGTTTTGATTTCACTGTTTGTGCTGAGTGTGGAAGAAGACCTACAAGAAAGGCACCAAAGTCCTGGTCATGTAGTACAGGCGGAGCTCCCGATATGGATTTGTGCCTTATCAATCATGGTTTGTTTTGCATGGGTCCTGTGACAAGAGGTGGATGCCATGCAGCATGTCCAAACAAGGGCGCTGTATGCATCGGTTGCAGAGGGCCATCTGATGTTGTTCTCTCCTCTGAGATTCATTCCGTTTATTCTGACTTTATTCATTATTTATCTTCTACTACTGGAATAAGAAGCGAGAATGCCGAAAAGATTATGAAAGATAAGTATGAGTTTCTCTATTTATTCACCAGACGTGATCATTTTACAAGGATTAGGCCAAGGGAAAAGATGCCTTCTGATTTTGTGGGGTGATTGAACTGGTATTAGAAGAGAATAGCGCTGATCGAGTAAGAATTTATCCAGTTACAAGAATTGGAGGCCGTGCTGATATAGAAGTTATTTTCACACCAAGTCATGAAGTAAATGAGGCGAGGTTCAGGGCGCTAAAGAATAGGAATTTTGAGGGAATCGTTCAGGGTATACACTATTCAAGGGTTCCCTTAATCCTTTCAAGAATTTGTGCATCCTGTGGAGTTTTTCACCAGGTTGCTTCCTGTCTTGCGATTGAAGAGGCGTTAGGGGTGGAGATACCTCCAGCAGCTTCTCTGCTAAGAGAACTGTTACTTTTTCTTTCGCTTGCCTCAAGACATCTTTACAGGATGATATACTTTGACCTTCCCGATTATGCGCTCCCCATGTCCGATCCTCACGTTCGGAATGTCTTTGGAATTGAGAAAATTGAGCAGGAAGTACTTTCAAAACTTATCTCGGTAAAACGTGCTTTCTCTACATCGCTTGAGATACTTTGTGGTTTCTCTATTCACTCGGGATTTTCGTTTCCTGGCGGGGTTTCTTCTTCCTTAAGTGAGGAAGATGCATCAAGGATAGAAGAATTACTTGGTGGTTGCGAGGAAACACTTAAAGAAGTATTAGACCTTTCAGAGATGCTTATAAAGCGCGATTCTAAGATCATCGACTCGGGTAGGCCTCTTAGAGGCTTCTATATGTCGGCTTGCAGAAGTGAGAGGCCGTCTCTGGTTGGGGAAAGTGTGACCATAAATTCCTTTACTTCTGAGGAAAACCTTATTCTCGAGAAAAGGAAGTTTATCTCTGCACTCGAGCGTGAACAACTTACCTGGACATTCATTGAACCTGTTACTGTTGCTGGAATTCAGCCTGTTCTAACAGGGGCTCTTGCAAGGGCAAACTTTGGATTTGGTGCTTTACTTCCTTGGACTGAAATTGAGTCAAAAAGATTTTTCGAGCAATGGGGGAAACCTCTTGGTCGTGAGTTCCATTCTTTTATTGCTACGAACTTAGAAATTATTTGGGCATGGGAGAGGGCTCGGCAGATTTTAAGGGAAGCATCTATCATCAAAGGCGAGACTTATGTTCCAGTTGAGTCCGGGAAAGGCGAGGGTGCAGCAATTTTGGAAACTCCTTCAGGTATTGCAATCCATGAGGTCGTTCTGGATGAAAAGGGGAATGTTAAATCATACATGATAACGGGTCCACTCCAAATTAATCACGCTATGCTGAATGAATCCCTAACTTTTGTAGCGAAAGACATCGTAAGTGGGCTTGAAATAGACGATCAAGCTGCACAGAGGCTTAAGTTCTGCGCAAGGGCATTCAACCCCTGTGTAAATTGCGGAACGCATTGAGGTTGCGATGGAAATTAAAGATTTAAAGATTATACGAGAAAGGTGTTCAAACTGCGGGGATTGTATCTCAATCTGTCCTCAGAGCGGGAAAGGAGTTCCTAGGCCAGTCTTTTCATTAAAGGGAGGGTCTGTGATCGTTTCCAGCAAAGAATCATGCATAGCGTGCTTTTCATGTGTCGAGTTCTGCATGTGTTCGGCAATTCATCTTGAAGTTTCTCGAAGACAGGAAGACTTTGAGATTTTCCCTTCAAGGAATCTTTCTAAGATTATCTAAGCATGGATTTTTGCCATTACAAGGTTGAAGTGAAGTAGAGGTTTCAATATATGTTGAGTCATCATGAGCTTGCTCAGTTTTTGTCGGGAATTTTGAACTGGCAAAACATACTATTTCTTGCGCGATTTATTATTTTATAGGGAGTTTTTTCCGATATTATAATAGCAGGTAAAAAACCTGCGAAAGGAGGTAATTTTGTCGGGTTCTCGAGAACAGAATTTGATTGATTTACTGGAAGAGTTGAAGGCTGCAACCCCTGGAATACAATCTGTAGTTCTTGTAAGTTCTGATGCGATGCCACTTGCATCCGTTTCAAGCGATTCTTCAGAGGAAGTTGTAAGTGCAATGGCTTCGGCACTTCTTCAAACAAGTGAAAGGGTAGCAGATGACCTTGTGCGCGGTCGAGTAGAACAGGTCTATTTGAGATGTGAGGAAGGAGACCTTGTGGTGGTCAAGGTAAATGATAACGCGCATCTTGCATGCATGGTTGACAGAAAGGCAAAACTCGGTATTACTTTCTTAGAGGTTTCAAGGTGTGCAAGGAAGCTTGCAGATGTAATATAACGCTATGTTATTTCAGCTGAGAATTTAGGCTCAAGGGGATGTGAAGCCTGTGATAGAATTAAGAAATAGTGGAAAGAAACCTTTAAATAGTATTTTTATGATGAAGGACAATAATGAGGCAAATGCTTTTGTTTCCTCTGCTCATTATTTATCAAGTGAGGTGCAAATGACTGACCGGGGAGAATCGGGATTGGATTCTCAAGAGGAGAAATTGAAAAGCGCTCTCGAGGGGCTTCTCGAAAAATCTCCAGATATTGATGCAGCAGCTGTTGTGAGCATGGACGGTTTTGTGATGGCGTCTGCTCTTCCTTTAGGGTACGAGGAGGACAGACTTGGTGCTATGTCTGCTGCCCTCTTAAGCCTTGGTGAGCGAACCGCAAGCGAACTCGGTCGTGGTGAACTTGCCCAGGTCTTTGTTGAGGGAACTCAAGGGTATGTTTTTCTTCTTTCTGCGGGTCAGGATGCGGTTCTTACTGCAATTGTCCGACGTGGCAGCAAACTTGGTCTCATCCTTTATGACATACGGGATGCAGCGAAGGCTATAGCCTCAATCATAGAGTCGGAAGTAAAGGTTGAGCACGAGTAGAGCGGTGATGTGAAATGCCGCTAGAGGGCAGTCTCAAGGATTTCAGTCTTCCCGATTTGTTTCAACTCATACATTTCGGGAAGAAAAGCGGCACCCTTAATCTCACAAATGGGGACGCAAAGGGTTATGTCTGCTTCAGGAACGGTAATGTTTTTTTTGCCACGCATAACTGGAAGAGGCCTCCTCTGGGTCGGCGGCTTGTTGAGGCAGGTATGGTGACTGATGAGCAAATCGAGGAAGCACTCGAGCTCCAGAAGACAACGCGGAAAGGCCAGAGGCTCGGGAACATTCTCGTTGAATTAGGTTATCTTTCACGGGAATCGCTTGAGGTTTTTGTTGAAGAACAAATTCGTGATGCGGTATTCCATCTTTTACGATGGACTGAAGGGGAGTTTAACTTCGACCCGAATCAAATATTTCCCGAGGAAGATATAGGTCTTTCCATGAGCACTGAGGATTTGATCATGGAAGGGAGTCGAAGGCTTGATGAATGGTCGAAGATTGAAAAAAAGGTTCCTTCGCTCGATTCGGTTTTCCAGTTAGCGAAGATGCCTGGCAAGGATGCGGGAGAAGTAAATCTTACTGGTGACGAGTGGCTTGTTCTCTATCACGTTGATGGCAAAAGCAGTGTAAGAGAAATCATACAGAAGTCTGGCTTGAGTGCTCTTGGGACATGCAGGGCGCTGTTCGGACTTGTAACCGCTGGTTTAATTTCGCTTGTGGAGGAAAAAGATTCAAAGGTTCCACCTGCTGGCACCCTTGAGGAAGAAATTGATCGGTTTGAGGAAGTGGGACCCAAAGTGGAGGCTCTTGAGACATCTGTAGCAGATAAAGCTCAAGATGTTAAGCCTGGTGCCGGAGCGGTTACTCAGGAAGTCAGTGAAGAAAAGGTTGAGGAGATTTTAATAGATGAAGAAGAACCCACTGCAACTACCAAGAAAAGACGGAGATGGAAGGGCAGGCTTCGCAAAGAGGTTCCAGAGGTTGAGGTGGTAGAAATCAGTGCTACCGAGGAAGAGGAAAAGGCAAAAGTTCAAACTCCGGAAGAATCATCCCTGACCGAAAAAGCAATCCCTGCCAAAGAAGTAAAGGCGGAAGGGGCGCCTCTGACTGGAGAGGTTAAAGAGGAAAAGGAAGAAAAACCTCCTAAGGTTTCTGAGATTATTCATGAAGAGGCTCTACCATTACCCGCAGAGGAACCTTCGGCTCCTGAGCCTGGACAGAGCCTCGTGGATTATTACAAATCTCTTGCTATGCAGGAAGCTTCAGATACGGACAGGCTCATTGCTTATAGGGATACCGAGGAAAAGGCAATGGCTGAAAGTGAGGAGCTGAGCCCGCCCTTCGAGGAAGTGGTACCAGAGGAAGAGGAAGAGGAAGAGGTGGCATCCGAGTTTGAGGAACCAGAAGATATCCCACTTGAGTGGGCTGGCCATCTTGCAAGGCTAAAGCGAACTAAGGGTGTGAAGACCCACAAAAAGGCCGGTTCGCTTGAAGTTGAGTCGCTAAAGGAAAAGGAAGAAAGTGAAGCCGAGGAAGAACTCGTTGAAAGGGAAGAAGTAGCGATCGAAAGCAAGACAGAGGCAGAAGAGCTACCGGAAGCGGCAAAAGGCTTCATGACAATTGAGCATGAAATCGAAGCGCAGGCTCTTGAGACTCCTCAGGTTTTTGGTGAGGTTGAAAGTCTTGAGCCGTCTGAGACTTCTGAAGGGTTGGAAGCAGTTGAACTTGAAATTCCAGCTCTTGAGGCAGAAGAAGTCGAAAAATTGCCAGCGGAGGAATTGATATTTTCGGAGGCTGCTGAGGAAGAGATTGTTAAGGCGGAATATACAGAGGAAGAAGTTGGAGCAACCGTTCCCGAGTTGCCCACCGAGGAAGACATGGAGAAACTTCTCGAGGGTGCAAAAGGGAGAGGAGAACTCTCAAGGGAAGAACTTCTTGCATTTGATCAGCCCACTTATCCACACATAGAAGCAAGAACCGCTACAACGGAGAAAACGGAGGAAGTTCGTGAAGAGGAAGTCCTTCCAAAAAAGAAGGCGGCAAAGAAGGAAACCAAGAAAAAGAGCAGGCTTGGAAAAGTAATCAAATTTGCAAAACCTTCCACCGAAGTTGAGGAAACACCAATTCTTTCTGATGTTGAGCCTGTTGTTGAGCATATCGTTACCGAGGAGCCAATTGAGGCGGTTGAGCTTGATGTTCCATTGACCCCGCCTCCAGTTGAAGAGGTAGCCTATGAGCCTGAAGCAAAAGAAAAGGCAGAGCCGATTGAGGCTCTCGAGCCAGTTGAATTTCCAATCCTTAGCAATGCCTCGGGAGAAGTAGTGGAGGTAATACCTGAGGAATCTACGGAAGGTTTTCTTGAAGCAGAAGTGATAGATCTTGAAGTTGCAAAGGAACAACTCGCACCTCCCTCCCCGGAAGAACCTGCTGCTGAAATTGTGCCTACTTTCGAAGGTGAGGTTGTTTCATTGCAGGGTGAGGCGGAAGCACAGGGAAATCTTCCCGTCGAAGAAACTATTGAACCTGGCATCGAGGAAGTTTCTGAAGAGGAGCCGGTTGGCCTTGGACTTGATGAGCTTTCTGTTCTGCGAGAACTTTCTTCAGAAGAGACAATTGTGAAGGAAGTTGAGCCTGTTATTGAAGAGGAAGTCCCGGAGGAGGCTGTAAAGCCTGTCATCAAAGAGGCTGAATACGAGGAGGAAGAAGAGGAAGAAGAGGGTGGTGGACTATTTGACCTTAAGGTTGGAGGAAGGAGGGGTGCTGGTACAAGCCTCATAGACCTTGAGACTCTTGAACTTGAAAAAGAATTAATTGAACTCGCCGGAAAGGGTGCTCCCGAGAAAAGGCCTTTACCCGATGAGTTGAAGGAAAACAAAAAAAATTCGGCTAAGAATAAAGGGGAAGACAAGCAGGGAAAAGGGCGTGGCAAGGAGGGTGGTAAGGGTTCAGTCAAAAAAATCATTGATGACTTGAAAAAGAAATAGGAAGGAGTGAATCTTGGGAGGTATATATAAAATTCTTGTTACAGGACCATATAATTCGGGTAAAACAACATTCATTGGCTCAATAAGTGAGATTGAAGTTGTTTCAACGGAGAGACAAGTCAGTGGTGCTCAAAGTGGCGAAATGACCACAGTTGCGATGGATTTTGGAAGAATAACCTTAAGCGATGGCGATGTGATACATCTTTATGGAACCCCAGGACAGGAAAGGTTTAATTTTATGTGGGAAATACTCTCGGAAGGAATTCTTGGTTATGTAGTTTGTGTTGATGGAAGTAGCTGTTTTTTCGATGAATGTAAAAATATCCTCCGCACCTTCTCAAGAATTACAGATGTTCCATTTGTCGTGGCTATAACGAGGTCGGATCAGGATAATTGCGCTTCCGTAGAAAAGGTAAGAAAGATGCTTGAGCTTTCGGAGGAGATCGATGTGTTGAATTGTGACGCGAGAGATACAAATGATGTAAAAGAAGTTCTAATTAGGGTACTTGAGCGCGTATTACAAAGAGAAGAGGCATTGGAAAGGGCGGGATAAAACAGGACGCCACATTGACAATAAAAGCTTAAGGAGGAAGGATGAGAATTGATGGGAACACAAGGTTAGTGGGAATCATCGGAAACCCACTTGACCATACGCTCTCGCCCGTCATACACAATTCTGCTTTTGAATATATGGGGTTGAACTGGTGCTATGTTCCACTTCTTACCGAGGAAGCGATGCTAAAAGAGGCAATTGAGGGCCTAAAGGCTTTGAGGTTCGTTGGTGTGAACGTAACAATGCCATTCAAGACTTCTGTTATTCGCTTCCTTGATGAAGTTGCCATGTTTGCCGAGTCGGTTGGGGCAGTAAATACAATCCTTCTGGACAAAGGAAAACTGATTGGTTATAACACCGACGGGAGAGGATTTTATACTGCCCTCGTAAGGGACCTCGGATATGATGTTAAGGGCAGTAAGGTTTTGGTTCTTGGTGCTGGCGGAGCTGCAAGAAGCGTTACAGTTTCACTTGCACTTGCAGGTTGCTCAAGGATAATTATTGTGAATCGAACACCCGAGCGGGCTGAAGAACTTGTCCAGATTATAAGAAAAAATGCTCCCGGTTTTGATGTCAGATATCTTAGGCCCGATGATGATTATGATGTCTTGCTTGCGGATTCTGATCTGATAATAAACGCTACTCCTCTTACAGCATTCAGCGGCTCGAGCCTTCGCGTTCCCACCTCCATG
>Ga0315298_1007895_pt1 | contig 13801 bp, 14 predicted proteins | sample WHS_1_MG_FD_203077 | JGI IMG/M metagenome (GOLD analysis project Ga0315298, IMG submission 203077) | Extremophilic microbial mat communities from Washburn Hot Springs, YNP, Wyoming, USA - WHS_1_MG | ecosystem: Environmental > Aquatic > Thermal springs > Hot (42-90C) | place: USA: Wyoming...
CTTGTGCATCGACAGATTCAGCGGGAAGTTGAACGGGGTGATGGCGGCAATCACGCCCCGGGGCTCCCGCACAGTCATCGCCAGCCGCCCTTTGCCCGCCGGAGAGGCATCCATGGGAACCACCTCGCCGCACAACCGGTGGGCTTCTTCGGAAGAGAAAAGCAGCGTCTGGGCTGACCGGTCCACTTCGGCGCGGGCTTCCTTGATGGGCTTGCCGCTCTCCGAGGAGATCGCCAGCGCAAACTCCTCGCGAAGTTCCAGGAGGCGTTGCCAGGCCTTGCGGAGGATGGCGGAGCGCTCGTCGAGCGATATCTCGCGCATCACCCTCGCGGCTGCTGCGGCGGCTCCAACGGCGGCGTCCACCTGCTCTCCGGACGCCACGTAAACGGTTCCGACCGGAGAGCCGTCGTAGGGAAGCTCGATCTGGCGGACCTCGGGAGTCCGGACCTCTTCACCCCCAATGCGCATCGGGTATTCCGTCATTCAGATTCCTCACAAAACCGGTTACTTGGGCGGCTGTTCCTTAAGCTGGTCTTCCTCGAGCGGAGGCGGAGTCTCAAAATTGATGGTCGCCTCGGCGCTGAATTTCCGGTACATCCGGAACTCGACGTCGTTGCGGGTCAGCAGCTTGCCACTTCGCATCCGCATCACGGCGCGCAGGGGCAGTAGATATTGCTGGCCGCTGATTTCCGTGTAGTCGTAGTCCAAGGTGGTGGAGGCTTCATTCACCGGAAAAGAAGGCGGGATGTCTTCCGCCACCAGGGTGATTCGGAGGACTTTGTTGGTGTCTCTGTCCACGTAGATGAGGCCGTGATAGCCGGCGACGATGTCCAGCCGCCTCTCGTAGTCGATATGCCACTTCGAATTCGGCTGCGGCACCCGGTAGGAGAAGACGTGCGTGCGCTTGCCACGCAGCGTGGCCCAGCGTTCCCATTGAAAGCGCGCGCGCGATTCCTTCTCAAAGATTTCGCGCAGCATGCTGCCGAATTCGCCGGTGGAGGTGGCGCCGCCTAACGATTCGTACGCCTGCGTGGCGACGGTGTTGTTCACCAGGATCAGCTTGTATTCTTCCTTCTGTTCGAAATAGCTGAGCCGGACCGTCAGCGTGTCCGCCGCCTGCCAGAACTCCAGGCCGCTGGGATCGACGTAGCGGCGGGTCACCTGGGTGCAGATGAAGTCCGGCAGGCGGCGGGAGTAGTTCTCCGCATATTCGCGCAGCGCCGCCAGGATCCGCTCCTGTTCCTGGGGCGAAGGCGGCGGAATCGGGGCGGCCGGCGGCGCGGTGACTTTGGCTCTCGGCGCAGGCAGGGATGCCGAGGCATCCCGCAATGCCCGCAACGCCTCCAGCGTGTGCGGCCCCGCTCCCAGACCCTGCAACTCTTCGATGGTGCGGTCGTCCAGTTTCTCCGACAGCTTCAGCTTGGAGACGAAGTTCGCCACCTGCCTGTCGGGGTGCTTAAGCTGGATCGACGATTTGATGAAAGAAAATAGCTGCTCGACGCTCAGGGTGGTCTGCGCCCACAAGCCAAAAGTCATGGCGGCGGCCAGCACGCAGACGGGACGAAACCGCATAATTCGATTTTCGCATGCCGGACCGCGGGAAAAGCCCGCATCCCCGCCGCGCGTGCAGGCATCTATTGTAGAAGGCCTATATGCGAGTATCTCCGTTGGCTATGCTGGCTATCGCAGCGGGTGTGCCACTGGCTGCCCAGGCGCCACCGAAAACGCACCTCCGGGTGGGCGACACCGCTCCCGATTTCACCCTGCCCTCGACCACCGGCAATCCCGTCAAACTGTCCGACTACCGGGGCAAGCAGGCCGTGGTGCTGGCCTTCTTCCCGGCCGCCTTCACCGGTGGTTGAACCAAGGAAATGCTGGCGTACCAGGCTGGTATCGCGAAATTTGAAGGTGTCCAGGCGCAGGTTTTCGGGATCAGCACAGACAACGTGCCTTCGCTGAAACGCTTCGCCGAAGAACTGAAACTGACCTTCCCGCTGCTAAGCGACTTTGCCACTCGCAGCGTGGCCAAACAATACGGGGTGCTGATCCCCGAACGCGGCTTTGCGAACCGTGCCACGTTTGTCATTGACAGGGAAGGGCGTATCCAGCACATCGAAGAAGGGTCCTCGGCCCTGGATCCCGCCGGAGCGGAGACGGCCTGCCTGCGGGTGAAGCGGAAGTGACGGGAAAGCTTCGGCTTGAATCTCACTGGTATTCGCGTCTGATCCCCAGTTTCTTCATGCGCGATTGCAGCGTAGTTCTCTTTAAACCCAGGCGCGCGGCTGCGCCGTGAGGTCCGCCCACTTTGCCCCCGGATTCTTTGAGCGCCCGCAAAATGCTCTCGCGACCGGCGACCTGCGCTAACCCGGCTCCGCGCACCGCGGCGCCGCCGCCGGCCGCTGCCGCGTCGGGCAGGGCAAGCTGGAGGACAGGGCCTTGGGTCAGGATCACTGAGCGCTCGATCACGTTCTGCAACTCCCGGATATTGCCCGGCCAATCATAGCGGGTTAAGAAGTCGATGGCGGAGGAAGGCAGCGACTCGATGCGCCGGTTCATGCGCTGCGCGTATTTCTGCGTGAAGTACCTGACCAGCAGGGGAATGTCCTGGCGGCGCTCACGCAGCGGCGGCACATGAATGGGAAATACGTGGAGGCGGTAATAGAGATCGCTACGGAATTTGCCTTCGTCCACCATCGCTTTCAGATCGCGGTTGGTGGCCGCGATCAAGCGGACGTCCACGCGGATCGTCCGCGCGCCGCCCAGCCGCTCGAACTCTTGTTCCTGTATGGCCCGCAGCAGCTTGGATTGTAATTCCAAGGGGATTTCCCCCACCTCGTCCAGAAACAAAGTGCCCTGATGGGCAAGCTCAAAGCGGCCCAACTTCTGCGCCACCGCCCCCGTGAAGGCCCCTTTCTCGTGGCCGAACAGCTCACTCTCGAGAAGCGTCGCGGGGATGGCTGCGCAACTCAGCTTGATGAAACTCCGGCTGCGCCGGCCGCTGAGCTCGTGAATCGCCCGCGCAACGAGTTCCTTGCCAGTGCCGGTCTCACCCAGGACCAGCACCGTGGCGTCTGTGGGGGCCACGATTTGGATGCTCTTAAACAGCGCCTGAAAGGCGGGACTCTCGCCGACCATGTTGCCGATGTTCTGGTCCAGCCGGATCTCGTCCTCGAGGTAGAGTTTCTCGGTCGCCAGCTTGTCGCGGATTTGGGCGAGTTCCCGGTAGGCGAGCGAGTTGTCGATCGCAATGGCGATCTGCCGCGCGATCTGGACCAGGAGCTCAACGTCGGTTTCATCGAACGGATTGCCGCTGCTGCGCGCCACCTCCAAAGTGCCCAGAATCCGCTTCGAGGTCACCAGCGGAACCGAACATCCCGATTTCACTCCCAAATCGACGAAACGCCGGTAAACCGGCGAAGGGAACCGCTCGAAGTCCGGATGGTTTACGACCACCGGCCGGCCGGTAGCCAGGGCTTCTCCTGTAGGCAGCCCGCCGGGATTCGCCGTGGTGTAGTCGAAACCAAAGCGCGGCCGGGAGCTGAAGTGGAGCCCGTGAAGCTCCACCTCCCCGGTGTCCTGGTTGTGCAGCGTGAGCAGCAGGACGTCATGCTCAATCACCTTGACAAGCTGGCGGGCAATGGTCGCGAACAGCTCGTCGGGTGGCAGTTTCGAAACCAAGGTATTGGTGATGTCGAAAAGTACCCGCAGACGGTCGCGCTCCCGCAGCAATTCCTGGCGGGTCAGATGAGCATCCACCGTCACGGCGAACTCCGAGGCAACCCGCTCGAGAAAAGCAAGCTCGCCGGCGTCGGGTTCAGCGGGCTCTCGCGAACCGAAGCCCAAGACTCCCACACGGCGCTTGCCCACCGTGAGAGGGACCAGGGCGAGCGAGCAAACACCCACCTGCCGAATTCGCCCCACGAATTGCGGCCAGTCTGCTACTTCGCCGCCGCACCGGATCACGAGCGGCTTCTGGTGAGTCCATACCCAACCCGGCGGGTTGCTGTCGTCGGCGGGCAGCACCCTCGGCTCCTCCATGCTTAGCAGTTCCCTGCAATTCACCGCATGCAGCCACAGCCGGCCTCGCGAGGGATCGTGAAGAATCAAGCCGAGGTAGTCAAAAGTGACCACGCGTTGGAGCGACTTCGCCAGCCCGCAACATAAACTCTCGAGATCCTCGTGACCGGAGATCGACCGCGCCAGCTCGAACAGAGCCTGGTACAATTCGGAATCCGAATGCTGCACATCCCCAAGCATAGCATCGGGCGGCGCCTGTGCCGATTTCGTCTATTGCCGATGCCATCTGCCGATTTCGGCGCGGGCGCCTAGTCTTCGAAACTCCCTGTCGTGCCCTGGAATCCCCGAGCAGCCTGCTTCAGCACCCAGCGGATCGACCGGCTTAGTTTGTAGCAGTAAGCCAGGTTGTGATTCAGCGTCGAGTAACAGTGCGGCTGGCAGGCAGGCTTCATGGCTGCCAGTTGCCCCGGCTCGAATCGCGGCTCACCCACCACACCCCAATCATATGTGGCGGAATACAGGGGGAAACAAGGTCCCAGGGTACCGTCGGTCCGGATGATCAGCGAGTTCTGTCCCGCCCGGCAATCCCACTGCTGGAGTTTGCCGCGCATGAACTCCTTCATCTGCTCCAACCGCCGGACGGAGTTGACCATCTTGTATCCCTGCCGCTGCTTGGCGACAAGCCAGTCGATCAGTTCATCGACTCTTGGCCAATCCTCGGGTGTGAGGAAGGTGCTGTTGCCCTCCTTGTGTTTGAAGTGGGGCTGATCGGTCATGGGCGATTCGTTGATATGGTAGTCGGTGACGATTCCCACGTCGTGGGCGATTTCGGTCAGCCGCCTGACGTCCTCCAAATTGATCCGGGTGATGTTGATGTTGAAGAACACGCTGTAGCCATAAACGTATTGCTTCTTAATGAGATAGTCGAAATACGGCCGGATGGGCTGGAGCGCCTTAGGCAATTCTTTGCGGTCCTCCACCGAGTCGACGGCCAGGTTAATCGTCGCCACACCCGCATCCCCAAGACGGTCTACCACGTCCGGACGCATTAACCTCCCGTTGGTCGGCACGTAGACCCAGAAGCCCTTCCTGGCGGCGTAGTAGACCACCTTGTGCACGAACTGCGGGCGCAGCAGGACTTCGCCGCCCATCAGCGCCAGAACCCGGCAGCCGGTATCGTGCAACCAATCGATGGCCCGGCGGGCCGTATCCTCGGTCATGCCCTTCACCTGGTTGTCAAAAGCCCAGCAGTAGTGGCAGTCGATGTTGCACTTCCATTCCGTGAACAGGTAGGCGATGATCGGGTGAAAGTCGCCCGGCAGCACCCGGGAGCGGATGTAGGGATACAGCCAGCCGCGAAGCGCCCGGCGGATCATGAACGGCGTGACCCGGGTGCGGTACGGATTGCCCCGCTTTGGCAGGAACTTCGGGTCGGGCTCCACCTCACCCAGCCTGTCCGGAAACTGAGGGAACACCGGGTCGGGCAGGGTGAGCGGTTTCCCCCGCGGCGCAAGCGGCGCCGGCCGGGGGCCTCGCATCAATTGATCATGAGTGGCTGCGTCAATACGGACCGCTGTGTTTGTGGAAGCAACACTTTCTCGTTGGCTGGTTATCATTTGCAGACATCTCCTGGAAGATACGTGAAATTGGCGCGGCATCAGCCTGGTTTCGGCCGTGCCGGCACGCTGCCGATCCCCTGGTCGATGAACGCGGTGCTGGCATCTCGAACCGCCCACCGGAGTTCGACCGGCTCCCCAGGCTCGATGCGGTTGGGGACTGCGGAGAACTCGATGACAGGAGCGGCGGCGGACGGCGCAGCCGGCAGGGAAAGCGAGGAGGGCATCCGGCAACTGGTCAAAAGCCCGGGCAACAAGACGCTTACCAGGCCGCTGAATAGCCGCGCTCTGAATGCCGGTTTGCGCCCGCCTTTCACGCCCGTTGCACTCCCTGGCGCGCCGGTTCGCTCATCTGGGAAGGCCCGCCAACCGGAATCCGTGCACGTCGCGAACCATTGCCGTAAGCCCGGCTGTGTGGCTTTGGACCCCGAACTGCTCCGCTCACTCAGGGAGGTGATGCAGCCATTTTTCGGATCAACCAGGTAGACGGCCGGTCGCGTTCTCTGGTGATCATCGAAGGGAAGCTGGCCGGGGAGTATGTCGGTGTCGCCGACGCTTGCTGTAGCCAGGCGCTCGGTCGCGGGAAGCGGCTCCTGGTGCTGCTCAGAGACGTTACGACGATTGATGACGCCGGCCGGGACCTGTTGTGCCGCCTTGCCGCACGGGGAGTGCGCCTGCGCGGCTCCGGCGTGTACACCTCGTACTTGATCCGGAAACTGACTCGCACGGCCCGGGGCACAGCCTGAGCAAGCCTTTCCTGGGGGACACACGTGGAGATCTACCAGCACGACGGCGCTACGACGTTCCGGATCCAGCTCAGGGGGAGACTGGAGGGCGCCCAGGTTGAGAATCTGGAGCACGCCTGGATCTGCGCAACCTCCGTATTGAGAGGGAAGCAGCTCGTGATCGACATCTCCGGCCTTACGGGCGCTGACCAGAAAGGCGCGGCTCTGCTGTCCCGCTTACGAGAGTCGGGGGCGCGCTTCGAGGGGTCTGCGCCGCCGGAACTGGTGGAGTTGGCACAGGCTTGGGGCGTGGGCCAGCCTGCGGCGACGGAGCCAGGTTCCGGCCTGCGTCGGCTGGTGCGTCGCCTCATCCGCCCGCTGTACTCGAAACACCGGCCCGAGGGCCGGTCTCAGCCCGCCAGTCCGCGGTTTCAGCAAAAACCGGCAAAGACCCATTGACCTCGCGGGTCAGATCGTCCCACAACCTGCGGTTGTAGTGGCATCCAGGATCGCTGGCCCGCAGGTCTCCCGTATAAGCATACGCCCGGGCCCGGCACCCCCCACAGTATGCCCCGTAGGCACACACAGCGCAGTGACCGCGGCGGTCGGTGCGATCAGAAAGCAGATCGAACAGAGCGTTCCGCCAAATCTCTTCGAAACTCGTTTCGCGCACGTTGCCCACCCTCAGGGAAGGCATGTAAACGCAGGGAGTGATGTCGCCGTTGGGCTCGATCGCGCAATAGCACCGGCCTGCGCCGCAGCCGCCAATATAGCGCGCTAAGACCATCGTCTTTCCGCCCCGGCCCGTCCCGGCGTGGCCGGTGGCAAAGATGCCATCTTGCGGAGCGTACAGAACGCACGCGCGGGCGAACTGGGGCGCCGTGGAAATCACGTTGATCCTGCCCTCCTGGAGGTAACCCACCAGCTTTTTCAAGAGCGATTCGCGCTGCGTCGGCGTCAGATCGGCCTCGATCATGTCCCTGCCACGCCCTACGGGGATGAAATTGAAGTGCGAAAAGGTACGGCAACCCAGTTGGATGGCGAATTCGATCACCTCATCCACCGTTTCCACTGTGTGCCGCGTGAAACAGGTAGCCAGGCCCGTTCGCATGCCCGCCGCCACGCAGTTTCGTATGCCCTGAATCGAACGTGACCAAGCCCCGGCCTGCCCCCGGAAACGGTCGTGCTCGGCAGGGTCCAGACTGTCGATGCTCACCTCGACGTACTTGACCCCGGCTTGAATGAGCCGTGCTACCGTCTCGGGTGTCAACAGGGTACCGTTAGTAGCCACGGAGATGTGAATCCTCTGCTGCCGGGCGCGTTCGAGCACGGGCCACAAGTCCTTTGACACCAGGGGCTCGCCGCCGGCGATCGCCAAAAACGGAACGCCGGCAGCACCCATCTGATCCACCAGCCGGAGCTTTTCCTCGAGCGTCAGTTCGTCCGCCGCAGGTCTCGCGGTGGCGTTCTGATAGCAGTGTTTGCAGCGCAGGTTGCAAGCCTGGGTGAAATTCCAGACCACCATGAGCGGGGCCACAAACCGCTGCGGCGCGCTTAAGCCATACCGCGCGATGCTGCGGCCGGTGAGCGCAAGCGCCCGCACCGTCGGCTGGTGATGGAAGAGCTTTTCGGTCATCAACCGCTTGTCGAGCTTCGCCCGCTTCAGCGCCAGGTCGATCGCCAGTTCGGGCAGGCGCCACTTCCAGCGGCTCCAGCCGCGCAGAGCCGGATTGTTATAATTCTCCGCAAGCCGCTCGAAGAGGCACTGAGAGGTTCCATCGTTCGCCATGATCCAGCCCAGGAGTTTCCTTACCGAACTTCGTTTGAGAAGCTTCTCCAAGGCGTGATGAGCCTCATGAGGCGTCGCAGCCCCGCCTTCGAGGCTCGCCGGGGGGGCATCCATATCGAAGTCTCTCATGGTGTACGTCCTGCCGTCTCGTGATGGAAACCTACGTTTAAGCGCCAGCAACTCAAGTGCCAGCCCTTGTTTGCACCGCCCGCCTCGTCTGTTCGAGAGATGTCAAAAGAGCATTCCTCGACAACCGGCTCACAATCGGGTCTACCAGCCAACGGAGATAAGCCGGGACGTCACGGCTCAGAACGAGCGCCTCCAGTTCGGCGCATACACCACCGTCCCGCTCCTCATAGCGCGCAACGCTGTACACCCGCCAGATATAGCCGCTCCCGGCGTCCGGAGGCAGCCGGCGCTCGTCCGTACTGCCATAATTCCGGATCTCCTGGATGCGGGTGCTCCAGGACAGCCCATAGCAGCGGTTCCTATCCAGTCGGACCTCGACTGAGTCATACTCGGTGTCGATGACCGCCGTCACGATAAGCACTTTTTTCAGCCAACGCATGCTGAATTTCCATCGGTTATCACTGCGGCTGAGGAGCTTTGAGGCGATTACCGTGGGTTCGAAATAGTCCCGGTAGTGATCGTAATCGTGGACCACGCCGAAGACTCGGTCAAGGCTGGCGTTCGGGATGAAGACCGCGCCAACCCAGTGGTGAATGAGTCCCTGCGGCACGCGCGTTCGGCCGCTATCCACCGCCGGAGCAGCCAGGATCTCGCCTTGGCGGACCCGTCTGCGCCGTTCTGGCGATTCATCCATCCACAGAAACGGAACCTTGCCGGCAAGCCGCGCCTGCATCCGCGACTCGGTTGTCTTGACGTAGTCCTCCCAGGCTCTGACCGTTTCCTGGCTTAACTTCAACTCGGCGGCTCTCAAGACGCCGGGCGCAAGCAGAAGCGCCCAGCACGCAGCCGCGCTTGGCCCGAGCCGTATCTTCCTCGCCGCCATCACAGATCCGCATCGCAACTTCGGGTCCAACCGGCGGTTGCCGGTCTGCACCCACGATGCTGGGCAACGGCGGCGCAAGATGGCATCCCAACTGCCAAGTCCCGAAAGCAGGAGGTGCGGCATGGCGCGCTTCGAGGGGCCGCAGCCTCCCGGGCCTCGGCCTGCTCGCGGTCTGCGCTGGCTGGTTCGCAAGCTCGCGCGCTGTCCGCAACAGGCTCGTTGATCCGGTAGTCGTAGTACTCCACCGACGTTTCGGTTGTGCCAAAAACCAGCACGTCGGTGCGGGAGTGGTTCGACACGGGCAGCCAGTAGGGGCCGAACTTCCGGTATTGATGGGTGAAATGGATCCTGCGAGTCCAGAAGGACGGGCTCTTCGCGGGACTCCCCTCAATCCGGACAATGGCGAAATCCTCCCCATCCACCCAGACGGTCCCGCGGAACAGCAGCGGATTCCGGGTCTTGGGCGTAGCGCGGAGAACGAAACAGAGCCGGCCCTCCACAATCTCGGAGCCGCTAAGCTGGAAGTCGTAATTTGCCGGAGTGATCCGGGTTTCCCGGCGGAGCTTTTCCTCCCGGGAGGCGTCTCGCTCAGTGTCAATCATCCGGCGGAGAGCCAGTTTGCGCACCGCAGCCGACCCGCTTTCAGCGACGACCTCAAACTCCTTGACGCCGGGGTAGGCGTACCGGACGGTGACCACCATCTCGGCCTGCTTGCCGAACCGATGATTCTCGACCCGGTAGCGCCTCATGCCCACGTAGCTTCGGAGACTTTCTGCCCGCTCCTGGTCCCTGGCTACCATCCGCTCCGTAATCTGCTCCACGGTCAGCGGCTGCGCGCAGATCGAGGGTGTCCCCAGGCTCCAGGCGCCAAGCCAGAGAGCCGCCCGGGCGCACGCTTTGCGCATCCGGCGCACAGGGGTGTCTTGACAATACGACGAACCGTATCCTAACATGAAGTCACCTACAGTATATGACGTCATATTTCCATCTGCAAGCCCGGAGTTCGCCATGAACGCTGGGACGCTTTCCCGGCGGCAGAGAGAAAAACTCCGCCAGCGGGACGAGTTGCTGGCCGCAGCCCTGGACCTGTTCTCCGAAAAGGGCTTCCACAACGTCTCCATGCACGAGATTGCCCAGAAGGCCGAGTTCGCTGTCGGCACGCTCTACAAGTTCTTCAAAGACAAGGAGGATCTGTACAAGGCGCTAATCCGCACCAAGGCGGAGCAGTTCCACGGCATGCTGAAAGAGGTCCTGGCGCGGTCGGATTCCGAGGACGTGCTGAGCGTGCTGAAGGAGTACGTGGCGGCCAAAGCGGCGTTGCTCACCGGCGGCGCGGCGATGCTGCGCCTCTACTTCGCCGAAACGCGGGGGGCGAGTTTCAACATCCGCTCCGGGCTGGACCGTGAGATTCTGGAGTTGTATGACGACCTGGTCACCCGGCTGGCTGCGGTGTTTGAAGCCGGCGTGCAAAAAAAGATCTTCCGGCCGTTTGATCCTTATTACATGGCGCTGGCGCTGGAGAGCCTCACCAATGGTTTTCTCCAGTGCTGGATCGAGGACCCGGAACGGCATCCATACGAAACCAACGTGCCGCTGATCCTCGACATCTTTTGCACAGGGGTCCTGCGGAAATAAATGTCCCCCGCCCGGGCCGTCTTATCAACGTCACTGATTCGGATAGGGAGTTCGCATGCAGGGAAGAATGCATCGTAAGGATTTGCGTTGTCCGAGATGGGCCTGTAGCACCGCGCTGCTGGCCTTGCTGGGAAGCGCCGGGCTGCTGCCGCCCGCAGTCGCCGGCGAGTCCCAGACGAAGCCGCAACTCACGCTGACTCTCCAGCAGGCGGTGGAGCTGGCGCTCAAGAACAACCTCCAGACGCAGCTCGCACGGGAAGGGATTTCGCAGGCCAGAGGAGAGAAAGGGCTGGGGCTGTCGCTGCTGTTGCCGAACCTCTCCGGAGCCGCCTACCAGGCGAATCTCACGTCGAATCTGGCGGCAATGGGTCTTACCTCCGCCACGTTTCCCGGCCTGGATCCCTTTGTAGGCCCGTTCAGCCGGTTTGACGCGCGTGTGCAACTGGTGCAGAGCGTTTTCAACCTGGCTGCGATCCGGCGCTACCAGGCCTCCGTTCACGGATTGGCGCTGGCCCGGGAACAGGCACGTTCCGCGGAGCAGCAAGTCATGATCGCGACGGTACTGTCTTACCTGGCGGTCATCGAGGCCCAGCAGTCCGTCGAAGCCGCACAGGCGGATGTCACTCTGGCCCGGCGGTTGCTGGAGCTGGCCACCAGCCAGCGCGACGCGGGAGTGGCCACGGGCATCGACGTCGCCCGGGCAGATACACGGCTGGCCAGCCAGGAGGTCCGGCTGGCCCAGGCGCGGACCGACCTGGACACGGCGAGACTGAGTCTTTTACGGGTTGTCGGCGCGCCGCTCACCAGCGAACTCAGGCTGGCCGAGAGCATGCGGTTCGCGCCCGAGACGCTGCCCGGCGCCGAAGACGCCGTGCAAAAAGCGCTCACGGATCGCGTCGAGATCCGCAGCGCCCGGGAACAGGTGCGGATCGCCACCGCGCAAAAGCAGGCGGCGGTGGCGGGTTGGATGCCGTCGGTGAGCTTTTTCGGCGACTACGGCAGCAGCGCCGTGAAGCCTCTGGAGACCAGCCTCCCCACCCGCTCTGTGGGCATTCGTCTGGATCTTCCGGTGTTCGACGGCGGGCGGACGCGCTCGGAAGTTCAGGTCGCCGCCAGCCGCTTGCGGCAGGCCGAGTTGCGGTTGAACGACCTGCGGGCGGGGGTGGAAAAAGAGGTGCGCCAGGCCCTGGATAACCTGGCAACCCGGAGGGAACAGGTCCAGGCGGCGCAGAAAGCACTGGCGCTGGCCGAGCGCGAACTGGAACTTGCCCAGGACCGCTTTCGCAACGGGGTCGGCGACAACATCGAAGTGGTGAATGCGCAGACCGCCCTCGAGAATGCCCGCCAGGGGGTGGTGGTCAGTCTGACCCTGTTCAACGTGGCGCGCCTGAACCTGGCCGCGGCCATGGGTCATGTGGAAGACTTTCGCCTGTAGAGGCGCATGGGGAAATGGATTCATCTATGAGCGAGACGAAAGAGCACGAATTACTGGATCATTCCCAGGCCGCCGGCGCCGCCCCGGCCGGAAATCACCGGAAGCGCAACCTGCTGATTTTGGTGGCCGTGATCGGAGCCGCCGTGGGCCTGAGCTATTATTTGCACCGGAAGGGATTCGAATCGACCGACGATGCGTTCATCGATGGGGGAATCGTTCAGATCAGCCCGCGCGTTCCGGGCCAGGTGTTACGCGTTCTGGTGACCGACAACCAGCATGTCAAGAAGGGCGACCTGCTGGTGGAACTCGACGCGCGGGACTATGAAACCGCGATGGCGCAAGCCAAGGCGGCTTTGAGCAACGCGGTGGCAAAAAACTCCGCCGCAAAGGCGGGGCTGGACCTCACCACGACCGTCACCGACGCCGCCCTGGTCCAGGCCTCGGCCGGCTTGAAAGCCGCGCAGGCCCAAGTGGATGTGCTGCGGGCGACCGTCCAGCAGGCGCAGGCCAATGTGGGCGCCGCCGGAGCGGGACTCCAGCAGGCCGAAGCGCGCCGGACGGCTGCTGACGCCGAGGCCCGGCGCGCCGCAGCCGACGCGGAGCGCTACCGGGCGCTGTACAAGAAGGATGAAATTTCGAAACAGTTGCTCGACCGGGCCGAGACCGAGGCGCGCGCCACGGCGGCCAATCTCGATGCCGCCAGACAGATGGTTGCCGCGGCTCAGGCCCAGCTCGTGCAAGCCAAAGCGGCACAAGCCTCCGCAGAGGCCTCCCTGCGTCAGGCCGAGACCCTGGTGCGGCAGGCGGAAGGCCGCTTGCAAGAGGCCCAAGCAAGGCCGGACCAGATCCGCGTCCGCCGCGCCGATTTCGAAGGCGCCGGCGCCGAGATCGAGCGCGCCCGGGCCACTCTCCAGCAGGCCGAACTGAATCTCTCCTACACGAAGATCTACGCTCCGGAATCCGGCCATATCACGAAGAAGTCGGTTGAGCCGGGCAACATCGTGGGAGCCGGCCAGGCCCTGATGGCGCTGGTCTCCGACCGCCTCTGGATAGTGGCTAATTTTAAAGAAGTCCAGTTGCGGCGCATGCGTCCGGGGCAGCCGGTGACGATCAAGATCGACGCCTATCCGCAGCGCAAGTACCGCGGCACGGTGGACAGCATTCAACGGGGCGCCGGCGCCCGCTTCAGCCTGATGCCGCCGGAAAACGCAACGGGCAACTACGTCAAGGTGGTCCAGCGCGTGCCGGTGAAAATCCTGTTCAGCGAACCGCTGCCGCCCGAGATCCGGATCGGACCGGGAATGTCGGTGGTGCCCGAGGTCAAGGTGCGATGAGCTCTTCTCCCAATCCGCCGGCAGGACCGCCGGGCGTTGAGGAGTGGCACACGCGGGTCAACCCGTGGGTGATCGCCGCCTCGGTGGTCCTGGCGACCTTCATGGAGGTGCTCGACACCACCATCGTCATGGTCGCCCTGCCCCATATTGCGGGCAGCATGGCCGCCACCAACTCCGAGGCCACCTGGACGCTGACCAGCTACCTGGTGGCGAACGGCATCGTCGTGCCCATGAGCGG
>Ga0315298_1007898_pt1 | contig 13800 bp, 13 predicted proteins | sample WHS_1_MG_FD_203077 | JGI IMG/M metagenome (GOLD analysis project Ga0315298, IMG submission 203077) | Extremophilic microbial mat communities from Washburn Hot Springs, YNP, Wyoming, USA - WHS_1_MG | ecosystem: Environmental > Aquatic > Thermal springs > Hot (42-90C) | place: USA: Wyoming...
AAATTATGAGATTTTAGAGATTTAGCAACCTCTTTTAAACTCTTCCATAACTCATTATCCTTGTATTTCTCCTTTAAGTAATTCACATCCTTGTTTTTGCTCTTGTAGTCAAATAAGGCGTTACGGAGTGTTTGCTTATTGGTAAGATACTTAAAGTCATTAGTGTCTTTGCCTTGAATGCAGAGGTTGTAATTCACCTTTATGAGAATTAACAGTATGTTTTCAAAATGCCTGTATTTGCAGAGTAGTGAAAGGAGTTGCTTTTCAATCTTATCTGAGTTTATCCTGATAGAAAAGACTCCAAGTTCTGTTATATCTTCTTTCTTGTGCTTATTTTTCATCCGCACTCGTTTTCTCCTGCTATTAGTTTATGCACAAATGCAAGTTTGTCAAGAGGGGATGCCTATGTTTTAGTATGAAATGCATAACTGTTAATGAACCTTTAAAATGAACATTGATTTTGAGGTGAAAGTTTATGCCTAAATTACCTGCGCTTAAACCTTCAGAAGTCCTAAAAGCATTGCAGAGGATTGGCTTTACGGTAATAAGGAGCAAAGGCGGGCATATGCAACTTAAAAAGGGAAATTTATTAGTGACGATACCCTTTCACAGCAAGGATTTAAAAGCAGAAACTCTGAGATCCATACTACGACAGGCAAAAATCAATTTTGAGGAACTTAAAAAGAATTTGTAGACAGTTTTATTTTTTGATAGGGGAGTGTTGAGGGGGTGCAGTTTAACCCCCTAAATTAAACTGAGGAGATGCCTCGCTACGCTCGGCATGACTGTGCGAGCGTCACCCCGAGGAACGTAAGCGACGAGGGGTCTCCTCCTTAAATTGGGGAGGTGGACTGACCCTCCTCGAAACTCCACCCAAGGAATAAACTGAGGAGATCTCTCGCTTCGCTCGAGATGACACAATAAAAAGTCTTTTTGGGGTTAGTTGGGAAGGGGATACCCCTTCCCAACAATGGGAGATCCTTCGCTACGCTCAGGACGACACTTCGTGTCGGTTCTGAAAGGGGGCTTTTAACCCCTTTCGATTGAACTGAGGAGATTCCTCACTTCGCTCGAGATGACGGCGGGGTGGAGATTCCTCACTTCGTTCGGGATGACATAGAATTTACGAATTCTTCTAAAAATTTTGTATGGACTGCATTGTTTAGAAAATCTCTGTTATGCAAAAGTTGTCTATGGAGTGGGATATTCGTTTTTATTCCTTCAATCCTTATTTCTTCAAACACTCTTTTTGCAACGGAAATTGCTTCTTCCCTTGTTTCCCCCTTTACTATCACTTTTGTTAGGAGCGAGTCAAACATTGTTGGAACTTTGTATCCCTGATATATATGCGTATCTATGCGCACATTTCTCCCTAGCGGGAGGTGCAAAAATTCAATTATGCCTGATGAGGGTTTAAAATCATCAAAAGGGTCCTCTGCATTTATTCTGAATTCAATTGCATGTCCGTGAGGGGCTTTTTGTTTGAGATTTATCTTTTCGCCATTTGCAATCTTCAGTTGCAGTTTCACAATATCGATATTAAAGGTTTCTTCAGTTACGGGGTGCTCTACCTGAATGCGTGCGTTCATTTCCATAAGGTAGTGCCTTCCACTATCATAAAGGAACTCAACAGTCCCAACATTAGCATAGTTAATTGCCTTCGCAAATTTTATAGCGTCGTTTACTATACTTTCAACTTCATCTTCCTTGATTTCTGCCTGGGCTTCCTCAATCACCTTTTGATGGTTTCTCTGTATGGAACATTCTCTTGTGCCAAGGGAAGAAACCGCCCCGAATTCATCGGCAACAATTTGCACTTCAATATGTCTTGGTTTTTCAAGATATTTTTCTATGTAGATACTATCAGAACCAAAAGAAGCCTTTGCTTCACTTTTTGCAAGTGGAAAGAGTGTTAAAAGTTGTTCTTCATTTTCAACAATCCTTATACCTCTTCCTCCGCCACCACTTGTTGCCTTAAGCATAATGGGGTATTCAATTGCCCGGGCAATTCTTTTTGCGTCCTCAACTGAATTAACAGGCTCTTTCGTGCCAGGTAATATGGGAATACCAAGTGAATCAGCAATCCTTCGCACATGTGCCTTATCCTTTATTACGGAAAGGACATCTCCCCCTGGCCCTATGAATTTTATCCCGTGATCTTCTACGATCTTTGCAAACATAGGATTTTCTGATAAGAAACCATAACCGGGATGAATTGCATCTACCTTAAGAAGAGTTGCAGCACTCATAATATTCGGGATATTAAGGTATGAATCTCTTACGCTGCGTGAACCAATGCATATCTTTGCCTTCGTAAGTTTTACAGGTAACGATTCTCTATCTTCGTAGGCGTATGCAAGGATGCCCTCTATCCCCATTTCTTCAAGGCTTCGAAGAATCCTTAAGGCTATTTCTCCTCTGTTTACAATGAGGACTCTTTTAATCCTCATATATTGCCTCTAATTCAAAAAGTGGTTGCTCTGCTTCCACCGTTGAGCCATCCTCAGGAAAGATTTTTAAAATTTTCCCCTTCTTTTCTGTTTGAATTTCGTTCATTATTTTCATCGTTTCTACTATACAGAGTGTCTGCCCTTTTTCTACGATATCACCAATTTCTACGAAAGGCTTTGCATTTGGGTTTGGTTTTCTATAGAATACGCCTACAAGTGGGGATTTTACAAGAAAAGTATCTTTCTCTACTTCTTTTGGTTTTTCGGTTTTATTTTCCAGGATTTCTGTAACAACGGAAGAAGGCGTTTCTTTTGGAGTAAATTTAAACGAAATCTTCAGTCCCTCAATTTCAAGGTTGAACTCCTCAATACCACTCTTCTTTGCAATTTCTATGATTTCCTTTATTTCCTCGCTTATATTTTTACCTTTCATCGTATACCCCCATCTTGAGGAATTTTTCCTTTCTCATCTTAAGTAGATCTTTACGCTCTGTAAGAGTCACTTCTTTGAGTGCCATAGAAAGTGTGTTTGAAACATTCTTAAAGGTCTCTTCTCTGAATCTGTGCGCTCCTCCCAGTGGTTCTTCAATAATTTTGTCAATGACATTCAGATTGAGGAGGTCTTCTGCTGTAAGTTTTAAAGAATTTGCTGCCTCTTTTGCCTTGCTTGCGTTTCCAAAAAGGATTGAGGCACACCCTTCGGGTGAAATAACAGAATATATGGCATATTTTAGCATAAGAATTTTATCACCAATACCAATACCAAGTGCACCGCCAGAACCTCCTTCACCGATAACAATAACAATAATGGGCGTGGGTATATCAAAAAATTCCATAAGGTTTGTTGCAATGGCGTGTGCAATACATCTTTCTTCTGCCTCTTCTGTTGGGTTTGCACCGGGTGTATCGAGGAAGGAAATGATTGGCGCATTGAACTTCTCGCTTACAAGTTTTGCAACTCTCAACGCCTTTCTATATCCCTCCGGGTTTGCCATTCCGAAATGTGCCTCTAACTGTTCCTTGAGGTTTCTTCCTTTTCTATGTCCAAGGACACCAACAACAGTCCCGTTAAATCTTCCGATACCTGCAATCATTGCAGGGTCATCTCCAAAACTTCTATCTCCGTGGAGTTCTGTAAAATCCGTGAAGAGATTTGAGATGTAGTCTTCTGTATGTGGGCGTTCTGGGTGTCTTGCGACCTCTACAATTTCGTAAGGTTGAAGATTTGAATAGATTTCTTTTAGTTTTTCATTAAATGTCTCTTTTAGTTTTTCATCTTTTGGGTTTCTCTGTATTGAGAGGTAAATCTTTTCGAGTTCTTTTTCAAATGAAAGAAATTTCATTGTAGATACCTCAAAATTTTTTCTATCTCACCCTTTAAAGACCTTCTATCAACGACAATATCAACAAAACCATGATTAAGAAGGAATTCTGCCGTTTGAAAGTCCTCTTTTAGTTTTTTCTTTGTGGTCTGTTCTATGACTCTTGGTCCTGCAAAGCCAATCATTGCCTTTGATTCTGCAATGATAATATCGCCAAGCATTGCAAAACTTGCAGTTGTGCCTCCATAGGTGGGATTTGTAAGCACTGATATATAAAGTCGCCCATTCTTTTTGTAATCCGATAATGCACCACTTACCTTTGCCATCTGCATAAGAGAAAGAATGCCTTCCTGCATTCTTGCTCCACCCGAAGAAGAGATCAGGATAAGTGGAAGTTTTTCATCAATTGCATAGTATATAAGGCGGGTTATCTTTTCTCCCATTGCGCTGCCGAGGCTTCCCCCTATGTATTCGAATGCAAGGATGCCTATTGCGACATCGATACCGTTTATTTTTCCTTTCCCCGTTATAACAGATGAACTGTAACCACCGTTCTCCTCTATCTCTTTGATTTTTTTCTCATAAGGTTCTTTATCCACGAATTGAAGTGGGTCTTTAGAGGTAATTTCTCTGAACAGTTCCGTAAAAGTGCCTTCATCAATCAAGAATTCAATTCTCTCTTTTGCAGTGAGCCTGAAATGGTATCCGCAATAAGGACACACCTTCAGGTTTTCTTTCAGTTCTTCATAATAAATGAGGTGTTTACAATTATTGCATCTTACCCACTGGTTTTTTGCTTCCTCTTCTGTTATTACTTTTACTATTTTTTTCATATCGGTATTATTATACAGGAATTCCAAAAAAACCAAAATACATTTTTTAATAGGGGAGGCTTTTTCGTATAATTTAAATATGAAGATTGCGTTTGTGTCTGACATACATTCAAATATCGAGGCGTTTTCGGTTGCACTCGATATAATTAAGAGTCGAAAGGTTTATAAAATAATGAGTTGTGGAGATATCGTAGGCTATGGCCCTGATCCTGAAGAAGCAATTACCCTTTTTGAAGAAAATGGCATTGTTGGTGTTAGGGGCAATCACGATGCAGGTGCAGTTGGAGATTCTATTCTTTACGAATTTAACGAGTATGCAAAACTTGCGCTCCTCTATACGAAAAGAAATATCTCCAAAAGAAGTGAAAATTTCCTTAAAACACTTCCAATATTAATTGAGGAAGATGGTTTTACCATCTTTCACGGGACGCCAAACCCTAAAAATCCATTCAAGTATATCCTGAGTGATTTTGATGTCCTCGAGGCGTTTTCGTATTTAAACACACTAATTGGTTTTTACGGGCATACGCATATACCATCTGTGTGTAAATTATCGAGCAAAAACTCTCTTGAAGTCTATCCCATGCAAAAGGAAGCAAAATTCAGATTAGAGAAAGGTTTTAGGTACATTATAAATGTAGGAAGCGTTGGGCAGCCACGGGATGGCAACCCAAAAGGTGCCTTTGTCATTTTTGATACTGATGAATATTTGGTCGAGTTTGTAAGGTTTGATTATGATATAGAAAAAGTATATAACAAGATTATCGAAAGAAACCTTCCATCATATCTTGGAGAGCGATTATTTAGTGGTCTTTGAGGATTTCTTTTTGCTTCTCACGGTATCAAAAAAAGTGGCAAGTCCCCCTGCAATAAGCAGGAAATAGTGTGTAAAAAATCGGAAGGTGATGATAAAAGTCCCTATAATTGGGTTTGGTATAAGGCGAGCAAATAGCGCAAGAATTTCAATCTCGGCAGTGCCACTTCCTCCAGGTGTCGGGATGTAGGCAGAGGATATGTAAAAGATAATTGCGGTAATGACAATTTCAGGCCAGGGCGACATTATGCCAAGCCCCCTCATAAGGACAACAGGTGTGAGAAGGACAAACCCCCACGAGATAAAACTTAAGAAAAAGACAAAGTAAAGGGTTTGTCTTTTAAGGGAAAATATTTTTTCCTTTGCAAGTTTGTAATCTGCCACTGTCTTTTTAACCCATTCAATTGTTTTTGTGCGGGCATTTTCTTTTACAATTTTTTTGAGAAATCTTGTATCGAGCACCTTTTGTGTTAAGAGAAGTGCGAAATCTGGCTTGAGGATCATTAAAAGAAGTGCAGAGAAAAGCACAAGCGTAATTGCAACGCCTGTATTTATAAGGATATTAACCGCTTCAGATATGCCCCAGGTTGGCTTTGCAACAAGAATCCACACAGGCACAAATAAGAAAACACTCACCCTTACAAAAGTGCCTATGAACATCTTTATCGAGATAATTGCAGCAGAATCCCCCGGTGGAATTGCCTTTTCCTTTGATAGGATTACCATCTGCACTGGCTCCCCTCCACCGCCACCGAAGGGAGTAATTCTTGAAATAAAGCCACCTATGAGAAAGATCTTTTCTGCCTCTATGAAAGTAATCTCATAACCGAGGATGTTTCCTATGAGTTTTATTGTATATGCCTCGATAATCCAGTTGAGAAACATAAGCACAAAGGCAGAGATAATATAGGAGAGTCTGAACGATCGAACAAGATTAAGGAAATTGAAATTATGGGTAAAAAGTGAAACAATGATAAGTCCAATGATTCCTGCAATAATTGCAAGGATTGTGTCCCTTATAATTGCTTTTCTATTCAGTGGTTCTTTCGTCATTTTTAATCTTCTCCCAGGCTGAGTCTATGTCTTTTTTCTCTAAGGGCTCCAACTCTTTAAACTTTTTTACCCTCTCCATAAACTTCTCATAAGAAATAAAAAGTGCGTGTGCCGGGTCGATATTGAGGAAACGCGCAAGATTTATAACTGAAAAGAGTAAATCTCCTATTTCTTCTTTGACATAATCGCCTTTTGCAGTCTTTACCTCATTTAACTCCTCAAGGATTTTATTGTAAATTTCGTTTACATTCCTGAACTCAAGCCCGATATATTTTGCCTCTTCCTGAAGGTCAACTGTTGTTATGAAACTTGCAAGGATTTTTGATATATTTATGTGTGCCTTTTTCTTTTTGTTCTTTTCCCAGTCGTTTAGAACTTCGTCAGGTGTTTTTGCACGGGTGTCCTTAAAGACATGAGGGTGCCTTTCGTACATCTTGTTAAAAAGGTCTTCTGAAATTGTTTTAAGGGTAAATTCGTTTGATTCGTTTCCTATTTCTGCATTTAACAAGATCTGCAAGAGCACATCCCCTAATTCTTCCTCGATTCCTTTTGGATTTTCCTTTTTAATTTCTTCAATACACTCAAGTGGCTCTTCTACAAGTTCTGGAATGAGGCTTTCGTGGGTTTGCTTTCTGTCCCAGGGGCAGAGTTTTCTTAAGGTCTTAATCATAAGATAAGTTTCGTAAAAGGCTTCGATATCTTTTGTGATTCGTAAGTATGGAACAATTTCTTTAAATTTATTAAATGCGATTTCGGGAACATTATCAAGAATTTCTTTGGGGACCTCATGCCCTTTAAAAATATTCAGGTAACCTAAAATTTTGTAAAATTGGGTTTCATTTTCGACTATTATTTGCGCAGGCAGTTTTACTCTCTCAAGATAAGAAAGCGTAAACATAATATCCATTAGGTCATCGTTACCAAATTTGAAAACAAGTGAATCTTTTATTTTCAAAGGCACTTCAGTTCCTATAACTACAAAGCACCTTGCATTTTCTTCAATTGTAGTATCAAATACAAAATTATTTAACTTTTTCATAGCCACTTAATAAGTGTAGCACTTTTAGCGTGTCCTGTAAAGGGAAGGCAACCTCAAATGAAATGTAGTCTTCTCCAAACTGGACGCTATTTGCAACCCTTGAGAGGCGCATAAGGTCGTCAACTGTGATCTTGCTTGTCTTTTCGATAATGATAAAGACACGCTTCCCCTCTTGGTATATCTCTTTTGCCTGGATCTGCCTTGCAAAAAGCATTATTTCTCCAACAGTTAAAAGGTTTCTTACCTCAATTGGAGGGTAGCCAAATTTGTCCCACAGTTCGGTTTCGATTTTTCGTAAGTCCTCAATTGATGCTGCCTGAGTAATCCGCCTGTAGTAGTTTATGCGCTCTGTGTTAAGCGGTATGTAGGATTCCTTTATGTAGTAACTCTCATTGAGCCTCACAGAGACTTCCTTTACCTCGTTTACCGTAATACCCTGTAACTCTTTTACTGCCTGGTCGAGAAGCGAAAGGTACATATTGTAGCCAACTTGAATTATGTGTCCGTGCTGTTCTTTTCCAAGGATGTTTCCTGCGCCTCTTATCTCGAGGTCTTTCATCGCAATTTTAAGCCCTGCTCCTTCATCTGAAAATTCCCGAATTGCCTCTAACCTTTCCTCTGCAATTGCCGAAAGACTTTTTTCCGTGTAGAAGAAATACGCATATGCCTGTATTGAAGACCTGCCGATTCTTCCCCTCAATTGATACATCTGCGAAAGTCCAAAGTGTTCTGCCTCAACTACGATAAGTGTATTTACTGTCGGTATATCAAGTCCATTTTCGATAATTGTTGTTGCAACAAGGATATCTATATTCCCTTCGTAGAAATCGACCATTACATCCTCAATTACCTCTTTGTCCATTTTACTATGGACAACGCCAACCCTTGCCCCTGTGAGATTTTTTATGAGTTCTGCAAAGGTGTAGATCTTTTCAATGTTGTTATAGACCACAAACACCTGCCCATGCCTTTTTAACTCAAAAAGGATTGCATTTTTCATAACATCTATATTAAAAGGCATCGAAAAAGTCTTAACAGGGATTCTACCGGAAGGTGCAGTGAGGACAAGCGAAATGGGTCGTAGCTTTATAAGAGAAGTGTATAGTGTTCGTGGGATCGGGGTTGCAGAAAGGGTAAGTACATCAACATTTGCCCTCAGTTCCTTAAGTATCTCCTTGTGCCTAACGCCAAATTTCTGCTCTTCGTCAACAACAAGCAATCCCAGGTCTTTAATTTCGACATCCTTTGAAAGCAATCTGTGGGTGCCAATTATAATATCAATTTTACCTTCTTTTAAGTCCTTTAAGATTTCTTTTTCCTTCTTTTTATCGGCAAGGCGTGAAAGCATTTCGATTCTTATGGGGAAAAGGTGAAGGCGTTCTTTAAATGTGCGTTCGTGCTGCATTGCAAGAATGGTTGTAGGCGCAAGGACCATCACTTTTTTATGGTTAAGCACGACTCTAAAGGCAGCCCTTATTGCAATCTCTGTTTTTCCGTAGCCAACATCTCCCACGATAAGCCTGTCCATTGGTTCTTCGCTTTCTAAATCCTGGTACACTTCCTCTATTGCCCTTGCCTGGTCTTCTGTAAGTTCATATGGGAATGAGAGGTCAAGAATGCGCTCTTCCTGTGGGTGTGGCTTAAAGGGAGGGCGCTTGTATAGTTTTCTTTTTGCCTGGATGAGAAGGAGTTTTTTTGCAAGTTCCCTTGCGGATTCCTTTGCCCTTTCTTTTGCCTTTGACCACTCGTTTCCCCTTAGTGTATTCAGGGTTACAATGCGCCTATCTCCAATGTATTTTTCAACAAAACCAATGCGTTCAAGGGGGACATATAGTTTTTCACCGTCTCTATACTCGATAAGGAGATATTCCTTTGGCGTATCGCCAAGTTTTACAAGCCCCCTAAAGATACCTATGCCAAAGTCCCTGTGGACAACAAGGTCACCATCTTTTAACTCTTCAAGGGAAATTATTTCTTTTGATGAGATGATTTTCCTGGGTTTCTTTGCTTCAATATGGTAAAAGAGTTCTCTATCGGTAAGGACAAGGATTAATTCACCATCAATCCCTTTTTCGTAAAAACCTTCCTCAACAAATATCCCCTTTTCATCTTTCAAGCCATATTCAAAAGGGATTTCGTATGCAGAAAGGATTTCCTTTACCCTTTCACTATTTTCTGTTTTTATGAGGACTGGGCGGGTTTCTTTTTCTTTGAGGAGTATGTCCTTAAAATTGCCGAACATAAGAAAACTTTCTTGAACTTCTTTTACCTTGAAGTCAATTGCGTTTTCAAGGAAGTTTCCGAACTCTACAAGTTTTTGAGGGCTTATGCTAAAGAAACCATCTTTTACAGTATCGAAGTTTATAAATGCGCCGTATGTTTCTTTTTCGCCGTTTGCAAACTCCTCAAACTCTTCAAAGTATTTATCGATATTAATATCGTATAGGACAAGAGTTTTGTCTGATACAAAATCAAGAAGCGTCCTTTGTGGAAGAAACTTTCCATTTTTCAGGAACTGCGAGAAGAAATTTATTCCAAAGTTCCCTGTTTTCTTTAGTTCGTTAAAGTCTTTCTCAAGAACTTCCAATACTAATTCATCTTTTATCTTTCCGATTTCTTTTTCGATTGTATTTAACTCTTCTTTTGTGAAAATTACAGGGCTTGAGATTTCGATTCTTGTAACTACCTCTTCGGTGAGAAGGTTTTCATTCAGAAACGAGATTTTTTCAATTTTGTCAAAATCAAGCTGGATTCTAATGGGCTTTTCATAATCAAATGCGTATATATCGATTACGCTTCCTTTAACAGAAAATTCACCTTTTGCCTCAATTTCCTCAACCCTTTTAAATCCAAAATCTGCAAGCGTTTGTAAAAGATACTCTCTTTTTATTGTATTCTCTTTCTCAAGGGTAAGCGTTTTTGCGGTTTCAGGTGATGGAACATAATCAAAAATGCCGTTTATTGTGGTGAGGATAAGGCTACTATCTTGAGTGTGTAATTTCTTTTTTGAAAGTGCTACTTCAATTGGTGCGTAATTTACTTCGAAAGGATAATTGGAAAATTCATCTATTACAAGTGCATCTTTAAAAGTTTTTTCAAGTTTTTTAAGCGACTCTGCATCCTTGCATACGACGATTTTTGGAGAGGAAATCTCGTTTAAAACAGCCTCAAGCACTTCGGGAAATGTGTTTCTTATGCGGACAACAGGCTCGTTTTTAATGAAGAGAATGTCCTGTAACTCTCCCTGTGAAAGAATATTTTTACATCTCATCTGTTAAATTGCCTCTGGGCTTCGGGCACACCATCTTTTATGATTGTTTCGATTGCCTTTACTGAGTTTTTAATTGCTTCCTTAATTACGGGCTTTTCGTCAAATGTGAATTCCTCAAGGACAAAAGAAACAACATCCTCTTTTCTTTCAGGGCGTCCAATGCCAATACGCACCCTTATGGTTGGGTCCTCTACGGCTTCTTTTATAGAGCGAACGCCTTTATGCCCTGCATCAGACCCTCCAACTTTTATACGGATTGTCCCCAATGGGAGGTCAAGGTCGTCATGAATAACAATTGTATTTGAAGGTGGTATGAGGAAGCCATCCATAAGTTGCTTAACAGCCCTGCCCGAGAGGTTCATATATGTGAGTGGCTTTGCTAAGATGACATTGAACTCTCCACCATCTATTTTTGCTATTCCCCTGCCAATAAGTGCGTTAAATTTTGCAATATTTACCCTTATGCCCCATACTTTTGCAAGTTCATCAATAACCATAAAACCCACATTATGGCGGGTTCCTTCGTACTCTTTTCCAATATTTCCAAGTCCAACTATGAGGTGCATACCACAATATTATATTGTATCTTTAAATTTGTTTAAAATATGAAATTTTTTGTTTTTTGATATAATTATTAGAGGGGAATTATGAGAAGGAAGGGTTATATACTTATAATTACAACGATAATTATAGCACTCATCTTAAGCGGTCTTCTATATGCTACATCTATCTCACTTAGGACACACGCAACGGAGTCAACAGAAATTGCCCAAAGGGAAATTGCTCTTTATGCTGCTCAATACGGCATTAACGAGATGATTTACAATTTGAATACAGGGACTACCTACACAAACGGACAATCTATAAGTGGGACTACTCCAAGCGGATATTCCTATACTGCAACCTATTATACAGGTGATACTTTTGGTGGGACTGCTTATATACAAGGCGTTGGGACTGCAGGCTCGTTTAAAAGGACTATATATGCCTCTATTGTAGGGACATCTGGTTCGACAAGTGAGGCATTTAAATACTGTATGTACACAGGAACGGGAGGGAAGGATAGCCTTTCTGGGTCTGATTCTACATATTTTACAAACTTAGAATATGGCTCAAATTATTATTACAATGGGTCTCCTGGCACTTTGCCTGTCCCTGATTGGAATTGGTATAGCAATCCATCTAATTATAATGCATCTTATAACCCAGGAACAGATTATCCTACTTTGACTTTACCTGGTAGTTACAATGGAAAAGTTCTCTATGTCCCATATTCTGGTACAAACACTTCTGCAACACTAACAATCACTATTTCAGGAACATTTTCTGTTTCCTTGATTACAAATTATCCGAATGTAGTAATTCAGAGAACTGGCACATGGAGTGCAGTAAGTTACAGCGGCAATACATATTATCCTGTAATTTTGCATTATCCATCTATTACTTCTGGTTCTTTGACCTTTAATTTGAAAGGGAATGATAGTGTCATTTTAAACGGGTTTTTGTATGCAAAAGGTAGCGTTGACATTGAGTATAGTGGTTGGAGCAATTTTGTACTAAATGGAATGCTTATGGCTGGGAGTTTGGGGAATCTTGCTCCCCTTCCAAACCAAAAAGGAACATTTAACATAAATTATCCTTATCCTAGTCCTCCGCAACCCGATTATTACTCTAATCCTCCTCCTCATTTTTCTTCACCTTCTGGCTACTATTACCTTCCAGGTTCCTACAGGGAGGAATACTAATGAAACGAAGAGGGCTTACACTAATTGAGATGGCAATATCAATTGCGTTAATCTTCCTTGTCGTCTTATGGAGCATTAATATAATGAACAATCTTGGTATAGGAAGTGCAACAACCTCTGACCTTGAAATTGCAACCCTTCTTGCCTCTCAGAAGATAGAGGAACTAAAGACCTATACCTACTCTCAATTATCAGGATTAAGTTCTCCACAAACAGGCACATTCTCTTCACCTTACAACCAATTTTCGTATAAGATTATTTTTACATCATCTTCATCAAGCGGTAACTACTACATAAGGCGAGCAACTATTTATATCTATAAAGGCTCATCAACAACAGAACTCATTAAAATCGATGCAAACTTCGTAAGGAGAACTACCGATGGCGAGGATATCGGGCTGTAGGAATGGTTTTACACTTGTTGAAATGTCTATTGTAATTCTCCTTATACTCATTTTAGCAATTCCTCTATCGACCTTGATTATAAACTATGTCCAGGGGAATATTTTTGAAAGTAGTTATGTAAAGGAACAGTACTTTGCAAATGTCATTATGCAGGATATTGAACAGAGGATAAGGCGTGCAGATAATGGAAGCATCAGTTTTGATAACTCAACTTCAACTTATGAACTTTCATTTACATACACAGATGCAGATACAAGTGGCACAAAGAAGTCGACCCTTTATTGTGTGTATAGATTTGATACTGCTAATAAGATTTTTCAAAGAGGCATTGGGACATCTGATACAGAAGCAACCGCTAACCTTAGAGTTTTTCCTGTAGGTCTTGAGAACGGTATTATAACTGATTTTAACGCTTCTGTCTCTACAAGTGCACCTTATACCGTTACGATTTCTCTTACAACAAAATCTAACTTTACTTTGCAAAAAACTATATATTTATTAAACTATTCTCGATGAGGTAGAAAGATGAAAAATTATACTTTAGGGGTTTCTTTAAATGAAAGTTCTTTGAGGTGTGCTGTAGTTGAGGAGAGCGATGAGGGAATAAGCATATCCTCCCTTTTTGAAATTGAATATGAAAATTTTGAAAATGCCCTCAAAGATGCAAATGTTATAAAGGCATTAAGGGAGTTTGTAGGAAGATCAAAGTATAGTAAATGTATTGTTTCGCTTCCTTCAAGCAAAGTGCTTACACGCATAAAAACTGTTCCAAAGCTTCCTGAAAGTAAAATTGTGAAGTTAATACAAACTGAGATAAGAGACTATGCAATTTTTGAAAAAGAGAATGTCTCTCTTGGTTTTAGTATCT
>Ga0315298_1007901_pt1 | contig 13798 bp, 22 predicted proteins | sample WHS_1_MG_FD_203077 | JGI IMG/M metagenome (GOLD analysis project Ga0315298, IMG submission 203077) | Extremophilic microbial mat communities from Washburn Hot Springs, YNP, Wyoming, USA - WHS_1_MG | ecosystem: Environmental > Aquatic > Thermal springs > Hot (42-90C) | place: USA: Wyoming...
CCATCGGACCACACGAGCAACTTGAAGCCCACTTGAGCCGGAGAGGCCCCCTTCACTTCCACCACAGTGGCTAGAGCGACAGGTTCCTTGTTTTCCAAGCATTGCTGCAATGCCTGCAGAATTTCTTTCATTTTCGCATTCCTCAGTCTTCTGCTCCGTTTCGCATATCACGGTTGGTATCTGCCCTCGGCAGGTAGCAGGTGCCCATTGCTAGGTTGTTGCTTTCTGAGGGAATGGAAGCCCTCTATGCCTGGGGCCCCAAAGCGATCTCTTTGCGATAAAGCAGCCTGCAATCCATGCGCCGCAGGATATTCAGGATTAGGCTGTAGCACTCTTCCACATCTTTCTTGTCAGGCTTGTCTATTTCTGGCACTAGTTTGAAGATGATCACGGAAGGGCATTGTTTTCCCCACCCCCCTTTTAGGGTAGGAGCAAAGATCTCGATGTCGGTGATATCGCAATCCTTGTCCTGCAGCACCTGATAGAGCTGTCCTAGGACATTCTGCTCCAGGATATGCCCACTGGCTTTGATCTTTAACTCGTACATTTCTCCCTCCTTTTGCGTTTTTGGGCGAGGACAATTAGCTTTCCTCGCTCACTCCTTGGCTCAAGGTTTCCCAGTCTACTTGTAGCGCTTGGCTGATTTCTGCGCAGAGATCAGTCAGGTAGGACTGAGCCTGCCGCCGTATTTCGTTATAGGTGATGACCATTGGGTGGGCTCTTATCTGATTTTGCAGTTGGCGGAGAGGCGTGATTTCTGCCACAGAGATGGCTTGGCCATCCCGCTGTCGCTGTAGCAGTTCTTGTTGCTTCTGCTCCCATTCTGACAGCAGGTGCTGTGCTTCAGCATCAGATTCCAGTTGCTCTTGGGCTTTGCGCAGTTCTACTAATGGCTGCGTTTGCGCTAACCAGACGGCGAATTCTCGCACCGTTTTCTCCAAATTGTGGTCTAGCATGTTCTATCTCCTGTCATCTTATCCACAGCAACTCGACCGCTGGGGTGGAAACTCCGTACCGATGTATTCACTAATGAGCCTGGCTACTTCCCGGAACAGCATGGCTAACTCTTCCTGGCAATGAACATAGTGTTGCACAGCAGGTATCCCCATCATCTGTTCGTACAGGCGCTGCAGTTCATCGCGGTCGCTCTGGCTGACTGTATCCCACATCTGCACTGTTTGCAGGTATTGCTGCTTCTGTTGGAAATCCTGTATCGCTTGTAGTGCCGCAGCATCCTGGCGCAACTGTTGCCGCGCCAGGGCAAAATGCTTGTATTGGGGTGTGGACATCAGGGCATTGGTAAATGCGTGGAACTCTTTTGCCGTTCTGACTTGAGCAGCGCTGGCAGTCCCTTGTTCGTTACTTGATAGATTGGTCATTTTTCCTCCTTTTTTCTCTTTTTCAAAAGCTGTTCTCATTTGCGCAGATAAATAAGGTCTCCCTGCATATTGACCCCAAGGATCCCATTGGCTCATAGCCACGAAGCGGGTTGCCCACGGCTTTGCTGCTTAGCCTCCGTATCCCCCTTGCTGTGGATGGCGGCCCTTTTCAGAATGCACTTTTGCCATTTGGCTTTGGTTGTCACGGCAGGCATTCAGCGCTTCATCCATGACGGATCCCAGGGCTCATCCAGCAGCGTTACCTTGACTTCCTTCACCCCAGGCACAGTGGCTGCAGTCTGCTCTACCTGTTCCGTGAGCATGCTGGCAAGGGGGCAGAAGGGAGTCGTCAGCACCATCTTAATCTCTACCTTTCCTTCCTTGTCCAGCACAATCTCACGGATCATGCCCAGATCTACTACACTCATGCCGATCTCCGGATCTACGACCGGCCGCAATGCTTCGAGGATTGCTTCTTGGCTCAACATTTTCTTCTCCTTTATCCATATATTGATGGCATCAGTGCTACTGCAGCAACTGGCCATGCGCCACATCGCTGGACCTTTTCCCGGCATCGGCTCATCTCCGGATCAGCGTGCTGAACAGCAACTGCCACCCGACGGCTTGGTAAAGGCCACTTCGCCCGATTTGGCGAAAAAGACCAGTCCGCCAAAGATTTGGCCGGTATTCTCACTGCCGCAGCGCGGGCATTTTGGATTTAACCCTTGTTCTTTTTCCTTGAACGAAGCACGAATTTCAAAGCGTTCACCACAGTCACCGCATTGAAATTCATAAGTGGGCATTTTGCACCTCCTTACTCTTAATTATATTCATCCTGTCAAATAAGGACAGGGCATTTATCGTCCGTCTCTCTGTTGCTCCCATGCATTGGCGATTCCCAATAATTCTGCTAAACGCTGACCCCCTGCCGCATACTCCGGTGCTTGCAGATGGGGGCATTCGGAAAGATGCCTTCCACCGAGGAGCAACTCAAAGGCGAAAGCCATGCAAGTGGCTTCGCCACATGCTTTGCAATTGAGGCGAGGCAGCAATGGATATACATCCAATGGGCCCAACAACTTGCGTGCTTCGTAGCAGGGCGTGATTTCTGCTCGCCGACGCCAAGTGTTATTGCACAGTTCTTGGAACCAAGTCAGCTGTGCGATGGCATCTTCGACACCGTCTATCTTCGCCATGACTGCTACGTGTGGATAGAAGGTGAGGATACGCCATTCCCGCTTGATCGTGATGATTTGAGCGGCGGGATTGTACATCAAGTTGGGAATGATGGCATTCAGGTAAGGGAAGACGGCAGCAACATTGTCTGAAAACTCGGCAATGATGCGGTTCTTGGTTGGGTCGGCGATGCAGTCTAAGACATGGGTAATCTGAAAACCGTGCAGCAACACATCATTTTGGCTCATGCTCGCCTCGTAGGTTTGTTAGAAAAGGCGCTTACCGGGCACCTCCTTGATGCCTGACCCAGGCACCTCAATGAGCACTTTTCAACCACCCGCTAACGCCTCATTGGCAGGTTTCTTGAGATGCTCGTCCAGGAAGCGCAAGGCTCCCTTCTCATCCCGATCCAACAAGATGCGGCACAGCTCAAGGAGATCTTCGTCATTTAGAGGGACTACCAACGCTTTTTTCATCGCCCTACTTTCTAATGCCTCAGTTCGTCATGCCATCCAAAGGAAATAGAGTCCGAGTAGGATCATGAGGACCCCGCTCAACTGTTCAATCCGTGCCGTCCATGTTACCAACTTGGGCATGAGTTTCGTCCAGCCAGCAAAGGTGCCAAGCAAGACGATTGGCACACCTCGCCCTGCTCCATATATCAGCAACAGGCTAGCCCCATAGGCAAGCGCACCTTTGGACATAACCAGAGTCAGGATGGCGACCAGGGCAGGCATGGCGCAGCCTGATGCGACGAATCCAGAAACCAATCCCAATAGCAATGCGCCGACTACACCGCGTCGTTTGATCCTCTCCCGCTGCTGGGCGGCCCAGTCCGGCAGGGGAAGCGAAATTACGCCCGTCCATTGCAAGCCCATGATGATGCAAACGGCTGCCATCACATAGTACCACATGCTGCCACCCCCGATGATGCGGCCTACCAGGGCAGCAATTACTCCTAGGGCAGTGAACGTGATAGCCAAGCCCAGGGCGAACGCTGCAGAAAGCGCCAGGCTACGCCCTCGGGTGATCTGTTTTTGACCTGCGACGAAGGCAATGACCAGTGGGACCATCGCCATATTGCATGGCCCAATGCTGGTCACAATACCCCCGGCAAAAACAGTGAGATATGCCCAGAGCGAGGCATTCGCTACGGATGAAAAGTCGAGTTCCACTGTGATGTTATTCCTCCGCTGCTGAATCCATCTGACGCAACCTATTGTCTCCTAAAACGTGATAATACTGTAGCCTAGCCACACCGCAAGTAGCACGAACAATGCTGCCGTCCCCAGTTTGACAGCGGCAGCCCTGCGGTTCATCCAGCGCAGCAATTGCTGTGAGGTGGTGCCGAAATAAACCAGCAGAAAGACGATCACGAGGGGCAAGATGAACATCACGTTGTAGAGAAACAGGGCTAGCGCTGCCCGTGCTCGCCACTCCTTCAACCCCAGCACAAAGATAATGGTGGGTAAGTAAACCTGGCCAGTACAAGCCAGCTCGACGATAGATACTGCCACTCCCAGAATCAGCGAAGCCAGTACAAAGTTTCTGAAGCGCGATCCTTCGCGAATGAGACGCCTCGACCATCCGCGCAAATAGTCCGGTAACTTCAAGCTCATATCTTCCAGACGCCCTTCTCGGGCTTTGCGGTAATCGGAAAAACTGCCCCATGCCAAACCAAGGCATAGCAGCATGGTAAGGCCATAGACCCATTTGCCGATGACATCGAGCACAGGCAACGAAGTGAGAAACTGAAGAAGCCCCAAACCCATGGCCAGATAGGCCAGGAAGACGCCGGCGGTGAAGGCAGCACCGGTAGCAAGGAGCTCACGACCCTGGCGCTTGCGCACAGACAGATAGGAGATGAGGAAAATCATCGTGGCGAAAGCGCATGGATTGACGCCGTCTAACAATCCTGCGCCGACTACGGTGAGCAGTCCCAGAGAGCGGAAACGCGCCACAATCGCATTTTCGGCGACTTGCTTACCTGCCTCCCAATCCGCCCAAAGCTCTGGCGCACCTGAGTGCAGATATGGCTTGATAAGCTCCTCAAGGGCACGGCCGCTGATTTGGCTTAAGCCGACCAGGTAATCATCGCCGACAAAAACGGCGGGGGCGATGAGATGCCTGTCTTCCGGCACGCCAGCGCGGAGACAAAGGTACTGGTTGAATGCGGCTTCTTCCCGGATGTTGAATCGGCGCACCCTGACCTGTGGATATCTGCTCGCGACGTACTCGACATCGCGGTCAGCCTTGGCACACAGGTCGCAACCCGGTTGGTAGAAATACACTAGATAGACCGGCGGAGATTCCCCCGTACTTTGAGCATGGCTGACCATAGGGAGACGCAAGGGCTCTGCTATGCCACCAAGAAACAACCACATGAGGATGAGCATTCCCCCGGCGGCGGTAGCGAACTGATATAGGGCAGAACGTTTCTTTTGCCACATTTTTCCTCAGAGCCTTGTCTAGGCTGTTGTTCTCGCAGTCCAAAGGGATGGGGCCATTGGGCTTAGCGGGGGCCAGGTGTTGGCGGCGGGTAGAGCTGATTGTAGCGGGCGACGAGCGCTGCCAGTTCCGGATGATCGGCGACATCTGGCCCCAGGGGTACAATGTCCACCCAGGGATCGCTGACTTTGCCCTCGGCAGTGATCGTCACGCCCAATTTGCCCAGCCATTCTCCATCGTATCCTGCTTGCACGATAACCGTTGACCCTACCATTTCGGGTGCCCGGAGCAACCTCCTTGTCCTTCCGCCCACGATCACATCAATTTCTGGTATTGCTTGGGCAATGGCTTTGTCCCCCTCCAGGCCTACATGGGAGAGCACGATGATCACATCGCTTTGTTTTTGCAATTCGGGGAGATACTTCCGCAGGCTCTGCACCGGATCCATAACTTTGGCTACTTGGGCTATGTCTGCCAAATTGGCGATCTCAGGCTCACTGACGCCGATGATGCCATAGCGCAAGCCAGCGCGTTGTACGACGATATAGGGCGTGAAGATGGGCTTCTCATCCTGCGTATTGAGGATGTTGCAAGAGAGAATGGCAAAGTTTGCCTCTTTTGCCCGCTCCTGGAGCACCTCAATCCCCTGGCTCAGTTCCAGGGTGCCCACGGTCAAGGCGTCATATCCCATGGCATTCAGCGCTTCGACGATGATGCGCCCCTTGCTCTCCGTAGCCAGTCTCTCCCCAAAAAGCGTGTTCCCTGCGTCCAAAACGAGCACATGGTCGCCAGCCTGCTCGCGAAGGTATTGAATCGCGGTAGCCCGCCGGGCTACTCCTCCCATTGGAACTCCTCAACCGCAAGGGTCTACATAGCCGCGTGTGTCGTTGGTATAGAGGATTGTAAGCCTTGCCAGCCCCGACACAGTTTGCGCGGGGGTAGAAGTAGCCGGCGACAGCACAACCTTGGTCGGTGTGGCTGGCATGGCGGTAGCAGCGGGTGGCACGGGCTTTGTTGCCGTCGCCAATGCCCGGCTCGGTGCCACCGGGATGATGGTTGGCGCAGGCCTGTTCGCGCTATCCTCCGCGCACCCGATGAGCAACCCGGCAAGCAACACCAGGAAGGTTGCCTTCAGGATATGCATTCGTAAAGGCAGATTGTATCTTCGCGGGCTCATTTGTCCTCATTCCTCTGGAATCTGGGAGTCTATCATATGCCTTTTCGTTTACTCCTCGGTCATCAATCTGGCCAATTCGGCGCGTAAATCCTGCTGTTTCATCAAGCCAATGACCCGTTTGACTTGTCCGGAGCGATCCACAAACAGGGAGGCAGGGATGCTGCCAATGCGAGCTGCACGCACCAGGTCGGCGTTAGCCGGATCATCAATAACCACCTCGATGAACACGACGGTGGGTTCGTAATCGCGTCGCACCATTTGTACCAGTGCTTCCATCATCAAACAGGGCCGGCAGAGGTTGCTGTGGAAAAGGATCATCGCCGGCTTCTTATGGCGCAGCACCCATTCAATTTGCGTCGCTGGATCCGCCTTGGACGGGAACGGGTCGGTATTTTCATCTGGCAGGGATGGCGTTGGTGTGGAGGAGTGCGTTGCCGAAGCCATCTCCACAGCGGCAGGCGGGTTGGACGTAATGCCCTGTGCTCCCGTGAATTTCAGCACGAGAATGGCAACAACAGAAGCAATGACGAGCAACCCAACGAGCCACCGGTAAGTTGATGAACGCATAGGCAATAGTTCCTTTATCTTTACTTTGTCCTGCCAACTGGCAGTTGATTTTAGCGCATTCAGCCAGAGCAGGGGATTGATTTGGCACTGCCCAGGCTTGGGACAAGCAGGGTATAGGTGTAGGGTATGGTATAGGATTGTCCATTCAATGTGAATGATACGGTAGAAGCAAACTGTTGTTCTTCCCAAATGATGGTATAGTTGAAGCGAGAGTACGCTCCCGCGACCATTTCGTCCTGCTCGACCTTGGCTTGGGCAGCAGCCAGTTTGTCCTGGTAGGCTTTCTCAATTTCGACCATCAGTTTTGCGCGGCATTCTTCTGATATAGTCGTTTTTTGGCCGCTGTCCGTGGCTGTTGCCTCGCTCCCAAGGGTGAGGCTTTTTTGCACTTGGGCGATGGTGCTCAGGGATTGGCGCCGCTCCTTCGTGCCGCTGCAGTTATCGAAGTAGTAGGTGTCGTTGCGTGTAACCTGCTTGACGGGCTCCACCAGCGTGACCTGAATGATCTCTGCAGGCGTCGGAGAAGGGCTTGCCATTGCCATACTTTCCGTAGGCTTGGATGGGGCAGCAGGAGTCGCCTGACTGCTGCATGCGCCGCAGCCCAATAAGAGCATCCCCGCTAGTAGCACGAGGGTCCATGTGCGTAATTTCATTCTATTTTCCTCCTTATCCATCATCACTTTCGCAGGCGTTGAAAAGGTAGCATCAGAGCGTGATGATGCTATAGCCCAGCCACCCCGCCAACAGCAAGAAGAGCACGGCAGTGCCGAGTTTGACCGCAGCGGCACGTCGCGTCATCCAGCGCGTGAGCTGCTGGGAAGTTGTTCCAAAATAAACAAGCAGAAAGACGATAACCAAAGGCGTGATGAACATCAAATTGTACACGAACAGCGCTGCTACCGCCTTAGCACGCCATTCGGGCAAGCCCAGCACGAAAATGATCGTCGGCAGGTAAACCTGTCCAGTGCAAGCCAGCTCGACGATGGATACAACAAATCCAAGAACTAGAGAGGCTGCTATAAAATTGCGTGCTCGGGATCCTTCGCGGATCAGGAAGCGGATCCAGCCGCGCATACGATCTGGCAGCTTCAGGCTCATGTCTTCGAGTTGGCCTTGTTTGGCTTTGCGGTAATCGCTGAAACTGCCCCAGGCCAGCCCTAGGCAGAGCACCAGGGTGACCCCGTAAATCCACTTGCCCACCGTGTTCAGCACCGGCAGCGAGGTGAGGAATTTGAGCATCCCCAATCCTACACCGAGATAAGCGAAAAAGACCCCCACGGTGAAGGCAGCGCCGGTAGCCAGTATTTCGCGCCCTTGCCGCTTGCGCACCGAGAGATAAGAGACGAGGAAGATCATGGTGGCAAAAGCACAGGGATTCAGGCCGTCCAGCAGCCCTGCTCCGATCACTGTCCACAAGCCCAGTGAGCGGAAGCGTTCCAAGATGGTCTTTTCCGCGACCTCTTTCTGCGCTTCCCAACCTGCCCACGACTCTGGCGCGCCGGTTTCGAGATAGGGGCGGATTAGCTCTTCGAGGCTGGAGCCGGTAATCTCTGCCCCTACCAGAGCGGAATCCCCGACAAAGATCGCCGGAGCAGTAAGGTGCTGCTCTTCCGGGACATGGGCTTTCAGACACAAGTATTGATTCAGCGCGATCTCTTCTTTGACATTGAAACGGCGTACTTTCACCTGTGGATATTTGTTCAGGATGTATTGCAAGTCGTGTTCCTTGCGTTCACACAGGTCGCAACCCGGCTGATAGAACCAGGCGGCATAGATGGGCGGTTTCTCCGCTAGAACAGGAGTGGCTGTCCACTGCGGCGTGGGCGTTGGTATATTTGCCACGGCCGTGCGCTGCGCCTCGTGGATTCCGGCGCATTCCGTACACTCAGGCGTGGGGGTAGGCAGCACGGCTGGTGGTTCGGCAGGGAGAGCCACGCCACCCTGTGCCAGATAGTAATCAATGCGCTCTTTCAGTTTTGCGCGGATCTCCTCTGGACCGATGAGGGCATCCTTACCGATAAAGATTTCGGGGATGCCTGGATTGGTAACCCCAAATTGCTTTTCCAGTTCGAGGAGGAATTCAAAGTTCGCTGCATCAGCCATGCTGCGTTCATCCGCAATAACGCGCCCCTCGTAGGCAGCCAGCAATGGTTCCAGGACATCCTGGTGAATTTCCTGGCATGCCGGGCAGTTGGGGTCGTAGAAATAGAAGAGATGCACGACGCCATCGGCACGGCTGTGCAGGGACAGAGTGCTGCTGAGGATCAGCAGCAAGATGCCAAGCAATGTCTTCTGTACTCGTTGCGAAATAGTCCCAATCATGGCTTTTTCTCTTTTCTCCTGTTTTGCGGGATCACGGGGCAAGGTAGCCTTGCCCCGCGATAAGGACCAGGTGCGCTCAGCGCGGCTGGTACTGCTTACGCAGCTCCTTAATCACGGCTTTCACCGCCTCTTTGGGCGGATGAGAAATAGCCCCCGCCTCACAGACATACTCACAGCTCTGGCAAAATACAACGCATTCGTATGGATTGACGACCAGGGGCATGTCTGTATCCATAGCAAATACATCGTGTTTACAGGCTCTCACACAGCTCATGCATCCCGTGCATCGCTCCTGGTCAATGATGGGATACCACGGGATCAATGTGCGCGGTATACCCAGATGTTGCTTTTGAGTTTCCATGGGTGTTCAATGCCTCCTTCATTGGTGGTTTGATGGTTTCACGTGCTTGCAGCACAGTATTTCTTCAATATGTATCCTCGCGCGGTGAGCAGCCGGGCTCACATTGGTACATTGGTAAGGTTCTAACGCCCCATCGTGCGCAGGATGGAGCGGGGCGGAAAAGTAATGGCATGGTGCGGGCAGAGGCGTGCACAGGCATCGCATCCCACCACGCAGTTGAAAGGTTGCACGACATAGACTACGCCATTGTCCCGCTTGGCGTATACCCCGCTGCTGCAGAAATTCAGGCACTTGTCGCAGCCGTCGCAAAGCGTCTCATCCAGCATAGGAAACCACGGCACTTGCTGGCGCGGTGTGCTGCGCTTCGTGGTTGTGGCTTGGCCGGAACGCTTTTGCTCGTAGTAACTGCGGTATTCCCGCAGCAATGCCGCAGCGAAATCCTTTTCAGCGGATGCAGGGATATAATTGTGCTGCCGCGCCCGTGCGACGAGTTCCGCCCCCAGCTCATCCGTGGGTGGTGTATCCGCTTGATATAGCGCCTCAAAAAGTTCATCAAGCCCGACCATACCGGTCGGGAAACGTCCTACAATGATCTGACGATAACTCAGTTCTTTATTGTCTGGCATTTTTGGCTATTCTTAGGCTATGTTGTCATTCCGGCAGATTCCAGCATCTGCAGCAATTGCTCACGTTTTTCGCGATATGCTTCCTCGAACAGCGGAGCGCAGGAAGCGATGTCTGCCTGGCCTGCCGCCAACTTCAAGGCAAAGGTGAAACAGGTCGGCTGTCCGCAGGCTTTGCAGTTTGACCCGGGCAGCAATTTGTACACATCGAGCGCTCTGAGCGGCTCACGCTTCACCAGGCTGGGCTGGATTTGCCCGCGTTGTTCCCAGGTCTCGTTCACCAAATCCACCATGCGTTTGACGATGGCTTCTGCTTCCGCGCGATCTTGCAAATTGCTTACGGCAATCTCGTAGGGACGTACCGAGACGGCACGTCCGCCTGTACGCCAGGTCAGTACCTGAGCCTTATGATCGTAGATGGCTCCTTGGAGCCTCGCGTTTAGATAGGGCAGCACTGCCGAGATATCCGTGTTGAGCCGGGCAAAGGCACTCCAGCGTTCGCTGCCTGGATCACATGGCGGCGATTCTAATCTGATCTCGTATTGTTCGATCAACATCACCATCCCCTAGTCAATGACCAAAGCCTCATGGTCAAATCCCAATGGCCAAATCCCAATGTTGGGAGTTGGTCATTCCTTCCTGGTTGCTGTTGGTTCCAAGTATATCCAGAAGCGTCCATAGCCTGAAACGGCGACCAACAACTTTGTTTGGCGCGGCTTCAGATTTTCCCAGATGTCCTTGGAAAGATAAATAGCCAGATCATCCGCCTCCAGCCGGACAAAGTCCTCTGGACGCTCCGGTTCGCCCACCCGACCGGATGGGCCTCTGTATGCGGTTCATCAGTCCACCACGATGTCGTGTGAAACAGTCAGCACTCCGCCGTGCTCGCGGATGTGCTGGACCAACCAATCGGAAGTCAACCGGGCTTTTCGCTCTAGCATTGCGCCCCCTTTTGAGCGTGTTTACTCCTTAGTTTCATACTTTCAAGCGTTGGTGCATCGTATGCCTTTTGCTGTCCGATGCAGATCAAGCTGCTTCTGTCAGACATTGGATCTCCTGCCTGGCATGGTTCACAAACTGACTGGCAGTCGCGGTTGCTTGTAGCACAAATGCTGGTGCATGACAATCGGATTGGCATATATAGTCACTGGCTGACTGGTACAATTCTCTGTACGTCTGTATTTCCTGCCCATACAAAGGCGCGTGCACAACATGCAATGCAGATGCCCAATGCTGCAGGTTGGTGCAGTCTGAATTCAGCGAGATGGCTACATGCTCTGCGGATATCCGATACACACGGACGCAAACGGAACGTCTGCAATCGGCCATCTCTGCTCTCATCGCTGAACCCCTGGAGCCAAATGGTGCTGCTGAGAGATGGGCCTGCACCCTGATTTCGGTGCATTTTGGACATGGGCATAGCCACCATGGTGCCGGGATCACCAAGCAGGCATAGCTGTCGGGCGCAATCAACGCATACAATTTCGACAGCAATGCCCCCACTTCTTCATCCCGCAGGTGATAGCTAATGCGCTGGCCTTCACGGGTTGGTACAATGAGATTCGTCTGGCGTAAAAAAGCCAGTTGCTGCGAGATGTAAGCCTGGCGCCGGCCAAGGCTGGTTATTAAATGACAAACATATTGCTCACCAGTGCCGAGTGTCCAAAGGATCTGTATGCGTACTGGGTGCGCAAGCACTTTGATGAGTTCTAGCCCATGTGTATGGTTTTTCATCGGATTCTTTACCCGAGTTCATGCCCAGGCCTGACGGTGGCTTCCCTCTGGGAGCGCTTCAGTGGCATCATCGCCAGTTTGAATGCGCTTGTGTTTTTCTGGGAAGCCACCGTCAGGTCAAATCGCTATTTCGCATACAATGCAGCCATTACTTTCCTGAGTTCTTCCTTGGTTGGGAAGGAAATGGCTTCACCGCTGCAAAGGTTGGCACAAGCGCTGCACCCTACCACGCAGTTATATGGGTTGGCGACAATGGGGTGATTCCCTTCGTCATCCCACTGGTACACGCCATTCCCACAGAAGTTGAAACATTCCTGGCAGCCAATGCATTTGTCCAGATCAATTCTTGGATACCAAGGGATTTGTTCCCTTGGCACACTTTTTTGGTTCATACATCCCTCCACCAATTTCCCAATGTGGCAGCGTTTAAGAGGACGCCGTTTGTTTGACGGCTTCCTCTACTTTCTTCATCGCGTCTTCTGTGGACATGTTGCGCAGGTCGAGGGAGATTACCTGTTGGTCAAAATCACCGCCGACTGACGCAAAGGCGTCTTTGAACATCTTGCGCTGCATCTTCGGATCGCAGGCGCCGATGATATACTTGGAATTGGGTTTGATGTAATCTGTCAGGAAGCGATCGCCGTCATCCACGCACAGTTGTGGGTGGACGATGGCATACTCTACGTCCAGTTCATTGCGGACGTAGTTAATCAGTTGCCACAGATTCAGGCTTTGAAAGCCAGGGCACTCACCGGTGCAAATGCACATGACAAATTTGGGTTTTTCAGACATCGCAATTCCTCCTTCAATATTGTAGTATGGTGTTTTCTTGACCTGTTCGTTCAGTACAAACCAGCCAAGGCATTTTCTTCCTGGCTGGTCTGTACAAAAACAGGCAGAGATGTTAGCACAACTATATTCATTTTTCTGAATATATAATACAACAGATGTGCCTTTTTGTCAAATGAACGTCATGGTACGCTGGCATACGTATCCGTTGGCTAGCCAGCCAGAGCCGCTGTCAGCCAATTCTTGATTTCTGCTTTCGTTGGGATGCGCCCACTGCAGACCACTTTGCCATTGATGACCAATCCTGGGGTGCGCAAGATAGGGTATTGCATGATCTCAGCCATATCGGTTACTTTCTGGAACGTGATATCCTCCAAATTCAGCTCTGCCACTGCTTCCTTTGTCAGAGCCTCTACTTTTTTGCAGTTTGGGCAGCCTAGTCCTAGTATGATGACCTGCATGAGTTTCTCCTTCATGGATTAAATGGCAACGGTCAGGGTTGATGGGTGGGGATTAGGGGCTGTAGGTGGGAGCGTCTGGCGCGGCAGGCGGGACAAGTACACGTGCTCTCGTCGTATTTGGGAGGTACAAAGTTCTGCAAGACCTCATCGCCGCTGATCTGCGCTAGGCAAGAGCGGGCTTCCTGGAGGAGGCGCGGGATTTCTGCGTCTGCCAGCGAATAGTAGACATAAAGCCCCTCTTTTCTGTCGGTGATCAAGCCAGCCTCTTTCAGCGTTGCCAGTTGCTGCGAGATGTATGCCTGACGCAGTTGCAATAGGGACGCAAGATGGCAGACGCAAGCTTCACCATTCGCTAGGATGTCCAGGATGCTCAGCCTGACTGGATGTGCCAGGGCACTGAAGAACTGCGCTTGTCGTTCGTAAGTTGATCGCACCATTTTGCTATCCTTTATATTCATAAAATCGAATATATTCTAGCCCTGGTTCGCTTTTTTGTCAAATCGCTGTTGCGCTTGAATGGGTGCCTTTTTCGACACCCCTATGGCGCTTGAATGGAAGCCCATCAACGATCAGGGAAAAAAGGACAAGCGCAGGCATAGGCAGCCAGAAATATCGGGATTCGTTTTGCATTTTTGCGCCTCATGGGAGAGTGTTGAAAAAGGTGGGTTATGGGGATATATTCCCCTTTTTAGAGGGGGTATTGAACTCTTTATGGATCGGTGCAGGCCTCTGGGAGGCCCATTCAAGGGCTGCCGCAGGGC
>Ga0315298_1007902_pt1 | contig 13797 bp, 7 predicted proteins | sample WHS_1_MG_FD_203077 | JGI IMG/M metagenome (GOLD analysis project Ga0315298, IMG submission 203077) | Extremophilic microbial mat communities from Washburn Hot Springs, YNP, Wyoming, USA - WHS_1_MG | ecosystem: Environmental > Aquatic > Thermal springs > Hot (42-90C) | place: USA: Wyoming...
AACATCATCGCCGGCAGCGGCAATGTCAGCCAACTCGGCGCCGGCACCCTCATCCTCACGGCCACCAACACCTACAGCGGCACGACGACCATCAGCAACGGCACCCTGCAGGTCGGCAACGGCGGCACCACGGGGACATTGGGGACCGGCGGCGTGGTGAACAACGCCGCGCTGGCCTTCGATCGCTCCGATAGCGTGGTCGTCAGCAACATGATCACCGGCGCCGGCAGCCTCACCCAGGCGGGGACCGGGACGTTGATTTTGCTCGCCGACAACGACTACCGCGGCGGCACCGTCATCAATGCCGGCACGTTGCAGGTCGGCGACGGCGGCACCACCGGCGCCCTCGGCACCGGCGCCGTCAGCGTGGCCGGCGCGCTGGTGTTCAACCGGACGAACGACGTGATCGCCGCCAACATCATCAGCGGCGTCGGCAGCCTGACCCAGGCGGGGGCCGGCACGTTGACCCTGACCCGCACGAACACGTATAGCGGCGGCACGTGGATCCGCAATGGCGGCACCCTGATCGTCAGGAACAACAACGCCGTGGGCAGCGGCAGCCTGAACGTGGTCAACGGCACCCTGCAGGTCGGACAGCAATCCCTCAACGTTGGCGGCAATTATGCCCAGACCGCCGACGGGACGCTGGTGTTGACGCTTGCCACCGCCGCAGAGTACGGCCAACTGAACATCGCCGGCACGGCCAGCTTGAACGGCGCGTTGCAGGTGCTCACGACCAATGGGTTCGTCGCCACGCACAACACCACGCTGGCGCTGATTGTGGCCGGCGGCGGCGTGACGGGCACATTCGCGACCTTCACCAACAACCTGAGTTCCAGCCCGCTCCTGACCCCGCAACTCACCTACGGCGCCACCAACGTGACGCTGCAATGGCTCCAGGCGTCCTTCCAGCCGTACGCGACCACCCCCAACCAGCGGGCCGTGGCCGCCGCCCTGGATTCCCTTGTCCACTCGACTGCGGCAGTGGACGTGAACTTGATCAACACCCTGGACAATCTCTCCAGCGGCACCAACGGCCTGGCCGCGGCGTACGACCTGATTGCTCCGGAGGAACTGACGGCCATGTTCACGCTGTCGTTTGCCGGCATCAACAACGACATCGACCGGGTGCTTGGCCGCTCGAGCTATCTGCGCGCCGGCTACCAGACCGCGTACCCGAAACTGCTGGAACAAATCAGCAAAGACTCCATCGTGCCGGAGTGGGTCAACCGCGACGTCGCCGCCGGCCAATCGCTCTGGAGTTTCTACGCGGAGGGCGATGGCGGCACCCTCAGCCTCGACGAGGCCAACACCGCCTCCGGCAGCGACGCCTCGAGCGCCGGGATCACCGTGGGCATTGAACGCCGGATCAACAGCCACCTCGTGGCCGGCCTCTCCGGCCACTACCTGTCGTCCTCCGACGACCTGACCAATGGCGGCAGCATTGACGAACAGAGCATCCGCGGCCAACTCTACGGCCTGTGGCTCAAGCAGGGATGGCATGCCGAAGCATTGATCGGCGGCGGCCGAACCTCCTACGACACCAAACGCACCGCCTTGGGCGGCACCGCCACCGGCAGCACCGACGGCACCGAATGGTACGGCATGATCGGCGGCGGCTACGACTGGCAGCGGGCCAATTGGTTTTTCGGCCCCGAAATGTCCCTCCGATATGCGTCGGCCGACATTGACGCGTTCACGGAAACCGGCTCGGCCTCGCCGTTGCACATCGCCTCCCAAAACGCCGACGCGTTGTACACCCAGCTTGGCGTTCGCTTGGGCTACCGCGGCTACGTGCAGGGCAGCTGGACCTTTGTGACGCCCGAAGTGTCCCTCGCCTGGCGACACAACTATCTCGACACGGAACTGAGCCTGGACGCGCAGTCCACCAGCGGAGCGGGCAATGTGTTCACCGTGTCTGGCTCGGACACCGGCAAGGACAGCTTCGTCGCCGGTCTGGGGCTGACCGTCCAATGGACGCCGACCTTCAGCACCTATCTCCGGTACGCCGCCCAAGTCGGGTCCAACGGCTACGAGAACCACTCGGTGAACCTCGGAGTCGGCGTCAACTTCTAACGCCCCGCCGGCGCATCAACAACGGACGCGATTACTCGGTGCCGCCGAGGCGTTTGCCGGTGAAGCCGGTCTCGGCGACTTTCGCCTTCACGGCGGCGATGATCTTTTCCAGCATCGCCGGCGTGTTGCGCAGGAAATCTTTCGTCGCTTCCCGGCCCTGGCCGAGCTGCTGGCCCTCAAAAGCCAGCCACGCGCCGCGCTTCTCCAACACGCCAAGGTCGGTGGCCACATCAATCACCGAGCCCTCGCGCGAGATGCCGCAGTCGTACATGATGTCGAACTCGGCCTCCGCAAAGGGCGGCGCCACCTTGTTCTTCACGACTTTCGCCCGGACGTGGCTGCCGACCACCTTGCCGGCGCTGTCTTTGATCACGTTCACCCGGCGCAAATCCACCCGGACACTGGCGTAAAACTTCAACGCCCGCCCGCCCGGCGTCGTCTCCGGGTTGCCAAACATCACGCCGATTTTCTCCCGAATCTGGTTGGTGAAAATGCAGCACGTCTTCGCTTTGTGAATCGCCGCGGTCAGTTTCCGCAACGCCTGGCTCATCAACCGGGCCTGCGCGCCGACCGTCGCGTCGCCCATCTGGCCTTCCAACTCCTGCCGCGGCACGAGCGCCGCCACCGAGTCCACCACCAGCACGTCCACCGCGTTGCTGCGGATCAACGTCTCCGCCACCGTCAACGCCTCCTCGCCGCCGTCCGGTTGGCTCACCAGCAAATCATCGAGATTCACCCCGATCCGGCGCGCGTAGGCCGGGTCGAGCGCGTGCTCCACGTCAATCATCGCCGCCAGGCCACCGGCCCGCTGCGCGTTGGCAATCACACTGAGACACAACGTCGTCTTGCCGCCGCTTTCCGGCCCGTACAACTCCACCACCCGCCCCCGCGGCAGCCCGCCGACACCGAGCGCGAGATCCAGCGACAACGCCCCGGTCGGGATGACCGGGATGTTCACATGCGACTGCTCCGCGCCGAGCCGCATGATGGCGCCTTCGCCGAATTGTTTCTGGATCTGCGCCACGGCGGCTTGCAGATTCTTGTCTTTCAACACCAAACTTTTCCCGCTGTCCTTTTCTTTGGCCGGCATGTTGTCCTCCGTTGTCGGCCGCTTCTGCGAAGCGGCGTCCTGCTTGTCTGCGCCGACTCCCAGAGTCGGCCTACCTCAATTTGTGCGACGACAATTTCGTATAAATCGAACCCGCGGGATGCAGTTCACTCTGGAACAGATGGATCGCGTCCACCCGCGCCATCCCGCACGCGCAATCCTTAATGGAATCCAACGCCCGAGTCAACGCCGCGTCCGGCCGGGAATGCTTCACCCGGCCCAGCGTCAGATGCGCCGTAAATTCCCGCTGCTCCGGCGCAAACCCGAACGCCTGCATCGCCGTCTGCACATCCCGCGCCAACGCGCCCAGCCGGCCGTCATCGCGGCACCCCACCCACAACACCCGCGGCGTCCGCTCATTCGGGAACGCCCCCACTCCGCCCACCGGCACGTCGAACGCCGCGTGTTGCCCGGCAACTTCACCGAGAGCGGCGGAAATCTTCTGAATCGTCGGCTCCTCCACGTAACCGAGAAATTGCAGCGTGAGATGAAGATTGGCGATCTTTGTCCACGACACCTTCACGCCGGTGTGCGCCCGTTGCAGCCGGGCCTGCACCGCTTCGATGGCCGCCCGCACCTCGTCCGGCAGATCAATCGCAATAAACGCGCGAATCATCGCGGCCCCTGCGGCGCGGTGGGGCCACCGCGCCCTGCCACCGGCCGTTGCGCCGTGACCGGTGGGGCGGGCTGGCCCAGCCGGCCGCCGGCGTTCTTCCCCAACAATTCCCGGCGCAGCCAATCCAACGCACACTGGCTGACGTACCATTTGAACGTCTCGCGGTCGAACGCCACCTGGTGGCGTTGGACTTGAGTGCCGGTCGGCGTGGCCAGCCCGAGATACACCAACCCGACTGGTTTGTCCGGCGTGCCGCCGGTCGGACCGGCAATCCCGGTCGCGCTGAGGGCGTAATCCGTGCCGGCCCGCTGGCGCGCGCCGTCAGCCATTTCGCGGGCCACCGGCTCGCTGACGGCGCCGTGCGCCCGAAGCGTTTCCTCCCGCACCCCGAGGTCCCGCATCTTGGCGGCATTGCTGTACGTCACCCAACCGGCGAGCAACACCGCGCTGCTGCCGCTGACGTTCGTCAGCCGGTGGGCGATCAGTCCGCCGGTGCAGGATTCGGCCGTGGCAACAGTCCGACCGGCGCGCGTGAGCATTGTGACGACGATCTCTTCCAACCGTTCCTCGCCGGTGCCGTAAATGAAATCGCCCAGAACCTCCCGGACCCGTTGCTCCGCCGCCGTGACATCCGTTCCGATGAGCCGCACGTCCACTTCACCGGGCCGGGCGCAGTAGCCGACCTCCACCCCGCGAACCACCGGCTCGACTTTTTGTTCCACGATGGATTCCGGCAGGCCGGTGGTGCGGAGGACCCGGCACTGAAAACCGGCGCGACCGGCCAGCAGCGGCCGGACCTGTTGCGCAAACATCGGGTGCAACTCGCGCGGCGGTCCCGGCAAGAGCACGATGGTCTTGCCGGCTTCGTGGAGCAGCAGGCCGGGGGCGGTGCCGTTGGCGTTGGGCAACACGCGCGCGCCGGTCGGCACGAGGGCTTGCACCATCACCTGGTCCGGCATGGTCAGGCCGCGGCGGCGGAACCGTTCCTGAATCGCGGCCACGACCGATTCGTCGCGGACGAGCGGCCGGCCGAGCAGTTCGGCCACGACGTCGCGGGTGAAATCGTCGCTGGTCGGGCCGAGGCCGCCGGTAATGAGGATAAAATCGCTGCGGGCGATGGCGTCGCGGACGACGGCGGTCATTTCCGCGCGGTCGTCGGCGACGGTGGTGTGGCGGGCGAGCCGCAGCCCGAGGGCGGCGAGTTGCCGGCCGACATAATCGAGGTGCCGATTGACGGTGAAGCCGAGCAGCAGTTCGCTGCCGGTGGTGATGAGTTCAATCCTCATGCGGCAGAAGACCTTTCGGGAAGTTGCTGGCCCGGTAGCTGGGGTTGCCGAGGGTGCCGCCGACCTGATACTCGAGCACTTTGCCGAGGATGGTGGAGAGGATGTTCCAACCGGGGATGGCGTTGAGGAACCGGGCCTCGACGCGGAAATCCAGTTTGCCGTCGAAGCCGACTTTGCCCCGGCTTTTCGCGGAGAACAGGCCGGCCGCAATCGCCAGATCGTCGGTCTTGACCGCCTGCTCTTCCACCACAAAGGTCGCCTTCGCGCTGGTGGCCTTGGTGTTGCCGAGAATCTTCGAGAAAATGCCAAACAACGGTCCTTCCCACAGGATCCCGTCGGTCACCTCCAACCAGCCGTCGCCGTGGAGGGTGGCCAGGTCGCTCCCCCGGCCCTGCAACCGCAAATCACCGGTCAGATATCCGGTCACCTTGCTGCGCGCCCCGACCGCATGCAGGATCTGATTCACATCGGCGCGGGTGGGCGTGAGTTGCAACTCGTACTGGACGTCCGGGCGGCGAAAATCAAAATTCGCCCACCCGCTCAGCACCCCGTCGTAAAAATCAGCATCGAGGTCGCGGAGCGCCAACGTGTTGTTGGTGTACAGCAGACCGGCTTTCGCATGTGCGGCGGTGAACTTCCAATAGGAAAACCCGTCGCACGCCGCCTGCGCGGTCCAGGCCGTTTGCTCGGGCCGGTCAAAGTCCACAAGCCCCTGGGCGCTGGCCACGATGTTCGAACCGAACCGGTACGACTGCATGATCTGCCCGGCCTTCGGGCCGAGCAACGGCGCCAGTGCCGTGGGATTGGCGGACGTGCGCACATCGAATCGGACCCGGTGGGTGTCGAAGTTGGCCAACACGGTCCCGCGCAGTTCGCCTTCGGGACGTTGCAACGTCAGATCCTGCACGTCCAACCGGCTCGTCCGCAACCGGAGCCTGGCCGACGCCCCGGTCAGGGGCACGCCCCGGTAACTGCACGCGCCGGCAGAGACCTCGGCATCGTAGGCAAACGCCTCGGGATCCACGAAATCGCCACGAACCTTGGCCTTGATGTGCGGCGGCGGACCGAACGACGCGGGTTCGACAAACCGCGCCATGCTCGGCGGCAGCAGCGGCAGCAGCTTGACCGGGTCCACCGTGCTGTCAAACTCGTACTCGAAATCGGTGCTCTCGGCATGAATCTGGCCGCGCCCCGCCGCCCGGCCTTCCGGCGTGATCAACACCGCGTCGCGGACCGTCCAGACCGGCCCCTGGCCGGCAATCGTCCCGCGGAGGGCCCGGATGCGCACCCCGCGCAACGCGGCCCGGCCGATGTCCACCGTCGCGGTCAACTGCGGCAGCGCGCCGGTCTCCGGCGACAACACATAACGGGCGGCGAGGTGCGGCCGGTCCGTGAACTCCAACGTCGCCAACTCCCGCGCCGCCTTCTCCGGCAGCAACACCCGCAACCGGCTCAGATCCGTGGTGCTGTCCACCGTGAGATCAAACAGGCTCTGCCCAAAGTCATACCGGCCCCGGACCACAATGGCGCCGCCGTACAATTCGACCAGGAGCGGCTCGATTTGCAACGCGCCCCGATTCAGGTTCACCCGGACGCGGGCCTTGTCCACCTGTAGGTTCCGGTATTTCAACCCGTCGCCCTGCAACGTCACCGTCGCCTGGCCGTCCCATGGCCGGGCAAGGTCCACATCGAACGTCACATCCAACTCAACGCGCTCAATCCCCTGGATCCGGCCCAGCTCCCGGACCACCTTGGTCACGAGGGTCATCGGTTTCGCCGCCGCGCCGGGCGGGGGCGGCGCGGATACCCCGGCCGTGCCGCTCGGTTTCAACCGTCCGGTCAGCACGACCTGGATGCCGGCATACGTCCCGGTGAGATAATCCAACCGGAGACTGCCATCGTCCTCGAAATAAACCACCGCAGAGGCCCCGCGCGCCGTGAACACCTCCGGGCCGAACTCATCGGCCGGTGTGGGGATGGAGACCTCGGCGTTGACGATGCGGATGGCGTCCACGGCATTGTCCCGGCGCAACATCCGCCGCCAGTTCCAGAGGAGTTGGACCTGATCAATCGCCGCCAACGTCTGTTCCGGCGACTTCGCATCGGCCAACACCACGCCGGTCGCCACGATGCCGTGTAACAAATCCAGCCGGATGTTGGTGAACCGCACCGCGACGCCCCGGCGGGAAATTTCGCGCTGCACGAATTCCCTGACGAACCCGGGGAATCCGACCACGTGGAAATAGGCCAGTGCCAGCACCACCACCGCCACCACCAGCCCCGGCACGCTCTTGAGAATCTTCCACACCCACTTCACACCGGATTTGTAAGCGTGCCCGGCCCAACCGTCAACGGCTTTCAACGGGCGCGACACCAGCAGGTGCGCCGAGGAAGCCGGGCATCAGCGCAGTTCCAACGCTTCGGCTTTGGTGGCGGGGCGGGCGATTTCCACCTCGGTGGTGTGGCTCACCCCTTCCGCTTGGCTGAGCACATTGGTGTGGGTAACGGCCTCAAACGTGCCCGTGGCCCGATTGAACCGGTAGCCGTCTTTCACCTGCCACCGCGGCACCCGGTAGCTGATCTGCGGCACCACCTCGCCGCTGTCGGCGTCAATCACGTAGTTGGTCACACTCTGACCGGCAATGACCGGCGGTTTGATGGTGGTGATCAGGTTGCCGGCCAAATCGTAAAACGCGCCCTCGCTGGCGACATACACTTCCACCCGTTTTGTCTCCGCGTTGAAGAACAACATCGCGCCGTTCGCTTTGGCCGGCGGCACTTCGCGCGCCGTCCGCCGGGCGATAGCAGCACGGGTGGTGGCGTCCAACAGCAGGCCGGGCGGATCAACCACACCGCCAAGGTTCAGTTTGCCGTCCACAGTCAAGTCTCCGCCGAGGAGTCGGAACCCATTGGCGGCATGCGCGGTGAATTCGTTGTTCGTTGAGGAATACGTCTCCGTGCCATCCGCCCAGACAAAGGTATAATCGTGGTCGGCCTTGCCGTATCGCCCACCCGGAACGGTGGCGCAGATGCCGTTGGCATTATTGCCCTGGCCGCCACCCACAGTGCTGTAGTCGTTCGTGGCCCAACAGTTCCCACCGCCCGCAACGACGCTATAAACCCCCAACGCCCCGTTCCCTTGCCCGCCACCCACGAAACTCAACGCGCCGGTGGCGGCATTGTTCGTCCCCCCGGTAAAGTTGCCCCGCACCGTCAGATTGCTGGCCACGGTCACGTGACCCTCGACCGCAAGGCTACCGGCCTGCACCCGCCCGGCCGCCAACATCACCGCCACCAGACTCATTGCTGCATTTTGGATTCTCATGTTCTTCTCCTCGCTTTCCGGCGGGCCTAGCCCGCCATTGGTTCATCCTTCATCCTTTCACACTCACGGGCGAATCGTGACGGTGCCGGTCGGCTGCAGCGTGAGGGTCTTGTCGCCGGGACTCAACACGCTTTCCGGATAGGCTGCCTGATCGCCGGCAATCTGCACGCTGTCGCCGGTAATGCTCGCTGCAATCGCCGCCTGAATGTCCCGCTTCGGGCCGTGGCCACCGGCGACCGTCGGCGCGAGGCCGTCGTAACTGTTGCTGCCGGTGACTGAATTGGCGTGGAGCGCGATGTTCTTGCTCTGCGCGTTGGTCGGGCTGGTGCCGCGCCGGTACTCGTCGAGATTGCTCACGCCATCGCCATCGGGATCGCACGCCGCGCACGACAGGCTGTTGGTTGTGGTGCCGGTGCCGCCGAAGAACTGGCGCCGCCACGCATCGGGAATCCCATCGCCGACCGAATCGCCGCCGAGGCACAGGATGCCCTCCGGAGCGATCAACAGCCGTTGCTCGATGCCGTACCGGCCGGCAAACGCCCGGACGGTGTAGCAATCGTTGGGTAAATCATAGATCGCGTAGTTGCCGTTCGTGTCGGTCTTCATCCCGACGAACACGCCCGTCGTCGCGCCGAGTAATTGGATCAGAGCACTCGCCAAGATATTGCCTTGCGCGTCGCGCAACACGCCGGTTGTCGTAAGATTATTCTTCGGCTTGTGCCACGAAATCGAGGTGTTGTTCGTTACCCCGGCAGTGAGCGATGGCAACGGCACGACTCGTTCGTCGAAGTAGAATCCGTCCTGATAGATCAGCCGCATTGTTTGTTGATAGGCCGGTAGTTCGGGAATGAGAAACGTGCCGTTGGCTGCTGCGTCCACTTCCGTGGCGTTGACTTCCACGGTGAACTTGGTCAGGTCAGTCGTGCCATTGGTGATCGTGATCGTGCCCGACAACGCCGCCGCCGGCCCCGCCCGGAAAATGATCTGGTTGGTCGGCGTTAAAAAACTGAGGCGGATAGTCTCTTTCATTGGGGAGACATATCCTGCCGGCAATTGTAGAATCCTCACGTGACCTTCCGCCTCGCCCGGCAAGGCATCGAAAACAAAATCCCCGTTCGAGTCGGTATTTGTAATCGTCAGCGTGTTTTGGTCGTTCGTTGTCGCGTTAAGCGGACTGTAATAAAGTTGAACCTCGATGTTCGTAATGCCGGCGGATGTCGCCCCGTCAATGACGTAACCGGACACTCGGTATGTCTGTGCCACCACACAAGGTGATACGCTAGACAACAAGTAAAGTGCTACAATCAAGATGCGTGTTCTCTTCATGGCAGTTTCTCCCAAGACTGTCTCCTACGAGGTTGGTGTGGTGTAAAATCCGTCTCACGTTGCCAGCCAAGAGCCAAATCTCCTTCTTCAGGTGTGCCTTCTAGGATAGCGCATGAGTATCTATTACCACTCTGTCCCATGCCGAATTTCACTTTCGCAACGACTTTATTGTCTCGGACAATAATGAGGGTCGCAGAAGTCGCGGGCAGCGGTGGTGACTTGAACGTCAGTACAGCCTGCCCAGACCCAATCACTCGAACTACAACACCAGTACCGTAGTAGGATGCGCGAGCCGCGGCTTCTGCGTGCCGTTGTTCGCGCATCAAATCTCCTACTGGCCCGATGCAGCTTGCGGTTAAAGCCGCAATGGCGATCATTATTGCAATGTAGAGCCCGGCTACACCCGTTATGTGAAAACGTATGTTCATGGTTGAATAAAGACTGCGTCGTCCGCGCCCAAAGCCTGTTCGAGAATCGTCGCCAGCGCTGGCGCACTGGTGAGTTCACTGTGCCCAACGCCCTGCATGTTGTATTGAGGCCGACGCTCTGTTCGATTGCGGGCGCTGAGAGCCGGAATAAATCTATCGCTGACGCCAGGTTGTATATCGGCAGGCCAATCAATGAAGAAGTTCAGTAATACCTGTAAGAGGTCGTCCTTCAAACCGCCGCTGTACCACGTTCCTTCTATGGGAAGATACTTGACGGGAATTGGCGCAAGACTGGACAGAGCCAATGAGATTGGCGGACATGCCCCACAAACACCGGTTGTAGGATGTATCCCGAAGGCAGCCGCATCAAGCACCGACATGCCCGCTTCTGTTGTCTGTGTTCCGTTTTCATTCAGTCCAATCGCTTGAAAACGCAGAACTCTCTCGAGTAACATTGTGTCATTACGCATTTCCCGGTTCCGATACGCTTTGCCTTCTACCCACCGGTTAATAATCTGAATGCCCCGCTGGGCTGCCGACGTTCCAGCGTGCGGTGTCCCCAATGTAATAAACCTACGGATGTCTCCTATCCCGAAATTGTCAGCCCGAAGAAATCTGAGGCTTTCACTGCGCGTACCCTTGATCGTGGTAGTCCTAAAAAGCGGCATGGGGTTTGCGCCATTGGTACGACTCTGTCCATCTGGAAGTTGGCCGCCCGGTGTCATGTACCAACGTGTGGCAATTCCTCCATAACTGTGGGCGACTACATCAAGGCGTGTGGCGGCCAACTTATCATCTGTGCGCAATTTGGCCACCTCATTGCTGATGGCTTGAGGAACAGCCACGAAGACGGTGTCTAATCCACTGGTATTATCGGCTTCATAGTCGGCGCGACGGGTATCAACAACGATGTTTGACGCGGTCAGGAGGGTTACGAATCCATTCCAGTTTCCCGGTGCGCCAATCCACCCATGCACGAGCACGAGCGGGGGTTTGCGGAGGGTGAGTGTTTGGGTGGTGACGGAGTTGCCGTTTGGATCTTTCAGTTCGAGTTGGATGTTGTGCTCTTTCGTTTCTTTCCCGAAGGCCCAACTCGGCGGCGGACGGTAGAAGATGGCGGTTTCGTCCGCACCGAGCGTCAGGTTCGTGTTGCCCGGATTTCCCAGAGTGGCCGGCAACTGTGGTAACGAGCTACTGCTTCCGTGATGAAGGCTTCCGAGTTGCGCCGCGCCGTTGGTGGAGCCGGGCGTCGTGTCCGTGATGCCCACCGTCCAGTTGGCGTAGGAGCAGGGATTCGAGGAGAGTTGGACGACAATCAGCGACGCGCCATCGGTCAGCGCGCCGACCCGATTGAACGAACTGGCCACCGTGTTGGTGATTGGTGTTTGCAGCGTGGCAACGCCGCTGTTCAGTTGCGGCTGGAACCCTTGCGCGTCCACCAAGGTGATGGTGTTGGTGACCCAAGCTTTCCAAGTGATACTGACGTTGTACCAGCCAATCTCAATGGCACAATCAGCATTGTCGGTTGCCGACACGTTAACCCTGAGGCGTTTCCCGACAATTGTCACCTGATTCGAATCCACGAGTTCATTGGCGAGTTCGTTGGGCCAGCCACAGGAAGCACTTGGCCCATACGAATCAATCCCCGCGATCGACCCCTTATCATCGAATCGCGCGGAATTGATCATCACCTCGAAATGGCCGGGGGTTGGCTCAAAACCGAATTCATCGCTCTCCAGATACCCGTGAATGGTGCCACCCGCACCGACCCCCGCCTCGCCTAAACTGATGTGATTATTATAGGTTTTTGTCTGGCTACAGGCACCCGCCGGTGCAGTTTGGACTGAGCATGTTGCCCTGTACACCGCACCCGTGGAGCCACCAGAAGGAAAACTATTAAGGTCGTTCGGGTTCGTGCCGCCGTCGGCTTCCATGAAATCCGGCCAACCATCGCCGTCGGAATCGGCGTACCACAAGGCGAAAAGGTTGGTTGCGGTGAGCGCGGTGTCGTAGAGCCGCGCGTCATCCAGTTGCCCGGCCAGCAACCCAATTCGTAGCGGGTCGGACACCACGTCCACGGTGCCGGTCGCTCCCGCGCTGCCGGCCAACGTCGCGTCCACATACACTTTCAGTTTCGCGCCGTCGTAGGTGCCAGCCAGATGATGCCAGTTAGTGGAGGACAGGCAAGATGCCTGTCCCACGACAGAGGTATAACTGCCGCCAAGCATCAACTCCAACATAGGCCGGCCGTTGGTCAGCGACAAGAGGTAACTGCCGGCGTTCGTGTTCGTGCTCCATTTGGCCACCACTTCGCTGGTCAAGTTCGTCGCCGCCTTGACCCATGCGGAGATCGTCAAGGCGTTGGAGGGCGAGAGCGTCGGAGCATCCGGCACGACCGCTTCATTTTGTGCGCCACCGAAACCGAGCGCGTTGGAACTCACCCCGCTCCTGGAAGCGGAGATTGCCACAAACGCCGGCAAGCTGTCCATCGTGCAAGGTCGGATTCTGTTGGAGAGGATTTCCCTACGGAGCCGGCGTGGTCACAGGGGGCGTGTTCGTGGCCGGGGGCGTGGTCACCAGCGGCACCGTAAATATCTTGGCGGTGGACTCGGCCACGGTGCCGACAGTTTCGGCCCAGGTCGCAAAACGTTTCTCCGCGCCGGCCGGCTGGCCAAGACGAAGCGTGCCGGGCTCGGCGGTCACGACCACAACGGGCGCGTCGAGACCAGCCTCGGCCGGCTTGGTTTCCAAAAACTCCTCAACACGGAGCGTGGCCAACGTTTCCGCCATCCGGTCCGCGGCCTCCACATTGAGGATGCCCTGCGCGGGCTGGACCAGTTGCCATTTGCCGGCCGCGTTGCGCTCCACCACAACCTGTTCGCCCCCCTTCTGCAGAGTCAGCTTCTTGATCTGATCGGGCTTGAGGTCAACCAGTTGCCGGCGGCGCACCGCCCACGGGCTCACCGGCAACGACGCAATGACCTTGGCGTCCACCCCATATACAAACGGCTCATCCGCACGTTTGGCGTAACGCCAACCGTTGGTCGCGTCGGCGCCGCCCACGAGCAGCACGTTGGTCCCCTGCCCTTGCAGACTGACCGTCAGTTCCGGCGTGGCCAGACCAAACCGATCGAGGTCGGTCGGCACATCCGCGACAAACTGTTGCACGGTGAGATCGGCCAACTGGCGCAACAGCCGGGTCACCTCGCTCTCCTCAGCCGGCAGGGACTGCGGCGCCGTCACGCGCCAGACCGAATCCGTGCGCGCCAAGGCCAACTCCTTGCCGGCGGCGACGATCTGAATGGTCTGCACATCGGCCGCGGCAACGGGCAGGATTTGCCGGTCGCGGACGTCGTGGACCGGCACCGCAAACTCCTGCGCCGCCGTCGCCGCCACGGTGAACACCGAGTCGGCGCTCTTGAGTTTGGCATAGACCTTGGTCGCGTCGTTGGTCGGGGCACGACCGAACAACACGGTTTGCCCCTTGTCGCCCGTCCACACCGTGACTTCCGTCACCGGCTCGTCGAGACCGTAGGCGTGGACGGCGCCGGGATCTTCGCTGACGAAATCCAGAACGCGCAAGTTGGTCAGCGTGTTGATCAAGGCGTTGACCTTCGTCTGGTCGGCTCGCG
>Ga0315298_1007903_pt1 | contig 13795 bp, 14 predicted proteins | sample WHS_1_MG_FD_203077 | JGI IMG/M metagenome (GOLD analysis project Ga0315298, IMG submission 203077) | Extremophilic microbial mat communities from Washburn Hot Springs, YNP, Wyoming, USA - WHS_1_MG | ecosystem: Environmental > Aquatic > Thermal springs > Hot (42-90C) | place: USA: Wyoming...
ACCCCATGGTGAGATCGATCCATCCCGTTCAGCAGAGGGCGGGTAGACTGATTCGAACCGGAAGGGGAAGTCTGGCTCCCGGAGTAGGACTCGAACCTACGACCGAGCGGTTAACAGCCGCTTGCTCCGCCTAAATTATAGGCAACTTTAGGCAACATTTCCGCCCCATTTCCGATTGCTCCCCATTCAAAAACCTTGCGTTTCTGCCGTTTTCATGCGACACCATAAAACATGGGGCAACATGGTGAGACGGCTCGAAATGTTGCCCCGATGTTGCCCCCTCACGGAGCAGTCGGTCATGGCAAAAGTTTTACTAACTGATCGTTTTATCGCCTCACCTCGCCGCGTACCCGAACGCGGGAGGGTCGACTATCAGGATACGCAGGTGCCGGGGTTGGCGCTCCGGGTGACCTCGACCGGTCATCGTTCCTTCAATTTAATCACCCGGTATCCGGCCAATCCCAAAAACCCGACCCGCCGCAATCTGGGCGAGTATGGAGCTATCAATCTCGACGAAGCGAGAGAGAGGGCGCGCGAATGGATCGGGCTTATTCGGAAGGGCACCGACCCCCGCACCCATGAGGCGCGCCGTAAGGCCACCGAACAGCGGAATCAGGTGAACACGTTCGGCGTGGTCGCCGCCGCCTTCATCGAGCGCCATGTGGTCAATCTCTCGAAAGCAACGGATGCGAAGCGGTCGATCGAGACGGAGTTCGTCGCCCGATGGGGGCAAAGGCCGATCAATGACATTCTGCCGGGCGAGGTAGCCGAGGCCATTCGCGCAATCGTGAAACGCGGCTCACCTTATCAAGCTCACAACGCGCTCGGGTATCTCCGCCGCATGTACAATTGGGCGATCGGGACCCATGAATTCGGCATCAGCGAATCGCCGGTCGAACGATTGAAGCCGGCAGACCTGATTGGCAGGCGTGAGGCCAGAGAGCGGGTTCTACTCGACGGCGAGCTAAGGGCCGTGTGGGGCGCGTGCGAGGGGATGGGGCATCCCTACGGCCCGCTGGTCAAGATGATGATCCTGACCGGCCAGCGTGAACGTGAGATTGCCGACATGGTATGGTCGGAGATCAATTTCGATCAGGCGCTTTGGACGATACCGGCAAAGCGCATGAAAGGCGGCCGGGCTCATGCCGTGCCCCTCGCGCCGGAAGCATTGGCGCTCCTGAAGGGGTTGCCGAGATTTAAGGGCGAATACGTGTTCACCACCACCGACGGCGAAAAGCCGGTCAATGGCTTCGCCAAGGCAAAAGTCCGCATCGACAAATTGTGTGGGGTGACCGGTTGGAAATTTCATGATCTCCGCCGCACCGCCCGCACCGGATTTTCAGCGTTGCCGGTTCAAGACCTCGTTCGCGAACTGGTCATCGCACACGCCCGGCCTGGGCTGCACAAGGTCTATGACCAGCACTCATACGTCGATGAGAAACGGGAGTGCCTGACACTATGGGAGGCGCGGTTGCGGGGCATCCTGGCACCGAAGCCGCCGGCGGATGTTGCGGATATCGAAGCGGAGCGGATTAGGAGGGCAGGGGCGTGAGTGCCCTGACGCCGGCAGACGTGGCAGCTTGGTTCGATCACCCGGCGGCGAGGCCGCAGCCGACCGCTGAAATGGTGGAGGGGCTGACGCATTTTTGTAATCTATGCTTGATCCAGCGCGGTGAACCGCCGGCCATTGCGGAGGTAACAAAGTTGGAGCGACAAAAGGAGGAACTAACAACCGACCGCATCCGCCGCGTTTTGGCTGCGCTCAAGGTGCTGAAAGAGGACCTGCCCGTTCTGATCGCTGGGGCCGAGGGGTCTCAAAAAGCCGCCCACGACGCTGGCCGCGAGCCATTGCGGAAGGCTGAAAGCACGGTGGTGCCCACCAAGGAATTGCTAGCTGCCGTGGAGAATTGCGAAGGCGTGTTCCGTGTCAGACGAACCAAGAAGGCTGGGCGGCGGCGGGTTTGGGCAGCGGACGGGCAGGCGATCCTCGGAATGGCCATCGGGGCGTGGCGCTTGGCTGGTTGTCCCCGCCGGCTTGGGGCCAACCGAACTGGCCCGCTCCAGCACTTATTGATGCAAGCGCTTCCCGCGATCGGCCATGAGGTCAACGGCTTTCAATTAAACGCGTGGCTGGCCGCAGAACTCAAAGTACGAAGAATCTAATTCGCATTTCTTCTGACGTGGAACAAATATCACCGGACTAATTGAACTTCAGGCATCAACCGAAAACCTGAGGTCAAAGTGAAATTCATCCGTTATCCAGAACTCAAAGAGCGCGGAATTCCCTGGACCCGCGTGCATCTCGGTCGCCTCGTGCGGGCCGGTGAATTCCCGTCCCCCGTCAATCTCGGTGGCAATTCGATTGCCTGGGTTGAGGCAGAGATTGACGCTTGGGCGGCCGATCGCGCCGCTTCGCGCAACGTCGTTCGTCAGTCCGCTAACTAGAAAGCCGCCGGCCTTGGCAGGACCGGCGGCTTCCGAAATCGTATCCAAGGCCATCAACCAATCCTGAGATAACGATTTCAAGCGGCAGTTCAACCCCGGCCGGCCTCGCACATGAGGCCAAAAATGTTACAGATTCCTGAGCCGAAATGGACCGCCGATGGTGGTCTGAACTATTCAGCCGAACGCCTTGTCATCGACCATCAGCCCCTCGCCCGGGCTCGCGCCCGTAAATATTTCGCCAAGATGCGCCACTCCGGTGGATGCGGTGGTTCGGTGGATGATCTTGAGGGTGAGGCCATGCTGGGGTTGATGGACGCAATCAAGCGCTTCGACCCGTCCAAAGGGTTCGCTTTCGGCACGTATGCGATTTGGTGGATCGACGCAGCGCTCCGCGAGTTCACCACACGCAACCGCTCGATCGTCCGGCAGCCGCGCCCGGTTCTCGCCAAGGCGGCTCAATCGGTGTCCGGCGAGCCGAAGCCCTCGCTCCCAGTCCTTCGCTTCACCGGAACCTACAAATCATCCGGCCCCGATGCCTCCACCGATGCCGTCGAAGGCGATGCCCTCGACCACTTGATCGGCACCACCGAAAACCCGGAAACGACCGCAGCCGATCGCCAGCAAACCGATTACCGTGCCGGCGTGCTGGCCGCCTCCATCGGCACGCTCAAGCCACGTGAACGCGAAATCATTGCTGCCCGGCACGGCGACGATGAACCCGCAACCCTGGGCGAACTGGCAACGCGGCTCGGGATCAGTGCGGAGCGGGTGCGACAGATCGAGGCTACGGCGTTATCCAAAATCACTCTCTATGTTAGGTCCATCGCTGCCAAAACAGCGCACCGGAACTCACCTCGCAAGGTTGCAAACTTCATCGATGGCATTGCCGCGTTGCGCCCGTCCGAAGACCCAATTGATAACATTCTACGGCATTGCGTTAGCGGCCGCTTCGGCATGGATCGATCGCCCGAACCTGCCGCGTTCATCGCACGGATGCGTTGCGTGGGGGGGGAGGAGTGAACAACATGCGCCCCGTCACCGACGCCGTTGACGCCATGCCTGCATGGGATGAACCGCCGATCGACGCCTACGAAACTGCGGATGAAGGGGGCGAGGATATGCCCTTAACGCCGTTAGTTGACCCACTCGACCAGCCGATCGCCGTCACGTTTTTTGCTGATAAGTTTGCCAAGACCAAGAGCGAAGCCGAGATTTCGCTGCGTGATCTGGTCGAGCGAGTCCGCACGGTAACGGCCAACGCTAAGGACGATCTTCCGTGGCTCAAGCTGGCGAGGTTCGGTGATCAGCGCACGACACCCAAACCGCCCGCGACAATCGGTTCGTTGCGGCATAACGCGAACGTCTTGGCGATCGGTGGAGTTGAAGCAGACTACGACGGCGAACAGATGGCGGTGGATGACGCTACCGAAGCCCTCGCGATGCGCGGCATCGCGGCGCTGCTCTACACAAGCCCCAGCCACACGCCCGATACGCCCCGCTGGCGGGTGCTATGTCCGTTGTCGCGTGAACTGCCCCCGGATCACCGGAGCCGCCTCTTGGCACGGCTCAACGGCGCGCTTGGCGGCGTCTTGTCTGATGAGAGCTTCACGCTGAGCCAGTCCTACTACTACGGCTCCGTCAATCGCTCGCCATCTCATGAAGTGCATTTAGTTGAAGGGCAGTATCTCGACCTGATGCCCGATCTCGATGAGGGCGCGATTGGCAGGCCCGTCAAAACATCACCGCCCGCAGCCGATACGCCTCGCACCGGGCCGTCAGAGAGGATCAGTGATCGGAGGATGACGGCCTATATCGACTCGATTCTTTCTAATGTCCGCAACGCGGTCGACGGAGACAAGCATTTCGCCGTCCTACGCAATGCAACAGCCCTTGGTGGGGTGCAGGGGCAGGCCGGCTTTACAGATACCGAGGCCGTCGACTGGATCATAAAGGCGCTCGAAGATGGCGGCCGCGACGTGAAGGATTGGAATGCGGCGCGCAAGACGGCGCAAGATGGCTTGGCAGCGGGCCGGGCAGCCCCCCTCGACCTTGGCCCGGATCGCCCCCGGTCGGAACAAACCGCTGACGTGTCCCCGATCATCAACAAGGCGAAGGCCGCCCACGAAGCCTATCACGCCAATGATCCGGGGCCGGACGCAAAGCCTGAACAACCGAAGTCCGATCATTCAGGCTGGCCCGACCCGTTCGACTTCGTGACCGATCCTCTCATCACCGGATCACCGACCCTCAAAGCCGATCACCTGCCGGGCATCATCGCGCCGTTCGTGTTCGACACTGCGGGCCGCATGGGGGTTGATCCAACAGCGGTTGCCCTCGCCGCGCTCGTTTCCCTGGCGTCCGTCATCGATGAAAATTGGCGCGTTCAGCCGAAGGCAAAGGATTGGTCATGGACCGAACAGGCCCGCATATGGGGCGCGGTGGTCGGTGATCCCTCTATCCTGAAATCACCCGTTCTCAAAGCTGCGACCGCCCCGATCGATCGGCTCGATATCGCGGCACGCAAGCGCCATGCCGCCGCCATGCAAAAGCATAAAGCTGATATGAAGGTTTGGAAGGATGCCGGCTCAGATCCGGCGCAAGAGCCGAAACTTCCCAAACTCGACCGGTATCTGGTGGAGGGCACGACGATCGAAGCCCTCTCCGAAGTCCTGCGGGATGACTTTGAAGCCAAACAGAACGCCCCCTCCGGGAAGGTGCTGGTGCGTCAAGATGAGCTAACGGAATGGGTCGGTTCGTTTGACCGCTACAAGTCCGGCGGTTCGGGAGGCAGTGACCGCGGCGCATATCTCCGCCTGTTCAACGGGGGTCGGTATTCTGTCGATAGAGTCGGGCGGGGCAGTTTCGCCGCGTCGTCGTGGTCAGCCTGCATTATCGGCGGCATCCAGCCCGGTCCCATCCAGCGCATCGCATCCGACGCATCCGATGATGGCTTGCTGCAACGGTTCTGCTACGCGGTGCCATCGAAACAGGGGCGCGGAGAGGATCGCGCCCCCGATCGTCATGCCGTCGAACAATACGACGCTCTATTCGATGCCCTCGCCGCTCTGCATCCCGCTCTCGACCATCTGGGCCGCCCTCAGAACGTCGTGCTGCACGCGGACGCGCACCCCCACCGGCTTGAAATCCTCGACCTCGCCGAAGCCGTCGCCAGTATGCCGGACGCAGGCAAGAGGCTGTCATCTGCCCTCGGTAAATGGCCGGGATTATTCGCTCGCTTGGCGCTGGTATTTCATTGTATCGAAATCGCCACGGCGCGGATGAACGAAACTGACGCGCCCCTCCTGAATGTCATACCCGCCGAGACCGTCGCCCGCGTCGCCTCGTATATGCGCGACATCCTCTTGCCTCACCTTCTGCGCGCCGATGCCGTCATGTTCGCCACCGTGCAGGGTGAACATGCCAAATGGATCGCAGGGCACATCCTCGCCCGCGGGATCGAGCAGATTGCCACACGCGACGTTGTTCAAGCCTACGGTGCCCTCCGCGCCCCAGAGCATCGCAAACAACTTCAGGATGTGATGGAAAGCCTCGAAACCTTCGGGTGGTTGCGGCATGTTGCAAATGTTGCAGCCCCCCCTACGCGCTGGAACGTCAATCCGAAGATTCATGCCCTGTTTGCGGCTAGAGCGGCCGCAGAACGACTTGCAAGAGATGCCGCAAAACAGCGGATTGCCGCGAATGTTGCTGAAATTCGCCGTACGAGGTCGGTGGGGTGAGAAGGCATGTTGCAAATGTTGCTTATGCGCGTGAGACATTGCGTCGTTTCGCCTCTCTCTCCTACTCATTCCCCCTCTTTCTCCAAAATTATGCCCCGCACGCGCGAGCAACATCTGCAACATCTGGGGTCTGTTGAAGGGGGCAGGAATTCCCCGCGCAAAAACCGACCTCACCCTTGCATTGGTACGTAGCGCCAACTTCATTCGATATCGAACGAATTTCGGGCAGAACGTCCCGACGTCGGGACGTTTCAAACGCCCGGCTCGGCAACACCCAAACCGACCACCAGCCAGCCAAAAATCAGCCAATCCGCTAGAGCAACTGGTTAGTAACCGGTTGGACGGAGTCCATAAATCATTGTTTTTTCATCGTAACCCTTGAGAACGCAATTCAATCGGCTAGATAGGGCAACATCGGGGCAACATTGCCGCACGCTTTCACCGATTTTGGGGACCAGATGACCGAGCCAACCGCCAAGCCGAAAAGGGTTCGCAAGCGCGTTCAGCCGTTCGGCTCGAACGCGGCCAAGCGCATCGATGGCCGGACCCGCGAAGCGAAACTGATGCATGCAATGCGCGCCGATCTGATCGCGCATGTCGGCAACCCGAACACCGCTGAACTGATCCTGATCGAAACATGCGTTCGCCTGCAAATGCACCTTGCCTGGATGGACAAGAAATTCATGGATAGCGGGGACATGAACCCGTTTGATAGCCGGCGCTACACGGCTTGGGCGAACACCTTGGCGCGGACGCTTGCCCGGCTTGGCCTGAAGGGTGCGGCGGCCAAAGGTCCAAACCTTGCCGAATACCTGGCTAGCAAAGCCGCCAGCACGACGCCGGCCAGCGCGCCATGAGCATCACCCCCGGCGTTGCCATCAATGACCCCAACCTACTTGGTCCGTCCTTTGCGGGGCCGTCCTGGGCCTTGTGGCGCGCCATCCTCAAGGCGGCGTTTGCCGAGCCGATGACCAACGATGAGGTCACTCGGTTTCGCAGCGTTGCCGATCGCGATCCGCCAACCAAGCGGGTCCGTGAATTGTGGGTGGTTGCTGGCCGTAGGAGCGGCAAGGACAGCATCGCCGCTGCCATCGCTACGGTAGCAGGCATGGGTGACTACAGCGCCCATCTGCGGCCCGGTGAACGGGCTTCCATCATGTGCCTGGCATCCGATCGCGGGCAGGCAAAGATCGTCCACCGCTACATTTTGGGCAACTTCACGACCGTACCGCTGCTGAAACCGATGATTGACCGGTCAACAGAGGAAACCATCGATCTCGCCAACCGGGTTGAGGTGATCGTCTCGACCAATTCCTACCGCGCCGTGCGAGGCCGCAGCATCGTTTGCGCCATTTTCGATGAATGCGCGTTCTGGAAGGATGAAAGTAGCGCCACGCCTGACATCGAGACCTACAACGCCATCGAGCCGTCGCTAGTCACTCTGCCCGGCTCCATGCTGATCGGTATTTCATCGCCCTACCGCCGGTCTGGCCTGCTGTTTGACCGCTGGCAGCGCTACTACGGCAAGCCCGATGACGATGTGCTGGTGGTTCGCGGTCCATCTAAACTGTTCAACCCCACCTTGCCGCAATCCATCATCGACCGCGCGCTGGAACGCGACCCAGAGGCGGCGGCGGCGGAATGGTTGGCCGAATGGCGCACCGACATCGCTGATTTCGTGAGCCGTGAGGTTGTCGATGCTGTTGTGACCCATGGCGTCTTTGAACGCAGCCCCGGTCGTGGCGTGGTCTACTGCGGCTTTGTCGATCCGAGCGGCGGCAGTTCTGATTCCATGACCTTGGGGATAGCGCATCTGGATCACAATGGCGTTGCCGTGCTGGATGCTTTGCGCGAAGTCCGGCCGCCGTTCTCACCCGAGAGCGTGGTGGTCGATTTTTCAACCTTGCTGAAGTCGTATGGCATCACGCGGGTCTATGGTGACCGGTATGCCGGCGAATGGCCTCGCGAGCGGTTCACCCTGCAAGGCATCCAATATGCTACCGCCGATCGGCCGAAAAACGATCTCTACAGGGATGCGCTGCCGCTGCTGAATAGCGGCAAGGTTCAACTGTTGGATCACGCCCGCCTGGCGACGCAACTGTGCTCGCTGGAACGCCGCACCGCGCGCGGCGGACGGGATTCGATCGATCATCCCCCTGGTGGCCATGACGATATCGCCAATGCCGCTGTCGGTGCCTTGCTGCATGCCAAGATCAAACCGCCGCAACCAGCCCGCACAATCAAGCTCAATTACATAGGACGTTAACGATGCCGAACAAACATAGAAAGGCAAAAAAATGAGCGATCTACCCCACACCGACCCCGATCTTGCCGCGCTCGATGCCCGTCTGCGGCGCGAAGCCGGGTACCCAAGCGACTGGCAGCCCGGTGATCCGACACCGCCGCCGAAGGTCGATGCCAGCAAGCTGACACCGGAGGAATACCGCCGGGCAAAGGCGGCCATGTCCGATTATTCCAGAAAGACGCAGAAAATCCGCGATGAACGTGCCGCAATGGCGAAAATCCAAGCCCGTTTCACCCCGAAAGGAACGCCATGACCCCCACCGAACGCGCCACCGCCCGCGCCGAACACCGCGAGGCGAACGCCCGCACCGCCACCGCCCGCACCGCCCTGGCAACCGAGAAAGCGACCCTGGACCGCCTGGAGGCCGCCCGCGCGGCCTTGGTCGAAAAGGCCGCTCGCGGGTCCGACCTGAGCGCCGGCGATCTGGTGCGCGCATCGGCGGCCGTTAACGAAGCCCGGGCCGCCGTCGAATTGGCCGAAGCGGTTTTTTCCGCCGCACGCGATCGTGCTTCAACTTTGGGTAAGCTGGCAGCGCAGGCCGATGAACTCGACCGGAGCGACCGGCTCGCCGCCGCCATCGCCCGCCGCATCGAAGCTGCCGCCCGCGTCGATGCCGCACTGGCCGACGCTCGCGCCGCGATGGCCGAACTGGACCAGGCGGGCCTGGAGGCGCGCGATGCCGGGCTGGCCAATTTTCAGCAATACCACATCCGATTATCCCGCGAGCCGATGCCGTCGAACCACTGGGCGCAGCACAACATCACTTCGCTCGCAGAAACTGAAAGCGCCGTTCACGGCCTGGCGAAGGCAAAGGCCGCCTGATGAAACCGAATCCGGCATGGAAAGAGGGGGCTCTCCCCATGCCGGCCGGCCCCCGTCAGTGCTCCCCGGCGCTGACGGGCGCTTTTGAAAGGACAACAGATGGACGCCTATAAAATCCAAGTCTCGATGATGCTCCGCAATGGCGTGAGCGCGGGCTTGCGCCTGATCCGGCACGACATGGGCAATGTGATGCGCGCGATGGACGGGGCGACCAGATCGACCAAAACTTTTGGAACCGCGATGGTCGAAACCGGCGCGATCGCCGCTGCGGCTGGTGCCGGCATCCTCGACGTCTACGAGAAGATCATCCGCGCCGGCGCGAAACTGGTTGACCAGCAAGCCGCATTAAAATCGGTCGGCGTTGGTGCCGTGGGGATGAAGCAATATACTTCGGCAGCCTGGAAAACATCGACATCGCTGTTTGACGTTTCCCCGCAACAATCGATGAAAACCGAAGCTGAACTTCGCAGCCTGTTCGGGCGCGGGGCGGCGGCACGCAATGCGATTACCAAGGCCCTCCCGGCCGTTCTAAAGGCCGATGTAGGGCTCGACGGCCTGCTCGGCGGCCATCATGGCAAGAGCTTGATCCTCGCGATCAAGGCGGCGGATATCACCGGGGCGCTGAACAAAAACGGCCATCTCGACCCCGGCGCACTCGCCCGGGTGCTACCCTACATCGAACAGACCATGCTCATCACCAAAGGGATGCTGAGCGGGTCCGAAATCCTCCGCACCGTCCGCATGGCCGGCCCAGCGGCCCATTCAATCGACTTTAAGAAACTCATGGCGCAGATCGCCGAGCCCGTCATGGCGCTTGGCCCAGCCGTAGGGCGAGGGTTGTTTCAGAACTACATGGCGCTCGATGTCGGGCGCGTCTCTGCCGTGTCGGCAAATTACCTCACCCGCCTGGGGTTCGTTCGCGGCGCGACGATGGTGAAGGATGGCCGGGCGGAAGTCCCGTCCGGCACCATGCACAAGGTCGGCGGTAGCAGCACCTACCTGTTCAACCCCTCCAACTTGGTCGGGGCGGCCTACCTGAAGGGTCACGGACTAGTCGATTGGGTCCACAAGATTGCGATTCCCTACTTGCTCAAACGGGGGGTAACACCGGCCAACGTGATCCGCGATCTCACCGGCATGTTGCCATCGTCCACATCGGCCCGGCTCAATTCATGGGTTGCTGACGATTGGCCGCAACAAAAGAGATACAAGGCCCTCTATAATTGGGGGCTAAAACACGGCCATCCCTATGAGACCGTCTCGCATCTCAAATGGGGCATGTCTGTCGATAATTTCAGCAAGGCGTGGAGCGGACTAGCGACGGCCTTGGGAGTGCCAGCGGTAAAGAGCGCGGTGTCGGCCTTGAACGCGATCACCAACGGAATTCATCGTTTCACCTTCTGGCTATCGAAGCATCCGACCGTCGCGAAAAAGATCGACCGCGCGCTGCTCGACGTTGGCGGCGGTCTAGTGGCTTTCGGAGCCGCCCTAACCGGAGCCGGGCTAGTGGCGCTGGTAGGCCCCGAAGGGCTTTTGGTGGGGCTTGCGAGTAGCTTGCTGGTGGCGCACTCGGCAATCTCCCTAAACTGGATCGGCCCAGCCACGGGCATGAAAAACGCCACAAATGGCTTGAAATCGCTGTTCGCGGAAATCGAGGTTTTTGTCGGTTGGTTGCGGACAGCCGATCGGGTGATGAACACGGCGCAGAACGCATCGGGCGCTGCCGGCCATTTCGTCTACCGGCACGTGACCGCCCCAATCGAGCATGCGCTCGGTCTCGCCCGGTCTCCGCACTCCAAGGGGGTCGGCGTCCTGACCGAGAGGAACGGAACCTGGTCGGCAGCCCCGCCCCCATCATCGCGTAGCAACATGGACAACGGCCTCATCCCCACCGTGAACATCGGAAACTGGGGTGACGGCCAGCGCGCCATCAAACACGGCCTCGCCGCCTCCCTGAACCAAAATCAATCCAGCACAACGGGCTTTAACGGGCGCGCGTCCGCTTACGGCACGCCGGCGTTTACCGGGTACTGAAAGAGCTATTGCGACTTAGCGTCTGCCGATGTCTGTTTCCCCTTGATATCGTCAAGTTTGCAATCCTTTATGACCGTCGTCATAGCGGACGTTGAGCCGCCGGCATTGAATGAATCAGTTTGTTGATGACCGTCGAGGTCGACACCCACATCCACAGAACTATCAGCCCTTCCGATCGCCTGGATGACTTTAACAAGAGCACGTTTTCGTCCACTGACTACAAAGCCGACATAGTGATCATTCCAAGCCTTAAGGTTGGCCGATAGCTTACGCGGGGCGGTCTGGTCGACCTTGATCAATAATTCGGTGGATAGCGGCTCGTCGGAATTAACCAGTTTGTCGACATCGTCTTGCGTAGCAGGAAAGATGTAAGCCAGTTTGAGAGAATCCTTTTGGTTGCACTGGATAACGAGACCGTCTCCGCTCGATGACATCGAGACGGCGTCTACTGTTATATTCCCGAAAACATCCGCACGCGACGCATGGGCGACCCATTGCGCAGAAGCAGGCGGAACGAATGCAAAACCCAGACCGAACGCGGCGGTCAACATCCCCCAAAGCTTTGTCATATCGCCTCCTGTGTCAGAAACGCTACCGCTATTTTATTGCCGAGTCGACTCACTTTGCAGTTTAGAGTGATCAACCTTCCGCAGCCTCACACCAGCCCCCCCGCCATTCTCAGCGATGAACTCGACGCCTGCCGATTCCAGGGCGGTGCGGATGGCTAATAAGTTGTTCGGGTAAGGGGTTCGTGCCCCCCTCTCAAAATCCACGATCGTTTGCCGGGCAGTCTTGGCGAGTTTTGCCAATTCGGTTTGAGACAGGCCAAGCAATGCCCGCCCCGCCCTGCACTGCGATGGAAGTAGGACAAAATCAGCCAAGTTCGTTCTTTCTAATTGACGTTTTCATCATGCTACGTCATATTAATTGAGGTTGTGCAATTATACAACCAAAATCGGCCGAGCGAGGTGGTCACGCACCACGCCCGGCCTGACCCTCAACATGGAAGGACCATGCCGATGGCTACCGAACATCATACCCCAAAGCCGCCCTGCACGGCGAGCACCACACCGCCCAGATTCCCCCTCGACCTCCGCGCCATAAACAACGCGGCGGCGGATATCTGGGATATCCAGCACATTCTCGCCACCATCATCAGCCTCCACTTCCGCGACATCCCGAACCTGCCGCCCGATACCCTGATGCGTGCCGGCGTGCTGGTTCGTGATCTGGCAGATACGATTGAACACGGTTTGGAAGAGGTGGCATCATGAACCGCCGCCGGACCCTCGCCAGCCTCGCCGCTGGCACCGCCGCTGCACTGGCGGCGCCGCTCGCCGCAATGGCCTCACCGAACCCTGACGCCCGCCTGATCGATCTGTGTCGGCAGTTCGACGAGAACGAGCGGCACTATCTTTCGATCTATCCGGGCGGCGCAAACGCGATCAGTGACGACGATGAACGCGATGCGATCGCAGATCCGTTGCAGGAAGCGCAGCGGATCATGGTGGAGGAAATCACCAACCACCGCGCGACCACCCTCGCCGGGTTTACGGCCGTCGCGCGGAGCCTGGGCTTATGGGATAGTCAGATCGGCGCGCCGGAGCATCACGACACGATTAACGACAAGCTGGTCGCTATGCTTGTGCGCGATGCGAGGGCAATGTCATGAACGCCGAAATGTTCGGGATACTGTGTGACATAGGCGAGGTTTCGAGCATTATGCGCGATATCGCCGCGCGGGAGATATCGGAAAACAAGCCGATTGCCGGCACCGCAATCGATATGCTGGCGAGGCTAATTGAGGATTTAGTCTCTCGTGGCATCAATGGGCCGGAGCGCCCAGTCAGTGCCCCCGATCCAAAACCCGAACCTGCTCCTATCAGCGGACACGACTACACCGCCCGGGCGGATTCTGCGTGGCCCGGTGGCCTGGATTTGCGGGGGCTGCACGGTGCCATATCTGGGGTGGTGACTTGCCTATGCGCTTTGCAGGACATGGCCGCTGGCGTCGATCTGGACGGCGATGCGTTCGAGCCGTTGCTCGCCACCCTCACGCCCTGGCGAGATCGGACGCTGGCAGCGCGGGATGAGTTGGAGGCGGCCGTCGCCTGACCGCGGCACATACGATCGAATCGGCGTTCGGCCCTGGGGAAACCTGGGGCCGATTTTTTGTGCCGGGTCGTCGGATTTACGCATTGCAGCCCTGCGGATTGTTGCCCCGAATGTTGCCCCGTCAAACCGGACAGAGAAAAGGGGCTAGGCGAAACTCACCTAACCCCTTGAATTCATTGGCTCCCGGAGCAGGACTCGAACCTGCGACAAAGCGGTTAACAGCCGCTTGCTCTACCAGCTGAGCTATCCGGGAACCGTGAAGCGCCTCATAGCCAAGCCCGTGGAGAATGGCAACAGGGTCTGTTCATATCGGCCCTGCCCGATCGACGGGCCGGCC
>Ga0315298_1007904_pt1 | contig 13795 bp, 3 predicted proteins | sample WHS_1_MG_FD_203077 | JGI IMG/M metagenome (GOLD analysis project Ga0315298, IMG submission 203077) | Extremophilic microbial mat communities from Washburn Hot Springs, YNP, Wyoming, USA - WHS_1_MG | ecosystem: Environmental > Aquatic > Thermal springs > Hot (42-90C) | place: USA: Wyoming...
CGACGCTCTATTGCTCAAACTAGACGTAGAGCGCAGTTATTTCCTTCGTCAGCCATCAGACGTTACGCAATGATCCTCAATACGAGCGTGTCACGACACTTCCTCTCGCCAACTTCATTTCAGATACATCTTCCTGTCCTGGTCGGGTCGAAGGAGGAATTCGTAAACAATAATCAATTCTAAACTACTTGTCACTTCGTTCATGAACTCCTATTTCACCAAAAACATTTAGGCCTTCACTGCTATCGCAGCTTGTACTTTTACACCATAGTAATGCAGTCTGAAAGCAGGGAGTATGCGGCATCCGTCACTAGATCGTACCGTTACCTCTCTTACTTGGGACCGCATAATATACCACTACCGTAGCTAATATGCGCGGCTACGCTGACCACTGTTTTGCGATCAAAATTAAATTATTATGGCCATCGTCAAAAGATTCCGGTACAGGGACTCGAACCCTGGTATCCTGCGTGAAAGGCAAGTATGCTAACCACCTACATCATACCGGAATATGATTTCGGGTGGTTGTACAAAATACAGTCTTCTACCTTGAAAGAATCTCACAAATTACAAAAAGATGTTCCGGTACAGGGACTCGAACCCTGGTATCCTGCGTGAAAGGCAAGTATGCTAACCACCTACATCATACCGGATGTGCTGTTTACGACGAATTCATGGTTTGCAACCTGCATGAGGGAATTCGTAGTGTTTTCTTTTGACTGACAGTAGTCGTCTGTTCTCGACCGAAAATCTTCCAGCGACATGAAGGCCATGATGTTTGCACCTGTCTCGATCTTTTGCCTACCGGACCACCGATTATCCTATTACTGGGCGCTGGTTATTATTCGACTACCGGTAGTCACCACAGCAAACATGTCTAATCCCAACTCTCGACCGGTTCATCCATGCGTCTTGAGCGTTTGGCCGGGGAACCCAGGCGGCGCCGAATATTCGACATGGGCACAAGTGAACCCCTCGTCAGTGAATGGCATGCCGCAATTGGTGGCGGCGCAGGGATCCACTCTGACTGTTTACTCTATGGAAGAGACGACGGGGAAGTTGCTGATTCAACACAAATTTACAAATTTAGCGGGGACTGTCTGCTTTCTAGGGACTTTGAAATGCGCTGGAAGTGCCGATGCCTTGCTGGTGGGTTTCGCTGGATATCCGCGATTGTCCATTGTGACTGTGACGCCCGATTTGCTGCTAGCAAGTTCGTTGTTAGATTTGACAGTGGCCTTACAAGAGGCTTCTTTTGGAGCCACGTCGCCGCTGGAGCAAGATCTGCAAGCTTCTCTCTATCAAATCTCCAATGGTAGGGCTACTCTGTCCGTAATTTTGGGGGGAGGCATTGCTGTGGCCTGCCTGGAGCTGACCCATGGTCATGGCGGGTGGGTGAGCTCTGAACCTTACATGTTGCCACTTCCGACGTTGAGTTCAAGTATACAGGGAGGAGGTATGGCTGCTGCGGCGAGCACTGTGGGAGGAACGGCGCAGTCTTCGTCGATTGCCACGGGATTTGGTGATGTCCTCAGTGTCGACTTTCTGCCCGGCTATTCGGAGCCAACCCTTGTGTTATTGCACAGCAATTCGTCGGGACTGACTTGGTCGGGCCGTCTAGGTAGAACCGAAGGAGGCACTCGCAATGGTTTGGTAGTGACAGCAATCACTATCACCGTGGCTCACGAACGGTCGGCCGTCTTGTGGTCGGCAGAGGTGCCTGCAGATGCTCTGCAAGTGTATTGTGCCACCAGCGGCAGCGGCAGCAAGAGCGATCGCAAACATCAAACGCGAAGTGGGGGTCCTGGGTGTATTGTTCACTGTGTCAATTCGATCGTGGCCATTAGCAACACGGGTCAAATCCATCAGGTACTGGCCACCAATGGATGGGTGTCAACTACCCTTCCATTGTCCTTACAGTCCTTGGTAGGTGCCAATCCTTGGCCTTTCCCTTCCCTTTCCATCGCCTTGGATGGAGCAGAGTTTTCATTTGTGAATGAGACGACTGCTTTTGTGGTATTACGAGCGGGGCAAGTCTACTTGTTGCAGTACACCAACACTTGGTCCTTGTTACCGCTTTTCATGAATGTCGGGGCTCTTGGGCAAGTTGCCAACGTTACTTCTTGGTCTATAGGGAATATTTCTACCGCAGCTTTCTTGGATAAAGCAAAGCTTTATAACGGGTCCAAGGATAAGCCTGTGGAGATGGGAATGTTGTTTGTTGGAAGCCGACTTGGAGATTCGTCTTTGCTGGGGTATGGACTGGCGACGGTTTCCGTCGCAGATGCAATGAAGCAAGAACCAGGGTTTTCACAAGCCAAGACTGAAACAAATGAAACAATTCTGGGAGGCCAACGCACAAATGTCGATGACGAATACGATCGGATTTTGCGCTTGGAAGAAGAGGCTTTGTACGCTCCCACTGCCGATGACGGGACGCCAGGTCCCGACGTTATACCTCCCAGTGACGATGATGAGGATGCTTTGGTTGGAGTGCAACATGCTACTCGCCGCAAAAGGGCGCGTTTAGCACATTTGACTGTCGTCCAATCCCTTACCGTCTTGGATTCGATTACAGCACTAGGACCACTTGGACCGGGATGCATTGGCCCACTGTCACAAGGACAAGCGGAGATATCCGAAACAACGGGAAAGGCCCCTCCCGCTCTGGGAGCTACAGGTTATATTTATCCTTGTGGCTTCGGGTCGAGTGGAGGGCTGGCCTTGTTGACGGTACCAGGACGAGACGATCGATCCATCTTGGCCGAAGAGGATTGTATAAATGCCAGAGCTCTTTTCAATCTGCCAACACTTGGTTTGGTGTTGCTAAGCATGACTGATGGTATCCGTTTCATGAAAGTCGAGGACGATGGACCGCAGCAATCGTTGGTGGAAGTCGACATGACGGAATGGACGTCGAAGGAGTTGCGCAGCTTGTTCAAGACCTGCGACTTGTTGGCAGCCGGTGAGCGCGGCGACACAAGCTTTTGTCTTCTGGTTGGTATGAAAGTGGACGACAGATCCATCACGTATGCTCTCATGGTTGTCAACGACCAGGATGGCCACTTGTCGGTGGAAACCAACATTCCTTTACCGGTTCCCGAAGGCGAATCCATTCGGTCGGTCGCTCCCATGATCGTCGAAGGGTCCGCGGTGGTCTTTGCATACACTTTATCAACTGGCGAGGCGAAGATTGTAACGCTAGCTGTAGATGGCGGGGTTCAAGGCTTTTCCTTCGAAGCCAATGTACCAATGGAAACGGATGACAACCAAGAGGTTACAGCCGAAGAGAAATTCTACGCATGGGGGACAGTCGCTGCAGCTGACATTTTCAAGGCTCCCAAGGCTTTATTTCCCGGGGATCACTCATCTAAGAGTTCTGCAGGGGCGGAGGACAAGAAAAGATCGGAACTAACGGATTCGAATGAGGAATTTGATTTCGACGAAGAAGAAAAAGCACTATATGCGGAGGCCGACGTGGAGGAGAAGGCCAGTGCTTCGTCGTCGTCTTTAGAGACGGGAACTCAGGTCAACTTGGAAGAAGAGGGCTGGTTTGTGGCGATAGTCCGACAATCAGGAATGCTTGAAGTTTACAGTGTAGAGCACTTGACGCCTGGTCAAGAACCAACGGCACTCTGGACAAGCCCGGGCTGCAGTCACGGGTCGCCCCTTTTGGTTCCCAATCCCCCAGCAGGATCTGCTTACCGGAAGCCCAAACAACACAAGATACAACCAAGTGAGATACGCTTCTTCTTCTGCGGGCCTTCAAGCCAGACCACCGCCCTCGGGCCACGGTCATTTTGTTTGGCGTTGGAAACATCTGAGGGCGACGTCATGCTCTACTGCGCTGACCTCGAGCCTAAGCGACTTTCGGTGGAAGCGTTTCGGCGTATACCCTTAAAATCACCTGGACGACCCAGCAAGGAGCAGGGCAAGCATTTCACGAAGTTGCGACGCAAAGGCATGGTGAAGCAATCTGCAGAGGATGTCGTCGGCGGCTTTCGACACAATAGTCTCTTTCGCTTCCAAAAATTGTCCCGACAGGATGGTCTGTTTGCTGCCACGGCGCGGCCAATGTGGATCATTGCGGAGAGAGGACAGCCCTCTATGTTGTACCATCGGTGTCGGCACATGGCTCCGGCTGGGGCGAAAGCTAGGCCTGTAGCTGGATTTTGCGGTGGAGTCCTAGTGAGTATATTCTTTGGCATATCGTAGGGTCGTGCTGTTGCAGGCGAGCTCAAAGCTTTGTTTCTTTGCTGTCTATAAGTCCAAGGGAGGAGAGCCAGGCTTTATGACGTTGCATGAGAGAGTTGGTCGTGTCGGCAGCCAGAGGCTGACCGTATTCAGCGGGTGAGTAAAATACGGCGAATGGTGTGGAACGATCTTTTCCATGAACGAATACTCACAGAATCACAAATACTAGAATATTGAACCTGACTACTGCCCATGGTGTTATTCCTGGTGGAGGCTATTTTGTTGAGAAGCTTCCGATGGGCGTGACGGTGCGACAGATCCAGTTTATCGACAATCCCAGTGTCTGTGGATCACGACCATTGTACGCAGTCCTGGTCTCCAGAGAGTTTGAAGAAGATATGAGTGCTTTGAATGAAGATGGTCTGACGCCCGAGGAACGGAAAAGACTGGCCGAAGAAAAGGAAAATGCCAAGATCAAGCGTCAAGTCGAGGCGGACCTCGGTGGATTCGATATAGAACAGGAGTGGGTTGAAGAGATCGAGCGAGAGGATTGCTTCAAAGTCGACACGGATCTCGGCGGTGCTCCTCCTATTCCAAAATCGGCCTACTCGTTGTGGATCGTCGATGCGGCGAGTGGATGGGTTGTGGTGGACTCATATGAATTTGATGAATTCGAGCATGGACTCACGATGCAAGTCATGTCGTTGAGTGAAGTAAGTATTGAACTGACAAATTCTTTGTTTCGATCTGATTTTATTTTGTTCTAACCTGGCTTTTTAGTTCATGGCTGAACCTGGAAGTACAATGGACACGCCGGAAGAGGATCTTGGCACGAGGATGTTCATCGCAGTTGGCACAGGAATTGTGGACAAAGACGGTGAAGATGTTGGCTCCAAAGGACGAGCTGTACTGCTCGAACTGACAAAGCCTACGCTGACTTCCGCAGTCGAATTGAGCTTTGTCTACGAGAAGAAGATCTTCCATGGACCGGTCAACTCGCTCAGTTGCTTATCTTGCGAAGGCAAGAACCGCTTGATCATTGGAGCGGGTGCCGATGTGAACGTCGAACAGTGGGGAAACGACAAATTGACACAAGTCGGTTTCTTTCGAGCGACGATGCATGTAGTGGATATCAAACTCTTCAAGAATTTTTTCCTCATGTCCGATGCCTACGATTCCTTGTATTTTTTGGTTTGGCGAGAATCCGACAAGTCGTTGACGCTTCTGGCAAAAGATTACGATCCCATTCCGGTGTATGCAGCTGGTCTCTTGAGTCGAGGTGGCTCGTTGGATCTGGTTTGTCACGACGATAGGCAGAACCTTCAGTTCCTTCAATATGCACCTAGCGACGCTGCCGCCAGAGGAGGGAACAAACTCGTTTGTCGAGCTGACTTTCACTTGGGGTCGCAAACCATTGACCTTCAGAGCCATTTTTGTCGAAACAGTCTTCTGGTGAGCAGTGCTACTCCAGCCAGTACGATTGCTGCTCTTCAGCAGCAGGATGCTTTTTTCGGAAGGACAGACGACGATCAACGACTTGGTGTTCATTTTGGAACGACAGATGGCGAATACGGCGCCATCATTCCGTTGAGTGAACCAGTGTACTGGCGTCTTACGGCCCTTCAAAGTGTGATGGTCAATGCGTTGGAAAGCGACTGCGCTCTCAGTCAACGTGCCTGGCGGTTGTATCGCAGATCCACCCGTCGTGGTGGTTGCCGCAGCAATGAACGAAAGAAAGGTGTTATCGACGGTGATCTTGTAATACAATATGCTGATCTTGCTGTGGCCGACCAAGAGGATCTGGCCAGTGCCATCGGGTCAACGGTTGATTTAATTCTGGACAATCTTCTCGAACTACGATGCGCAGTTATGGTAATATAAAGCAAATAATTGTAACGGGCTCAAGCTACTCGATTCTGTCGTCGAATGTATATGTGTTGAGACGCTAGTTTGTTATAGATCTCCCAGGACGGTAGCTACTCTGGCTCTAGGGATTCAAGGTCGTTCCACCCTTCAGTCGGGGCAGCATTGTCATCGTCAAGAAGTTGCTCAGGGTCGGTCCTACCGTCGTCTGTATTTACATGACGAAGCAGACCTTGGAGGACGCCCGCTAGTTCCACTTGGAAGGGCTCTGCTCGTTTGCCAATACCGGCACGTACAGAGTCCGCAAAACCAACTAAAGCTGCCTGGCCGTCAGCCGTCTTCGCGAGACGTTGCAGAACGGAAGCAAAGCGACGGAGGGTTGTGACCATGGCGTCGATTTCATCAGTATGCGCGTCCTCGTCCACCAAATCCATTTCTCGAGTTATTCTTTCCGCAAGAGATCGGGCCACGATAGAAAGGTTTGATCCGACCTTGTCAATAAATGATGAGGCGAGATCCGGCCCGATCTTATTCAAGTACAAGCACACACACTCAAATGCTAGGAGCAGTGTCCTCGGAAGGTTCAACTTCTCCATTTCGGCCATCACGGACAAGAAAAAGTCATGATCAGATATCTTCTCCCTCGAGTACATTTCCAGAATCAAAAGCAACAGTCTTCCCTTGGAGCGCTTGTCATCTCGATGGTGCCTCCATAAAGTGCGGGCATACGACGGAAAGTGGATCGTTGAAAGCTGTGCCAGGTCTGAATGAGGGAGCGGCAGGCCCATTTCTTCAATTTCCTTTGCTACAAAGGCGGCAAAGGCAGACTTTCTCAGAGAGGAGCCGCTTCCGACAATGAACCCTTCCTCTTCAACGACTTCTTCTAGTGCATCCTGCGGGCACAAAATCGAGGCTACTCGAAGTGCACGATGTCTCATTGCAAAAGTGATCGTTTGCTTCGAATTCCTGCTTGAGGATCCCACCACGGATTTTGAGTCAAAGGAAGTATCCGAATCATGAACGATCCATCCGGACGAGACAGATTTGGCGAAGACAATACGCAAAAGTTCTCGACTGTGCTCAAAGACATTGTCAACTCGTTGCTTGCTTCCACGTGCAGAAAGCTTGGAGCGCAACCTGCTTGGCTTGACCTTGCTATTCTGGAGCGGCTCCTCGTTCTCGTCGTTTAGCGAAGTATCGGATGAATTTGATGGCGGTGACTCTCCTGTAAAGGCCATCACAAAAGCAATACGCAAAGAGGCTCGGCGGCTGCATTGGTCAGACTCTTCTCGAGCTGATCCGTCGATGCGAAATGCTTTTGGCTCGTCCTCGGATGTAAGGCGTTGGTCCTGTTGATAGCTTGGTTCGGGATTGAAATCGCGTTCCCATGAATTACTGCTTTGTTGTAGAGCATTCAGATCCATTACGAAATCCATGGTATCATCTTCGTCGATATCCAGCAGGGCATTTTCCTCTTCCTTCGCAGTAGCGACTGCACGTTGCCCAGGACTTTCCGGGGCCATTGCTAGATCGCTAGCGGAGGAGCGCTGGTCTCCGTAGAAGAGCCATATTCTGACAAGACGACGTGCGATGGCACTTACTTGCACATGGGAGTACTTATCTGCCAGAGCAGTCGACGCTCGGTTGACCAGGACAGAGAATTCGCGGAGTTGTCCGATTGACAAAGCTTTCTTCGGAGTCAGACACGCCTCAGATGCAACGAGCGATGCTTCGCTGATAAAAGTCTCAACGAACTGCTCTGGGCTAAATTCTTCTTTCTGCCAAACTGTCTCGTCCAAAGTCTCCATCAACAGCCGAACGAGTTCGCCGAGCGAACTTGATTGGTCTCCTTTCAGACCGGCCGAAGTCAAGATGGCATTGATCGCCAGCCTATCCGCGAGCAGGTCTTTCGCAGCCGTAATGCGCTTCACTCGATCCAGGGCCTTGGCGACACCATCCTCCGGAAGATCCTTTGCGCCGCGTCGAGCTTGCTTTACTTCGGATTCGTTGGACGATTTCATAGCAAAATTCAGTGCATGGTCTAGGCAGCGTAGCTTGTCTTCGTCCTCGAAAGCGTATTGGGAGGAACACCATTCTGATAGCTCGGCAATATCTGCAGATTGTTTCAGTCGGTTCAAGACAGGCAGAACGTCGTCCTCAAACGAAGGCAAGGCAGCACCTTTTTCTTTCGATTGGTTGAATCTTGCTTCCAGCGATCTAGCGTGGATGTATCCTCGAGGAACACCAAGAGGAAGACATAAAGGCGCGAGAGCTGATGCTGCAGCCACACTCTTGGTGGACCCTAGAACTCTCTCCAGGGGTGCCAAAGGATCAAACTCGTCGGATGATGCTGGACCCAGAATCCGTTGGGTAATTCGATGCATGTTACTGCTATAGTCATCTTCCCAAGATGCAGGGAGTGGCAGGAAGAGTTTCGAAAACGACGGCCGATCGTCTCGCAGCTCCCCTTGGAAATACCATGACAAAATCGCAAGCGCATCCCGGCGCCTGTCAATTAGTTCCAATTCAAGAATTTGACGAGACGATGTGACTTCTTCGTGATTTTTCGTCAATAATGCACTGAGCTCAGCATGGTATAGACTCAGAACCACAGCGAGACGTTCATAGTCGCAGGCGTTATCTGCTTCAAGGCGGCATATGCATTTACGGAGGACAGAAGCTCGATCTACTTGAGATTCTAATTGACGAAGTAGTGACTTCACAATGGAATCAAGACGCGCAAGCTTCAGTCGGATGTCCTCGGAGGCTTTCACTATTCCTGTGTTGGCACTGGCAAACTTTGGAGGCGAAAGAAGGTAAACCACATAGTGCTGGACGGCAACATCCCGTCCCAAACCAAAAGCTTCCATGAAGTCGACTGCATACTTGAGGACCACGTTATGATCGGAATGCCTCTGGGATAGGCTCGATATGAAAGGAAGCAGCAAAGAAAGAACGTATTTCGATGATGTCTTCGTTTTCTCCTTGGAAGACTGACTAGGGTCTTGAAAGCGGTTGGTATCGAAATGGATGCCACATTCTTGAAGGATCTTCCACCACTTTGCTCGTAACGCAAGTTCTCGGCATTGTGCTACAAACTTGCGTTGACGGGCCCAATGCTCCAAAGGCTGGGTTATCGATATTGGAAAAAGCGTTCCAGAGCCAGCAGCGATTCCGACATTAGCCAGTTTGACTACTCTGGTGAAATCCCTTGTTGAAATGGCGGTGGGCAGCGATGACTTGTAGACACTAAACGCCATTTTCAAAGGTAGGCACAGCAGAGTTGATACAGCCATTTGAGAATCCACTGTACCACTTGTAATACCGTTACTCGTTCCTCCGACATAGCGTTCTGTGAGTGACACGATTGTGCGCTTGCCTGCTTCTTGAATTCCAAAATAGGATGGATCTTCTTCTTTCGACGCCATTCTGCTCGCTGCAGCGACTGAGAGGAGGCGCAACGCGAGACTGTAGGCACCACGCCCATCAACGAATGAGTGGAGGTTCAGCACAGACTCGCTCTGAGCAGGATTCTGCAGAGCATGCTTGCAGTATTGCAGAGCGTTGCTCAATGTCTCAGAGGGAGGCAGCAAAAGACCGTCACCAACGTACCACGACGACTGCAAGACAGGTCGACGCACAAGAGATTTGGCAGACGAATGTGTTGGTTTATTGGACGCAGCCGCTTGCCCCTGCAAGGTTTTGCGAAACTCGTCGAGCTCTTCTCCGATTCCCTCGTCCGCTCGTACAAGTACTTGCGTAACGACATCGCAAAGCTCCATCACTGATAAAGTGGAATCAAGCAGCGTCGAAGGGCATTTCATCACTGCATTATCTTGAATCAGCGAGAGAGCCGTCACTATAAGCTTCATTGCCGAACGAATGTGTTCTTGGCATGATGAGAGTTTCGCAGCTTTCAAGCAGAAAGACAGAGAAACAGCAAGACAACTTCGTGCCGCCATGCTGTTTTGTGCAGCTTCAAACACTCCGAGATCTGCCATAAATCTGAGGCATTCTTGACTGGTGGACTTCATCGCTAAACGACACGCGGAGGATCCAACAGCCGCAAACCAAAGATCTGTGCTGTCGAGCACACTTGACTCAGATAAGAGGGAGCAAGCCCGTTTCGTCTGCGTAACAACAGTACTCACGGCATTTCTTTTGTTCGCCAAGTAGGCTGCCACAACAGGTGATAGCATGTTCGAGATTGTCTTGACCATCTCCTTCGGAGAGCACAGAGCCGAAATCGGGAGACAAATGGAATGATCTTTCATCAGCGTGTCGAGCTGCATCAGCTTGAGAAAGAGATCATCCAGCGCCGATTCGTCGAAGTTGATAGTGGAGAACCCGTGGGCATTGACTCCAGCATGAGAGTGGATTTTGGAAAGCGCTATCTTTGTCAGGGCCACGGCACATGAAATGGCCTCAGAAAACTCTTTTCCATCTTTCGTTTTATGTTGTGAAGAGTTAGGAAGCGCCGCTTCTTCCACCAACTCGATACAAAAGGCAATTACTCTGGAAAAGACGGCACGAGCCAACAATATATTGCGTTCATAGAGAGCCGATAACAGTTTGGCAGCAGTCTTGTCGTCACCCTCGAGAATCGCATTCTCCAGAATACGGCTGCAAGCTTCCTCCCTAGAGAGGTGAGCAAATGCATCGCATAAATCCAAAGTATTTTCCAAAACCGAAACATGCTGAAAATGTTTGGCGACGAAATGCACTAATCGACTGGCGTGCCACGGATCATCGACATGGAAGAGCTCTTTGGCTCCTTCCCCACAGTATCTCCCCACAATACCATCAATCAAGAGCAACCTGGAGGCTTCCTCCAGCTCGGAGCGGAGCGAAGAGTCGCCAGCTGCCCACTCGATGGCTTCTTGCGAAAGATCCGACAACCATGGAGGGGAGAAGCGGCAGAAAAGTGCCGCCCGGAGCGTGATCAACGTTACTTGACATTTTGTTCCCGCCGTGGTTCCACAGCGGGCAACAGACGCAGCTTCTTCGATTGCATTCTTCCTGGTATCCTTTCCACCACAGAGATTGCGAGCATAGGAAATAAGAGCCTCGTCAAAGTTCGCCCCGGTGCTGGTACAAAATGGCTGCAGGCGATTGCACATGCCATCGCGTCGCGTTTCCTGAGTGGGAGCGGTGGCGGAGAAGAGTCGAACCAGTTCCTTGGCAATGTATTGTGCCCCACCGCACTTGGCAAAAGTTCCCAGAGTTACAAGGTGCTGGTCCAAGCCCAACGATCGAGCATATTTCAAACACCGAGCAGAAGACAGTTTAAACTCCACCGACTCCTCCGTTTCGTCGACCGCGTCCATGTGGTAGACTTGGCTACCAAGTCTGGATTTTTGGGCGCCCCCATGGAGACGTCCCATTTCCAAAATAGTAGGATTGGGACGTTCCCATCCAGATTCTTCTTGTGAGCTTATTGTGTTGGAGGTAGACTCGCTCTCCTCAAAAAAGGATTGGCCCGATGCAGCACTAGCAAAGCTCGTGTCTTTAAGAACGCTGCCATCCATATTGCTTTTGGATACGAACACCTTTCGACGTTTCGCGCCCGCCTTCTCGACAAAGGGGCTGTACGAAGAAAAGGACGAATGGACTCGCATGCGTAGGTCTTTTGTGGCACGTTCCGCCAACTCTAGGAGAGCGATAGCATCGTCCAAGCCACTTTGATTTTCCACATCTGCATCGAAAGCATCTGCTGTTTTGCACGCCCATGCCAGAATCGAAGGCAAAAGCTCGTGGCTGATGCTCAAGTTTGGGAAGATGGTTTCCAGCAACAGACTGGAATACAGTCGGGGGTGGACTTTCGGCGAAATGGCCAAGACAGACGATGCCATGGATTCGACCGTCAATTTGTTCCGAAGATTTGATCGTGCCAGTTTTTCAGCTGCTGCAAAGTAATTGAACTCCACCAACGTCGCGAACAGGTCTTTGAAAGTTCGGACTTTTGCAAAGGCCTTGGTCATTGCCACTGGCGCCGCTGCATTCGTTTGCAACAGATTTTGCACGTATTGGACCACCTGCCGCCGCTCTTGAAGCTGCACAAGCCTAGTTGCGTACTCGTTGGATCCTTCAAATGCAATGGATGCGCTGGACATTGCAGTAATCATTCCTTCCAGAACAGTAGCAACTTCTTGTAGGTAGGGAGGATTTTGCAGTGCCTTGTCGTCAGGCCAGTTCAAGATACGATCCGCAACACCCATGAATGCCGCTTGAGCAAGTGAGTTTCCGGACAACGCCCCTCTGACTAGTTGCTGAAGGCACTCTTGTGATGTCATCATGGCGTGTGGCGTCAAAATGCTTCCAGCATCCAGGACACTATCAAGGCGCTTGACTGTGATTTCCGAGGAGTGGAATTTAGCAAATGGATCTTTGACAAGGCTTTCGTCTTGACTCTGTATCAGCGCATTCTGCGCCTCGAGAAAGTTTTCGGTAGCACACAAACGCCGAATAGACCCGACTGTCACTTCCGCGCTATCGGTGGTAAAGCGGTGGCAGTCATATTGATTGTCCCCTGACCAGGTCTTGCACAAAAAGGAATACGGCGATTCTTCGGTAGCCGCAATTGACATGGACTGCACGGTGAACGGAACAGGAATAGTATAGACAAGATGTGGCTGTTTGACAGCTCGTTCCTCCAGTGCATCGCCGACAACAGCTTGAATGACGCGCGTCTCCACGTGAGGCTTGTCTGCCGGTACTTTGATGGTAAGCACCAGTGCCAGGGCACTTTGGGGAGAACAGCTGGCGATGGGCTCCATTGCCAGAATACGCACACGCTTGCCAAGGTCCGTTCCCGAAGGTGAAGCAATGTGATATTCGCACGCCACGGTCAAGTCCTCCAGGTTGAGCCAGCAAATCTTGGTCTGGCAGCCCATGTAAAGACTGAATACGAGGTACGATGCCATTTCTTTGTCTGAGATGGGAACGTTTTGAACTCGAAGCTCCACTTCCAAGTCAATCTCCCAGTTATTGCCACCATTCGAGTCGTCATGATCTTTCCCCAGACGGACGTCTCGTTCCACCAAAGTAGCTTCCTTTGTCTGCAAATCATAATCATAGATCGCCAGCTTTCCATCTCCATCCACAACCGCCAATCGAACTCGTTCCTTGTTGCCGCCTTCGTCAGTACCAGAGTCACGCAAGGCCAGTCCCCGAATGGCCCGTATATCGTCGCATCCCTCCAGCCGCAGGGCGTGCAATGCCATACTCCTTGCCGCCTCGGCAACCACTCCAGGATTGTCGACCGAATTCAAACGATCCCCTTGCATGTTCGAAACTAAAATAGGCGGCCCCTCTTCGGGTGGCAAAATCATCAACGCATCGGCTTCGGAATCGTTGTTCCTCTGCTGCGACGAGCGTACAAATTCGACCGAAGCTGGCAATCGCGTTCCTTCCGGAGCCACTCGCCGGGTCGCCAAAACCGTACCATCGGTGCCTCTCAAAATGGATAACGTTCCGTTATCTAAAGTAGCCGCAATCAAACTCCCCGTAGCATTGCTTGCCACTTGGCACACTCGATGGGGCGCCAAGGAGGTCTTCCAAGCGATCCACTGTTCGTTGGGTGGCGGCGTTTCCATGCCGGTACTTGCAATGCCACACACGGTGTGTTCGTGTGCCAGGGCATGTTTCGAAATGGAGGTTCGCAAACTCCGACCCGCCGCAATCGCTGCCAGACTGCGGGACGCACTCCGCGTCGACTGGGACGTACTACTACCGCTAG
>Ga0315298_1007906_pt1 | contig 13794 bp, 13 predicted proteins | sample WHS_1_MG_FD_203077 | JGI IMG/M metagenome (GOLD analysis project Ga0315298, IMG submission 203077) | Extremophilic microbial mat communities from Washburn Hot Springs, YNP, Wyoming, USA - WHS_1_MG | ecosystem: Environmental > Aquatic > Thermal springs > Hot (42-90C) | place: USA: Wyoming...
GAATCTTTCCCCTTTCAGTGGCCTCCAAGTTCAGCATATGCGGCCGCGGGATGCAAGGCGGAAGTTCGGAAACTCTGCCCTCTCGCACAGACGCTCCCAAGCCTCTACTATGTAAATAGAGCGTCTGGAAAGGGGACGAGGGCATGAGAGTGCGCTTGGTCAGTGAGGGCCGCGCAGGCTTCCCCGGGCTGACTAGTGTCCGGCTTGGCCTGGCTCTTCCAATGGCAGCCGTGGTGGCTGTGGGGGCAGTGATTCTTCTCCTGGCCGGGATGACCTGGGCTGCGGTCTGTTCGGTAGCCGAGGCAGCTCCGCCCCCTTTGACCGACGGCTGGACCAAAGTGGTGCAAGGTGGCTTCAACGATCCCAACAACGGTTATTCGCCCTCTTGGGCCAAGTTCAAAGACCACCTCTACCTTGGCACGTTTGCTGTCGATTCAACTTCCATGTACACGGGTAGCAGCAAACAAGGGGGCGACATCTGGCGCACGGCCGACGGGGTGCACTGGGAGCAAATAGGCACTCCCGGGCTCGGCAATGTTCATAACCTAAGGTTTGAGTTGATCGTTTTTCGTGACAAGCTCTACGCCATTTCCCAGAACACGGAAGACGGGCTCGAGGTCTGGGCGAGCTCTGACGGTACGGAGTTCACGCGGCTGGTAGCGGGCGGTTTCGGAACCAAAGAGAACTACTTCGCGTTTCCGTTCGTGTTCCAGGAGCGGCTGATCCTGGCTACGTCGAATGGTGATACAGGCGGCGAGATCTGGGTCTCGGACGACGGCCAGACCTTCCGCCAGGTGGTGGCGGGCGGGCTGGGGCATCCCGAGGTGACCGGATTTGTGAGCTTCGCCGACCCGGAGCATCCGGATCCTATCTTCCGCGGCCAGCTCTATGTTGGCGTCTCGAACCCAAAGAGCGGCGGGGAGATCTGGCGCACGGCCGACGGGCTAAAGTGGGAGCGGGTGGCGGAGAAGGGCATCACCAGGGCTCACACCATCCTGCTGATTCCCGACATCATCTATAAGGACCAGCTCTACGTCTTTGGCACAGCGAGCGGGACTCTCGACAACATTCTCGGCTTTGATCTTTTGCGCACTAGCGACGGGGTGACCTGGGAGCAGGTAGTTGAAAACGGCTTTAACGTCGGCAAGGAGCGCAATGTCCACGGTGGCCTGGAAGAGTTCAAAGGCCGGCTCTACCTGATCTCGAACACTATGGATCCCCGGGTGCTTGTCCCGGACAAGCCCTTTGAGCGCATGGCCCCCCGGGGCTTCCAGCTGCGCGTTTCGGACGACGGGAAGACCTGGAAGCAGATCGGGGAAGATGGGTTCGGAGCGGTCACCAGCTTCCAGGGCGGGACGGTGGTCTTGGGCGATGTGCTGTATCTGTCTGTGTTTGACTATCACGAGGGAAGTCAACTCTGGCGTTCCGCTGATGGGGAAAAATGGGAGCTTGTCTTTATAGAGCCGGAGCCCAGCTTCTTCCGGGAAGGCGGGGGAGCGCTTGAGTTCAAGGGGCACCTGTTATGGCTCACCAACGATCTGAAGAAAGGGCTAGAGGTCTGGCGAAGCGACGAGGTGATGGTGGCCGAGGCGTCCACAACCACCAGCGCCGGGGCGTCCACAACTACAAGTGCCGGGACGCCTGCCACATCCGCCACTGAAACAAGCACCTCGGCGACGGGGACTGCACCGAGCGAAGGGTCCGGTCCGATGACCGGTTCGAGCGCAGGTGTTTCCAGCTCGGGCGGTGGTTTATCGGCTGGCTGGATAGCTTTGGTCGCGGTGTTAGGGGCGGTTGCCCTGATTTCACTGGGAACGGCCGTGTTTCTTATGGTGAAGTTGGCAGGCAAGAGCACTGTCCTCACCGGGCCAGGACTCGGCGGCGAGGGCTCGGTTGGCTGGCTGAGCGGCGGCGGCCCCAGCGAGCAGGCCCCTGCCAGTTCGAGTCCGGCGTTCTGTGCGCGGTGCGGTGCGTCCCTCACCCCGGGAGCCAAGTTCTGTGCGCAGTGTGGTTCTCCGGTGGGTACACCTCCGTTACGTCCCTAGCGGTTCACGGCGGATGTTTGCTGCCGCGGCTACAGCTCAAACGGTGGCAACTTCTTCTCCACCGCCGCATTCTTTAGGGTGACGTAGGCCGGGAGGCCGTTCTTGTAGGGCGGGTAGTCCTCACCCTGGATCAAGGGGAGCAAGTACTCGCGACAGATCTCGGTGATGCCATAGCCGTCCTCGGTAATGAACTCCCGCGGCATCGTTTTCTCCCTGTTTGCCACCTCAGATAGGGGGGCTACGCCTACCTCCCACCTGTAGGGATTGGAGGACACGCGTACGATGGTGGGCATGACCGAGGTCTTGCCTGCAAGGGCCAGCTCCACCGCGGTTTTGCCCACAGCGTAGGCCTGCTCTACGTCGGTGCGCGAGGCTATATGCCGAGCGGCGCGCTGCAGGTAGTCGGCCACTGCCCAGTGGTACTTAAGCCGCAGACCGTCGCGCACCATGGCTGCAACCACTGGGGCTACGCCGCCAAGCTGGGTGTGGCCAAAAGCGTCCTTTAGACCTTGGTCGGCCAAGAACTTGCCCTCCGCGTCTCTTACTCCTTCCGAAACCACCACCGTACAGTAGCCGTACTCTTTAACCGTGGCCTCCACCTTGACCAAAAACCGCTCCTTCTCAAAAGGAATCTCGGGAAAGAGGATAACAATGGGGATCTCGGTTTCGGCGTCCGAAGCCAGTCCGGCTGCTGCTGCAATCCAGCCGGCGTGACGTCCCATCACCTCAAGTACAAACACCCGCGTGGAGGTCTTGGCCATAGAGCGCACGTCGAAACTGGCTTCGCGGGTGGAGACGGCGATGTACTTGGCCACCGAGCCAAAGCCGGGGCAGTTGTCAGTGATGGGCAGGTCGTTGTCCACGGTCTTCGGCACATGTATCGCCTGAATGGGAAATCCGGCTTTCTCGGAAAGCTGCGCCACCTTCAGGCAGGTGTCGGCTGAATCCCCGCCGCCGTTATAGAAAAAGTAGCCGATGTTATGAGCCTGAAACACCTCGATAAGGCGCTCGTACTCTCTGGGGTTCTCCTCAAGACTCTTAAGCTGATAGCGACAGGAACCGAAGGCGCCCGAAGGGGTGTACCGCAGGGCGGCTATAGCCTCGTCAGATTCCTGGGAAGTGTCGATCAAATCCTCGGTCAGCGCGCCAATGATGCCGTTACGTCCAGCGTACACCTTGTCGATGACGTCTGGGTGCTGACGGGCAGTCTCAATGACTCCGCAGGCGGAGGCGTTTATCACCGCCGTGACGCCCCCGGACTGAGCGTAGAAGGCATTCTTCTTGGTCATGGCCGCTCCTTACTCCTTGCTCGTTGGTTCGACCTTGACTCGGACTTCTTGACTTGTCCCTCAGGTTCGGCTGAGTGCTCTCATGATAGGCCAACTTGGGCCTGTGCGGCCACCGAGTGGCCCGCAATGGCCCAGCCTGGCCGAGGCAGCGGCGGTACCTTCGCGCGGCGCCTTTGCGTTAAAGTAGTTCCGTGACCATGTCTGAAGCTAGGAAATCTGTTCTACTCCCTCTGGCCGCGCTCACCGGTCTTGCCCTGATTTGGGGCTACAACTGGGTGGTGATGAAAATCGCGGTCAGAGATTGCGACCCCTTTACCTTTGCCGCTCTCCGCAACCTCCTGGGCGCGGTCGCTTTGTTTGCAGTCGCTGCGTTGCGGCGCGATCCGCTGCGCCCCCAGGCCTTCTGGTGGACCGCGCTCTTTGGCGTCTTCCAGACCACCCTGTTTGGTCTGTCCATCTGGGCTCTATATTTGGGCAGCGCCGGGAAGACCTCAGTGCTCACTTACACCATGCCTTTCTGGCTGCTAGGAATCGCTTGGGTGGTCCTGGGCGAGCGCATCCGGGGTCTACAGTGGGCTGGAGTGGTACTTGCTCTAGCCGGACTTGTTCTTGTACTCGATCCGTGGGCGGCGCACGATATGTGGGCCAGCCTGCTTGCGGTGGGAAGCGGTTTTTCCTGGGCGGTGGCGGCGGTGCTCTTTAAAATCATCCGTCGACGCCATTCCATTCATCTCTTGCCTTTCACTGCCTGGCAGGCGCTTCTGGGTAACATACCCCTCATGGTGGTGGCCTTACTGGTCGACCACAGCGGCCCCACCTGGAGTGGCAGCTTCATTGCTGCGCTCGCGTATAACGTGATACCGGCAAGTGCCGTCGCCTGGCTGCTATGGCTCTACGTGCTCTACCGGCTGCCTGCGGGCCCAGCTGGCATCAGGACTTTGGCTATACCGGTGGTAGGTGCTGCCTCGGCCTGGATACAGTTGGGAGAGCGCCCAGGAGCCATGGAAGGCACTGGTCTCGGGCTCATCTTGCTTGCACTGGCTGTCCTCACCGCTTGGGAGTGGAGGACCGCTCGTAGTGCTTAGAAGGAAAAACCAGACAGGCGATAACTGTTGAAAGACCAGAGGAAAAAACAACTCTTGAAAGAAAGGGGGAAGGGGCGTCATGGACGTTAGAGAAGCGATCGCGAAGAGAAAAAGCGTACGAGCCTACGTGGACCGGCCGCTCAGCGACGAAGACCTCAAGACTATAGTGGAAGCTGGGCGCTGGGCTCCCAACTCAGGTCCCTTCCTTATCACCGTGCTACGCCGACCGGACCTGAAGCAGCGCTTGGACGAGGTCACTCATCGAGCAATGCTGGAGTCCGGGGTGGAGTTCCTCCAAATGAGGGCTTCTTTGCCTGGTTATCGGCCGCTCTACGGGGCGCCGGTCGTCGTCTTGCTCACCACCCCATCCGATGCTCCTAGGGGTCCTAAGGACTGCGCGCTTTCGGCGGCGAACATGATCCTGCAGGCGACTGAGCTTGGTATCAGCTCCTGTTTCATCGCGAGCCCAGGCCTGGGACTGGCAGCTCAACCCGAGTTGGCGACCGAGCTCGGCCTTCCCGAGGGCCACGCGTTTCAGTGCGCGGTGCTCTTAGGTTATCCTGCTGACCGGGATCCCTACAGCAATCCTGACCGGCAACCCAAAGGGGCGGTGAACTACGTAGACTGAAGTGGCGCGCGGAGTTCCGCAGAAGGTCCTGCTGCGGGTCCTGCAGGATGAAGGGAGAGGACGTAATGGCCCGCGGCTTTATCTCCGACCTACGGCTAGGAGCACGAATTCTGCGCGCTCGGGCACGCGGCCGACCGCTGATGCTGAGCCACCTTCTGACCGGGCGCTGTGATGCTCGCTGTGCCACCTGTCTCTGGCGAGCCGACGCCGACGTCACCGGTGTTGCTCAGGCTCCGGAGCTGACCCCGGAGGAGGCGACCTGGCTGTACCAACAAGCGGCACAAGAGGGTTTTCCGCTGGTGGTCATTTGGGGCGGGGAGCCGCTTCTTAGGCCGGATCTACCGCAACTTGTGCGTAGGGCGCAGGCGGGAGGGATGGCTGTCGTTCTGATCACTAACGGCTGGCGACTTTCTGAGCGATGGCCGGAACTGCGCGGCTGGCTACGTACTCTCATCGTGAGCCTGGATGACGTGGGTGAGCGTCATGACGAGTTGCGGGGCCTGCCCGGGCTGTATGACCGGCTGGACAAGTTTCTGTTTGAGTTGCGCCAAGACCCAGAGCGCCCACGAGTCCTGGTGAATACCGTGCTTTCTCAACTGAACCGCGGCGCTCTTCGCCGGGTGGCAGTGGCGGCGCAGCGCTGGAAGGCGGAGCTGTATTTCTGTGCTATGGAGACGGGTTTCTTGCTGGCCGAAGGCTTTCGCGGGGTGAAGGAAGAACTTGCCTTGTCACCGGCTCAGCTCCGCGAGGCTGCTCAGCTTGCTCGGGAGCTCAAGGCTGCTGGCTATCCTCTTCTGACCACGCAAGCGTACCTACGACTGCTGGGATGTGATCCTGGCCTGCATGCGTACCGCTGTCACTTCCCCGAGGCGGTCTTGACTGTGGAGGCGGACGGTTCCGTGCGTGACTGCACCTGCCGGGACCGGCCTGTTGCCAACGTGAAGCAGGCGCGCGAAGGAGGTAGCACTCTCGTTGGCCTTATGCGCAGCCGCAGTTACTTGGCTATGTTGGAAAAAGCAAAATCTTGCACGGTTTGTAACAATCCGGATGTGATTGAGACCTCGTGGTATTGGGAAATGAGGCCGTTCATGCTTCGCCATGGCCTGGCGCTTGCGCGTCGATAGCTGCGGGCCAGAGAAAGGAAAGAAAGGACGGGAAGCCATTGGCAAGAGTGAAGTATGTGTTAGACGCGGTTTCTAGGGAGACAACAGCGCCGGCGGGATACTATGTTCCTAGGGAGGAGGGGTTTCTCGACTACCAGGACCGGAAGGTCCTGTATACCTTGGGAGATGTCTGCATAGAGACCTCCTGCTGCGGAACGGGCAGTTGGAGTTATGTTCGGGTGCACGGTTACCTGGTGGGGGAAGCTGCCAGCCAGGACGAGCAGGGCACTCCCAGCCAGGCTGAGCAGGGCGCTCCCAGCCAGGCTGAGCAGGGCACTCCCAGCCAGGCTGAGCCCGGTAGGCGGTGTTTCGAGATCGACACCATAGAGGATTTGGCGGATAGAGTGGCAATCTGTCGACAGCTAATGGAGAAGCATCCTGGGGCCCGGGTGGAGTTCCGTTAGGGAGGCTGGGTGATGGGAAAAGAGATCTGCATATTGTTTGAAGGTGCAGAGCTTCGCGCTCGGCTGAATGATTCGCCCACGGCTAGAGCCATTGAGGAGGCGCTTCCTTTCGAAGGAAGGGCGAACCGGTGGGGTGAGGAGATCTACTTCACCATCCCCGTTCAGGTCGGAGAGGCGGCCGATGCGCGGCAGGATATGGAGGTGGGCGAGCTTGGCTACTGGCCGGTGGGGGCGGCCTTCTGCATCTTCTTCGGCCCCACCCCGGTCAGTAATAGCGACCGGCCCCGGGCTTACAGCAACGTGAACCCCTTCGGGCGGCTGGAGGGCGACGAGGAAGAGCTTCGAAGAACGCTTTCCTCGGTCAAGGAGGGCGACACGGTGCGGGTGGAACTAGCCGCGGAGCCCGGAGCCTAGGTGTCTTGCTTTCCAGGGGCCGGCCCAGCGTCGCCCGGCCAACGCGGGGTGCCGGGTTGGCCGGTTGATAGGTGACACGGGGGCCACTGTGGGGCTTGTCTGCCGCTGTGCGGCCTGCCTGCTCGCGTCCTTACAGGTTGCACACTGGCCACTTTATTTTCTATAGTAGGTAAAAACATGTCAGCCAAGTGCCAAAGCGCGGCGGCGCTGTCCGCCCGGTGATAGGTCAACTCCGGCAACTCTGGAGGAATCCTGTTAGTCGCGGGTACATCATGCTCGCGACCATGCAGCTTGCGTACGGTTTCTCCTATAGTGCGCAAAACAACCTGGTAACCAACTTCTTCGACGAGGTTCTTGGCTTCAGCGGTCCCCAGTTTGGCTACATGACCGCCATTCGCGAGGTGGGCGGCCTCACTCTCATCATCCTAATGGCTTTGCTTTACCGGGTGTCGATTCCTTGGCTGACTGCCGGGGCTATGGCCGTCATGGGTCTCGCCTTTGGGTTCTACGGGGTGGCCACGAGTTTTGTGAACATCATCCCCTGGGTGCTGATCGGCAGTTTTGGAATGCACACTCTGCTGCAGACCCAGTACTCTCTGGGGATGAGTCTGACCACTCAGGATCGAAGTGGGCGGGTGCTAGGGCGAATGACTGCCTTCTACCAAGCAGGAACGTTTGTCGCTCTGGTAGTGGTGCTATTCATCTTCCGCTTCAAGCTCATGTCTTACGGGGCCACTTTTATCCTCATCGCGATTGTTGCTTTCCTGGGGGCGATAGCTATCTTTCGGTTTCCCAATCTGCAAGATGGGGAGGTACGTCAAGTTCAGCCCAGGCGGGAGCCCGTTGTCTGGCGCTGGGACTATCGCTATTACTACTTACTCAATCTGCTTGATGGCGTACGCCAGCAGATTTTCTTCTCGTTTGGGCTCTGGGTGCTAGTGAGCCGGTTCAAGCTAAGAGTAGAAGACATCTCCGTTCTACTTATGACCGTGACTTTTGTCGGCATAGTGTCCTCCTCTTATGTGGGCAAGTTGATCGACAGGTTTGGGGAGCGCAAGGTTCTGCAAGTGATCAACTTCGGGTATGTGGTGGCGCTGGCCGGCTATGCTCTTGCCAACCAGGTCTACCTGGTGTGCTTCTTCTACGTGCTCTACTCTTTTATCACCCTCTTCTCCGGGATTGGTGCCTCCACATACTTGCGTAAGATTGCTGTGCCAGAAGAGATCGCACCCAGCCTGGCCATGGGAGTCACCATTCTCCACGCGACTGCGGTGGTGGTACCGGTGGTGGCTGGAGTGATCTTGAACTACGTCGGCTACCAGGTGCCTTTCTTCATCGCCTGCGCGGCGGCATTGGTCATGGTGGGAGTGACGCGTCGCCTAGACCCGGTCAAACAGCGAAGTAAAGCGCGAGTGGCTCTGGACGAGGCCCGGGCGCGCGCCAGGGCTCAGGAGGCCGTGGGCTTGACAGGGAGCTCAATGGGTGAAAAGTAGCAGGTCCCGGCGGGCAAGACCCACGGTCACGGGCTCTCCCACGCGGATGCCGAAGCGGCGCAGAAGCCGCCGGTTGACGGCGATTTCCAGCACTGCCTGCCCGTGCGCCAGTTTGAAGATCAAGGTCACGTCGGTGCCGGCTACGGTCAGGCCGGTGAATTCGCCCTGGAGCACAAGCTCGCCCGGTTTGGGCGGATGGTCTTGATTGCGCAGGGCAACGAATTCCGCCCGGATGCCGAGGTGGATCTCTTCTCCCACGACCGGTTCGGCAACCCCGCTGCGCTTGGTGACAAGTACCTCTCCCCCCAGGGAGGGACAATCGACCACGACCTCTTCTCCATCGCAGCGCGTGACCTTCCCGGCAAAAAGGTTGCGGATGCCCAGGTACTCTGCCACTGCCAAGGTGGCCGGGCTGCGCCACACGGTTTCGCGGTCGCCGGACTGCTTGATTTCTCCGTCAATGAGCACGCTGACATGGTCGCCGATGAAGAAACCCTCGGCGAGGTCATGGGTGATCATGAGGACAGCAAAGCCATGTTGCTTCTGAAGGTCCAGAAGCAGCCGCCAAAGCTCGTGCCGGAGAGATTCGTTAAGGGCGCCAAAGGGCTCGTCAAGAAGAAGAAGGCGTGGCCTAGCTGCCAGTGCGCGCACGAGAGCCACGCGTTGCCGCTCGCCGCCGGAGAGGGTGTCCGGTCGCCGCTCAAGCAGAGGGCCGATCCCCGTTGCCTCTACTAGTCCCCGCACCACCGGTTCGTACTCCGCGGGTTTTAGCCGGCGCGAGCGCGGACCGTAAAGAATGTTCTCTCGCACCGTTAGGTGCGGAAATAGGTCCAAACGTTGGGGCATGTAGCCCATGCCTCGTTTTTCCGTCGGCAGGCCAGCCATGTCGCGGCCCTGCAGCAGAACTTTCCCGGCCGTGAGGGGCCGCAGACCGATGATTGTCTCGAGGAGGGTTGACTTGCCCGCCCCGGAGGGGCCGAGTAGGACGTGGTTTAGACCTTCCGCGACCTCCAGGGAGATGTTCTTGAGCCTGAAGGCGCCCACCTGGGCGCACACGTCGGCGAGTTCAAGCATGGCTTTGGCAGCCGAGGAATTAGGCATGGCGTTCGCGGAAAAGAAGCTTACCCACGTATAACGCGCTCAGCCCGATGGCAAGCAGCACGATGATGAGAGCCACCGTTCCTTTTATATCGGCGTTCGCCAGGCGCATGTAGATGGCGATAGGGAGGGTCTCGGTGCGCATGGCCATGGTGCCGGCCACCATGATGGTGGCCCCAAACTCGCCCAGAGCCTTAGCCCAGGTTAGAACGCCGGAGGCAAGCAGTCCTCGGCGGGCCAAGGGCAAGGAAATGGTGAGAAAGGCGCGCAGAGGCGAGGCCCCCAGAGTGCGGGCCACCATCTCGTACCGAGGGGGTACCTGGTCAAAAGCCGATTTGAGGAAGCGCACGGCGATCCCCAGGACAGCGATGAACTGGGCGAGCACTATCCCGGCAAAGGCAAACACAAACTGGATAGTGTGGTCCTGGATCCAGGCACCTAGCGGGTTACTGAAGAAGATCAGGATGATGGCTCCTAGCGCGGCCGGCGACACGATGACGGGAAACTCCAGAATGGCGTCTACCACCTCGCGCCCGCGGAAGTCGTGTCGGGAAAGAGCATAAGCTGCAGGAATAGCCAGGGCCAAGGCAATAGCAGTTGCTGCCGTAGCGGCGACCAGGCTGAGCTGCACGGAGAAAAGCACTCGCTTTGAGGAAAGTGCCTGCCAAACAGCGGAAAGGTCCAGGAAGTAGAACAGAGAGACAATAAGCAGGCCGTACACAGCCAGCACAGCAAGAGCGCAAGCGATAGTAACCCGTCGGAATCTCATCCCTCAAATCCAGACCCCATTTTGCCCCTAGATCTTACTTCGTCACCCAATCCGGAGGCAGAACATACTCACCACCTACTGGTTTGGTCTCTCCCACATAGGTGAAGGCTTGCTCTGGAGTGGCAAAATAGCCGTACTTGGCAAAGACCGCCTGGCCCAGGCTCCCGGTTACAAAGTCAATGAAACGTTTGGCTTGTTCAGTGTCGCTGCTGAAGCTCGCGACTGCGATGGGAATGTACCCGATGCGGGGGATTTGGTCCGCTGGCAAGGGGATGGCCTCTATGTTCTCCGGGTCCCAATCGGCAAATACGCTCCAACCGATCACGGCGTCCACTTGCTTAAGGGAGATGGCAGTCGCGGTTTTCTCACAGCTCTCCGTGTAGTTAAGCAGGTTAGCGCGGAAAGCAGTCTTGTCACTCGGAGACAAGTTCTTCTCGATGATCTCCACAGCGTAGAGACCAACGCAGACGGTTTCTGGGTTGGCAATGGCTACTTTGAGCCCAGGGCGGGTGAGGTCCTTGAGGGTGCGGATGTTCTTAGGGTTACCTTTTTGCACGCAGATTGCCGGCACCAGATAGGTGACGATGGCCTCGGTCTCTGCGATCACGTCACCTTTTTTCTTGGCTTTTTCCATATAGTCCGAAGACCCAGGGAAGTAAAGATCGCCCTCCCGAGCAAGCTCCATCTGGGAAAGCACTGCTCCGGAACCGCCAAAAACCGTTTCCACCCGGGTGCCCGTCTCCTGCTCGAACATCTTCGTTGCCTCTTCGGTGGCGGGCTTACTTGCCGCCCCTGCGTACATGAGAAGACGGTTCGAGACGGCTGCTCCTCCGCCGGCAGAACCGGTTGTGTCTGGGCAGCCAGCGGCCACGAAGGCAAGAGATCCAAGGCAGGTCGCAAGGGCGATGGCAAGTGGCGCAAGCAAGCGCTTGGGTGATGTCACAAAGACCTCCTAGATGTCGTTTCTTGACGGCAGCGTGCGTGCGTCGCATACGATCACATACGCCGGGCTGCGGACGGTGCCCACCCCTAGCTCTGTGCTGAGGAAGCGTTAGGACAAAAATGTTATAGCGGGAGCTGCCATGTGTCAAACCGGCCTTGTCAAGCGGGCCTTGCCTCGCGCATCTTGCCAAACCGGCTCTCTCAGACCGGACTTCTACTCGACGAGGTCGCCCAGTGCCTCCAGCTCAGGCTGCGCTGCCGAGCCAAGCTTGTGCTCTAATGCTCCATAGCGAGCCACGAGTTCCTGGCCCAGCGGGGTAAGATGAGCTCCACCTCCGCCCTTCCCGCCGCTCGTGGTCTCTATCACTGGCCGCCCAAAGCCGCGGTTCAAGGTGTCGATAAGCGCCCAAGCGCGTTTGTAGGTCATTCCCAACGCGCGGGCGGCGCTGCTGATGGAGTGTCCCTCTTCGAGCCTACGCAAGATCTCGATCTTCCCTGGGCCCAGGACTATGTCCTGTCCGATGGAGACCACGGGCGGATGAAGAGTGGCGGGTTGCTTGCCAGCGCTCATGACATCAGCTTAGCCGAAAGCCCTCGACTGTGCCAGGTTGCCCGGCTCTTCTCAGCCTGCAGTTCTGCCCAAAGGACAGGGCTCGGCGGCTCTTGCTTCTTCCAGTCCCGGCGATACTTTGAGCGCACAAAAGTCCCCGCACATGCTGCATGTACTTGGGTCTCCGCCGGTGGTCGGGTGCTCGGCGCGGTAGGTGCGCACGCATTCCGGATCTAAGGCGAAGCGGGCCTGCCCTTCCCAATCCAGGGCTTTGCGGCAGGCAGAGATATTGCGGTCTTGCTCCCAGGACTCAAGGTCTCCGCGCGCCAAGTCGGCAGCATGAGCGGCGATCCGGGAGGCCATTACCCCCAGGAACACGTCACTTGGCGTGGGAAGACCAAGGTGCTCAGAAGGACTTACCGCGCAGAGGAAGTCCGCACCCGCATAGGCGGCAATGGCTCCGCCGATGGCTGAGGTGATGTGATCGTAGCCGGGGGCGGCGTCGGTCACCAGCGGACCGAGCACGTAGAAGGGGGCACCATTGCACACCGCCTTCTCTATCTTGATGGCGGTCTCGATTTGGTGCAGAGGCACGTGACCCGGCCCCTCGATCATGACCTGGACTCCGGCCCGCCGGGCTTCAGCCGCCAGTTCCCCAAGGGTCAGTAGCTCCTCCATCTGTGCCCGATCGTTGGCGTCAGCAAGAGACCCGGGACGGAGCCCATCGCCTAGGCTCAGGGTGAGGTCGTAACGCCTTGCGATGGCTACCAGTCGGTCAAAGTCGGCATACAGCGGATTCTCTCTGCCCCGGGCAAGCATCCATCGGGCAAGGAAGGCGCCTCCGCGACTCACGATGTCAGTCACCCGCCTCTGGCGGCGCATCCGCTCCAAAGCTTTCAAGGTCACACCGCAATGGACGGTCATGAAGTCGACGCCGTCTTCGGCCTGCCGCTCGATGACCGCAAAGATCTCTTCGGGGTCAAGTTCTTCCACCGGTCTTCCCTGGCTAGCCGCTTCCGCCACTGCTTGATAGATGGGAACCGTGCCCAAGGGAAGATCACTTGCCTCCAGTAGCAGCCTTCTGATCTTGTCGAGATCGCCGCCGGTGCTTAAGTCCATCACAGTGTGTGCGCCCGCTTTTTTTGCCAGCGCAAGCTTCTCCAGCTCTTCGTCCAGGTTCACGCGGGCGGGTGAGGTGCCAAGGTTGGCGTTCACTTTGACCCGGCAGCCTTGGCCTACGGCCTTGGCCAGGCGGGCGGGGCGACGGTTGCTCGCCAGGATGACCACGGTGCCTTGGGCTACGCGGGTGCGCAGGGTTTCGGGATCGAGCCTGTCTTCGCGCGCCGCGGCCAAGAGGGCGTCAGTCAGGCAGCCGGCCCGCGCCGCCTCCATCTGAGTGGTTGCCGGGCAAAGGTCTTTGTTATTGAGGTTTGTTTCCTTGGAACTTAAACCTTTGGGGTTCATGGTCTCACCGCCTCAAGTTTCTTAAGCACTTCGGCCGGCGAGCGGCCGAAAAGCCGTATCATGGGTTCCTTGCCTACGTCGCCTCGGTCATAGACCAGGTCCGGAGGGCAAGAACAGTCGGCCAGCACCTCCTCCATGAGGAAGTCGAGGCTTCCGCCCTCTGTGTCTCTTACCTCTTGCGGTTCCCTGGTGCGGTCGGCCTCGCACACGACAAGTCCAGCTGAGCGGGCTTTTTGCACGCAATTCTCGGCAAAGCGCAGGTTGAGGCAGGACCTCATCCAGGGGAAGCGTCTAATCATGGTTAGGATGAGCCGGGCGACATGGGAAGAAGCGCCAAAAGCAGGCTGCTCCTTGAAGAGAAGCTTGCCCTTCCAGACCCCGATGCGTCCGGGGAAGGCAGCCACGTCATTTACCGTGCAGGCGTCCGGCAAGGCGTAGCCAAAGTTCATC
>Ga0315298_1007908_pt1 | contig 13793 bp, 9 predicted proteins | sample WHS_1_MG_FD_203077 | JGI IMG/M metagenome (GOLD analysis project Ga0315298, IMG submission 203077) | Extremophilic microbial mat communities from Washburn Hot Springs, YNP, Wyoming, USA - WHS_1_MG | ecosystem: Environmental > Aquatic > Thermal springs > Hot (42-90C) | place: USA: Wyoming...
GCGCGCGAAGGCGCTGTGGCGCCAGAGGGCGAGGGCGTCGGAAAGCGTGCGGGGCACGCGCGGCAGGTCGCCGTGATAGGCGTTGCCGGTGAAGGCTGGTTGCGCCGGCAGGCGGCGTTCCATCCCGTCGAGCCCGGCGGCGATCATGCCGGCGAGCGCGAGATAGGGGTTCACGTCGCCGCCCGGCAGCCGGTTCTCGACGCGCAGCGACCGCTCGTGGCCGAGCACGCGGAAGGCGCAGGTGCGGTTGTCGTGCCCCCAGACCAGGCCGGTCGGCGCGAAGCTGCCCACGGCGTAGCGCTTGTAGGAGTTGATGTTGGGCGCGAACAGGACGGAAAGCTCGGCGGCGTGGGCGGCGAGGCCGGCGAGGAAATGGCCGAATTCCGGCGCGTGGCCCCCGCCTGCGGCGAAGACCGGACGGTTCGCTTCATCGCGCAGGCTGAGATGGATGTGGCAGGAATTGCCCTCGCGCTCGTTGAACTTCGCCATGTAGGTGATGGCGTGGTCCTGCGCCTGGGCGATTTCCTTCGCGGCCTCCTTGTAGATCACGTGGCCATCGGCGGCTTCCAGTGCCGTGGCATAGGCGAAATTGATCTCGTGCTGGCCGAGATTGCACTCGCCCTTGGAATTCTCGACGCGGATTCCCGACGCCTCCAGCGCGTTGCGGATGGCGCGGATGACCTTCTCCACCTTGGCGGTGCCGAGGATCGAATAGTCGACGTTGTAGAGATTGGCGGGATCGAGGTCGCGATAGCCGCGCCGCATGCACTCTTCATAGGTGTTGCGGAAGAGCATGAATTCGAGCTCGGTCGCGGCGAGGGCGGTGAGGCCGGCGGCGGCGAGGCGGTCGAGCTGGCGGCGCAGGATGCTGCGCGGGGCGACCGGCGCCGGGGTGCCGTCATGCAGCGCGATGTCGCAGAGCACGATCGCGGCTCCTTCCTGCCAGGCGGCGCGGCGCAGGGTGGAGAGATCGGGGCGGAAGACGAAATCGCCATAGCCGCGGTCCCATGAGGCGAAATCGTAGCCGGAGACCGGCGTCATCTCGACATCGACGGCGAGCAGGTAGTTGCAGCCCTCGGAGGCGTCGGCCAGGACGTTGTCGAGGAAGAAACGCGGCATCACCCGCTTGCCCTGCAGCCGTCCCTGCATGTCCGGCGCCGCCATCACGATCGTGTCGATCGCCCCGGCATCGACCGCCGCGCGCAACTCGTCGAGCGTCATGCCGCCGGACGCGGTGATGTTTTGTGCAGAAAGATCGTTGTTCATGATCGCACCTCCCGGCGGAACATCGCATGGCCGCAGTGTGACGATCTTGACATTCGGCGACAAGCGGGGGCCGCGCGCGGGATTGTGTTCTAATGTCAAAGCCGGCCGGGGTGGAATTTGCCACAGTCGGCACGCTGCCGAATTTCGTTGCGCAACCGCCGCGCCGCCCGGCATTCTGGTGCGGCATCGTCGGATTTGAAGGGGATCATGGGTCTGCCTGCCGCCGCGTCCGGATCGACATCCTGCCATGTGCTCGCCGCCGCGGCGTCGGGCGTGACGGCGTTCATCCGCGGAGCCGGGGCGGATCCGGACCTCGTGCTCGGCGAGGCGGGGTTCGATCCGCGCGACCTCGAGGACCCGCGCGCGACCGTGCCGCTCGCCCGCTATGTCGCGATGATGGAACGGGCGGCGGCGCGCAGCGGGGATTCGCATTTCGGCCTGCGCTTCGGCCAGCAGTTCCAGCCGGAGGCGCTCGGGCTGATCGGCGAGCTCGCGCTGGCGGCGCCGGATGTCGGCACCGGGCTTGCCGCCTTCGCCCGGCATTTCATCCAGCACCAGCAGAATACCGAAACCCGCCTCGCGCGGGAGGGCCGCTCGCTGCGGCTGGAATACCGGATCGTCGATCCGCGGATCTGGTCGCGCCGGCAGGATGCCGAGCTGACGATGGGGATGTTCGCCAACCTGCTGCGGCGCGCGCTGGGCGGCGCGCTGGAGATCGAGGAGGTGTGGTTCGAGCACCCGGCGCCGGAACAGGCGCAGGCGCATGCGGCGGCGTTCGGCGCGCCGGTTTTCTTCGCCGCCCCGGCGAACGCGATCAGCTTTCGCGCGGCGGGGCTGGAGCGGCCGATGCCGGCGCGCGACCCGGCCCGCTTCGCAGCACTGGCGGAGGAGCTGCGCCGGATCGGCGGCGGCGGCGCGCCGCGCGACCTGCTCGGCGCGGTGACGAGCGAGATCCGCCGGCTGCTGCCCGAGGGGCCGGCCGGGATCGACCGGGTGGCCGCAAGCCTCGGCCTGCCGCGCTGGACGCTGCAGCGCCGGCTCGCCGAACACGGAATCACCTATTCGGAATGCATCGACCAGGTGCGCGCGCGGCTGGCGCTGATGTACCTCGCCGAGCCGCATCTCTCGATCGCCGCGGTCGCCGAACTGCTCGGCTATTCCGAGGTGAGCGCCTTCTCGCGGGCCTGCCGCCGGTTGCACGGCGCCTCGCCCGAGACGGTGCGCCGCAAGCTCGGCGCCCGCGCGATGCCTGACAGCACGACCGGGCGGCCAAGCCCGGCACACACGGCCTGACGGTCAACATGGGAGACGGAGATGTCGAACAACCAGGATGAGGAGCGGATCCTCGCCGAGGATACCGCAACGCTGCACAAGATGGGCTATGCGCAGGAACTCTCCAGGCGCATGCACGGATTTTCCAACTTCGCCATCGCCTTTTCGATCATCTGCATCCTTGCGGGCGGAATCACCTCGTTCCAGGCGGCGTTCTCCGCCGCCGGGCCGGGGGGCGTGTTCGTCGGCTGGATCGTGGGGTCGATCTTCTCGATGGTGATCGCGCTGTCGATGGCGCAGATCGCCTCCGCCTATCCGACGGCCGGCGCGCTCTATCACTGGTCCTCGATCCTCGGCGGGCGCGGCTGGGGCTGGGCGACCGCCTTCGTCAACCTGCTCGGGCTGATCTTCGTCGTCGCTTCGGTGAATGTCGGCGCCTACGATCTGTTCACCAGCCTGATCCTCGGCAACATGTTCCATATCGACACGTCGCACTGGGGGTTCTGGCAGCAGACCATCGCGGTCATCCTGATCACCGCAAGCCAGGGCGCGTTCAACCACATGGGCATCCGCACCACCACGCGGCTGACCGATTTCTCCGGCTACCTGATCTTCTTCATCGCCATCGTGCTGACCATCGCGATGCTGGTGGGCGCGCAGCATTACGATTTTTCGCGGCTGTTCACCTTCATCAACTATTCCGGCAAGGCCGGCGGCGGGGTGGTGCCGCATAGCGGCAACCTGTTCTACCTCTTCATGCTCGGCCTGCTGCTGCCGCTCTATACCATCACCGGGTTCGACGGCGCGGCCCACACCTCGGAAGAGACGGTGAACGCAAGGCGCACCGTGCCGCGCGGGATCATCAATTCGGTGTTCTGGTCGTTCGCGTTCGGCCTGGTGATGGAGGCCTCGATCCTGCTGGCGATGCCGGATCTCGGCAAGGCGGCGGCGCAGGGCGGCAACGTGTTCTTCAACCTGCTCGCCGGGCTGCCGGTGATCCTGCCGGTGAAATACCTGCTCTATGTCGGCATCGTCGTCGCCAACTATCTCTGCGCGCTGGCGGGCGTGACCTCGACCTCGCGGATGATCTTCGCCTTCGCCCGCGATGGCGGGCTGCCGGGCCACGCGATCTGGCGGCGGGTGAGCCCGACGCACCGCACGCCGGTCGGCGCGATCTGGCTGACGGCGGTGCTCTCCGTCGCGGCCACGCTGTATTCGCCGGCCTTCGCGGCGCTGGCGGCGGGCTGCGCGATGTTCCTCTACATCTCCTACGCCATGCCGGTCGCGGCCGGGCTGCTGGCGGAGGGCAAGACCTGGACCGAGTTCGGCCCGTTCCGCCTCGGCGCGCTCTCGAAGCCGCTTGCGGTCATCTCGATCATCGGCGTGTTCGTGCTGATCTATATCGGCATCCAGCCGCCCAACAATATCCTGATCACCTACGGTCTCGGCCTGATCGTGCTGATGCTGGTGCTCTGGTTCGGCGTGGCGCGGGTGCGCTTCCCCGGCCCGCCGATCAGCCGCGAGGCGATCGCCAGCCGGGCGGCGGAAATCGCGGCCGAGGAACGCGCGGTCCATGAAGGGACGGGAGGCTGAGATGGTTGCATCCCTGCCCACGCAACTGCTGATCGGCGGCGCGTTCGAGGCGGGCGCGGGCGCGCCGGTGCCGGTGGTCAATCCCCGGACCGGCGCCGTCATCGCCGAGATCGCCGAGGCGGATGCCGGCCAGGTGGCCCGCGCGGTGGAAGCCGCCGGGCGCGCCTTTCCGGCCTATGCGGCGCTGCCGCCGGCCGAGCGCGCGGCGATGCTGCTGCGCTTCGCCGATGCGATCGAGGCCGAGGCGGAGGACTTCGCCGCGCTGGAGGCGCTGAACTGCGGCAAGCCGCGCCCGGCCGTGCTGCGCGACGAGATGCCCGCCATCGTCGACTGTTTCCGCTTCTTCGCCGGCGCCGCCCGCTGCCTGTCGGGCAGTGCGGCGGGCGAGTATCTCGCCGGACATACCTCGATGATCCGGCGCGATCCGGTCGGCCCGGTCGCGCAGATCGCCCCGTGGAACTATCCGCTGATGATGGCGGCGTGGAAGATCGCCCCGGCACTCGCCGCCGGCAACACGGTCGTGCTCAAGCCCTCGGAACTGACGCCGCTGACCGCGCTGAAGCTCGCCCGGATCGCCGCCGGCATCCTGCCCGAGGGCGTGCTCAACGTGATTTCGGGCCGCGGGCCGAGCACCGGCCAGGCGCTGATCGACGCGCCGGGGATTGCGATGATCTCGCTGACCGGCTCGATCGGCACCGGCGAGCGGGTGATCCAGGCGGCCTCGGCCTCGATCAAGCGCACCCATCTCGAACTCGGCGGCAAGGCGCCGGTGATCGTCTTCGACGACGCCGATATCGACGCCGCCGTCGCCGCGGTGCGGGACTTCGGATACTACAATTCCGGGCAGGACTGCACGGCGGCCTGCCGGGTCTATGCCGGTGCGAAGGTCTATGACCGGTTCGTGGCCGACCTCGCTTCGGCGGTGACGCAGCTCCGCTACGACCGGGCGGATGATTCGGAGAACGATATCGGCCCGGTGATCTCGGCGCGCCAGCGCGAGCGGGTGGGCGGCTTCGTCGCCCGCGCGGCGGCGCTGCCGCATGTCGAGGTCGTCGCCGGCGGGCGCGATGCGGCGGGGAGCGGCTTCTACTACGAACCCACCGTGGTCGCCGGTGCCGCGCAGGACGACGAGATCGTGCGCCGCGAGGTGTTCGGCCCCGTCGTGTCAGTGACGCGCTTCACCGATCCGGAGCAGGCGATCGTCTGGGCGAACGATTCCGATTACGGCCTCGCCTCGTCGGTCTGGACCCGCGATGTCGGGCGGGCGATGCGCCTGGCCGCCGGGCTGCGCTATGGCGCGACCTGGGTGAACTGCCATTTCATGCTCGCCAACGAAATGCCGCATGGTGGGCTGAAGCGGTCGGGCTACGGCAAGGACCTCTCGGCCTATGCGCTGGAGGACTATACCGTGGTCCGCCATGTCATGGTCCGGCTGGACTGATCCCGCCCGCGCCGGACGATGCGTCAGGGTGCTTCTTTCAGGTGGAAGGATTTCGGCCGGGTCAGATGCTCGAAGCCGATCCGCGACAGGGTGCAGCCGCGGCCGGAATCCTTCACCCCGACCCAGGCCAGCGCCGGGTCGAGATAGTCGCAGCGGTTCATGAACACGGTGCCGGTCTCGATCGCGCCGCCGATGCGCGTCGCGGCCTCGATGTCGCGGGTCCAGACCGAGGCGGTGAGGCCATAGGGGCTGTCGTTCATCAGGCCGATCGCCTCCTCGTCCGAGCCGACCTTCATGATGCCGACGACCGGGCCGAAGCTCTCGCTGCGCATCACGTCCATCCGGTGATCGACATTCACCAGCACCTGCGGCGCGAGATAGGGCATGCCGGGCCGGCTTTCGGGGAACCGCGCCTCGTCGATCAGCGCGGTGGCGCCGGCGGCGAGGGCTTCGGCGATCTGCCCGCGCACGAAATCGGCCCCGGCGGCGTTGACCATCGGGCCGAGCGTGGTTGCGGGGTCGAGCGAATGGCCGAGGCGATAGGCGTTGGTGGTCTCGACGAAGCGGGCGATGAAGTCGTCATACACCGCGGCGTCGACATAGATGCGCTCGATCCCGCAGCAGGACTGGCCGGAATTGAAGAAGGCGCCGTCGACCAGGTTGTCGGCGGCGTGGACGATGTCGGCATCGCGGCGGACATAGGCGGGGTCCTTGCCGCCGAGTTCGAGGCCGATGCCGGCGAAGCGGTCGGCGGCGGCGCGGACGACGCGATGGCCTGTCGCCACCGAGCCGGTGAAGGCGATGAAATCGACGCGCGGATCGCGGATCACCGCCTCGGCGTCGGCATTGGCGAGGTGGAGCACCTGGAAGACGTGCTCGGGCAGGCCGGCGGCGGCGAAGGACTCGGCGAAACGCTCGGCGCAGAGCAGCGTCTGCGAGGCCTGTTTCAGCACCACGGCGTTGCCGGCGAGCAGCGCGGGGACGACGCTGTTGACGGTGATCAGATAGGGATAGTTCCAGGCGCCGATGACGAAGACGACGCCGAGCGGCTCGCGGGTGATGAACCGCTCGAAGCCGGCGACCGGCGCGGGCCGGACCGGCGCGAGCGACTCCGCTGCAAGCGAGATCATCATCCGCGCGCGTTCGGCGACACCGCGGATTTCTCCCGGCGTCTGGCTCACCGGCCGTCCCATCTGCGCGCTGATCTCGGCGGCGATCGCAGCACCATTGGCGGTGAAATGCGCGACGAAGCGCTCGCAGATCGCCATGCGCTCGGCGAGGCCGACGCGCCGCCAGGCCTTCTGCGCGGCGGCGGCCCGCTCCAGCGCCTGCTCGATCTCCGCCGGCCCGGCAAGGGCGCGGGCGGCGACCTCGGTGCCGTCGGCGGGGGAGAGGATGCGGTGAATCCGGGGATGCTCGGCCACGGCGGGAACTCCATTCTGCGCCCGCGCAGTCTGCCACGCCGCCGCGCGGCCCGGCAATGACATCAGAGCGCAGAATGGCGGGCCGGCCCGTCAGCCTTGCGGGACGAGCTTGTCCTGCGTGCGGGTTTCGAAATCCGAGGCGTCGTGCCGCTCGTGCAGTTGCTCGGCGGGGTCGCCGAAGGTGCGGTTGACCATGCGGCCGCGGCGGACGGCGGGACGCGCCAGGATCTGTTCGGCCCAGCGCACGACGTTGCGGTATTCATGCACCTGCAGGAATTCGGCCGCGTTGTAGAGCCAGCCCAGCACGAGCCCGCCATACCAGGGCCAGACGGCCATGTCGGCGATCGTGTATTCCGTGCCCGCGAGGTACTCCGCCTCGGCGAGCCGGCGGTCGAGCACGTCGAGCTGGCGCTTGGTTTCCATCGCGAAACGGTTGATCGGATATTCGAACTTCTCCGGCGCATAGGCGTAGAAATGGCCGAAGCCGCCGCCGAGATAGGGGGCGCTGCCCATCTGCCAGAACAGCCAGGAGAGGCATTCGGTTCGCGCATCGAGGTCCTTCGGCAGGAATTCGCCGAACTTCTCCGCGAGATAGAGCAGGATGGCGCCGGACTCGAACACCCGGCGGGGCTTGCCGCCGCCATGGTCGACCAGGGCGGGAATCTTGGAGTTCGGGTTGGCGGCGACGAAGCCGCTGCCGAACTGGTCGCCCTCGCCGATGCGGATCAGCCAGGCGTCGTATTCGGCGCCGGCATGGCCGCGGGCGAGCAGCTCCTCGAGCATGACGGTGACCTTCACCCCGTTCGGCGTCGCGAGCGAATAGAGCTGGAGCGGATGCCGGCCGACCGGCAGTTCCTTCTCATGGGTGGGGCCGGCGATCGGGCGGTTGATGCTGGCGAAACGTCCGCCGCTGGGCTGCTCCCACGTCCAGATTTTCGGGGGTGTGTAGGCGGTCTCGCTCGTCATGGTCTGTCTCCACGTTTCAAATTCTGGAATCGTCAGCCCGGCGGGGCTGCGCCGATTGTGCCGGATGGCACGCGCGACGGGAGATGGGGCCAGGAGGCGCGTTTTTCAGGCCCCTGGCGCGGGGTCGATCAGGCGGGCACGGGCACCGGGTGCGGCCGCGCGGCACTGCGCCGGATCGCAGTGGGCGGCGCGTCCTGCGCCGTGCGGAAGCCCGCCGCCTGCGCGGCGAGCTTCGCGGTTTCCTCCTTCAGCGACACGGTGGCGGCCGCGGTCTGCTCGACCATGGCGGCGTTCTGCTGCACGGCCTGGTTCATCTGCCCGGCGGCGGCATTCACCTCGGCAAGGCTGCGCGCCTGGCGGTTGGCGGAGCCGGAAATCTCGGTGATGAGCTGTTCGAGCGCGACCACGTTCTGCGCGATCGTCTCCAGCGCGGCGCCGGTCTCGCCGACCAGGCGAACCCCGTCGCCCACCTGTTTCGAGGACCGGGCGATGAGTTCCTTGATCGATTTCGCGGCCTCGGCCGAGCGGTGGGCGAGGGCGCGCACCTCGGAGGCGACGACGGCGAAGCCCCGCCCGGCATCGCCGGCGCGCGCGGCCTCGACCCCGGCATTGAGCGCGAGCAGGTTGGTCTGGAACGCCACCTCGTCGATCAGGCCGATGATCTGGTCGATCTCGCGCGAGGAGGTTTCGATCTGCCGCATCGCGGCGACGGCGTTGGCGACGATATTGTGCGACCTGTCGGCGGCGGCGTTGGCCGTCTGGGCCGCGGTGTTCGCGCGCGCGGCGTTCTCCGCCGTGCTCTGCACGCCGGAGGTGATCTCGTTGAGCGCGGCACTGGTCTGTTCGAGGCTGGCGGCCTGCTGCTCGGTGCGGCGGGCGAGATCCTCGGCGGCGCGGGCGATCTCGTCGACGCCGTTGTTGATCTCGCCGGTGCTCTTGCGGACGCCCGAGAGACTGTCCGACAGGCGGCTGAGGGCGCCGTTGAAATCGTCGGCCAGGCGATGATAGTCCTCCGGCAGCCCTTCGGTGATGCGGTAGGACAGGTTGCCCTCGGCAAGCGCGGTAAGGGCGCGGCCGAGCGTATCCATTACCACGCGGTTGGTCGCGGCCGCCTTGTCCTCGGCCTCGCGGCGCCGGCGGTCGAGTTCCTCGAGATAGACGGCGATCGCGAGATCCATGTCGAGGAAGGTGGCCTTGACCAGCGCGCCGAGATCGGCGGCCGGGCTGGTTTCGGCGTCGCGGCGGAACAGGGGGCGCCGTTTCGGTTTCCGCGAATCGAGCACGCCGGCGATGATCTGTTCGAGGATGAGCGCGTAACCGGCGATATACCAGCGCGGCTCGAGCCCGATCCTGGCGTGCACCTCGCCGACGCGGGTGACGGCGTCGACATAGTCGGTGTCGAACCGCGCCTCGGCGATGCGGGTCCAGTGGCCGGCCTGGCGGGATCGGGCCGTGCCGATCGAGGCGTCGGTGGCGAAGAAGGCACGGGCTTCCGGGCTGCGGCGGATGCGCTCGTAGAAATCCGCGAGTGCGGCCGGCACCGCCTGCGCAAGCACCGGCTGCATGTCCCGCAGACGGCCCCTGACCTGTTCGTCGAGCCCGATGAATTCCAGTCGCTGCGCGAACGTTTCCCGGCAAGTGTTCATCGTGGTTGACCCATTCTGTTGAATGCAAATATCTATGTTTTCGAATAATTAAGAGCCGCCTAACGTTACAATTTTAATTTCGATTATTGAGATACTGCATTCGACCAGGCTTGATCTGCACGGCAGGCGAATGTTCGAATTCCGGAAAACGAACATTGAAGCCGAGGATCGGGATGTTCGTTTCGGGCGGCTGGCATTCGGCGGCCCGCTGCGCGACAAAGGCTACCGCGGAAGGGAGACACAGATGACCATGACGATGAGCACCAATTCGGACCTGCAGCGGGCGCGCCGGTGATGGACGGCGCCTCGCCCCGCGCGGGAAGCCGCCGACAGGCCGAGATCATGAGCCTGTTGCAGGAAGCCGGGCGGGTCTCGGTCGAGGATCTGGCGGCGCGCTTCGGCGTGACGCCGCAGACGATCCGGCGCGATCTCAACGAATTGTGCGAGGTCCACCGCCTGACCCGGGTGCATGGTGGCGCGATGATCGCCTCCAGCGTCGCCAATCTCGCCTATGACGCGCGCAAGCTCGTGGCGCAGCCGGTCAAGCAGCTGATCGGCGAGGCGGCGGCGCGGCTGATCCCGGACAATTCCTCCCTGCTGATCAATCTCGGCACCACCACCGAGGAGGTCGCCCGCGCGCTCGCGCAACACAGCGGCCTGCTCGTCATCACCAACAACCTGCATGTGGCGGCGGAGCTGTATCGCCTGCCCGGCGTCGAGCTCATCATGGCGGGCGGCACGGTGCGCCGGGCCGATGGCGGCATCGTCGGCGCGACGACGGTGGAGCAGATCCGCCAGTTCCGCGCCGATTTCGCGGTGATCGGCACCTCGGCGATCGACCGCGACGGCACGCTCCTCGATTTCGACAGCCGCGAGGTGCAGGTCTCCCGCGCAATCATCGAATGCGCCAGGCGGGTCATGCTGGTGGCCGACAGCAGCAAGTTCACCCGCTCCGCGCCGGTGCGGATCGCGCATCTGAAGGATGTCGACGTGCTGGTGACCGACCGGCTGCGCACGCCCGAAAGCCGCGAACTCTGCGAACGTCTCGGCATCGAGGTGGTGGAAACGGCGGGGGAGGAAGACGCCGACACGGCCGACTGAGTCGGTCGATATTCGTTTCATATTTCGTTTTGAGTGTTGACGCCCGGTTTTTGTTCGTATTAACGTTCGCTTCGACAAGCGATCGAATACGAAACGCAAACGCGGGAGGTTTGCCTGATGGCGTCCGCAACGGACACTTCAGTGGTCCACGACATCGCGATCATCGGCGGTGGCATCAATGGCTGCGGCATCGCGCGCGATGCGGCGGGGCGCGGCTGGTCGGTCTTTCTCTGCGAGGCGGGCGATCTCGGCGGCGCCACCTCGGCGGCCTCGACCAAATTGATCCATGGCGGCCTGCGCTATCTCGAATATTACGAGTTCCGGCTGGTGCGCGAGGCGCTGATGGAGCGCGAGGTGCTGTGGGGCATCGCGCCGCACATCATCTGGCCGTTGCGCTTCGTGCTGCCGCACCACAAGGGGTTGCGCCCGGCCTGGATGCTGCGGCTCGGCCTCTTTCTCTACGATCATCTCGGCGGGCGGAAGAAACTGCCGCCGACGCGCGTGGTGCGGTTGCGGCGCGATCCCGCCGGCCGCCCGCTCGATCCGCGCTTTGTCCGCGCCTACGAATATTCGGATTGCTGGGTGGAGGATTCGCGCCTCGTCGTGCTGAACGCGCGCGATGCGGCGGATCGGGGCGCGGTGATCGAGCCGCGCACCCGCTGCATCAGCGGCGCGCGCGAGGGCGGGCTGTGGACCCTCACCGTGCGCGACGAGCGCAGCGGCGAAACCCGCACGGTGCGCGCCCGCGCCCTGGTGAACGCCGCCGGGCCCTGGGTCGCCGAGGTGCTGCAGAAGGTGCTGCGGGCGAACACGCCGGCCTCGGTGCGCGCCGTCCAGGGCAGCCACATCGTCGTTCCCCGGCTCTACCCCGAGGATCATTGCTACATCTTCCAGAACGCCGATGGCCGCATCTTCTTCGTCATCCCCTATGAGCGGGATTTCACCCTGATCGGCACCACCGATCGCGACTATCAGGGCGACCCTGCCGAGGTGCGCGCCTCGGCTGACGAGATCGCCTATCTCTGCGAATCCGCCAGCGCCTATTTCACGAAGCCGGTCACGCCGGCAGATGTCGTCTGGGCCTATTCCGGCGTCCGCCCGCTCTATGACGACGGCGCCTCGAAAGCCCAGGCCGCCACGCGCGACTACGTGCTGGAGATGGACGCCCCGGCCGATGGCCCCGCCCTGCTCTCAGTCTTTGGCGGCAAGATCACGACCTACCGCCGCCTGGCCGAATCGGTGCTCGGCAAGCTCGCGCCGCACCTGCCGCCCGCCACCGCGCGGAAGCAGGGCTGGACCGGCGACGAGCCCCTGCCCGGCGGCGATTTCCCGACCGACGGGTTCGACGCCCAGGTGGCGGCGCTGTTGCGCGACTATCCGTTCCTCGCGCCGGCGACCGCGGCGCGGCTGGTCAGGGCCTATGGCACCCGCGCGCGCGTCCTGCTCGGCGATGCGCGGCGGGCGGCGGATCTCGGCGCCATCTTCGGCGCCGACCTGACCGAGGCGGAACTGCGTTACCTGCACGCCCACGAATTCGCGCTGACCGCGGAGGACGTGGTGTGGCACCGCAGCAAGTTCGGCCTGCGGCTGAGCGATGCCGAGATCGCCGCTGTCGAGCGGTTCATGCAGACCCTCGCCGCACAGGACGCCCACGCATGATGCGCGAGGCGCAACAGAAATTCCGGAGTCCGGCGGAATCCGGCGCCCGCCGCGCCAGGGGCGCGCCGGAGCCGGCTGCACTGCTACCCGGACGTTAGTTCACATCGTTGCCAGCAAAGGGAGGAATAAAATGTCGCGTTATGTAGGGGCCATAGACCAGGGCACGACGAGCTCGCGCTTCATCGTGTTCGACAAGGGCGGGAACATCGTTTCCGTCGCCCAGAAGGAGCACCGGCAGATCTATCCGAAGCCGGGCTGGGTCGAGCACGACCCGATGGAAATCCTGTCCAACACCAACGAGGTCATCGGCGCCGCCCTCGCGCGGGCAAACCTCACCGCGTCCGACCTCGCCGCCGTCGGCATCACCAACCAGCGCGAGACCACCCTGCTGTGGGACCGCAAGACCGGCCAGCCGCTCTGCAACGCGCTGGTCTGGATGGACACCCGCACCGACCAGCTCGTCCAGCAGTTCACCCGCGATGGCGGGCAGGACCGCTTCCGCGCCAAGACCGGCCTGCCGCTGGCCACCTATTTCGCCGGGCTGAAGCTGCGCTGGATTCTCGACAATGTCGAAGGTGCGAAGGCCAAGGCCGAGGCGGGCGACGCGCTGTTCGGCACCGTCGATTCCTGGCTGACCTGGAACCTGACGGGTGGCGTGAATGGCGGCCACCACGTGACCGACGTGACCAACGCGAGCCGCACCATGCTGATCGACCTCGCGACCTGCGCCTGGGATGACGACATGCTGAACGCGTTCGGCATTCCGCGCGCCTGCCTGCCGAAGATCGTGCCGTCCTCCGCCGTCTATGGCGAAATCCGCACCGCCCCGCTGCAAGGCACGAAACTCGCCGGCATGCTGGGCGACCAGCAGGCCGCCCTGGTCGGGCAGACCTGCTTCGCCCCCGGCGAGGCGAAGAACACCTATGGCACCGGCTCGTTCCTGCTGATGAACACCGGCACCGAGCCCGTGCAGTCCAAGGCCGGGCTGCTTACCACGCTCGCCTACCAGCTCGGCGACGAGAAGCCGCGCTACGCGCTGGAGGGAGCGATCGCCATCACCGGCGCGCTGGTGCAGTGGCTGCGCGACAACCTGAAACTGTTCGACGTCGCCCCGCAGATCGAGCCGCTCGCCCGCAGCGTCGAGGACAATGGCGATGTGTATATCGTGCCCGCGTTCTCCGGGCTCTACGCGCCCTACTGGAAGGACGACGCCCGCGGCGTCATCGCCGGGCTGACGCGCTATGCCACCCGCGCCCACCTCGCCCGCGCCGCCCTCGAATCCACCGCCTACCAGGTGCGCGACGTCGTCGAGGCGATGCAGGAGGATTCCGGCATCCGGCTCGCGGCGCTGAAGACCGATGGCGGCATGGTCGCCAACGAATTGCTGATGCAGTTCCAGGCCGACATCCTGAACGCCCCGGTGGT
>Ga0315298_1007909_pt1 | contig 13792 bp, 15 predicted proteins | sample WHS_1_MG_FD_203077 | JGI IMG/M metagenome (GOLD analysis project Ga0315298, IMG submission 203077) | Extremophilic microbial mat communities from Washburn Hot Springs, YNP, Wyoming, USA - WHS_1_MG | ecosystem: Environmental > Aquatic > Thermal springs > Hot (42-90C) | place: USA: Wyoming...
TTGTCTTTGTTCTGATGGGCCTCATCGAGGCCTATGTCTCAAGGGAAACGATTGTTTCCATCTTGGGTCAGAAAAGCGGTATCCTCGGAATCCTCTATGCCGAAATTGTCGGATGTATTGCCCTGTTCTTGCCGCCTGCTGTCTTTCCGTTTGGAGGCTATCTTCTCAAGAATGGAGCAAGCTATGGTTCGATTGCGGGCTTTGTCTTCACAGCCATCTTGATCGGGGTCACCACCCTGCCTCTCGAATTTAAGCTTTTGGGGAAAAGGTTTACGGTCTTTCGAAACATCTTTACCTTTGTTCTTGCCTTCTTCATAGCGCTTCTCATGGAGGTTATTCTGGGATGAAAAAATTGCTAAAGAACGATGCGTTTCAGTTTCTTTCTCTGAGCATTTTGATTATTCTCGTCGTATATGGATTGAATGCTGCCAAGGGAATGATCGTTGCCAGAGCCGTCTACGTTACGTTTATCGAGGTTCTTGATATCGTCGTCGCTGTTTCCATTTTCATCGGTCTCTTCCAGGTTTGGGTGAAGCCCCCGACGATTGTGAAATGGCTGGGAAAGGGATCGGGGCTAAAAGGGTTTATCCTCGTTTGCACCTTTCCTATCCTTATGGGAGGCTCACTGTTTACGGTTTTTCCGCTTTTGAAGACCCTTAGGGAGAAAGGTGCCCGCCCGGGCGCAATCGCTTCATTCATTACGGCTTGGGGCGGGAAGGCTCCGCTTCTTCCTCTTGAAACGAAATTTCTGGGCTGGCCTTTTGCGTTGGTTCGCCTCGGCTTCGTCATTATTTTTGCATTCCTCATGGGGATATTGATGGATTGGGTGGGCGAGAAACCGGCCAAGCTCTGATGTTGGGAACCCTTACCCGGGGAAACGATTCGCGACCTTGAGAGGGGACAGGTTCGGTCAGGGAACGCCAATACAGAAGAACAAGTTTGAGGTCGTTGCATGGGCGATGGCAAAATGGTATAAAAAAATATGGTGCGGAGGAGGTAACCCGTGTCGGTGCTCTGGGTGAAGGCAGGCATTTGCGGACAGGAGACGACGGTCGAGGTGAGGAAGGTGAGCCAGACGAGGGTTTCCATTGCCTTTCAAACCACTTGTGAACATGTTCAGAGGCTTTCCGAAGAGTTAAAAGAGCTCAACATCGGAGAGGAAATGGATAGACCCATGAATCTGACGACTACCTATAGCGTTGCCTCAAAGCACCTCTGTCGAAGCAGCTGTGTGGTGCCGGCGGCCATTTTGAAGGGGGTGGAGGTGGCGGCCAATATCTTTCTGCCGGCCGCGATTGCAATCGAATTCATTGACGGGGCGATTTGAGGAGGAGCGGTGCCGATTAACGAATCACAGGGGTTGCATAAGGGGAGGAAGGAGAGAGCGTCGTGCAGGATGATGGACACGGTCATAAGGGCAAAGAGATCGGTTGGGCCATCCTCATCAACATGGGGATCACGGTCGCCGAGGTGATCGGGGGGACGCTCTCTGGAAGCCTGGCCCTTCTCTCCGACGCAGGCCATAACCTTTCCGATGTGATCAGCCTGGGATTGAGCTTCATCGGCGAAAAGCTTTCCCGCAAGAAAGCCACCCGCCGGCATACGTTCGGCTTTCGAAGGACAGAGGTTTTTACGGCCCTCATCAATGCTCTGTCCTTGGTGGGGATCGCGGCATTCATTGTGATCGAAGCCGTGAAGAGAATCTCATCGCCTCCTGCCTTATCCATAGGGCTCATGCTCGGGGTGGCGACGCTCGGGCTTCTCGGGAACGTGTTTTCGATGATGATCCTGGGGAAGAGGGAGGCTAACCTGAACGTGAAGGCGGCCTACCTTCATCTCTTTTATGACGCTCTTTCCTCGGTGGCGGTCATCGGGTCGGGGTTCCTGATTTACCTCACCGGTTGGGTCGTCCTGGATCTGGTGATCAGTCTTTTGATTGCAGGCATGGTTCTTTGGAGCGGCCTCGGGGTAATTAAAAAGGCCGTTCATATCTTGATGCAGGGGGTTCCCGAAGGGATCGAATTTGACAAGATCCTACAGGATATTCTGAGCGTGCCAGGCGTGAAGAGCGTCCATGGTCTCCACATCTGGTCTATCGATTCGTCCGATGTTTTTCTATCGTGTCATGTGTGCATGGAAGAGGTCGACGGAAAGCGAGATACGGACAAGATCATCCGAGACGTCAATACGATGCTCGGGAAGAATCATCGGATCCATCACACGGTCATCCAGGCGGAAAACGAAAACCTCTGCGGGATCGATGTGCTTTGTAATAAATGAACGCCGCCATGAACCTCAAGGTTTGTCGGAAAGACTTTCTAAGGGGTTTTCCATGGGCCGAGCGCCATGGATGAGAAGACAGGAGTCACGTGGAAAAAGAGATCGCTAAACACTTTTTGAAAGGGATTCCCGCTTCCCCTGGAATCGTCATCGGGAAGGCCTGCGTCTTTCAGGATATTCTCTATCTTGTGGAGCGGCGTGATGTCGAAAAAGGACGTGCTGAAGAAGAAATCCTCCGTCTCAAGCGGGCCATCCGACAGGTGATCGATGAACTCGTCGAAGACAACCTGCGCGTGTCTCAAGAAATCGGAAAGCGGGAGGCGGAAATCTTTCTTGCCCATGTAGCCATTCTCGAAGATCCTTACTTTATCTCGAAGATCTTTCAGGATATTCGGGAAAGCGGGATCAATGCGGAGGCCTCGGTCTTAAGGGAGATTGAAGAGTTCAAGAAAGTCTTCGAGAAAATGGATGATCCCTATATCAAAACGAGAGCTCAGGATCTCAGCGATATCGGGAGAAGGGTAATCCAGAAGTTGATGCCATCCCCACAAAATGGCTGTGACCTGGAAGAACCCGTCATCATTGTGGCCTCCGAATTGACTCCCTCAGACACCATTAGACTCGATAGGGAAAAGGTCCTTGCTTTTGCAACCGAGTCAGGGGGCAAAGAGTCCCATGCAGCGATCCTGGCCCGTTCACTTGGAATTCCTGCCGTAGTGGGTCTTGAAGGGTTGGTTTCGAAGGTAAAAAAAGGCGATCTCCTCGTCGTCGACGGGGATATGGGGATTCTTCTCATTAACCCCCCTGAGGAACTGATCGAGAATTATCGAGAGCTCCAGAAATCACGGGAGTCCTATCGAACGGAGCTGTCGAAAGTCATTCCTTTGTCTTCCGAAACCCTTGATGGCCACGAGGTTCGTTTATGGGCCAACATTGGCGGTCTTGCCGATCTCGAATATGCCTTGCATTTTGGAGCCTATGGGATCGGGCTGTTCCGAACGGAGTTGCCCTTTTTGGTCTGGCGTCGCTTCCTCACGGAGGATGAGCAGTTTTATCTGTACCAGAAGGTCCTGACCGAGGCGAAGGGCCGGGAGGTCACGATTCGAACCCTCGATTTTGGAGGGGATAAGTTTATCGAAGATGGGAGGAGGGAGCGAGAGAAGAACCCCTTTTTGGGATACCGTTCCATACGCGTCTTTTTGAGAGAGAAAGCGCTTTTCAGACAGCAGCTTCGGGCCATTTTAAGGGCAAGCGCTCATGGCAAGGTGAAGGTCTTGATCCCGATGATCTCCAGCATGGAGGAGATTAGCGAGGTTCGGGAGGTTTTCGAGGCGACGAAGTCCGAGCTTCGAAGGGAAGGAATTTCTTTTGATGAGGAGATTTCCTTGGGGGTGATGGTCGAGGTTCCTTCCGTGGCCATTATCGCCGACCAAGTGATCAAAGAGGTAGATTTTTTGAGCATCGGAACGAACGATCTGATCCAATACACGCTGGCCGTGGATCGGGACAATGAGCTGGTGAATCCCCTCTATCAACCCCTCAACCCGGCCGTTTTGCGACTGATCCAAATGGTGACCGAGGTTGCGAAGAAAGCCAAGAAATCAGTGACCCTTTGCGGGGAGATGGCAGGCAATCCGACGTATATCCCTCTCTTGGTGGGCATGGGGCTTTCGGATCTGAGTATGAACCCTTATGCGCTTCTGGAAGCGAAGAAAACGATCCGGTCGATCGAACGTCAACGTTGGGAGCAAATGGCTCGAAGGGTGTTGGATCTCCCTTCGGTCGAAGCGATCAGTCGACTCCTCTCCGAGGGCGACGGCCCGAGGTGAAGGTCTCGGAATTTGTACAATCTAAGGAAGAATGCTTGGCTTGACAGATTATTTTTTACAATTTAAATATTCGTATATGCGAATATAAGCGTCAAGGGATCTTGGCCATGGAAAAGTTAGCCCGATTCTTTAAGGCCCTTTCAGACGAAACAAGGCTGAGAATTATCCTCCTGCTCGCGGAAAGCGAGCTCTGTGTTTGTGATCTTACGTTTGTTCTAAACGGGCCTCAGTCCAAGGTTTCAAGACACCTCGCCTATCTGAAACATGTAGGGATTACAGAAAGTAGAAGAGTCGCGGTTTGGATGCACTACCGCCTGAAGGATTCGCAAGATGGTCTTTTTAAGGCTCAACTCGATTTCCTGAGGGCAAAACTTTCGAATATGCCAGAATTTCGTGCGGATCGTGAGAAGTTGTTAGAGCTAAAAGAGCACGGGGGGTGCAGGGCCTTGACCAAATTGAGGGGCGCCCGCCGGTCCGAAGGTGTTATTGAACAAAAGAGGGATGCCTCCATCGCATGAGGGCGACAGGCAGTATCCCGATTGCAGTTGGTTTTATCCCCGATGAGGAACCTCTTGCCCGAGGTCGAGTATGAAGAGAGGGGCCAGATCTTCTTGAACAATTTTAGCATGGCAGAATATGTCATCCAAAGAAGGAGGTGATCGAAAATGGCCAAAACGTCGACTAAGAAGCAGAAGGCAAAGAAAATCGAGTTTAGTTTGTTGGCTCCCTCGGCGGAGAAGGTATTCTTGGCGGGGGATTTTAACCAATGGGATCTCTCTTCGCACCCCTTGAAACGTGATAAGAATGGGAGGTGGAAGATATCGCTCAATCTCGGACCAGGCCGATACGAATACCGATTTTGGGTTGATGGAGAGTGGCGGAATGACCCGAGCTGTTGCGATTTTGCAGAGAACCCGTTTGGTACATTGAATTGCTTAAAGAGAGTCGAATAGGGCCAAAGCAATTAAGAAAAGGTTCGGAAGAGGGACGATAAAAAATCTTGATTATTAAAAGTGGTTAAGCAGATGCAGACATATTAGCCTGAGGGAAAGGTATTTCGCCGAGAAGGAGGGAGGTGTTTCATATGGACTTCAGGGCAAAGATCGAAGGCTTTACGACACACCAGGTGATCTCTCTTATTCTCGAAATGCTAAACCGAATTTCCGACGAGAACCTGATCCGCCTAACCTATCTGGGAGAGAAGCTTACTTCAGATGAGGAAGTTCTTTCCGGCATCACCGGGGTACGCCGGCTTCTCCAGGATCCCAAACATCCTGCCAAGCGTCTTTTTCGGCGGGTACTCGACTATTTACCTCCTGAAAACACTCGTTCCCTTTTTGAAACCCTGTTCTACCGAGCTTGGTTCCTCGGTGGGAAGAAACGAGAAGCATTTAAGGCTGAACATGGGTTCTGGCCGCCCTTCGTCATGATTCTATCCCCCACTCTTCACTGCAACCTTCGATGCAAGGGATGCTATACCCTTGGTTATGGGACCAAACCAGAACTTCCCTACGAACTGGTTAAAAGGGTTTTGACAGAGTGTCAGGAAATGGGAATCCACTTTATTACAGTCCTTGGTGGAGAACCTTTCGTTTATCCGGATCTCTTCCGGATGATCGAGGAGCATCCTGAGATCTTTTTCCAGGTCTATACGAATGGAACCTTAATGACCAGAGAAAAGGCTAAGAGATTATCGGAATTGGGAAATACCATGGTCGTCATCAGCATCGAGGGTTACGAGGAGGAAACAGACCGCTGGCGGGGCCAAGGGGTTTACAGAAAGATCATGAATGCTTTTGATGATCTGCGAGAAGCGAGGGTCCTCATTGGAACCTCGGCCACGGTGACAAGTCAAAATGTCGAAGTAGTGGCTTCGGAGCCTTTTGTCGATTTCATGATGGAAGAGGGCTCTTTCGCCCAGATGTACTTCCTTTACATCCCTGTCAATGGGCAGGCTGATTTCTCCCTGATGGTGACGCCCGAGCAGCGCAACCATCTTCGAAAGCAGGTCATGTACTTCAGGAATACCAAACCCATGTTTTTCCTCGATTTTTGGAACGATGGTCCTTATGTCGATGGTTGCATTGCAGGAGGACGCCGTTATTTCCATCTCAATGCGAAAGGGGATGTGGAACCCTGCGTCTACACTCATATTGCAGCGGACAATATTTACAATACCCCATTGGCTAAGGCCCTTGACAGCCCTCTTTTCCGCGCCATTCGGGCAAGACAGCCTCATAATCGCAATCACCTTCGACCGTGTATGATTATCGATAATCCCCACGTCATGCGGGAAATTATCGGACAGATAAAACCCTACTTTACCCATCCGGGCGCTGAAGAGATCTATACCGAAAAAAGCCGCGAAATGGACGCCTACGCCGAACGTTTCGCCCAACTCGCCGACGCGGTTTGGGAGAACGAGTATGTTCAAAGACAGCAGAAGCCGATTGTTCGAGAAGGTGAGGAAGGTTTAGCCCAGAGCGTTCAGAGGTCACAGGAAGACGGGTTCAAATCGGTGGCCATGCGCTTATGCGCCCATAGAGAACTTCCATAGCGAAAGAAAGGAATGGAAGCGAACCGTTGGACCCTTTCCGATTATCTACAGATAGGATTCGGTGGTTTCCCCTGCGGAGGCTTGATGTCCATCGACGTGACCTACCGGTGTAATCTCCATTGTCTCCATTGTTACTTTAGCCGTCGGGATTATACGTCTGAACTTTCCGCTGATAAATGGATTGGACTATTGGAGAAGATGAAATCAAGAGGTAAACCCCTCTACATCTGTGGGTGGCTTGGAGGAGAGCCCCTTTTGCGTCCGGATGTCATCGAGGCCGGCAAACGATTTTTCAAATCGAACATCATCTTTACCAATGGCACCATGGAACTTCCTTCATGGCCTGACTGCACCTTTGTGGTCTCTGTTCCTGGCACAAAGATTCATTATCAGGAGATCACTGGCGCAGATGGCAAGACCTACGATCTGGTAAAAAACCATGCGAATAGATCCGATCTGAAGGTGATTGTTTCCTTCTGCATCACCCGCAAGAATGTCTCTTCCATACTGAGTTTTCTTCTGGAATGGCAGAACGAAACGAAGATTCGAGGAGTCTTCTTCGAGTTTTACACTCCCCCCAAGGGCGAGGGCAAAGAACTGTGGCTCGACTGGCCTGAGCGGGATCATGTGATAAATAACCTCCTGGCGCTGAAAAGGACTTACGGAGACTTTATCTACAACACGTATCAGATGCTGGAGCTGATGAAATCTCAACCCCTTCAAAGAATTCTTTCGGATTGTCCTTTCGCCCGTGTGGGATTAGGTCTTGATCCCATGGGCCACCCTAAGTATCCATGCACCCTTGGCCCGGAAGCCGATTGCGACCGATGTGGATGCATTCTCCCAATTTTCTCGTCGATTCTGCACAAAAGAGGGTCGCTAATTCGGGCCTTTTCCGAAGGAGTCAGAAGGCGCTTCCTTAGCTGACAGGAAAAAAGCGTGCCAGGGGTAGGATGCTCATATTCGTCCGGAGAAACGTAGGGAAAATAAATCTTCGTTTCCCTTTGGGGAGAGGATCGAGGTGAGGAGGCAATTCCAAGGGAACACTAACCCGAGCCCTCTCCCGCCAAGGTTGATTTATCCAAGCAAAACTGCAAATTCAGAGGGCAGAACAGGAATAGGCGGTACCAGTGGCGGGTTTCCCGCAAAACTGGCGGCTTTTTCGCTGAAGCTGAGGTGGCCAGTGGCGGGGATGTGAAGGTTGGGAGGTCGAGAATCGAAAAGGCAGGCTAGCAAGCCCCTGGTAACAAGGAGGTCGGAGATGGTTGAGTACAAAATTTCACAGGTTGCAGTAGAAGGCTGAGTGACCTGAGAGCCTGAAACGCCGACAGTTAGTCGACGCATATTGAGATTCCCAGATGGGACACAGGTTCGGGTGAATGGATTGGATGAAATCATGAAAGAGCTTTATGCCGAGGGGAAGGAGGTCAGCGGGAAGACCGCCGAAGAAATCCTGGCGAGGTTGGAGGAAGGAAGCAATTACATCCCGCCCTCGGCTCGCCGCGAGTATAAGAACATGGTCCTCAAGGAGTACGGGGATTACGTGGCCAGTCAAAAGGATCAGGCCAAGCCAAAATGAAAGGAGGCTAAGATGGATCAGGGAGACAAGGTGAACGAGTTCGTTGAGAGGTTTAGAAAATTATCCCAAAACGAGCAAAAAGAGGTGATGAAGAAACTCATTCCCGAGTTTTGCCAGATCGCCATGGGAGACCGCGCTTTTATGCAGGAGATGATGCCTCGGTGTATGGAGATGATGAGGGGGATGGATTTTCCCATGAAGGAAATGATGGCCAAGATGATGGGAAGGGTTTAACTTTTCATTCCGTTGTCCGCTGGATTGAGGGTTGAACCTGCGACGAACCTCCATATGCTCTTTGGAACGAAGCAAGTTATCGGTTCGATGGCCTATGGGTTTGTCTATCGAGGCGAAGGGCCCAGGAGTTTCCGATGGGACTTCCGGGCGAAAGGCTGGTTTTCCCTTGGGAAATTTGTTACAAAGGAAGTTGGACTCGGGAGTCGGGTGATTTCCTGACACGGACTGAGCGAATTTGTTGAGGTCGCCGAGATAGGGGTCCTCAAAGAACGAAAAGGGTACAACCACTCATAGGGGGGACAATGGCTGATGTTGGGTTTGCCCTGCTGAGGGGGCCACCTCGTGCTATTTAAAGAGCTGGAAGAGTTGTTCCGGAGATTTCGTCTGAGGTTTGTCGGGCTTAAGCATGGGCAATTAAACAGGAGCAATGAGCAACTTCAATGAAGGAGGAAGCAGATGGACCGAGCGCGAAGAGGTGTGTTGAAAATCGTGGCAGCGACGGTAGGTGGAGCTGCGATCAGCCCGGCGTTTTCGAGAAATATTTACGCCGCGAAAGAACAGGAAAAGATTCCCGAGGTGCCGTGGGCCTACAAGAAATTAGACCCTATTGCGGTTGCCGAGAGGGCTTATCCCGGATACTACAAGGGGGGCTGTTGTTACGGTGCTTTTGAGGGAATCATCGGAGAGCTCAAAAAGGAGGCAGGATATCCCTATATTCTCATCCCAACAGAGATGTTTATTTTTGGTGAGGGAGGAGTAGCCGGGACATCGACCCTATGTGGAGCGCTCAACGGTGCCGCCGCCGCAATGTTCCTTGTGACCGGAGCATTCGAGGAGAAGAAAAGGGCCGAGGCCTTCGAGATGATCCGAGAACTCTTCAACTGGTACGAGCAGGAGGCGCTGCCAAACTATAGGCCCATAAGTCCAAAGTTTGAAATCAAGCCATCGGTTTCCAAATCGCCGCTTTGTCACGTCTCGGTAACAAGATGGTGTAAGACGACCGGGTATAAATCTTTTTCAAAGGAACGCTCCGAGCGATGCGGCTGGCTGACGGCCTCCACGGCAAAATATGCAGTCGAGCTCCTCAATCGGAAGGCTGAGGCTTCCTTCAAGGCCGTCCATCCACTGTCGGCAGAGGTCAGCTCATGCCGAAGCTGCCACGATAAAGGGGGAGAGCTTGAGAACAGCCGCACCACGATGGATTGCGGTGGGTGCCATTTTACGGGAAAAGCGAAGCATCCCTGACGAGTGGCCCACGGGTAAGAGCGGCTCGGATGAGCGGCTCTTACCCGTTGTTGATTTCTAAAAAGCCCCCCAAAGCTTCGCATCGGTTGTCGCGAAAAAGTCGTTGTTAAGGTTTTCAAGAGATCAATTCCTTCGTGGAGGAACATCCGGTCCCTGGTAGGTCCTGTCAGGACATCTCTATGCAAAGGGCGACCCGCAAGCAGACGCGGTCGTTTCCGCTCACCCTTTTGTTACGATCGTTGGCTCAAAGGGACTGTTTGCCTTCGGGCTCTCCCGGAAAAGCCTTCCCATGGCTGTGGACGGCCGGACTTCCGGGCAGGCAGCGGTGTTCTCGTCAAGTGCCGGGAGGGAAGTTATCAATATTCTATCGGTAACAGCGTTTGGTCACAGCGGCCTTTTAATGTTTGAAACGGTCTTCTTGACAAAGGCTAAAACTCAGATTATGTTTATGCGTATATGCATATCTAATTCTGAGCAAGCGAGGAATCATGGAGAAGACAGCTCAATTTTTCAAGGCCTTGTCGGATGAGACAAGGTTGAGGATCATGGTCCTCCTTACCCATGGGGAGCTTTGCGTCTGTGATGTGATGGAGGTATTGGGAGAGCCTCAGTCCAAGGTTTCGAGGCATTTGGCCTATCTGAAACATTCTGGCCTGACGAATAGCAGACGGGTCGGAGTCTGGATGCATTACTCCCTGAGGAAGCCCGACGATCGTGTTCACCGGACCTTGGTCGATTTCCTGAAGGGAACATTGTCTCACCTGCCTCAATTTCAAAAGGACAGGGAAAGGCTCTTCGAGTTGAAACGGCAGGGAGGCTGTAAGGCGGTGGTCAAACCGAAAGGGGGCCGGTGGTTCAAGGGGCAGAGAGCGAAAAAGAGCGAAGCCTCTCGTCCGATAGATCGAGTGTAGAAAAGGAGGATTCCACAGATGGCTGAAGAACGGATCAGCAAGAAGCTTTCATTCCTCGACCGGTTCTTGACGTTGTGGATCTTTTTGGCCATGTTGGTCGGGGTGGGCTGGGGGTATCTTTCCCCTGGCATCGTGGATTTTTGGAATCTCTTCCAGGTGGGAACGACCAATATCCCGATTGCGATTGGTCTCATCCTGATGATGTATCCGCCCCTGGCCAAGGTCAAGTATGAAGAGATGGGGGAGGTCTTTCGGAACTACAAAGTCCTCGGTCTCTCCTTGGTCCAAAACTGGGTTGTGGGGCCCATCTTGATGTTCATCCTGGCGGTTGTTTTTCTCCGGGGTTATCCCGAATACATGGTAGGCCTGATCATGATCGGCCTTGCCCGGTGCATTGCCATGGTCATCGTTTGGAACGATCTTGCGAAAGGGGACACGGAATATTGTGCGGGCCTGGTCGCATTTAATTCGGTCTTTCAGGTGGTTTTTTACTCGATCTATGCTTACATCTTCGTCACGCTTCTGCCGCCATTTCTTGGCCTGAAAGGGGTCGTGGTCAACGTGACCATTGGCCAGATCGCAGAAAGCGTGTTCATCTATCTTGGGATTCCCTTTATCGCCGGGATCCTCTCCCGTTTCATCGGACTGAAGACGAAAGGGAAGCAGTGGTACGAACAGAAATTCATCCCTAAGATCAGCCCGATCACCCTCATCGCCCTGCTCTTCACGATCCTCGTCATGTTTTCGCTCAAAGGCGAGTTCATCGTCAAGATTCCTTTGGATGTGGTCCGGGTAGCTATCCCTCTGCTCGTCTACTTCGTGGTCATGTTTCTCGTTTCTTTCTACATGAGCAAGAAGGTGGGGGCCAGCTATGCGCAGAGTGCGACGCTCTCTTTTACTGCGGCCTCGAACAACTTTGAGCTGGCCATTGCGGTGGCCGTGGCCGTATTTGGGATTAATTCCGGCCAGGCCTTTGCCGCGGTCATTGGCCCCTTGGTGGAGGTTCCCGTGTTGATTAGCCTGGTGAACGTCGCCTTGAGGTTTCGAAGAAAATACTTCGAGGAAGGGCCCGTCGCGGCCACGCAACCCGCCATCGCCGTTTCCGGTAACCCGGGAGAGAAAAAGCCTTGAAAGACGACAGAGGAGCGTCGTTTTGACGAAGACGTGGACCATGGAGCAAACAGATTGAACTTTCAATCGAGGCGATGGATCGAGATCGGCGAGGGGGGTAAGCTCCTCTTCGAGGAGGCCCTTGCGGCCCGCTATGGCCTCAAGCCGGGAAGCCGGGTTCTTGTAGAGGAAAGGGAAGGGGAGCTACGGATCTTTCAGCCCGTAAGCCATTTGGCCAAGGTCTATATTGAACCCACGAATGCCTGCAATCTACAGTGTCGGACCTGTGTGCGAAATAGTTGGGATGAACCCATAGGTCAGATGAGCCGGGCGACCTTTGACCGTATTGTGGAGGGGTTACGGAACCTCTCTCCTGCCCCTCTCGTTTTCTTCGGGGGATTCGGAGAACCCCTTTCCCATCCTGACATCGTCGAGATGGTGGCGCAGATGAAATCCCTTGGTGCCCCCGTCGAGCTGATCACCAATGGGACCCTTCTCACCCGTGAGAAATCGTACCAACTGGTCGAAGCAGGCCTGGATATGCTGTGGGTCTCCCTTGATGGAGCGACGCCCGAAAGCTATGCGGATGTGCGGTTGGGCGCCGCCCTACCGGAGGTGCTCTCCAATCTTACCCATTTCAGGAGGGTTCGTTGGGGAGACTACCCTCCTACCTTCTTTTTTGATTACCATCTCAAGCCCCGCATCGGGGTTGTGTTCGTTGCGATGAAGCGTAACTTCGCTGACCTTCCTGCCTTGCTTCGCATAGGGAATCAGTTCGGCGCAAGCCGTTTTTTGGTCACCAATGTGTTGCCCTACACACCGGAGATGTGCGACGAAATCCTTTACGGTCGTGCTCTGACCGACGGGCTTTATCGTCCGACCCCCTGGGGGGTCCGTGTGGAGCTTCCACGAGTGGACTGGAGCGAGGTCACCGAGGGGCCGCTCCTCGATACTCTGCGGAGGGGACACAGCATGGTTTTGGCCGGTGCCGCCCTTGACGAAGAAAACGACCGGTGTCCTTTCATCGAAAGGGGAGCGACGGCCATCGGGTGGGACGGGAGCGTCAGTCCCTGTCTTCCGCTCCTTCACAACCAGATCACGTATCTGAACGAATGGGAACGGCGACTCAAAAGGTACGTCGTGGGCAACGTCAACGAACGGAATCTCTTGGACCTATGGAACCAGCCGGAGTACGTGGCATTTCGGGAGCGGGTGCAGAAATTCGATTTTGCTTACTGTATCTTTTGCGGCGGGTGCCATCTCCTCGAGACGAACGAAGAGGACTGTTTTGGCAACACCTTTCCGGTCTGCGGGGGATGTCTCTGGGCTCAGGGGGTGATTCGGTGTCCGTAAAGAGGCCCCTCCTCCTTCGATCAATAGGCCATAGATTCTTTCCTGGGGCATGAAGGGGGTTTCGAAATGGGGAAAGAGAAGATCAGGGTTGCTTTTCTCTGTGTTGAAAACGCGAGGCGAAGCCAGATGGCCCAGGGGTTTGCAGAAGTTCTGGGAAAAGGACGGGTGGAGGCATGGAGCGCAGGTTCGCGGCCCGCTTCCGCGGTCGATCCGATGGTCATTGAGGTGATGAAAGAAAAGGGGATCGACCTTTCGAACAGAGAGCCCAAAGGACTCGAGGCCCTTCCGTCCGACGGGATCGATTATGCAATCACGATGGGCTGCGAAGAGACCTGTCCTGCCCTGGTCGCGAGGGAGTTCGTTGCCTGGGAGATTCCAGACCCCAAGGAGAAAAGTTTGGAGGAATATCGTAGAATAAGAGATATGATCGAAGGCAAGGTGAAAACCCTCTTGGAGAGGGTGGAGCATCGAACATGAGGTTTTTCCTTAAGGGGATTCCCTTTGTGCTTTTCGCCCTTTTCTTCTTTCTTCTCTTCTTTGCTTCGCCCCCTGCTTTTTCCAGGGAAATCCTTCCTTTCGGTTTTTGCCCGAAGTATAATCCGCGCATCATGGTCCAGCTTTATCAGCCCTTCATCGACTACTTGAACGAAACGACACCCTACCAGTTCGAGCTGAAGTTCTCCCGCTACTACCA
>Ga0315298_1007911_pt1 | contig 13791 bp, 11 predicted proteins | sample WHS_1_MG_FD_203077 | JGI IMG/M metagenome (GOLD analysis project Ga0315298, IMG submission 203077) | Extremophilic microbial mat communities from Washburn Hot Springs, YNP, Wyoming, USA - WHS_1_MG | ecosystem: Environmental > Aquatic > Thermal springs > Hot (42-90C) | place: USA: Wyoming...
TGAAGAACCTTGGCAAAAGCTTGATATAAAGCAATTAAAATTATAAGCTGGATAATTTGGGGCAAACAGCCCGCGGCAGGATTGATTTTATATTTTTTGTAAATCTCCAGTTGAGCCTGGGCAAATTTTTGTTTATCTTTTCCATATTTCTTTTTTAATTTTTCCAACTCAGGAGCAATTTCTTTAAGTTTACTGGCTGCTTTTAAAGAGGGCAAAGTAAGGGGAATCAAAAGAAAACGAATTAAAATCGTCAAAACAATAATTGCCCAACCAAGATTACCAAAAATCTTATAGAAAAAAATTAATCCGTTAAGTAGTGGTTGATAAAGTAGGGTGTAAAACATTTTATTTTACTGGGTCATAGCCTCCTTTGCTCCAAGGATTACAACGGAGAATTCGGCCTATACCCATCAAGCCTCCTCGAATTATACCATACTTTAAGATTGCTTGATAAGTGTATTGAGAACAGGTGGGAGTAAATCGACAAGCAGCATCTGATAAAAATAAAAATTTTAAAACAGCTGAGCGATAAAACCAAGATTTTTGATAGACTTTAATTAACCACAAAACAAACTTTTTCATTTAAATAGATTTTCTTTTTTAAAAACAGTTTCTACCTCGGTTTTAATCTCGGCAAAGTTTTTCTCCAAAATTTCTTTTTTAGCCAGAAAAATCCCTTTAACTCCAGGCTTAATTTGAGGTAAAAAATTTCTCACCGTTTCACTTAATAGTCTTTTAATCCTATTTCTTTTGGTCGCTTTCTTGGTAATTTTTTTAGAAACCACAAAGGCAAAAGCAGGCGGGTAAAAATCAGTGGCGGTTTTTTGAAAAAGAAAATTAAAAAATCCTCCGTTTATTAACTTACCACCTTTTTTAATCTGGAAAAATTCTTTTTTCAAATCTAAACGATTCTTCTTAGGTAACATTTAAACCGCCGGTCGTTTTCTTCCTTTTAGCCTCCGTCTTTTAATAACCTTCCGGCCATCGGCTGTTTTCATTCTTGCTCGGAAGCCGTGTTTTTTTTGTCTTTTTATTTTTTTTGGTTGCCAAGTTCTTTTAGGCATACTTTTATCTTAGCAAAGATTTTTTTATTAGTCAAAATCTTCTTGACAAATTGTGGATAACTTGATAGATTTAAATTGCTTGTCATTTCCTGCCCCAAAATTTCCTCCTATGGATAATCAAAAAATTTGGCAAACAGTATTAGAAAATCTAAAAATAACCCTTTCCCCGGCGAGTTTTAATACTTGGTTTCCAAAAACTTTTATTGTTAATATCAAGCCTGTTAGTGAAGAAAGACAAATTGTGGAAATTGGTTGTCCCAATCCTTTTGTTAGCCAAACAGTAGAAAATCGCTATTATGGATTAATTAAAGATGCCCTTGACCAAGCCACTGGTAAAAAAAATGACTTAGTTTTTGTCGTTAAACAAGCTCCTGAAGATCTAATAAAGAAAAAAACTTCACCTCCACCTTTGTTTGAAAAACCAGAAGAAAAACCAGAAGTAGCAGAAGCAATTACTCAGGCCGGATTAAGACCTGATTTTAATTTTGATAATTTTGCCGTTTCTTCAACCAACCAAATGGCTTGGGCTGCCGCCCAGGCAGTAGCTAAATCTCCAGGAAAAGCCTACAATCCTTTGTTTTTATACGGAGGAGTGGGAGTAGGTAAAACCCATCTTATGCAAGCAATAGGAATTGCGATTTTACTAAAAAATCCTCGAACAAAATTAGTTTATTGTACTGGTGAGGAGTTTACAAACGAAATTGTTGAAGCCATCCGAAGAAAAACCACTGATGAGTTTAAGAAAAAATATCGCACTGTTAAAGTTTTACTTGTTGATGACATTCAATTTATTGCCGGCAGAGAAAAAGTTCAAGAAGAGTTTTTCCATACCTTCAACGCTATCTGGAAAGTTTCTGGCCAAATAGTTTTAACCTCTGACCGACCTCCTTCAGAAATAAAAAAACTTGAAGCCAGACTTCGCTCCCGTTTTGAGGGAGGATTAATTGTTGATATTCAGCCACCAGATTTTGAACTAAGAACGGCAATTTTGTTGATTAAAGCCCAACAGCGGGGCATTAATCTTCCTATAGACTTAGCAAAGCTTATTGCCGGAAATATCACTTCTACCAGAGCGTTGGAAGGGTTTTTGGCAAAAATTATCAACGAAACTCAGGTAAAAAATATTCCCCTCAGCGCCGAGCTAATAACTGCTCTTTTAGGAACTACCAATGGTAATGAGGGTTACCGGCGGTTAGTTAAGCCAAAAGAGATTATTTCTGCTGTTGCCGCCCATTTTAATTTAAAAGTTTCTGAGCTTTTAGGTACAAGAAGATTAAAAAAGGTTGCCTTAGCCAGACAAATCTCTATGTATCTTTTACGAACAGACTTAAAACTTCCTTTAATGGAGGTTGGTCGGCTTTTGGGAGGAAAAGATCATACGACAATTATTCATGGTGTGGAAAAGGTTACTAAACTCCTTGCTTCCTCTGAGGATCTTCGTGTGGATATTGCCGGAATAAGAAAAAGACTTTATGGATAGTTATTCACTTATCCACAAAAATAAAAAGGTTGTTAACAATTTTTTACACACAAATAAAATACGAAATTAAGGATCAAAATTTAAAACTTATTCACTTATCCACAAACCCTACTATTACTACTAACTTGAAAAAATTGTGTTTGCTTCTTGAACAAAAATTTTATTAATGCTATTATCTTAAATAAATGAAGGTTATAACTTTACAGGAAAACTTAAACAAAGGGCTTTCTTTAGTAAGTCGAGTTGTCTCTTCTAAAGCTCAACTTCCTATTTTAAGTAATATTTTACTTGCCACTGATAAAGGAAGATTAAAACTTTCGGCGACAAATTTAGAGACAGGAATAAACTATTGGCTTGGGGCAAAAATTGAAAAAGAAGGAGCAATTTCTGTTCCAGCAAAAACTTTAACAGAGTTTGTTTCTCTTTTACCCCCGGAAAAAGTTCAATTAGAGGTTAAAGACAGTACTCTTAATATTATCTCCGGCTCTTATTCGGCCAACTTAGTTGGTTTGCCGGCATCGGAGTTTCCGGTTGTTCCTAGTCTAAAAGAAGAAAAAACTTTTTCCTTTTCCCCTGAAGAACTTTTAAAAGGAATTTCTCAAACAATTTTTGCCGCCAGCCAAGATGAAGGAAGGCCAGTTTTAACTGGGGTTCTTTTTCAACTTAAAGATGAAGATCTGATTTTGGTAGCAACCGATGGTTATCGACTTTCTTTTAGAAAAATGAGGGCGGGTAAAAATCTTAAGGAAGTTAAAGAATTTCAAAGGGGATTAATTATTCCTGCCAGAGTTTTAGGCGAGTTAGAAAAAATTATTGGCGGTTCTCAGCAAAAAGAAGAAATTAGTCTGGCAATTACCTCTTCATCTAATCAAATAATTTTTGTTACTCCTGAGGCAGAAATTGTTTCTCGGTTAATTGAAGGAAGTTTTCCTGAATTTGAAAAAATTATTCCAGAAAAATGGGAAACAAAAGTTGTTTTAGAAAAGGAAAGTTTTTTAAGGGCGGTACGCACAGCTTCAATTTTTGCTCGGGAGTCAGCAAACATTGTAAAATTCAAAATTCAAGGTTCAAAATTCAAAATTAGTGCTAATGCGCCCCAGGTGGGAGATAATTTGATTGAATTAGAAACAAAACAAGAAGGAGAAGAAAATTCAATTGCCTTTAATTCCCGGTTTATATTGGATTTCCTAAATTCTACCCAAGCAAACGAGATTTCTTTTGAAATGACTACTTCTTTAAATCCGGGAATTTTCCGACCAGTTGGCGATTCTTCTTATTTCCATATTATTATGCCAGTTAGGGTCCAGGAATAAAATCAATTTTGTGGGTTTGCGGATCAACTCCCCTAGATTTTATCCAATCTAAAATTTCTTGTTTAATTTGAGCAGAAGCCGTGGCTTTTTTAATCGTTGCCCGAAGGTGAAGAGGGGCAACATAGTCTAAATAATAATTTTCCGTTTCTTGGGGTAGAAATTCAACTAAAGGAAATTTTCCCTTAAGCGATTCTATGATTTGGGAAGGAGAATCTCCTTTTCCTTCATTTAGAACAGGGGTAGGCGTGGGAAGAGAAAAAGGAGTAGGAGTTGGAGTGGGGATTAACGAAGGGATTTCTTTTGGAGGTTGATAAAGAAAAACCCGCCAAAAAATTAAAACGCTGGCAATAAAGGCTAAAATAAAAACTAAAATAAATAAAGGATTTATTTTTTTCATATTGGTCTTAGAAAACCATCAAAATAGACTGAGTTTACCTCGGTTACTCTGATAACTCCATTGTTTGTTCCTATTGCCTCCGCCACATGAAGATATTTTATCCCATTTTTTTCTACAATGTTAACAACAATCGCAATATGTCCGTATTCTCCTCCTCTCCATATAACTAAATCTCCAATTTGAACATTTTTCATATCCGTGTTGGCAGGATAGTAGCCAGGCGGGGTGGGGGGGTCAAGATATCCTTGGGCATGGCGGCCTTCGCCTGGGTCTTTTCCTAAAGCTGCCATTACCCCCCTAACAAAACCAACACATTGAAGTCCGGGACCAACATTAAAAACGGAATAATGGAATTGGTCGATGATTATCTGTTTATTAGGGAGCGAGCTGTTACTAAGGCATTTTTCTGTTTCTTCCCAGGTTTCTTCATTTACCGCCGTTATTCCACAATTATTTAGTGTCCAAACAACGGCCTCTGCTAAATGCCCAGCTTCTCCCGGGGGTCGAGGAGTAACAGGCGAACCAATATAAGGAGGGGCTTCTCCCTTTCCTTCTTTTAAAAAGGCACCGCCGGTAGTAATTATTGTAAAGAGAGTTAAAACAGCAATTATTCCTAGGCTCCCCCCAACTATATTTGCAGAAAGAGCTGAAGGCAGAGAAACTGTTGATAAAGAAGAGAAGAATCCGCCGAGAGTGTTGGCGGCACTACTTAAAAACCCACCTATTTTAGCTGCTATTCCGGCAAGAAAAGAACCTCCTTTAGCTAAAAGACCTATGCCGGCGGAAACAACTCCAATAACAGTAAAAATAGTTCCTAAAACAGGAAGCATCGGAAGTAAAATTGGTAAACTGATTAGGCCAATTCCTAAAAGGATTGCAAATTCTGGTTTTTCAAAAAGTTTTTTAAGTCCTTTCTTTACCCAACTGACAATATTAGGTAAAAAGGAGGCCAAAGTAATTATCCAGCCTGGAGGACCAGCTGCGGCGCCTGCAGCCGCACCAGCAAGAGAAATTCCTAGTTTGGCTAAGCCCCAGGAAGCTAATTTTTTTACTCCGGACTTAATTGCTTTTCCGACGGCAGTTTTTCCCAGCCAAACCAAGACTGGTTGGATAATCTTTTGGTAGGCAGCTTTTGTTAAAGCACCAAAGCTTCGGATTTTACCAAAAGTTAAAAACCGAGTGATTTTATCTGGTAGAACGAAGCGGATATTTTTTCCTATTGGAGAGGGTAGCCATTGATGAGTTTTAAGAAAAATTCCTAATCGATTTAATCCTTCTCGGAGAGCCCAAACATATCCTTCCTGTTTTTTCCACGCGACTGGAGGAGAAAGCCTGGGTAGCCATAAACCTGTTTCTGGTTCCTGGATTTGCCGACTGCCGGTTTTTTTAGAGAATTCGTGATATTGACGAAGAATAAAACTTAAAACTGGATGAGAATTTTCGAATGATTCTAATTTATCTTTCTGATTTTTTAGTTGGTCAATCTTTGGATGTTGAGAAGAAAGACCTGCTTTTTGAAAAGTGCTGATGCTTTCTTCAATATCTTTGCTAGTTAATCCTTCCAAAACTGCTTTTTTTATTTCTTCAGGGACATTTTCTGGGGCAATTTTTACCATCCATTGAAGAGGTTTAACTATTGGAGCAAGAACAATTTTTTTAACAGCACTAACCGCGGTTGGTGGATGAAGAAGAGTAAAAATAGGTTTAAAAGCAACCCCCTGATTTTCAAGAGTAATTTTAGCAATGATAGAAGGAGGAATTTCTTCGGCAACAGGTGGCGGAGGAGGGGGAGTTGGAATGGGCCGGGGGGTGGCGGCCAATTTTGCCGCTAAGGGTTGGGTTGTTTGCACCAGCCGATTAATTGGTTCTGGTACCAATTGAATTTCCGGAGGAAAACTTTCCCGGATTACTGTTTGGAGAGTGGCTTGATATTCTTCCTGTGTTACTGTTGTTTCAAAGGCCTGGGGATAAGCCACTTGAGGGAGGTTTTGGGACATTCTTTCGGTTATTTGTTGACTAACAACTTTTGCTAAAAGGGAATTTTTGATGTTTTTTGAAACCTCTTCAAAAATCGCCTGGTAGTATTCCCAATAAGAAGGATTGGCTTTAATTTGAGCTTCTTGGGTGGCTAAGTATTCTTCGTAGGCGGTTACCAGCTCCTTTAAATTTTGGGGGATGTTGGGGATTGTTTCCTTTTCAAGTTCAAGCTCGCTTAATTTCGAAAAAGCTTTTTTAGCGAATTCTGGATCTTCAGGATCTAAATTAAAAAAATTAGCAATTAGAGCAATTGCCTGTTGGCGAGTAATTTTTTCTTCTAAGGGCCATTGGGGGAGTTGGAGAGAGTAGATTAAAGTCTCAAGCCACTGGAAAAATTCTTTATCTTCCATAAGTTAATAATATCACAAAGCTGAAGTTGGTTTTTTTATTTTTTTAATAAGATCTCCTCTGGTTTAGTAGTAATAAGGCGGTGTTCTTCGGGAGAGGCCACGACGCGAATAGCTACATGGTTTGCTCCGGCAAAAAATAACCCCTCGCCAACATCAGCTGAAAGTAAAAGATGTTTTTCTCCTTCAGAAAGATAAAAAACCTGGCCAACTTTATCGATTGCTGCCGGTGATTGTTTCATTAAAATTTGGAGTGATGAATTGGTAACAATTGCTTTACCATAGTCTGAAGCCAGAAAATCCTCAACATCCTGAGTAACAGTAGTTAAACCTAAGTAATATTTTCTGGCTCTTTTGGCAATTGAATACAAAAAGTTTGCCGAATCAGGATATTTCATTAAATACCAAGCCTCATCAACAATTAAGATTCTTTTTTTCATTTCTCTTTTAATTTTTGTCCAGATATAATCTAAAATAATAAACATGGCAATTGGTCGAAGAGTCTCCTCCAACTCCCTTATAGAGAAAACGGTAAAGGGATTGTTAATATCTATATTAGAAGGCTGGTCAAAAATCCCCACAAAGCTTCCCTTAACAAACTTTTCCAATCGAGAAGCCAAAGAAGTAGCTTCTGGTTGTTCCATGCCAATTAAAACTTTGTAAAGATCTTCCATTAAAGGCGGTTCGTTTTTTTGAGTAGCGGGGTCGGGAGTAATTCCTTTCATTTTGTAAGTTTGGACCAGGGCTCGATCTAAGATTGCTTCTTCAGTGGGAGTTAATTCTCCCATAATTACTTTAAATAAAGAATGTAAAGAAAGAATTTTTAAACCCAACTCATTTTCGCCTTCTTCATAAATTGCCGACAAATCAAAAGGATTAATTTTTGCTTTTGAACCAAAGCCAAAAGTGATATATTCACCACCGACAGCTTGGGCTAGGGTCTTGTACTCTGCCTCAGGATCGATGACAATAATTTCTGTGCCAAACATTAAAGAGCGAAGGGCTTCAAGTTTGATAAGGTATGACTTGCCGCAACCTGATTTGCCAAAAACAACCGAATTGGCATTTTCCAAAGTAAAACGGTCAAAAACAACTAGCGAACCGTTGTGTTCATTAATTCCATACATGATTCCTTCGTTGGCGGTTAGTTCTGAAGTGGTAAAAGGAAAAGTCGTCGCCAGTGAGGTAGTATCCATGTTTCGGGTGATCATTAGTTTATCAATGCAGGTGGGAATGGTGGTTTTAAATCCTTCTTCCATTTGTAAAGTGGCGTGTTTGGAAACAATCATAAGGGAGCCGAGAGTGGCGATAACCTGCTTGGAAATTTGATTTAATTCCTCCAGTGAATCAGCGGGGATAGTAATGTAAAGACCAAACTGAAAAAACCTTTCCGCACCTTTAACAAGTTGCTCTTGAAGCTGGCGGGCGTCTTCCAGTTTAGCCACTGTTGCCGGGTCAGGTAACCGGCCCTTTTCGGCGGTAATTTGTAATTCGGCCTCCATTTCTGCAATTTTTCGTCGCAGCTCATCCAAAACGCCTTTTCCCTCCATTGGATAGATATACATGGCAATATCTAAACTATGATCAAAATTGATTAAGGGAGCAAGCCAGTTAGCAGAAACAAATCTTGGATAGCCGGCAATAAAAAGCGTCCGGAAATATTTATTACCAATCTTAAGATGATCAAAATCTACTTCAATTGCCCCGGGAGCGATTATGTCCTGGACAGAAACAAGCCCCTTTTCCAGATTTTCAATATCTTGGTTTTTTTGAAGCTGGGCATTTGTTTGTTTGTTTTTGTTTTTTAAAAATGGCAGGTTCATTTGTTCTCTCCTTCGCCGGCTGCTGTTGTCTGTTTTACTAAGTTGTTAATCTTCTCAAAAATTTGATGTTGATCTTCTTTGTTTTTCTCGGGAGGAGTAGGAGGGGCAGATTCTTCCCCGCTTGGTTGAGAAAGAGGTTGGGGGGTTGGTGGCGGAGAAAAAGTTTCCGTTGATAAGTTTGATTGAACAAGGGGTTTTTGATATTGCTCAACTTCAGCAAATTGTTGTCCAGGAGATTGAGGATTATAAATCTCAAAGAAAAGTTTTATTAGTTCTTTAGTTTCTAGCTGTCTTCCTTGAAGACCTAATCTTCCCAATTGGCGTAAAATATGATCCCTTTTTGGATAAAGATTAATTTTTGCCTTTTGAAGAATATAGGCCTTGTCAAAAGGAAGTCTTCTTTTTCCTGGAGAAAAAGTACTTACGAAAGCTTTGGTTGCTCCAATTTCCAAGGCACTCATGGGAATAACGATATAAAATTTTTTATCTAAAACATTGTTTTTTTTAACAATTTCGGCGACGAACTTAGCATATTTTACAATTTGCTCTTTAATAAGTGGCCTGGTTTCTTTTTCAGCCAAATCATTTAAAAGATTAATATAAGAACTAACATCTTTTAATTGAGAGCGAATGACAATTTGAATTGGAAAGTTTAAAGAATTTAAAAGCCCGGCATAAGCGTAAATGATTGCTTCTTGTTCTTTTTCTGAAAGAAGGTCATAGTTAATTGAGGTTACAGCAATGATTAAACAAGCTCCGCCGTCTTTTAAAATAACAATTCCTTCTTTAATATCTTCAATTTCTAGATGGTCTTGGGTGCTGGCGCGGATAGCTTGGGCAGGTATCATACCAATTTAAAATTTAAAATTTAAAATTTTAAGATTTTTAATCACTTTTATTTTGCGCGAATCTCAAACGGAGGGATCATTTCCCCTTTTGCCTCAAATTTAATTATATCAAAGTTTAGGCCTTCTTTTTCGACCTCAATTTCATATTGCCCATTTTCTAGGGGGGTGGCGATGATAAATTGCCCAAGTTTATTGGTTTTTAAAGCGCGGACAGGTATTCCCTCTGGGTTTCTAATTTCCAAAATCGCCCCTTCAACAATTTCTCCATTTTTATCAAAGACCATGCCGCTGATGATATTTGGTGCGGGAGGGGGAATAGGAATTGGGAGTTCTTTGCTGGTTTTTGCCTCAATTGCCGGTTTTCGTGGTTTTCGAAACTGGCGGTAAATAAAGGCCTCGATTGGTGGTTTTGCCGGCGGCTTAGGCGAAGGTTTTTTAATAGCGGGGGATGGCTGAGTAATTTCTTTTGCGGGAAAGGCTGATAAAGGAGGGGTTTTTGGTGGGGAAGCTGGTTTGGCTTTAGTTGCCGGAAAGAGGGCAGCAATTTGTTGTAAAAATTCCTCTTCCTTTTGGTCTAAGGGATTTTTATTTTGAGTTTGGGGAAGAGTGGTAAGATACTGACGAAATTGAAAAACATCTGGCGGCGGAGCTTTTAGGCTAACAGGTTGGCGAACAATTGGCTCAAAAATTTCTAATTTTTTTGGCTTTTTCTCCCAGACAAATAAGGTGGGGGAAAAAACTGCTTTCACAAAAGCTAAAAGCCAAGTAGAAAGTGGCCTTTCTTCGATTGGCATAAAGGCAAAAGCAATTCCCAAAAAAACGAAAAAAAGAACCAGAGGCCATTTAATAATACTTGCCAATGGCAGGCTATAAAAAAGCAAACCCAATAACGCCCCTCCGGCTAGATAGCCGAATTGTTTTAAGGTCATCTCGCCAACCAAACGAAATTCATAAGAAGAGATATGTTGTGGTACCGGATGTTGTTGAACAGGCATATGTATTACTATTCTAAAACGTAAATTTTTCTACTTCAAGACAATCAAAATATATCAAAACCCCCACTTAAACAAAAGCGAGTTACTTTTAGTGGAAATTTTTGGAGGGGGTGTGGTAAAATAGGGGCAAGATGCCAGAAGGAAGCGGACAAAAAGAGACGAGTATGCCTTCTCCGTTAGATACCTCTCCTAACGCTCTTATGCGGCGATTTAAAGCAAGAGAGGAATGGCGAAGATCCCCTGAGGGTCAAATAGCAAGCGGAAAAGCAGCGGCTGAGAGGATGATAAGACAAGGAACTGCTTTGGTTCCGGAAGAAGGAGAACAACAAACTCCAGCAAGTGGAAGTAAGACGAAGGAAAATGAAATAGATCGGCTATCTGCCGCGATTTTAAAGTTGGAACAACAATTAGCTCAAGGGAAAGAGATAGATATACAAATGCTTGAGGCGCAGAAGAGACAGTTAGAGATGTGGGTTGGAGGTGGATATGATGCTTTGGTTAGTGCTGAGGACGCTCAAATGGCAATTGACCCACGCCTATTCGAGACTCAGCCTCCAGCTTGGTATAGAAATTTGTCTGAGAAATGGCAGGAAGTAATAAGGGCAAGGATAGCAATTTTAATGGGTTGTTATCCTAAGCGTGCTCGGGGACATCTTGATTTGGCAGTGATGGCAGAAAATGCGGACGTTCGGATAGATAGAGATGCGCTTGACACTATGTGGCGAGAAATGCCTGGATTTCGAATTGCAGTTGCTACAATTTTAGAAGATCTTTTTGAAATAAGAAAAGAATTCCCTCCTGGTTTAGAAGAAAAAGAAGAAAATGGTGTTTATTTGATAGTATTAAAAGAAGGGGCAAGAGAGATTTTGGAAAAATTTGCCGATTATAAGAGGAAATTAATAGCACTGCTAGAAGACTACTTAAGAGGAAATCCTGAATTGTTAAAAGTGGAGGGAACGCCGCAATTTTCTCCAAGAACTGCTGCGAGAGCAGCGGTAGCTGCTGCCTGGAACTTATTTTTTGTTGGTAATGCCGTGGACTCTGGGGACCAAGGCGATTTAAGCAAAATAGAAGAGATTCAAAAAAAATCTAAGATTTCCGAGGAAGATTTAAAAAATAATCCTACAGTAGGAAGAAAGGTGTCAAATCCCATTGTTTTTGCAGAGCAGGCAAGGGCGATGATGTTGCCTTTTGATAAAGCCTGGAGCAAAACTATCCGAATAGGAGAAGACCGGGTAGGGACAGAAGAAACATGGTTAGGAAATCTTGGAGATTATGTAGCAGAAAGAAACAGACATGATCCGAAATTTAGAGAAGATCTTTTTAGAAGAGTGCGCCGAATTATTCCTCAAAGACTTTTTGCCTCATGGTTTGATCTAATTAATTTTGAGAACGAGGGAGGAAAAAAAGTCTCAGTAGGAAAGAAGCTATGTGATGCAAATAAAAAAAGATTGGAAATCGAAGGCTTGTGGGATTTTGCCGATCCGAATGAGATCGATTTTAGCAAGTTGCCCTCTTCAGAGCTATGGGGAGAATATGCTGATGCTTGGGATTCAGCGAGGAAAATTTACGAGATGATTGGCGGTAAAAATCCATTGAAAATGGAAAATGTTGGTTTATGGAGACAAACTTTAGCAACATCTCTTTCTAAATTGAGAAAAACTCCTCTTGCTCCTTATTTTAAAGATTCTCAAATTTTGGTAGCTTGTATTGCCGGTTCTGTTGGTTTGACGCAGTTCACAAGTGAATATCTTTTAACTCTTCCTGAAAATCAATATGATGCTTTAGTAAATTTAGCTTTAAACGATGATAGGTTATTTAAGAATATGGAAGGAGGGAGAAAGGCAGTTTTGAAGTTATTAAATGCTTGCGATCACTATTCTTTGATAGGTCTCATTAGTAGTCTTTTCCATCCAAACAGAACTTTAATTAGAAGGCAGGCTGGTCTAAATGCTGCAGAGATAGCTAAAACACATAATTAGAAAAAACTTTATTTTACTATTCCTAGGGTCTTAAGTACGTCTGTTAAAGCTTTTCCACGTGCAACCCAGGGGGAAACCTGCCCTCCGGCTGTACTATATTGTTGATAAATTTCATTAATTCTTTGGCTACCATATTGGATTGGGTATAGACCTGCCATTCTTGTTGGCGTTCTTAGTGGTCCAAGTGCTTCTCCAATCGCCACGCCGTAGGGGAAGGGTTTGACTTGCAAGGCCTCTTTGACCATTTGTGGAACCTTAGGTAGTAATAACAACATGCCAAAACCGATAATTCCAGCAACAGTAGTCCCTATTCCGCCTATCATTGGCGGTATCCACAAACGATTTGTTTCTATATGAAGTATAAGAGTTCTTGCAATTATGATAAAAATTGCTACTGCTGGGAAAACTGCAATATTAGCAAAAAGATTTCTTAACCAAGATCCAAATCCCATCTGGGTTCCCGGGAGAACGCCAATCATGATTTGTAATGGACCAAAGATAACTGCCAAGATGATACTAATATAAGCCTTAATAAGTTCAATTAAAAGCCTGAAGAGAACAAAGATAAGAATGACAGCCATAATTAATGTAAAAAGACCAGCTCCGCTAGCCGCACCTATTGCTAAACCGGCAATTTTACTAGGATCTACAATCAATCCTACGGCAGCGCCTACCAGAGCGCCTATTGCTGCAAGTGTTCCCCAAAACTGTAGGGTTGTTGATCCATAGACCACCTTTATAAGATCAACAAAGCCACCAGTACCTAGTAGATCGTGGAGCCTTTTTATATCACTGGTCGGAATAAGGTTAAAAGAATTTGCTAAAGCAATACCAAGCGCAATAAGAATATATATCAAGTCAATTAACAGCCCGGCGATGGCATAAGAAAAGGTAACTAAAATTAAAGCAATAACCACTCGGGGAATAGCATTTTGGATAGAGATGACGGTTTGGGGGTTGAGTTTAACTCTAAACATAATGGCAAAACCAATAATTACGAAGATAATGGCAAAAAATAGGTAAGCAACATTACGAAAGGCTTTCCATAAAGGAAGAATTGGCTTAAGGCCCTCAAAACCAGTTCCCTGGGCGTAAACCGGTTTAGCGATTCCTAAATTTCTTCCCAAATCAGCAAAATACTCTACCGAGGAAGCAGGGGGATTAGCATACATAGCGGCAATTAAATTTGTGATCCCCCCAATTGCTCCTCCGGGAATATATGAGCCTGGCGAGGATTCTTGAGAAGGATTTAGCTCTGGAATATCACCTATTATTTGTCTGGTTAATCCAGCAGCTGTGTTTTCTATAACACCGGCATCTCCCCCTACCCATTTGGAAAGATTCATTTCCGGGCTTTTAATTTGTTGCTGAAAATCTTGTTGGGTAAAAGCAGCCAAAAGCGGCTTTTTAATTGAAAAAAGAAAGACAATTAAGCTTAGAAAAAGGATAACTTTCTTCATCTTTTTTAGTTTAGGATTTTCAAATCTTTTTGTCAACTGCTTCCT
>Ga0315298_1007912_pt1 | contig 13790 bp, 10 predicted proteins | sample WHS_1_MG_FD_203077 | JGI IMG/M metagenome (GOLD analysis project Ga0315298, IMG submission 203077) | Extremophilic microbial mat communities from Washburn Hot Springs, YNP, Wyoming, USA - WHS_1_MG | ecosystem: Environmental > Aquatic > Thermal springs > Hot (42-90C) | place: USA: Wyoming...
AAACCGTCCGCAGGCTTACTCCTCTGGTTCGTACCAAAGCACAGTACGATACCAGCCTGCTTGTACTTGAACATATTGCCCGTTCGGGGGTTATTTCTAAGAGCGGCATAATGGTCGGACTGGGCGAAACCGATGAAGAGGTTCTGCAAACCATGGACGACCTCCGTAATATTGGCTGCCAGATTCTTACCATCGGCCAATATCTGCGCCCCTCGTACCAGAATATGGAGGTACACACGTATGTCACCCCCGAAAAGTTTGAATGGTACCGGCAAGAGGGGCTGAAAAGAGGATTTCGTTATGTTGAGAGTGCTCCCATGGTGCGATCCTCCTATTATGCCGAGAAACATTTTTAATTGTTATCGCTATGCAACAGGAATTTATCGGGCCAGCAACCCGTCAAAAGCTCATATTTCATCCGTTGGGGATGATTGACTATAAGCAGGGCTGGGACTATCAGGAAAAATTGTTTGCCGAGGTTATTGACAACAAGGGCAAAGGAATAGAACCCTTCACGCATCATCTTATATTCTGCGAGCATCCCCATGTGTATACGCTGGGTAAAAGCGGAAATGAAAATAACCTGCTGATTAATTATATCCAGTTACAGGCCAAACAGGCCAGTTTTTATAAAATAAATCGCGGAGGAGATATTACCTACCATGGGCCGGGGCAACTCGTGGGATATCCCATTTTTAGCCTCGAACATCTCAAAATAGGGGTAAAAGAATATATTCACCTGCTCGAAGAGGCTATTATCCGTACCATTGCACACTTTGGCATACAAGGCGAACGACTCAAAGGGGCAACAGGCGTATGGATTGATACAGCCCATCCTCAGAAAGCCCGTAAAATATGTGCCATCGGAGTTCGATGCAGCCACTGGGTTACTATGCATGGTTTTGCTCTCAATGTCAATACCGATCTCACATATTTTCAGTACATTAATCCCTGTGGATTTACCGATAAAGCGGTTACTTCCATTGAAAAGGAACTGGGACAGAAAGTGGATTTTCAACAGGTTTCCGATATTGCCCTCAATGAATTACTTGCCGTATATGGCTTCAGCCAGCAGAAATGATCTCCGGCGCAATATCCATGATAGCTGAGGATATTTTGCAGGTTAATCACTAGTACTTCGTTATCCCTTACTACCTTTTGTACCTTTGCCCCCGATACAGCATGCAGGTTCGTTGTGTCGGTTGGGTAATAAGGTACATCAACTGAGACGTCTCTTGTACAGCGTCACCACCCGAACGTATTAGTATAAATGTTTTCCACCCCCTTCGTGTAAAAATTTTAACCGTTCGTCAAAGAAAAATGGCCGTTCGTCACAAATACCCCCCATTGGTCAAAATCTTGATAATCAGGCTTGTAAATTATTTTAGAGACTTTTATTTTTGACAAAAATACCGCAAAATGGATAGGGATAATTTCCTGGTCTGTAATGCGGTGGTAAAAAACAGGGTTGAACAAAAAATATTACGCAAGTATCACTAAAATCAGGGGAAGTTATCAATTGGTGGTATAAAAGAAAGGAGGTGATCAGACAAGATAAGCGATGACATTTTTTGGCTTAAAAGCACTTAGCCTAATAAAACATATACACCAGTTTCTACAAAAAAAACAGTATTAAACAAATTAATAAATAAAATTATGAGGAAAGTTTTATTTTCTTTATGGATTGTTAGTTCTCTTTTTGCATGTAAGAAAGAAGAAAGAAGAATAATTTCGCAAATTAATAACGCAAGTATTGATGCTTATAATACTATAAATAGTGATTCTTTAATAATGAATGTAGGTAAATTTCACAATGAAGCACTTACATATTTTTACAAAAGCGAGAATAGGTTTAAGTCTAGTAGTAGTTCAACAAATATAAATGATATTGTAGAAGTCTTATCCGGTTATTTTATAAGTTTAGGAGTAGATAAAGATACTTTAGATAGGATTTGCAATAGTGTAAAAGTTAAACAAATAAATAGCTCTTCTTTGAATGATTTAACAGAAGAACAAATTGCAATAAATCCGGCTAACTTTGTTACTCAACTAGAAAATCAAAATAAATATAGTGCTGAATTTTTGTGGGAGATATATGATATTTTAGATTTGGTTGCACAAGGTGCTGATCCGTCTATTATTGATGAGAAGGTAAAATTATTTAAAAACAAACAATTTCTTACTAAAGATGATTTAGTAGCACAATATATTTTTGTAAATATTTTTAATAGTTCTTCTGATTATTGGAATAATTTTTCTACTAACAGTAGCCAACAGAGTACAAAAGCTCTTATTAAAACGTCATCGTGGGTGATAATAAATGATGGTATTGGAGGAATAGTTGGTTCTATTTTTGGTGGTGTTGGTTCGATAGTTGTAAGTACTGTCTTTTCTGTATGGACAAATGAACAAATTAAGAATCCTGCTCCTAGCACACCTCAAAATCCAACAAAAATTGTTCCACCATCACAGCCTGATCCTAGAACAATTCAACATTAAGTAATTAAAGCATTGAATTAGGCGCTTAACTAATAGATATAACCCTTTGAAGATGAGTATTATTAAAGATGAGAATTAGTCAAATTGCTCCAATACCCGAGAATCTCTGTGACAAAATATTTTTTACAACGAGAAACAACCGATGGACATAAAAGGAATGCTACTTCAAACAGTTTAAGTTAATAGATGTATAGTTCAATTAAAGCTTTAAATATTGTTTAACGTCATTAAAAACTAACACTATGATAACGTATATTCCACTTTATAATTACAAATTTAAATATTTGGGTATCTGCATATTATTAATTGGTTTTATTTTATATTTGTTAAAAAATAATAATTTTGATTTAATATGTTATTCTGGCCTATTCATAATGGTTTATTCAAGAGAACCAATTGAAGATGTACTTATTGAACAAATTCGTTATGAAAGTTTTAAAACTACATTTGGTTTATATTTTGCTTGGTTAATTGCACTTAATTTTACATGTATTTTTTCTGATTTTATTTTTAACCCGAATCCTTTTGTTTATTTAGGTGTACCGTTAATATTTTATAACATATATTTTAACACTATGGTAATCCTAAAGACAAAATTATTAAATTCACATGTTAGTCTATGTGGCAAAGTAAATTATTATAAAAAGTATGTTTCAGTATATTTATTACTGTTTATAGCTATATTTATTTTTATAATAATTTTATTTCTAAAAAAATAAAGCATTGAACTGAGGTGTAGCAAGTTCCACCTCCCTAAGGTTTTAGGTGAATTACAACAGTACGTTTTGTAGGGGAGGGGAGGAGGTATGATTGTACAGATTTAGCTCCTCAATTACTTACGAACTTGGTATTTTGGTGATATTGCTCCCTGCTCCGTGGAGTCAGTGGCTTCGCCGCAGATACCTGGCCGTCTGCTGAGTGCCGCAGATAAATATTCCGAAAAACTGCAAGCAAAAGCGCGTAGATATTTTCCCAAAATTTATTATCAATATCTCACCCACAAGAGGTTAATCGAATTCGAAATAACCTGCGGGTGGGGAAAGGGAGCACATATCAAAAGATACAAAAAAGAAGAAAAATTAAAAGATGTTTTGTGCAGCGAACCGTTGGGTTCTACATTCATCACCCAACGCTGATAATCCTGTGACGGTCTGGTTTCCTGAATAGTTGGTTCTTATCGATTCATTTCCGATTTGCAGTCGATAACATCTGGCAGGAGTTTCCCCTGGGGCATCAGAAAAACCTGAAACCCCATTTGCTTTGCTGTTTCTACATTTGCCTGCGTATCGTCGATAAACAGGGTTCGGCGGGGATCAATCTTTGAATCGGCCAGTACGTGTTCAAAAATCTTGGTTTCAGGTTTGCGGCTTCCCATTTTAAAAGAATAATAAACCCTGCTGAAATATGCCTCGAAGTTGTCAACCCCCCTTTTTTGCTGCAAGTAGCTGTTGAGGTAACGAATGTGAATGCTATTGGTATTGCTGAGTAAGAACAGGTTGAAATGCTGACGCAGCCAGTCCAGACATTTTAGTACAGCTTCGGGGGTGTCGACGATAATCTGGTTCCATGCCTCGTCGAACTGTTCGTTGCTGATGTGATCGAGCCCATGCAGGCTCAGTAATTTCCTTCGAAAATCATCTTCTGAGATTTGTCCCCTGTCGAACTGGTCGAAAAGATCGATTTGCTGCTGATGGCTGTACAGTTGGTCGAGATGGGGAAGACCTATTTTTTCAAAGGCTTTTGCCATTCGTAAAAAGTCAATTTTTACCAGTACACCGCCTAAATCGAACAGGATATTGTCAAGGGAATCAGGGGATAAGTGAATTGACTCTGGGTTGTGATGCATAAAATGAATTTTTTATTTGAAAAAAACACCTGAAAGTTGTAATATTGCAGTCCCAAAAATAAAGGTTATTTGTAATAAACAAAAACCTCGGGCCCATAGCTCAGTTGGTTAGAGCACCTGACTCATAATCAGGGGGTCCCTGGTTCAAGCCCAGGTGGGCCCACTTATGGGTAACGCTTTGCATCGAAAGGGATGCAAGGCGTTTTATGTTTTATATCTCTCCTGAATATAGTTATAGCATGCAACATATTTACATTCAAAATATTTGTTTTATGTTGATTTTGGGTTAAATTTGCTTCAAAGTGACTGGGTTATGCGTTCCTCACAGACGACCATTAAAGACATAGCTGCACGGTTGGGCATTTCACCGTCGACTGTTTCCCGTGCCCTGAAAGATCATCCCGATATTGGGATAGAGACCAAGCGTGCGGTGCGCGAACTGGCTATTCAGCTCAATTATAAACCCAATGCACTGGCCATCAGTCTTCGCAACAGCCGTAGCAATATCATCGGGGTGATTATCCCTGAAATTGTACATTATTTTTTTTCGACGGTCATCAGTGGGATAGAGGATGTGGCCTATGAGGCGGGTTATCAGGTGATGGTATGCCAGTCGAACGAACTGTATCAGCACGAAGTCAAAAATACACAGGCGCTTCTGCTTTCACGTATCGAGGGACTGTTGGTTTCGGTATCGAAGGAAACACGCGATTTTAGTCATCTGCGCAATTTACAGAGTCTGAATATACCCATAGTATTTTTCGACCGTGCTGTGGATGAAATACCAGCCGACCGGGTGATAGTGGACGACTTTGAAGGAGCTTACCGAATTGTAAAACACATGATTGATATGGGTTGCCGGCGTATTGCTCATCTGGGCACAGTCGAAGATTTGGCTATAGGCCGCAATCGGCTCAATGGTTATCTGAAAGCCCTGAAGGATCATAACATACCTATCGACGAAAAACTGATAGTCCGGTCCGACACCATGCAATCGGCACAGATTGTCACCAAACGTCTGGTTTACGAGCTCAATCCACCCGATGGTATTTTTGCGGTAAATGACCTTACGGCTATCGGTGCTTTGCAAACCATCAAGGAATGTAAGTTAAGGGTTCCCGAAGATATTTGTGTGGCAGGTTTTGGAAATGGGTTATACAGCGAAATTACCGATCCACCTATTACAACCGTCGATCAGAATGGTTACCGCATGGGACAGATAGCTATGAATTTACTGCTCGACCGTTTGGTACGTAAAGAGCCTTATCCCTATGTTACAGAGGTGCTGGAAACTACTCTTGTTGTTAGGAAATCGACCCAGCGTCCCATGAAGCCACAACCCATTGGTTAATTTTCTATAACGGACAATTCTTATTCAGCCTCAGATGGGTAAATTTACGCGTACCTGTGGCATAATCATTCACAATATGTCCTTTGCCTATCAGCTTCCACTTGTAAATTACGAGTCCTTCCAACCCTACCGGTCCGCGGGCATGGATTTTATTGGTACTGATACCTACCTCAGCACCTAAACCGTAGCGGTATCCATCGCTGAAACGTGTGCTGGCATTCCAGAAAACATTTCCGCTATCGCACAGGTTCATAAATAATTCGGCGGTGCGGGCATTGTTGGTAACAATGGTTTCGGTATGCCCCGATCCGTAACGATTGATGTGTCCGATTGCCTCCTGCACATCATCAACCACACGGATCGACCAGATATAGTCGAGATATTCAGTTTTCCAGTCTTGGTCGGTAGCTGGAGTTACAGGGATAATTTGTTGTGTACGTTGGCAGCCGAGGAGTTCAACTGGGAATTTATCGAGCCTTTCTTTCAGCCGGGGTAGGAATTGGGGTGCAATATCCTTATGTACCAGCAGGGTTTCAGCAGCATTACATACGGCAACATACTGGGTTTTGGAATCAACCGCAATTTTTATTGCCATTTCCAGGTCAGCATCTGCATCAACATATACATGACAAATACCATCGGCATGTCCCAGAACCGGGATGCGCGAATTTTCCATAATATAGCGTACAAATTCATTCGAACCCCGAGGAATGATCAGATCGATGTATTCGTCCATTTTGAGCATTTCGTTCACTTCGGCACGCGATTCAAGCAATTGTATCCATCCCTCGGGGATACCCGATTGATGGGTTGCGTTGGCTATAATTTCAGCAAGTATGCGGTTGGTATGGGTTGCTTCGCTCCCGCCTTTCAGCAGGACAGCATTGCCGCTTTTGAGACATAGGGTCGAAATCTGTACCAAGGCATCGGGACGCGATTCAAAAATTACCCCAATCACCCCGATGGGACAGCTTACCTTGTACAGCTCAAGTCCTTCGTCCAGTTCGGTTGCTGAAAGTGTAACCCCTACTGGATCGGGCAGTCGTATCAGGCTTTCGATGCCGTCGACCGTCGATCGGATTTTTTTTTCGTCAAATAAAAGTCTTTTGATCAAAGGGGGAGGAAGGTTATTCTCTTTGCTTGCGGCAATATCCTTTTGATTAGCCTCAACAATAGCCGGAATATTTTCCAGCAGGGCGGCTGCAATATTTTGCAGTGCTTTGTTTTTAGTTTCGGTATTCAATGCCGAAAGTTGGACTGATGCCTCTTTGACGATTTTAGCCTGTTCGATTGTAAGCGCCATGATGTTTTGTTTTATCCAAGTTTATCCCTATAAATTAAAGGTTGCTGTATTTCCGATTTTTCGTCGGTGCTGGCAACAAACAATGTTCCTACGTCTTTTCCTTCGAGGATATCGAAAATGATGTCGGGGTTGCTCCCCAGGGCAATAATCATATCTATGCCTGCCTTATTACAGAGTTTGGCTGCTGCAATTTTGGTTATCATTCCGCCACGGGCAAATTCCGACTGGGTAGAACGGGCAAATTTTTCCACAACGTCAATCGAATTTACCCTTGAGATAACTTTTGCGTTGACATCGACCCTTGGATCGCCATCGTACAAGCCGTCAATATCCGAAAGGATAATCAGCAGGTCGGCTTCGGAGATAACAGCAACATAGGCCGAAAGCGTATCGTTATCCCCAAATTCTATTTCATCGGTCGAGACGGTATCATTTTCGTTGATGATAGGGATAACACGCATATTGAGCAAAGTGTTCAAAGTATTTTTTGCATTCTGCCGACGGATGGGATGCGTAACCACATCTTTGGTAAGCAGCACCTGAGCAACGGTAAAATTATTTTTGGAAAAATATTCTTCATAGATTTTTATCAGTTCTGCCTGACCGATGGCAGCCATTGCCTGTTTTTCCGGTAGTTTATCGGGGCGCTGATTCCGCCCCATTTTTCTCGATCCTACGGCAATTGCCCCGGAGGTGACCAGCATAACTTTCTTCCCGTTCAATTGTAAGTGCGAGAGCGTATTAGCCAGTTTTTCAAACTTTTCGTAATTGATTTCCCCGTTTTCGCACGTAAGTGAACTGGTGCCGATCTTTATTACTATTTTTTCCTTATTTCTGAGTAATTTTCTGTATTCCATGTTGTAACTAAGATGCAAATTAATTTTAAGCAAGTAACAATTGTTGCAGCGCCCGATCGACCTGTTGAAAGTTGAACGAAAGAAGGATTCGTTCCATTTTGGCTTTGATCTGGTCATTACACAGGTTACCGATGCTGCCTTCGTGGGTATGGTGTATGTTTGGTGTTGGCTTAAATTCATTTTTCTCAATTGATTCGGCGACCATGCGATAGGCATCCCGGAAGGGAATGCCTTCGAGCACCAGCCGGTTTACCTCTTCAACACTAAACAGGTAGGTGTATTTAGGATCGTCGAGTATATGAGGGTTAACTTGAATATGCTCGAGCATACGCATGAGAGCATTCAGACAGCTTCGGGTTTCGTCAAAAGCAGGGAAAAGGATTTCTTTCAATATTTGCATGTCGCGGTGGTATCCCGAGGGCAGGTTTACCGTTATCATGCTGATCTCGTTGGGTAGAGCCTGAAGCCGGTTTGCTCGCGCACGGATCAGTTCAATAACATCGGGATTTTTTTTGTGTGGCATAATGCTGGAACCAGTGGTCAGCTCTTCGGGGAAGGATATGAATCCAAAATTCTGATTCATATACAAACATATATCCATGGCCATCTTTGCCATGGTTGAACCCAAAGAGGAAAGTGCAAAGGCAATAGTTTTTTCGGTTTTGCCCCGTCCCATTTGGGCATATACCACGTTATAATTAAGGTCATCAAATCCAAGTAATTGGGTAGTTAAGGTGCGGTTGAGGGGGAACGAAGAACCGTAGCCGGCGGCCGAACCCAGCGGGTTCTGGTTGGCGATACGATAGGCCGATTGTAAAAGAATCATGTCGTCGGTAAGGCTTTCGGCGTAGGCACCAAACCATAACCCAAACGACGAAGGCATGGCTATTTGCATATGGGTGTATCCGGGCATGAGTACCGACTTATGCTTTTCGCTCAGGTCTATCAGCAGGTCAAAAAGCTGTTTGGTTTGGTCGACAACCTGGCGGATCTGTTCGCGGAAGAAAATTTTCAGATCGACCAGTACCTGATCGTTACGGGATCGTCCGCTATGAATTTTTTTGCCTGTATCGCCAAGTTCACGGGTCAACATCCATTCGATCTGGGAATGAATATCCTCGATACCTTCTTCGATCCGGAAATTTTCGTCGATATGGTGATAAAGGTCGATGAGCTTTTCCGAAATAGCTTTAAGTTCTTCCTGCGTAAGCAATCCAATGGTAGCCAGCATGCGTGCATGGGCGATATTACCAAGGATATCGGCATGTGCCAGCTGTCGGTCGAAATACCGGTCGTTGCCGGCGGTAAACTCATCAACCCACTCGTAAGTTTGTTTTCCCTTGTCCCAGAGTTTTTTGCCCATTGAAGTAGTCTTAGAGGTGTTTATTTTATGTTACCCATTTCGCTGAAAGAGTGGACAATACCTTTAATTACAGCGCTGCTCAGTCCGTTGTGTTCCATTTCGTTGAGGCCTTTTATGGTCACTCCCATGGGTGTAGTTACCTTATCAATTTCCTGTTCGGGATGCATTCCATTTTCGAGCAATAGGGCAGCTGCTCCCTTGGCCACCTGTGATACGATAAGCTGAGCCTCACTGGCATGAAAACCTATTTGAATACCGCCCTGCGCTGCTGCACGCATATACCGTAGCATAAATGCTGTCCCACAGGATGCCAGCACGGTGGCTGCAGCCATCATTTTCTCTTCAATCACCAGGGTCATCCCCAGCTTGTCGAAAATTGCCTTCACCTCATCAAATTCACCCGAAGTGGGCCTGTTGCAACATAGGCATGTCATCGACTCGCAAATGGATATGGCGGTGTTGGGCATGATGCGGACAATGACAAAGTCTTTCCCTATCACCGATTCTATTTCTTCAAAGCTCAGGCCCGAAACAACGGAAATGAGTATCTGCCGACGAGGATTAATTACATCCTTAATTTGCTTCAGGATAGACATGGCCTGCCGTGGCTGAACCGCCAATATGATATAATCGGCATTGAGTACAGCCGCAGTATTATCATGCGTGGCATTGACCCCCAGTTCAGTCAGATCATCCAGCATTTGCGAGGGTGCCCGGGTTATGGTTATGTCTCGCTTTTCAAATAAACCGGATTTAATCATCCCTTTGGCGATTGACATGCCAATATTACCCCCGCCAATAATCGTCAGTTTTTTACTCATCAGTTGCTATTTAAAATTCTTTTTGATCGCAAAAAATATGCAATAATTTAAAAAATGGCATTTTGGGACAGCAAAGTTAACTTTTTTTGTAAAAGCATTATGCTTTTACCCTCAAATATCGGTAAAACGAGCATGTTTAAGTATAAGTACAACAAAACACAGAACAATGATTCAACGGCTTAAGCTGATGAACTGATATAAATGATAAATAACCACAAATGACTTGTCGGATATTAAAAGGACAAAGCTGTAAGTCGTACTTCTAAAAAAAATCGCTTATGTAATTAGCAACCATTTTGATGATTTGTATTTTTTATGAATTTAAATGCAATTGAAAAGACGACTAAAATTATGAATATTAATTGTTTTAAATGAGCATTTAGAATAAAACGACCAGCAAAAATTTTTTATCTCTCTGTGGTTAAACTTTTTTGCTCCAGAAAAGAGACATTGTCAAGTGTCATGTTCTGGGTCATTCTTTGTTAAGTGCCTAATTTAAAAATACAAAATATTCTGCCCAAAAAGTGAATGAGGATATTCCTCTATTCTGACAAGTTATTTGTTTTTAAAAAAAGTCTATTCAAAATTGATAACGACAGATCCTGTCGTTTTACAATTTTACCTTTGTCCTAAAAAGGGTTAGCCGGAAACCACGCAAATTTTATGGCATTATTTCTAAACTGTAGTCAGAAAAAGGTATTTTAAGACGGGAAATCGTATCAGATAAAAAAATATGAGTGTTGAAGAAGGTTCAACATCTTTAAATACACTATTTAGGGAAAGGATAGTATTTATATTAGATTGAAAAAGCTTTTAAATTAGCAATCCTCCTCATTAAAATATGTTAGTTATGAAACCAAAATTTTTGAACTCACAAGCAAAGGAACTTTACAAAACAGTTTCTTCACTTGTTTCAGACAGTTGCCAGACGATAATTTTACCAAAATGCCTGTCAACTAAATGAAATACTAAGAATTTTGCTATGTTACTGGTCGGAAAGATAGTCAAAATTGATGTTATGTGATTTTTTTTATAAATTGGCAATGTAAATATGATGCCACTTAATTTTTAGTAATTTAAAATATTATTCCAATGCTATATAGCAAACAAATTGGGCAAAATACTGAAAGAAAACCACTCATAACGGCACAATTAGTTTTGCCGATTTACGCTTGCGGCAAGAAACAAAAGATTCTTAATTTTTGCTAACTACGAAAAAATTTAAAAAAAACTGAAAGAAATGAAGAAAAAAGACAAGTACCAACAGATATTTGAGTACCTGAAAGAGTTCTCCAAGCTTAGAAATAAACCTGTCCGTGATATTGACGTTCAAGAGACCCAATATCCATATAAGTTATGGCTTAATGAGATTCCCGAAAATGAACTTTTTGAAAACATTATAAGAGTAGAATTTAACAAAGACAATGACTATTGGTTAAAAGTAAGAAAGCCTAAAGAGCCAGAGAAACCAGAATTTACCAAGTTGTCAGAGAATCTGGAAAAGTGGGTTGATAGGTCAACATTGTTAACCGATGATGGCGAACCCAAATTAAAGGAATCAATTGAGGTTAATGGAGAAACACTTTTAATTAAGGATTTCCCAGATATTCAAAAAGAGTTAAAGAACTACATAGACAATAAATGGATTGATGACCTAATTGAATACAACGAGAAACAAAAAGAATACAATGTTGAATATGAAAAATTTGAGAAACTGAACGATATCTATAAGAAATTATTTAGCATGTTCAACAAAATCGAACAATTTGGCGAAGAATATGAATTAGTTATTGGAGTTGGCCTACTAAACTTCAAGAAAGACTCTCAAAGCCCGAAGATTTTCAGACATATTTTAACACAAAAAGTTGACATCAACTTTGATTATTCTCAAAGGGACTCACAAATTATCATATATCCTAATTTGGAATCTAACCCGCAAATTGAGACCGATTTTATTCTCGACTTATCTGACCAATTTGATTCACACAACATTGTCGAGGCTGAGAGAGCCGTAATGAGTTATATTAAGGAGAAGAACTTTGAGACAATTTTTAGTAACCCAGAAGAAGTTTTACAAATGTTCGCAGAAAGAATTTCTTCTGATGGTAGCTATACCCACTTAATTGAAAAACCGAGTACAACTCCTTCAAAACCCACTATCACATTCTCCCCTGCGTTGTTACTTAGAAAAAGAAATACCCAAAGTTTTACTGCTTTGTATGAAAAGATTTTGGAGGATTTATATAATGCTGATGATAATATTGAAATCCCAACTCTTAATGATCTTATTGAAGAATCTCCAAATATTGAATCCGATACTACATTATCAAATGGTCCAGTCCAATCGCCAATTGAACCAATTTTATTCCCAAAAGAATATAATGACGAACAAATAGAGATAATTGAGAAAGCAAAAAAGAATAATAAAGTTCTCGTTCAAGGCCCTCCGGGAACAGGAAAGTCTCATACAATTGCAAACTTAATATGTCACTTACTTGCAAACGGAAAAAAGATATTAGTTACAGCATATACAAAAAGAGCCTTAGAAGTTTTAAAAGATAAACTACCACCTGAATTTAAAGATTTGACGGTAAACCTTTTAAGTGGTGATTCATTTTCATTACAAAATTTACAATCAAGTATAAATGTTATAAACAATGAATTATCAAGAGCAGACCTTGATCAGTATAATTCGCAAATAGAAAACTTAGAAAAAGATTTAAAAAATATAAGAGAATCTATTGCGAAAATTTCAAACGATATTTTAAATGTTCGAGAAAAAGCAGCAAGAAAGCAAGTATTTAACGAAAGATACAATGGAACATTAACCGAAATTGCTGAGGCTCTTGAGAGGGATGCTAACTTGTTCGAATGGTACAAAGACGATTTTAGCAATATAGAAGATACTGAGTTGTATTTAAAGTTAGAAGAATTCATTCAACTTCATGAAAAATACAAACAAATTAAGACTGAAGATTTTGATTATGAAATTCCTGAATTCAATAAATTGGTTACTCCTGGCATGTTACAGGAATATTATAACCTAATCAATAAACTTACCATTATTACAATCAACTCATCCCCTAAAAACAATAATCTGAAAATTACATGTTCGAACTTTGAGAAACTCATTGAACAGCTAAAAGACCTTCAAAACATTTACAATGAGATAGATAAATTACAGATTGATTTTACTCCAGTTGTCCTTAAATCCTTTTTAAATGGCGGGGGTCAGGAATGGTCACATACTCTTAATAAATCGCAAGATGTGCTTGAACGACTTGAAAAGCATGATTTACGAAAGATTGATAGGGACATAGAAATCTCATATCCACAAGACAAAAGTTTAAAACAACTTAAAAACGATGCTCAAATACTTCTTGCATATTTAAATAAAGGCAAACCATTGACAGGATTTACTTTTTCAATAAAAAAACCTTTTCTGTCAAAAGACATAAAAGAACGACTTTATTTTATAAAATCGGTCCGAGTTAATGGTAGTTCTTGCGATACTGTAGAAGAATATGAAGCGGTATTAAAGGATATCTCATTCCGACAAGACATCTTAGAACTTTCGGAAATTTGGGAAAAAGAACCACCAATGGGGAGTTCTTTATACAAGAAGTTCTTATTTTTTAAGCAAATCCATGATAAGACAGAGAGTTTACTAAAATTAATTGATAAAGCAAATACACTAAAATCGGCTATTGAATCCATTAGTGATTTGCGAATATTGCTCTTTGATACTGA
>Ga0315298_1007914_pt1 | contig 13788 bp, 13 predicted proteins | sample WHS_1_MG_FD_203077 | JGI IMG/M metagenome (GOLD analysis project Ga0315298, IMG submission 203077) | Extremophilic microbial mat communities from Washburn Hot Springs, YNP, Wyoming, USA - WHS_1_MG | ecosystem: Environmental > Aquatic > Thermal springs > Hot (42-90C) | place: USA: Wyoming...
TCTGGATGAGAGGGTGTTTGATCTCGGCGGTCTTCGGAGACGTCTGGCGGCGGGATGTCACCTTCCACGAGGATCGGACGTGGATGACGAAGGGCAACACCGGGCAGGTGATGGCCACTCTCAACAATTTGACCATCAGCCTGCTTCGCTACGCCGGCGCGACCAATATCGCCGCCGCTAGACGATAGTGTGCAGCCAGTCTTACCATCAGCCTATCGCCCGGTAGCTTGGGAACATGAGAATGCCCTGCCCCTCCCTCATCAACCTCCCTGCGTTCCCCTACTAGAATTCCGGGTGCGTCATGCCGGCATGAGTCTGCAGTCGTGGCATTGATCTTGACATAGTATTAAGTGTAGGCCACGAGGGGCATCGATGCTCGGATACCACCAGAACTGTCGAGGCTGCCAAGATCGAGACGAGGTGGGTTTCGCAGTAGAGTGGTCTCTTGGATGATTCGAGCGGGCCTCGGCAAAGGGATTATCAAAGTGAAACGAATACTCGAGAACCTGAAACGGATTCTCTTTCCGCCCGATCCGGTGTTAGTGCCGGTCCCGGTCCTTGTTCCGGTGGATCGCCGCTAGGGCTGACTAGGGCTGAAAGGTTGGCGTCATGGAGCGCACGATTTGCCGCGTGTGCGGTGCAACAGTGCAATATCCTTCGGATTGGAAAGAGTATGGTCGCAGCGTTCGTGAGATCGGCTGCGATTCCTGCGTCCGAAAATGGGCTCGCCAAGGCGCTGGGCAGCCAAATGGACCACAGACCAGAAGATAGGCGGCCACATGGCTGAGCGCGCTGGCGTTAGCATAGACAAAAGGGGGATACCACTCTTGGGTATCCCCCAACGAATTTCTTGTGGTTCCAACTCTCGGTTCTATTCGCCCCAGCTCTTGAACTGCCGATGGTGCTTTGCACGGTCCAGCGCCGCACCCTTTAGGTGAGTGGCCCCCAAGCCATCCGGCGACTCGGCCCCCCTAGTTCGCTTGTACCCGAAATCCTGTGCCTGAGCCATCTCCTCGGCGTTGATCTTCGTCCAGTCGAACCGCCTGTAGGTGGCGAGCTCGAAGTTTGGGGAGACGGCGAGCGCATTGTGAGGACAGACCTCCACACACTCCGAGCAGAAGATACAGCGAGACACGTCTAGAGTGTACGATTCCAGTACACGATCACGAAGCACCAACGCTCCTGTTGGGCAAGTCTTGGCGCAAGATCCACAGGAAATGCAGTTCGTCTTTCCCAGTGGCAGGTCAAATGCCGTGGTCACGATGGCATCAAGGCCATGCCCGGCGAAGGAGTAGCAGTCTGGCCCGACGACGTCGCGGCAGACTCGCACGCAACGGTTGCACCAGATACATTTGTTGGGTTCGCGCAAGATCAAGCCGTGGGAGTAGTCGGTTTCGTAATGGTGGTAGTCGCTCTGTTCGCCATTATGGAAACGGTTGGTGGTGCAGCCATGCTCAAGGCTGCGCTGCTGTAGCTCGCACCGGCCTGCAGCAGGGCAGGTGCACTGCAGACAACGCTCCGCTTCTCTCTTTGCCTCTTCGTCAGAGTAACCCAGCTCTACTTGGCGGAAATTGAGTTTCCTGTCCTCCAGCGGCAGGATGCGCATAGGGGTCTTCTTGGTGATTGGTTTACTGGGCACAATGCTGATCAGGTCGGGCTTTCGCTCCTCCGCTTCGATCCGCCTGGCCACCTCTTCCATGTTCTCGCCCTTGAGGTAGCTATCGATCGATTTTGCGGCAAGCTTGCCCGCGGCGACCGCTTGGATTACCGTGGCGGCACCAATTGTGGCGTCACCACCGGCAAATACCTTCTCTTTGGCCGTTTGATAGTTGTAGGGGTTGACCACAATGCATTCGCGTTCGTTAGACTTGATGCCGGTTTCCTTGGCGAGAAACGACACGTCCGGCATCTGGCCGATGGCGGCAATAATCGTATCGGCCTCGATTACGAACTCCGATCCCGGCACAGGGACCGGCCGCCGGCGGCCACGCGCGTCCGGCTCTCCCAGCGTCATGCGCTGAAGCTCAATGCCCTTGGCCCGGCCATTCTCCTCGATCACCCTCACTGGCGCTGCGAGCAATTCCAGCTTCACGCCCTCATGCTCGGCGTCGGCCACTTCATCTCGGTGGGCTGGCATTTCGGCTTGCGACCGGCGATAGGCGATTGTCACGTCTGTTGCGCCCAGACGCAGGGAAGTGCGCGCCGCATCTACGGCCGTGAAGCCGCCGCCTATGACCACCACCCGCTTTCCGGGATCTACTTTCTCGCCGAGGCCCACGTTTCGGAGGAACTCCACCGCGGTAACCACGCCCGGCAGGTCTTCACCTGGGACATCCATGCGGTTGCTCCGGTGAGCGCCGATCCCGAGGAAGACGGCGTCATAACCCTGCTGCAGGAGGTCATCGGTGGTAAAATCGCGGCCTAGTGCCATGTTATACTTGGGCTCGACCCCCAGCTTCCAGACGCACTCCAATTCCTGGTCCAGAACCTCTTCTTTGGGCAGGCGGTAAGCGGGGATGCCATAGCGTAGCATGCCACCAGGTTTGGGCAAAGCCTCATAGACAACGACCTTATGTCCCTTCAATGCCAAATAGTAGGCACAGGACAAGCCGGCAGGACCGGCACCGACCACTGCTACGCGCTTGCCCGTCGACGGTTCTGGGGGCCAAGGGGTGGGCGGATCGTCCCAGACTTTGTCGCCGCAGTAACGGTGGGAGAAGCAGATCTGAATCTCTTCCTCGACGAGTTGTCGGCGGCAGACGGTCTGGCAGGGGCGCGGGCAGACCCGGCCGAGGGTGGACGGGAAAGGTAGCACCTCTTTGACAATACGCGCCGACTCGCGATAGTCCCCCTTGGCGTTGGCTTCCAGAAAGAGGGGAATGTTGATGTGCGTCGGGCAGTTGATCTGGCAGGGAGGCATGCAATAAGCGTTATGATCTGAAAGGGTCAGTTCGAGGGTCAGCTTGCGCAGGGCCTTGAGCCGCTCGGTATCAGTGCGTACGATCATCCCTTCGGCAACCTTCATCGTGCATGATGGCAGCGGCTTGTCATAGCCCTCGATTTCCACAATGCAGAGGCGGCAGCCGCCAAACGGCTCCAAGCTATTGTCGTTGCACAGGGTTGGGATTTGGATGCCCAAGCCCTTGGCCACGGCAAGGATGGTCTGATCAGGCAAAGCGACAGCTTCCTGGCCGTCGATGGTCAGTCTGACCAGGTGTTCAACCGGCAACTCCTGGTGCACCTGCGGTACTCTTTCCAATTGTTGCGTCATAGCACCTTGTTCCTTCTGAAAGCTTCCGTGCGCACCGGCGTACATTTTCCGGTGGGACAGCGTTTCTCCTCGACATGGGCGACGTAGTCGTCGCGGAAGTACTTGAGGGTGGTGAGAAGCGGCTGCGTGGCCAGGGCGCACAATCCACAAAGGGAGGATTCGCGCACGCCAGCGGCGAGTTCTTCTAGAAGCTCGAGGTCGCCCTTCTTGCCAAGGCCACTGACGATTGCTTCGAGAATGCCATTGATTCGGTTGGTCCCCAAGCGGCCAGGAATGCAGCGGCCGCAAGCCTCGTTCTGCAGGTAGGTGAGGCGGAAGCGTGCGAAGTCGACCATACAGGTTTCGCGATCAAGAGCAAGAAGGCTTCCCGATCCCACGGTTGCGCCGACCTCGGCAAGCGTCTCATAGTCCAACGGCGTATCTAACAGATCCACTGGGAGACAACCGCCAATCGGACCGCCCACCTGCACCGCCTTGAGCGTGGCACCTTGTCGCGTTCCACCGGCGACCGAGTCGATCACCCGACGCAAGGTCATCCCAAAAGGTACTTCGACGAGGCCATTGCTGGCCAGACGCCCTTGCAAGGTAAGCAGTTTCGTGCCTTTTGTCTTTTCGCTCCCGACCGCGCCGAACTCCTTACCCCGGTCGCGGATCAGTGGCGGAAGGTTGGCCAACGTCTCGGCGTTGTTGATTACCGTCGGCAGTCCCCAAAGGCCAATCTCGGCAGGATACGGCGGACGTTGACGTGGCATCGGCCTGGTCCCTTCGATCACCGCCAACAAAGCGGTCTCTTCGCCATTGACGAAGGCTACGGGTGCCGGTACGATCGATATCGTGAAGCCGTGCGTACCGAACACGCCCTCGCCAACCAAGCCCCTCTCCTTCGCCTGCTGGAGAGCCTGTTGCAGGCGGCCGAGAGCCTGGGCGAGGTTACTGCGGCAGTAAATGTATCCCCGCTCGGCGCCGACCGCATAGGCGGCGATAGCCAAGCCTTCGATCAGCTGATGAGGGTTCCGCTCCAAGAGCGCCCGGTCGCCGGCGGCCGACGGGTCGGCCCCATAGGCGTTGGCAATGATGACCTTAGGCGCCTTGGCCACTGCGGCCGCGATTTCCCACTTCTCCGCCACCGGAAAGCCTGCGCCACCTCGCCCGCGCAGTCGGACCTTGGCCACCTCCTCGATCACCTCGAAGGGCTTCATCTCCTTAACTGCAAAGCGGAGAGCGCTGTAGCCATCTCGGGCAAGGTAGTCGTCAATGCTTGCCGGATCGTTTTCTCCCCATCGCTGCATAATCAGCTTCTTGTCTCCGAGAGGTGAGCGTGGCGAGGATGCTCTGGAGGTGTTGGCAGATTGGCTGGGCGGCAGCGACTCATGCCGCTCCTTCTCCTTGGGGTTCGGACTCATTGTCGATCACCTCTCCCGAGAACCTTCTCTCGTACGATCTGGCGTGCCTGCTGTGGTGTCACGCCGGCGTAAGTCTGACCATCAACCTTCAGCACGGGGGCCAAGCTGCAGGTATCAAGGCATTCGCCCGAAGCGCAGACGATCTCTTCGCGCAGGATATCTCTCGCTGCTTGTCCTAGTTCTCGCCGGATGGCGGTCGCGACAGCGGTCATTCCTCCCAGATAGCACGCGGGACACTGGCAGAGCACGATGTCACTCGCCGCAGGCGCCAGGCGGAACTCACCTTGCGAAGTTGCCGCGCTATAGACATCGCTCAGCGGCACGCTGGTGCTCTCGGCCAGCTGCTCGATTGTGGCCCTTGGCAGGTAGCCAATTGCGGCCTGGATCTTTTGCAGGGTCCCGAACAGGTCTTCTCGCCCACGAGCTTCCGACAATATCCCTTCGACCTGCGCGGCTTCGTCGGTGGACAAGGGTTCCTGTTCGGCGTACTTCTCCGGTCTTCCCTCGTTGGAAAGCAGGCTGCGCACAGGCCGCTTGAAATTGCCCCAAACGCCGTTTGGGGCGAGGAAGGGTCGCGGTCGATAGTCGGTAGCCTGCTGGTAGCGAATAGTGATGCACTGGGGAGGACAGATCTTCTCGCAGAAAAGGCAGGCTTCGCAGTTGAAGTTGCCAGTCTCTTCGTTACGCACAAGCTTGATCAACCCACGCGTGCGCGGCGGCATCTCTCGCTTCTCGTAGGGGTAGAAACGGGTTACTTTCTTTCCGACGAAGTGGCCGATAGTGATTCCTAACCCGCTTAGGATGCCTTTCATGCTGTCCTCCTGAACTCGAGGCTCTTGGAAACCCGTCTCGGAAACACAACTCTGCGAAACGAAAATACGAAGGCCAACATCAGGGCCCAGCTGATTATGCCCAGTGGGAGCTGGTAGGCGTCGGGCAGCAATAGGATTACGAACGACGTGACCACGAGGTTGACCAGAGTGAGGGGAATAAGCACTTTCCAGCCAAAGCTCATTAGCTGATCCGCCCGCAGACGCGGTAGTGTTGAACGGATCCACATGAACAGGCAAAGGAAGATGTAGACCTTTGCCAGAAACCAAAGAATACCTGGGAGTAGCCAGCCATGCCAGCCGCCAAAAAACATGGTGGCCGCGACGGAGGAGACAACGATCATGTTGCCATATTCGCCGAGGAAGAACATCGCCCAGCGCAGACCGCTGTACTCAGTCATGAATCCGGCGACGAGTTCCGACTCTGCTTCGGGCAGGTCGAAGGGGTTGCGGTTCGTCTCTGCCAGGCCGGCAGTAAACATGGTGACTAGGGCTAGGGGCTGGATGAGCACGAACCAGTAATGGTCTTGCGCATGCACGATATCGACCAGGGAGAGCGAGCCGGCTAGCATCACCGGCACGACGAACGATAGCCCGAGCGGTAGTTCATAGGAGATCATCTGTGCTGCCGCGCGAAATCCGCCGATCAGAGAGTATTTGTTATTAGATGACCAGCCGGCCATGATCAGGCCGAGAACGTCCAACGAACCGAGGGCCATGAGGTAGATGACCCCCACATTCAGATTGATCGCCGTGAGGTCCTTGGAGAAGGGCAATACGGCGAAGGCGGCGATTACCGGGCTGAAGAAGACGACGGGAGCCATGATGAAGACTCGCCGGTCCACGTTTGCTGAGATGACATCCTCCTTCAGCAGGAGCTTGAACGTGTCGGCGACTGCCTGCAAAAGACCCCATTTCCCGACGTGGTGGGGCCCATGGCGATCCTGAATGAAAGCGGCAATCTTGCGCTCCAAGTAGAGCAGGATCAGCATGCTGCCAATGAGAAAGCCGAATGTCAGGAGCAAAGCCAAGACGACGCGCACCGGCTCTTGCGATAGAAAGTCAAACACTATCTATCGACCTCCCCTAGAATGATATCGATGCTGCCTAAGACGGAGACCACGTCGCCAATGCGGGCGCCGCGGAGCAACTCGGGCAGGATCTGCAGATTGACGAAACAGGGCGGTCGCACCTTGGCACGATAGGGATTCGTCGAGCCATCGCTGATCAGGTAGTAGCCCATTTCACCACGAGGGCTCTCCACGGTGTAGTAGGACTCGCCTTTGGGTGGTCTCAGCAGGTGCGGCATTCTGGCTCTAACTGGTCCGCCAGGCAATCCCTCGATAGCCCTTTGGATCAATCGCACACTCTCCCTCATCTCGTTCATTCTCACTTGATATCGAGCGAAAGCGTCGCCGCTAACCTCCACTTGTGGCACTACCCCTAGCTCTGGATAGATGCTGTAAGGGCGAAAGGTGCGAATGTCGAAGTTCACGCCAGAGGCTCGCAAGCAAGGCCCGCTAATGCCATAGGCGATTCCTAGCTCCGGGGACATGCGGCCAACATTCATCGTGCGGACCTCGAAGATCTCATTACCGCCGATCAGTTCCTCGAGTTCGTCAACCGTGTGGATGAACCGGTGCAGGAACTTCTCCAGACGACCGAGGAACCCCATGGGCAAGTCCGCCAGAACGCCGCCAACACGCATGTAGTTGACGTTGAAACGGCTGCCGCCTAGCGTCTCGAACATCTCAAGGATCTCGTCGCGATCGCGGAAACAGTAGTTAATTGGCGTGAAAGCTCCAAGGTCGAGGAGATAGGTGCCCAACCAGACCAGGTGGCTGGCGATGCGCTGCAGCTCGTCCACGATCACTCGGATGTATTCGGCCCGACGTGGCACGTCCAAGTTTAGTAACTGCTCCACAGCACCGACGAAGGCATGTTCGTTGATCATCTGGCTAAGGTAGTCGATATTGTTAGTGTACCGGATGCCTTGCAGGTAGGTGCGATTCTCGAAGATCTTCTCCATGCCCCGGTGTAGGTAGCCAATGACGGGCGTTACATCGGTGACCGTCTCACCCGAGATCTGTAGCACCAGCCGGAGCACGCCATGGGTGCTGGGGTGCTGCGGCCCCATGTTTAGCAGCATTTCCTCGGTGCGCAGGCCGGCGACTTTCGACTCGATGGGGTGATGCTCGATGAGCTTCATACCAAGCCTCCCTCGGTCCAGTAGCTCTTCCGCAGGGGATGGCCGACGAATTCGTCGTCGGTGAGGATCCGGGTCAGGTTAGGGTGACCGCGGAAGACGATGCCATACATATCGTAGGCCTCGCGTTCGTACCAGTTGGCACCTGGCCAAATGCTGGTCACAGAATCGACTTCCGGCCTATCATTTGGCAGAGACACCGTCAACTGCAGGCTCACTCCTGCAGTCAAGGAGTGGAGGTGGTAGACGACTTCCAGCCGGTCTTGGCGATCAACGCCACTCAAACAGGAGAGGAATTGGAACTCGAGGCCGGGAGTGTCCCGCAGATACTCAGCCGTTTCCAAGAGGCTCTCTGGAGATAGTGTCAGGCCAACCATATCGTAGGCCAGGAGCGACAAGGACAAGAAACGCTGGCCAAGACCGGCGCGAACCTTTTCCGTTACCTTCTCGCACTTCTTGTCGTGTATACGAAACATCTCTTTCAAGGCGGGTTACCTCTGTTGCGAACGAGATTGGAGCTCTAGGAGCGATTAATACCACTCAGGGTTTGCTGCGCAATCTTATCTCGGAGCTTGAGCAAACCCTCGATGAGCGCCTCCGGGCGGGGCGGACAGCCAGGGATGTAGACATCAACCGGGACCAGCGTATCAGCACCCATCACCGTGTAGTACGAGTCCCAGAACTCACCGCCGCTCGTGGCGCAGGCGCCCATGGCGATCACCCACTTAGGCTCAGCCATCTGGTCGTACAGCCGCTGCAGCCGGGGTGCCATCTTCTTGGAGATCGTACCCGCCACGATCATGACGTCGGCTTGACGTGGGCTAGGCCGGAAGAGCTCCCAACCAAAACGACCCATATCGTAGGGAGGGTTTCCGGCCGCCATCATCTCAATTGCACAGCAGGCGAGGCCGTAGGTCAGTGGCCAGAGGGAGCGAGAGCGCGCCCAACTGAAGAGTTCTTCCGCTTTCACCAGAACGATGTTAGGCTCCTTGGACCGCTCGATCATTTGAGCGATTACATCCATGTTAGCGCACCTTTCCGCCAGGCGTAGGCGAGACCCAAACCGAGGATCACGATGAAGAAAAGCACTTCCGCGAAGCCCAGAAGGCCTAGGGTCCTGAAGATGGTGGCCCACGCCAGAATGAAAATCGCTTCTACATCGAAGACCACGAAGAGGAGGCCAATGATGTAGAAGCGAACTGGAAATCGGGCCCAAGCTTGACCGTAGGGCGTTTCGCCTGACTCGTAGGTCGTCAGCCTTTCCGCTACGGTGACCCGCTTGGGAGCAAGAATGCGCGCGGTAAGCAGACCGGCTGCCACGAAGGCCGGCCCGGCCAGCAAGAAAACGGCCACGTACACATAGCCTGAGAAGAAGCCCTGGCTCACTACCACCTCCTACTAGAAATATGGCACAAGAAAGGGGATGGATGCTATGGGGTCTTTGCTGGCGCTATTATACCATAGTATCCCATAAATGTGTGCTAGCCATGCGGCTCGTGATGCACTGCGGCGGTCTCTCAACCCTCACGTGGCCTGTCGGTAGGACCGCAGCTGGAGGTTTTCTTGGTGCTGGGGTATTCGCACTGGAAAGCGCGATGGCGAAACAGAAGGCTGAACTACAGTCGGCAAGGCTGCAGCAATTCAGGGTATTGAGGCCACGGACTTGAGTCTTTGTTGACTGTGCTGCTCGGAGCGGAGACAGCGCCGAAGTTGCGGTATCATTATGGCGCCACTGAAGGCTCCCGGGCGTACGCCCTGCAGCCGAATACCCGGGAATGTTCCCGGATCGCATTAGAAAGCCCAGGCTTGGAGGTAGTGAGGAAAGCCCTGCCAGTTCCTGCTGTCTTTGACCGACATTACTGGCGATGATTCCTTCACGAAGGTCCGCAGGTCGGGCAAGATGCTCAAGCGGGAAGGCATCTTGCCAGTCATAATCTCTAAGGCGTAGTGGCGGGCCTGTAAATGAACATGGCCCGCCACGTCCGGGTCTCGCTAGCCCGTAGGGTTAGGCCGGTTGTTCTGGCCGGCGTTCCGCTTCCGCTTCACCGGAATGCGGCAGCTCTTCAATAGTCCTCTCTTCTTCTCTCACGCTTCCCGCCGAGCGACCTTCTTGAGGTTCGCCGATCGACTCGTGCGTTCGCCGTTCCTCTGGACTGAGAGGAATCATCACCTCACGCTCTTGGCCGGGCCGTGTTTCATAGCTCTCCATGCTGGTCGGTTCGGCGTACCCTTTGGCCTGCGATTGTTCTGCGTAGCTTCCCCTCGGTTGCTCCATAGGATGCTCGGCAACCTGGGGCGTCATATGTTCTCCTCCTGCCGGGGGCTCGTTCCAGCCCATCTTGTCGACTTGGTCTCTTGATACAGTCAAGTAGACGGCGTTTGACTCGACCCTGCTGATCGCGTCGTCAGGAACATAGATGTCCTTGGGAAACAACAAGCCTTTGGTGATGTGGACGTAGTTGGAACCTACAGAAGCCACGTCGCCGATTTTGTTCCCGTCAGAGCCATAGACATCCCATCCTTGCTGTATGTCGCGCAGATCCATGTCGTCCTCCTCATTGCCGGGTCGGTTCACTTCTGAGCCACGGAAGGAAATGCAACTGGCATGCCATGAATGGCGTGGGCTCGGCAAAGTTAGGGCAAAAGGTCGGTCGCACGTCAGGACGAGAGTCTGCTCTCTGCTGTCGAAGCTTCCCCCTCTGATCTGACACACTTTGCAAGCAATCCTCTTTGCGTCGTCGCAGGCCCACCTACGTGTGACGTATAGATGTCATATCAGCGCTTCTCACGGTGATGAAAGACTCGGCCATTCTGCGCTTCGGCCGCCGTGTCGGCAAGGATCATTTGCGAACAGCCCCTAAACACATTATTGTTATTGTTATTGACAACTCAACATTAGTCCAGCACTTGTTTCTCCTGAGCGCAGCCCGCCATGAGGGCATGGGTGCAGACCAGGTTGATCTGCCTGGGGATTCCCTTGGTGTGCTCGTAGGTCTTGCCGATTAAGCAGAAGAGGGCAGTGCGCCGGTACTTGCCGGGTTTTTCGACGTCGGGCAGGTAGGGTCCGTAGAGCATATCCCCCTGCCAGAGGGCATTGGCCTCCTCCCGCTCGAAGCAACAAAAAGCCTTGCTCCCTGCGGCCACCTTCTCGCGGGACTTGCCCCACTCGTTGAGGATGCGGCGTAGCGTGTAGGGGAAAAGGACGAGGTCATGGGAGACGACCGGGTCCCGGCGAAGGATCTGGACGATGGTTGTGGCACTGCGGGAAGGGACTTCCTCCCGTAGGGCGATGGCCTTCTGGATCGCCGCCTCGGGAAGGCGACGGGACTTCCCAGCGTCGCTCCTTGGCCGGGGCTTCAAGGCCTCGAAGCCTCCCTTCCTATAGCGAAAAAGGTAGCGCGAGATCGTGTCTGGATGGAGGGTGTGGCGCTCCGAGAAGGGGATGCACAGGCTCTGATCAGCCACCGCTTCCAGATGGCTGCAGATCTCGCCCTTTTCCAGGGGACGGTCCACGAGGAGCGGAGAGATGAGGCTGCAGCGGAAGAGGGCGATCTCGGTCCTTTTCCAGCGGCAAGCCATGGTCGTGCTCTGGTTTCAAGTCTTTCCTCCCGAACTGATTTGGGGGCCTCACTCCTGTAGCCGTCATCCTACTGCCGGGGGAGGGGGCTGAGAATTGCCGGGAGTCTGTGGGGCTAGACCAGACGGCCGAGTCTCTTCGTCTGACCCCATTGCCAGAGCTTGGCTGGCCAGCAACCACCGTCTTGGGGACCGGCCAGGCGATGGTCGGAGAGCCAAGCCAGCAGGTGCGGGAAGGCCGCCAGCAACTGGCCCGGCCCCTTGGGTGCCGTGGCGATGTCGGCGAGAGCCAACTCCAGCTTGCCGGGGGATAGCTGCCAGAGGGCGAGTTGGCGGGAAAGGTGCTCCAGGTAGGGCTAGCTAGCCTTGGCGAAGGCGACGACCAGTTGCCGACAGGTGGTCAAGGTGGGCAGGTCAGAAGGGCGAAGGTGGTGTCGGAGGGTCTGCCAAGAGGCCTTGGCTTCGAATCGCAAGGAGAGGACGCTCTGGATGGTGGCGGTGAGGTAGCGTCGGTGGAGCAGGCAGCAGAAGGAGGGCAAGAGAGAGACGGTACGGCGGCAGGAAGGGCAAAAGAAGCGTTTAACCCGGATGAGGAAGGTCTGAGTCTGGTCCCAAAGGTGACGGGGATAGCTGCCATCACCGACGAGGCGGCCGTTAGCGGCACAGTGGGGACAGATCGTGCGACGGGGGAGGGTCAAGTGGGGAATTCCTGCTGATAGCGCTGGACGTCGCGGCCGAAATCTGCGACAATGACCACGTTTTCTGGTGGGGCCTAAACGACTACTCCCGTGGAAAAGAGGTGTTGCCCTGGGCCCTGCTCCTTTCTCGGTTGGTGGCCCCATGCTAACACCTTCCCCTATTCCATCGCCAATCCCGCCCCAAGCCTGCCGGCTTGAGATCCTCTGGAACGTTCTTCCCGTTCCGGCTTGAGATCACCCGATCACTACCGATGGTCACTCCGATCAGAAGGCATCTCGGACGATCTGTCAGTGATCAGGTTGATCTAGCCCTCCGGTGATCAATTCGGCCAGATCTGTCCTCCTATCCGTCATTCAGTCCGATCGCCTACACTTTATGCCCAACACTAGCTTCGCGATCTTTGACAAAGCAAATAAGAGAGCGGCATGGGGCTTGCCAAAGAAAGAACCGAAGTTACAACCCGATTCTTTCGTGGAGGTGTCGTCATGCCGGCCCCAATCAACCTGATGGAGCAAGCCTTGGGCTAGTACTTTGCCCTGTTTCGTGACTGTTTCAGTCAGCCGCAATGGCAGCACTTCGCTACCGTGCTGCTGGCGTTGGTGCGGTGTGAGGAGCACCGCACCCTCTCCTCCGTCAGGTAGCCGGCGTAGGCCAACGGATCGATGGCCTCCATCGTTTCTTCAAGTTTGCGCCCTGGCGACCATAACGGCTGGTCAGACGCTGGTGGCAACACTACTATCAGGCCCTCGGACCCCTCGTCACCGCCGAACACGCACGCCAACAAGCTTTCCGTCCCCGACGGCGAGGAAGACTCTCGTCACCGGCTTCCTGATCTGCGATGACTCCACCCAGGCTAAGCGCAAGGGGAAGAAGATGGAAGGGCTCGGTCGGCACTACTCCACTAGCGAGGGGACGATGGGCAAAGGGCACAGTCTCTTCACCGGCTTGTACCTCCTGTTGGGCCGGCGCTGTCCCTTGGCGCCCCAACTCGATCGTCAAGAAGCCGTTTGTCAGCAAGAGAAAGTCCCTTTCAAGAGCAAGGTCACTTTGGCTCTGGAGGCCGTCCGTGACTTCGCGCCGGTGCCGGGTACTCAGACCCATGTCTTGGTCGATAGTTGGTATACCTGCCGGCAGTTGTGGAGAGCCGTGCTCAAGCGAGGTTGGGCGATCACCGGAGGGCTCAAGGCCAATCCTAAGCTCCGGGTCCAAGACCCTACCGGCGGATGGCACTATCTCTCCTTGGCAGCGTACGCCGCCAGCCTTTCCGCTGCCGACTTTCAAGAAACTGCTTGGCCCCACGAAGACGGAACTTCCCGGCGGGTCTATGGCCATCTCCTCCCGACTTGGGTGAAGAAGCTCGGTCCCCGCGAGGTACTGGTAGTGCGAGACCGGCTCGACCAACCCCTCAAAGAGGTCCGCTACTGGGCAACCTCGCAGCGAGAGCCGGACCTGGCCACTGTCGTGGGTTGGGCTGCCCAGCGATGGCCCAGCGAGACCTTCTTTGCCGACGTCAAAGAGGTTTTCGGCCTCGACCAGTACCAGTTGCAGTCGGCACAGAGTCTGGTTCGCTTCTGGCATCTGGCATTCCTCGGCTACACCTATCTGGAGGAACAGCGGACCAGGTGGTCGGTCGAGGAGGAGGATGGCCCGCATCTGACCGATGGTCAGATGCGGCGGGAACAGCAGCGCCGCCATCGTCTCTTGCTCTTGAGTTGGCTTCATTCTCAATTCAGAGCCGGTCTGACACCCAGACAAGTTGATGAACTCCTTGCCGCTTGAACGGCAAAATCGCGAAACTAGTGA
>Ga0315298_1007916_pt1 | contig 13785 bp, 15 predicted proteins | sample WHS_1_MG_FD_203077 | JGI IMG/M metagenome (GOLD analysis project Ga0315298, IMG submission 203077) | Extremophilic microbial mat communities from Washburn Hot Springs, YNP, Wyoming, USA - WHS_1_MG | ecosystem: Environmental > Aquatic > Thermal springs > Hot (42-90C) | place: USA: Wyoming...
CTAGTGGTTCCCACTACCAAGCCCACAGCGGACTTTCACCGCCTAGTTATCGCCCATGCCGGGCGCACATAAAAAAATCTTCGTCTATAGGACGAAGAATTTCGCGGTACCACCTAAATTAGCATTTATATAAATGCTCTCTCATTAATATTAACGGATTTACCGGCAATGCCTACTGCTATTTCAGCATGCTGCTCCAGAGTGAATTTTCTTTTATCTTAACAACAATAACGCTCTCAATCTATGACGTTATCTCCCTGTGAATAAAGATAAAATACTTTTCTCTTTCATTGCATTTATAATATTTTCAATAATTATATCATCTTAATTATAATTTATCAACCTTTGTCTTTGAGATTCATACAAAAATATTGAAGTAGCTATAGATACATTTAATGACTCGGCTTTTCCGCTCATCGGTATTTTAATATACTTATCTATGTATTTATCATATATATTACTAATCCCTTTAGCTTCATTACCCATTATAAAAACAACAGAGCTTTTTATATCAACTTCATGTACATAATTTTCAGCATTTAAATCTGTAGCAACAACCTGTATATTATTGTTTTTTAATATTCTAAAAAGTTCATCAATATCAGAAACATTAAATACAGGTATATGAAAAATAGAACCCATTGTTGCTCTTACAACTTTAGGATTATATAAATCTACACAGTTGTTAATTGTAAAAACACATTTAACATTAAAAGCATCTGATGATCGAATAATAGTTCCTAGATTCCCTGGGTCTTGTATATTATCTGCAATTAAATATATACCATCATTTTTTACAATTTGATTAATATCATAAGATGGGATTTCAACAACGGCTAATACTTTCTGTGGAGTTACAGTATCACTTAATTTGTTAAAAATGTTATCTGAAATATAGACTATATCTGTTTTTGGAAAATCTAATGTTTCATTAAATGTTTCTGCCAATATGATATGTTTAATTTTAAAATTGCTTTTTATCAATTCAGAAACACTATTTCTACCTTCAACAAGAAAAAGTCCTTGATTATAACGTTCTTTTTTGTCTTTTAATTTTCTTATTCTTTTTATAAATTCATTGTTCCAACTTTTTATAATCATATAAACCCTACTTAAAATAATTTTTAAAAAGCAAAAGGCCTATTGGCCTTATGCGTTTAATTGTTGCTTAGCTATTGTTACAAGTTCCTCAAAAGCCTTACCATCACTAATAGCCATTTCTGAAAGCATTTTTCTATTAATATCAATGCCAGCTTTTTTAAGACCATTTATAAATCTGCTGTAAGAAATACCATTTGCTCTTGCTGCTGCATTTATTCTTGCAATCCAAAGCTTTCTAAAATCCCTTTTTCTTAATTTTCTACCTATATAAGCATAATTCAATGATTTCATTACTGCTTGATTAGCAGTTCTAAATAACTTACTTTTAGAACCATAATAGCCTTTTGCTAACTTTAATATCTTTTTATGTCTTTTTCTGGTAACTTTCCCAAACTTAACACGTGCCATATTAAAACCTCCTATTTTTTATGCATATGGGAGTAAGCGTCTGATATTTTTTATATCTGCACTCACAAAATAAGTAGCTTTTCTCAAATGTCTTTTTCTCTTGCTTGTTTTCTTATTTAATATATGTCTCCTATAGGCTTTAGCTCTTTTTATTCTACCTGATTTTAGAACTTTAAATCTTTTTGCCGCGCCTCTGTGGGACTTCATTTTTGGCATTTTAAAATCCTCCTTAATTTCAAGTATTTTTAGGTGTCAATATCATCATTAAATTTCTGCCTTCCATATTTGGTACTTTTTCTACTATTCCATAATCTCCAACTTGTAGTGCAAATTTATTTAAAACTTCTTCCGCAATAGATGTATGAGAAGCTTCTCTTCCTCTGAATCTAATTGTAACTTTTACTTTATCTCCATCTTTTAAAAATTTAATTGCATTTTTAACTTTTACTGCAAAATCATGTTCCTCAATAGAAGGAGTCATCCTTACTTCTTTAATATTTATAATTTTTTGTTTCTTTTTTGCCTCTTTTTCTTTTTTGCTCTGCTCATATCTGTATTTGCCAAAATCCATCAGCTTACAAACAGGTGGATTTGCCTGAGGGGCAATTTTAACCAAATCAACATGCTGCTCTAATGCTAATTTATAAGCATCTTTTGCAGACATAATACCAAGCTGCTCTCCATCCTGACCAATTACTCTAACTTCCTTATCCCTAATTTCCTCATTTACTTGCAGCTCTTTGTTAATAAACATACACCTCCTAAAATTTGTGAAAAAATAAAAGCGGATATAAATACCCGCCTCAATTAACCAATAATATAGATTAGTCCTTATAAACCTTACACCGATGGTGTAAAGGTGAGAAGCGGGTGCTTCTACTTGTTTGCTATATTAGTTTATCATTATTATTTTTATTTGTCAATACAGATGTTAAAATTTTTTTACATATTCTATATATGCATTATAATTGCTTAATAATTCTTCTAAAGTATCCCCGCCAAATTTCTTAACACATTCATCTGCAATTACCCAGGCACAGACTGCTTCTAAAACATATGCAGCTGCTTCAACAGCAGTAACATCAGACCTTTCATAAACTGCTTTTACATTTTGTTTTGTATCTATATCTACAGAATTAAGAGGTTTTAAAAGAGTGGGAATAGGTTTCATTGCAGCTCTTATAACTATAGGAGCTCCATTTGAAATTCCACCTTCAATTCCTCCAGCATTATTTGTATTTCTATAAAAACCTTTGTTTAGATCATAATATATTTCATCATGAACTAAAGATCCAGGAATACTCGCAGATTTAAACCCTAAGCCAAACTCTACACCTTTTATAGCTTGTACGCTCATTATGTGATATGCTAACAAAGCATCTAATTTTCTATCCCATTGTACATGACTACCGATACCTACTGGAACTCCTTCAATAATTACTTCAATTATACCACCTAAGGTATCTTTATTTGTTTTTGCATTATTAATTATATCTTCCCATTTCCCTTTATCATTAACACCACATATCTCCATAACCTGGCTTCTTATCTCAATACCTAACTCTTTCAGCAATAATTTTGCAATACTGCCAACAGCCACTCTGGCTGCTGTTTCTCTTGCACTTGACCTTTCTAAAATATTTCTGATATCTTTTTGATTATATTTTATAGCACCTGACAAGTCAGCATGACCAGGTCTTGGTCTTTTAATTTCTTTTATATCCTTTCCATTCCAATTTTCATAATCTCGATTTATAATTTCTAATGTCAAAGGTGAACCTATTGTTTTGTTGTTTTTTAAACCACTTAAAACAGTTACTCTATCATCTTCAATTTTCATTCTTTCACCTCTGCCATAACCCCCTTGTCTTTTCTTTAGTTCCATATTTATAAAATCTAAATCAATTAAAATATTTGCAGGTAAACCTTCTATAACTGCAATAAGTGCTTTCCCATGGGATTCACCAGCAGTAATATATCTCATTAATCTATAACCTCCTTAACCTTTATTTCACTTTTTAAAGTATCATCATTTTCATATTTAGCAACAATAAAATACAAAATGCTTACTAAAATTCTAAGTATACCTGTCAATATCATAAAAGGTACATAAGACATTTTAACATAAAGCCACATTCCAAACATTGGTGCTATAAAGGCAGCAATCTGGGTAATTAATGTAAACAAACCTAAATAGCTCATTTTTTCATCACTGTCGGGTAGAAGTTCTAGCAACCAGTTCAAAAGAAGCATATTATAACCCCCAACAGCAATACCACCTAAAAAATCAAACACAGCTCCTATGTATAGATTTTTAGCCGTTGCCCACATTATAGGTATAAAACCAATTAATAAAGCACTTAATGCTACAGAAAAACCATTACCTTTCTTATTAGATAAGTCTGCCCATCTATAAAAAGCAATAATAGAGCCTATAGATGAAACTATTGTAAAAATGCTCATCCATGCATTATTTGCATTAAGAGTATTTACTTTGTAAACAGTAAATATTGGCCATGCCATCATCCATACAAAAAAATATAAAAAAGAAGTAATGTTAAAATGAATAAACTTTTTTGATTTTAACATTTTTTTAAATGCATCGGTAAAATTAATTTTTTCTTTTACCTCATGAGTTCTTTTCACAATATAAAATTTAGAATAATAATATGTTTCTATAATACCAAATATAAAAGCAACAGAAAATATCAATTGATAACTTAATGGAAAAACTATTATATCTAAAAGCCATCCAGTTACAAGCACTACAAGGGTCCCCAAAACAGTTGTCCAAAAGTTTCTATCAGCAAAAACCTTGCTTCTGTATTCAGGTGGTATTAAATCGCTCATAAAAGATTGCCAGCACATACCAACAGCCATCGAAGGTAAATTCATTATACCTACAAGTAATACTAAAATTACAGGTTGGATTTCTTTATGTAAAAAAGGTACAAGAGCAATTAAAAAATAAAAGCTTCTAGCAAAAAATAAAATTATATAAGAAAATTTGTGAACATCTTTCAATTTACTTATAAGTATAGTAAGAGGTATTACACCTAAAACAACCATTAGAGCAGGAAGAGAATTTAATAACGAAACTTCAAAATCATTTGCACCTAACTTTATAGCGTATATACCTATAAATGGCATTACCATGTTGAACCCAACTACCCATGCTAAGCCATTTATCATGTTCATTCTGATATTATGTTTTAAATTATGATACACTTCTAAATTTTTATTTTTCATATATCTCCCTCTATAGATATTTTTTAATCTCCTCTTAGATTATCATTTTTTTTGATCTGTTTCAATAAGCATAAAAGGTTTTATCATAGAATAATTTAATAAAGTAAAACACCCACGATGGGTGTTTTACTTTATATTGCTTTTGTTGCAATTTCTTTTAAAATATTCTCTAAAAATTCATCTATAGTTTGAGATCCTTTATCTCCCTCTTTTCTAGACCTTAAAGAAATATTTCCTTCAGCAACTTCTTTATCCCCTACTATTATCATATATGGGATCTTTTGTAGTTGTGCCTCTCTTATTTTATATCCTATTTTTTCATTTCTATCATCAAGTTCTACTCTAATATCTTTATCAATAAGCCTTTGTTGTATATTCTGTGCATAAGCATAATGTTTATCAGATATAGGCAATACTTTGACCTGTACTGGAGCTATCCAAGTAGGAAAAGCTCCTGCAAAATGTTCAGTCAATATAGCCATAAATCTTTCAATACTGCCATAGATAACTCTATGAAGCATAATAGGTCTATGTTTCTCACTGTCTGCACCTATATATTCAAGATTAAATCTCTCAGGCATTTGAAAGTCTAGCTGTATTGTGCCGCATTGCCATGTTCTCCCAATACTATCTTTTAAATGAAAATCTATTTTAGGCCCATAAAAAGCTCCATCACCTTCATTTACTTTATATGGAAGGTTTATATGCTTCATTGCTGAAATTAAAGCATTTGTTGCTAAATCCCAATCTTCATCACTACCCATAGAGTTTTCAGGCCTTGTTGATAACTCAACAAAATATTCAAATCCAAAAACTTTATAAAAGAAATCCACAAGATTTATTACCCCAAGTATTTCACTTTCAACTTGATCTGGTGTCATAAAAAGATGAGCATCATCTTGTGTAAAGCTTCTTACTCTCATAAGCCCATGAAGTACTCCAGACATTTCATGCCTATGAACTAGTCCTAATTCACATAATCTTAAAGGCAATTCTCTATAACTATGCATTGTAGAGTTGTATACAATCATAGCCCCGGGACAGTTCATAGGTTTTATTGCATAATTTTCACCATCAATTTTAGTAAAATACATGTTTTCTTTATAATGATCCCAATGTCCTGATCTATGCCATAATTCCTCATTTAAAATTATAGGTGTTTTTATTTCTTGATACCCATGTTTAATATGTTCTTTCCTCCAAAAATCTTCTAGAATATTTCTTATTATCATACCTTTTGGATGGAAAAAAGGAAATCCAGGGCCTTCATTATGAACACTAAAAAGATCTAATTCTTTACCAAGACGTCTATGATCTCTTTTCTTAGCTTCTTCTATCATTTTTAAATATTCTTCGAGCATGCTTTTCTTAGGAAAGCTAATGCCATATAATCTTTGAAGCATTTTGTTATTTTCATTACCTCTCCAATATGCTCCAGCGACAGACAAAACTTTTATAGCTTTAACCATACCAGTTGACATCAGATGAGGACCAGCACATAAGTCAACAAACTCACCCTGTTTATAAAAAGAAATTTCTTCATTGTCAGGTATCTCTTTAATAAGTTCTACTTTATAAGGCTCATTTTTTTCTTCCATAAATTTAATTGCTTCATCTTTAGACAATACAAATCTTTCAATTTTATAATCTTCTTTAATTATATTTTCCATTTCTTTTTCTATTGCTTCAAAATCATCCGTAGTAAAAGGTCTGTCAGTATCAAAATCATAATAAAAACCATTATCAATAGCAGGACCAATTGTTAATTTCACATCTTTAAAAAGTCTTTTCACAGCCTGAGCCAAAATATGAGAAGAAGTATGCCAATATATTTTTTTACCTTGCTCAGTATCAAAAGTTATAATCTCTAAATTGCTATCTTCTTCTATAGAATGTGATAGCTCTACAATTTTGCCATTTAAAATCCCGCCTACTGCTTCTTTTGCTAATCTTCCACTAATACTTTTAGCAATTTCAAATACTGTTGTGCCTTTATCAAATTCTTTTTTTACTCCATCTTTTAAAGTAATTATCATTTTAAAACCTCCTTTTTAATTTTTATGCATATAAATAATCTCTGCCTCAAAAGAGGCAGAGATTTTCTGCGGTCCCACTCTTATTTATACTCAAAATTATATCGGAATTACCGTTCGGATTTATCATCCGCAGCTCAAGGGTGGTCTTCAATACAGGAACTTTTGAGTAATTTCAGCCAATGTCACTCAATCTCTTTAAAATTCACTTAGTATTTACTTTCCCTTTCATAGCCTTTAATATTTAGTTTGTTTAATTATATATTTTAAAAAGTATTTTGTCAATATATTTTAAATAAATTGTATTATAAATGCCTGTAAAATACCTATTACAAAACCCATAACTCCACCTAATAATTCAATCATGTAAAGTTCCCTATGAGCAATTTTAATTATAACACTTTCTAACTTATCAAGATCAAAACTATTTATTTTATCTTCTACTATTAGTGAAATATTAATTTTTTTTGAAACATCCTCAATAAGAGTATCCTGAGATTGACTTAAAAAATCTTCAACTTCTTTATTAATAATATTACCAATATAGACAGTAATAAAACTTCTTATAGACTCTGGTATAAAAGATGGTAATTTTTTATCTGTAATATTTTTTACCTTCAAATTCAAATTTTTTATTATTATTTCCTTATTTTCATTATTTATAAGCTTGTCCCATAATTCTTGAAAAGTAATAAGTTCATCCTGAACCAACTGACCAACTGATTTTGCAATATCCTTTTTTCTTTTAGGTATAAGGCCTTGTATTTTAAATCCTAATATTTTTATTGGCTTTATTGGTTTAAATAACATTTCTACAGCAGCTACACTTGTTATCCAACCAATTAAGCCTCCAAACAATGCTAAAAAAAACATAGTTATTAAAAACTGCATGAAATCACCTCAAAAACATTAAAAATAATAATTAAATTTTATCAGATTTTCTCGAATTTTAAAACCCAGCTTTTAAGCTGGGTATATTTTCTATCTACTCTTTGCACTTTTTATTCATACATAATTCACAACCATAACATATTTCTACTCGCTCATTAAAAACTTTTTTTATTGTTTCAATGATTTCTTTATTTTTAACATTGTTTATTGAATGTATATATATTTTTTTAGGAGCTATAGTTATAAGTGTGCTTATTAAAAAATCCTCATCACTTATACCTTTATCTGGAAACTCAATGGAAACTTCATTTTCAATATCATTATCAATAGGTTTGTTGTATTCATCATATAATCTAAATTCTCCATTTTTTTCTATGACAATATTTAATGTATCTATTTTAGAATCCTGCAGTTCTACAAAGTATCTAAGTAAACCTATAAACTCATTATATTCTTTTTGCATCATAAATTCATCAACAGCTCTATCAGCTATTTCACTTAATTCACCAATAAAATCCCTAAGCCTGAAATTTACAAAGCCTTCAATATCAATAATATTATTCTCTTGTAAAAAGTCTTCTATAAGTTTAAATACTTGTTCTTTTTTTATTAATTTAAAAGTTTCTTTATTTACTTCATCATCAAGAATACCATCAGCTATTTTTTGAATCTCTTGTTTTTCACTTTCATTGAAATAGTAGTAATACTTATTAATTAACTTCTTCATGATCTTTTTATCAATTTTATTTACAATAAAATCAGAAAGCATTTCCGCAACATATTTTCTGATTTTGTTTATATCTTTAAATGTTGGATTGTTTTCAATTTTTAAATTATATACTGCGATATTCCCACAATCATCACGATTTAAAACAATTTTTATGCCTTCATCATTTAAATTTTTTAATTTATATTTTAAGTTGTCGAAATCAAAATTCAATTTATCTGAAAATGCTATAGATATTAGCTGCAAATTTCTCACTCCCTTCGTTATTAGTATGCGTATTTGTTGCTTTTTCTAAAACCTTTAATATAGTGGGATAATGGATCCAATGTCTTTTAGTTTATCTATTGTAAGAAAAATAGTTTCAATCCTTTTTTTATATAAAAATTCATTTATTTTTTCAAACTCTTTATGTTTTTTTAAATCTCCATTTATTACTAATTTATTTTTCCCAATAAGTCCAACACAACCTCCAATAAATCCATAATCAAATCCCTTTAAAAAAATATCACCTTTTTCGATTAAAAGGCCATCAAGACCATACAATAAAGCTTTATCATATATTCCTTTATCAGATGTAATAAAACTCTGGTTATCTATTATAGCCATATTACATTTAGTATAACCCTGTTTAACATTAATAAAATTAACATTTTCTCTTTCTAAATAATCCCGTAAAACTTTATCTGTATATTTTAAATTATGAAAAGCAAAAGTCCCTATTCTTGCTACATTATATGCTATGTTATCAGGATAGTTTCTTTTTAAATATGTTTGTCCAATAATTACTTTAATATTTAAATTTTTTAACAAATTTATAAAATGCCTGCTCACATTTGGAGCTAAAACAAATGTTTTTTCCCCGACAGGATGCATAATAATATCTGGATGATAAGAAATTGCCTCATAAACCGCATTACACTTTTGGGTAAATATCACTTTAATTTTTAATTTTGAAAACGCAGTTAAAAGAACCTTTTCTCTACCATCAACTATGACATATTTAACATCACTTTCTGGAACAAAAGGATTTTTTGACATCTCAAACTCACCTCGGATAATTAAGAGGCATACACTAAATGTATGCCTCAACTTGCCCTCATATCTTTTAAATAACAACTACCATCCATAGATTTTAATTTCTTTTTCAATTCAGCTGCAACAGCACTTATTTCTAATTCATTATCAAACTTTTTATATTCATTTGTTACAATAGCAATAGAAATTGAAACAAATGAATATCTCTGTTTAAAACCTAAACGGTTTATTGTCTCAATATAACCATTTATTCTGTCTTTTTTATCATATAAATATTTAACATCCTCATCAAATCTTGATATAATATATTTACATAATTCTTCTGATTTTTCTGGTGTTGTTATAATTATAAAATCATCTCCACCAATATGGCCTAAAAAATCTCTGTTATTCCCTATTAAACTTACAGCATCAGTTAATATTTTAGCAGTTAATTTAATTACATTATCTCCTCTTAAAAATCCATAATAATCATTATATGATTTAAAATTGTCCAGATCCAAATATAATACTGCATAAGGTATATCAGACTTAATGCGTCTTTTCATTTCAGCTTTTATATCAAGATTTCCCCTTAAACCAGTAAGAGGATTAGCCATTCTGTTATGTTCTATACGTTGAAACAAATTATTTACCTTTATTAAGAGTTCTTTTTCATTAAAAGGTTTTACTAAATAATCATCTGCTCCTAACTCAAGTCCATGTATTCTTTCATTGTAATCATCCTTTGAAGTAAGTATGATTATGGGTAAAATAAGATTCTCCTCATCATTTCGTAAAATTTTAAGAATTTCAAAACCGCTCATGCCAGGCATAATTATATCAAGTATAACCATGTCTGGAAAAGAATTCTTATATATCTGCATTGCTTCTTCCCCATTTTTAGCTTCCATAATAGTATAACCTGCGTTTTGAAGAGTGTTTTTAAGAATTTCTCTGCTTAGTTTATTATCATCTACAATAAGAATACTCTTTCCTATCACAATATATCCCCCATAAATATTTTATACACCCTTTATATTATATTAAATTTTTGGCATAAATACTACTATTATTAATATTTTAATATATTTTTAATCATAAATAATACTTATTTGAACTTTTATTTATTATTTAAAAAAAATATTATAATATTTATAAATTTTTTCTTCTAAAATATCCATACTTATAAAACGAGCTTCCCTTACAGCCTCTTTACCTTCTATATATAAAAGTATAGTTGGAACAGTAAAAACAGAAAATTCTCCAGAAGCTTCTTGCAACTCATCTATAGAAATATGGTATCCGTTAATTTCAGGATAATTTTCTAACATTTCATCCAGTTTAGGTAATAAAGATGTACATATACCACAATCTTCTGACGAAAAATATAATAAAACCATTTCATTATCTTTAAGTGCTTTTTTAGCATTTTCTAAACTAAAAATCTGCTCCAAATCTTTTTCCTCCTTAAATTAATCAAAATACTATAAAATTCTTAAATTAAAATTATAAGTATTATTTTACACATTATAAAATTTTTTTTCAACTACTTATATAAAATTTTATAGATAAAGCTTTTAAAAAATTATAATAAAAAAATTTAATTGTTTTTATAATTTAAAACATAACATATAATGCTCTTTTTTTAAAAGCATTTGTGAATCCTTAAATAGTATGAAATATTTTTAAATGTTTATATGCCAATTAATCCTGATATTTATTTACATGTACTGCACAACACACAAAAAAACAATTGGAAAATTAAATAACGTCTTATTAATATTTCCCTAGTTTTGCAGCAAAATTTTATGTAGCATAACCCGGAGCCAGCAATTTTACTATTGATTCCAAGTAAAAAATTTTTAAATTTTTGCCATATTTTGGTTTAGGATTATTATGGATTATGGTATAATATAATTTTATCGAATTTTGGTGGGGGAGTTTAATGTGTATTTAAAGAAAAGCAAACGTAGTTCCGGAAGAATATATCTTTCTATTGCAGATGGATATCGTGATAAAGAAAGAGGACATACAAGGACTGTTACTATTAAATCTCTTGGATACCTCGATGAACTTCAAAAACAATACGACGATCCTATCGCTTTTTTTGAACAAAAGGTTAAGGAATTAAATGAAAAGAAGTCTATGAAAAAAACTCCAATTAACCTTAGTTTTTCTCCTGATGAAAGGCTTTTAATTAATACGAATAATCGTAAAAACTTTGGCTTTGCTCCATTTAGTAAAGTTTATCATAAACTTGAATTGGATAAGTTTTTAAAAAACAGGCAGCGTCATTCAAAAGAAGAATATGATGCTAATGCTATTATGAAACTTCTCGTATTTTCACGCTAATTGTATCCTGCTTCAAAGAAATAGACTCATGAGAATAGATATATATTCTTTGAGAAATTCGATTTTTCTTTGGATGATGTCTACAGGTGTTTGTCTTTTTTCAACAAGCATAGTGATGCTTTGCAACTTTGGGTTCATGAGCACATTAAGTCTTTGTATGAACGAAATACTAATCTGGTTTATTATGATGTTACCAACTATTATTTTGAAATTGATGAACAAGATGAATTGCGTAGAAAAGGCGTTTCTAAAGAACACAGGCCAGATCCGATTGTGCAGATGGGATTATTTATGGACACCAATGGTATACCTATTACATATAAACTTTTTCCTGGCAATGCTTTAGATAAAACTACCCTTATGCCTATGTTAAGGAAAATACAACATGATTATTCTTTAGGAAGAATCATTGTTGTTGCTGATAAAGGTATCATTACTGGCGATAACATTTGGTATACTTTTCTGCCGGTAATGGTTATGTATTCAGCTATTCTGTTCGTTGTGCCGATAAGGAATTTCAGGATTATGTTCTTGATGAGTATGGATACATTAAGAAAGGTGATGGTTTTAGAATTAAATCAATCTTTCTTTTTGAAATAATAATCAGGCAACATAGAATAACCTAAATTTTTTAGTCGCATCAGGGTAGCTTTTGTACATTTCGGATCATCCATTTTCAATTGATTCTCAACAACATCCATAATTAAAGCTTTCAATCTATAATTAACCATGATTCTTTCCCTTACAATTCATTCATAGTAAACATAATAATATCATTTACTCAAAGCTCTAAAGAATTATAAACAATGATTTGATTTTATTAGTTGTCTTTAAAATAAACTATATTTATTGTTTTTAGCAATATTTGTATAAATAAAGCATATATTGGTACATTGATAAGTTCTCCTATAACTTTTGGAGGTAAAGTAGTTACTATATGTGTTTTAATACTAGCTATTCTAATTAAAACTATGATTAGGCTAATCAACAATGCTAGAAAAACCAGTTCTCACGTATGTATTTTTTCCATTAAACAAGCCTCCCTATAAATTATATAGGTTATAATAAAACTACTACAATGGTACCATAAACTCTATATATCATAAATACTCTCAAATCAAATGTTTTTATAATATCAGATTAATTGCTTTTTATATATAGTAGTCTTTTAAGATCCGCTACAAACCTATATGACATTTAGACTCATATTATATATTTGATGACATTGCCATCAAATATTGACTCTATTTCCTTTATAAAAAATTCCTTCATTTCATTTATCTCATCATTTTTGTACATAAATTTTTTGTAGCCAAATTGACCGAATTTACAAACCCTTTCTTCATCATTCATAGGCAGTGTATTTTCAGGAAAAATCTCTGATATGGTACTTTTGGCTTTTGCTGTGTATCTGTGTGAGATAATTTCAAATGTTATTTGATATGCAGTTTTTTTAGGTATACTTTCCTTCATTTTAAATAATAGTTCTTCATAATCTTTTTGCCAATTGTCATACAAAAAAACAGGAGCTATCAAAAAACCCATGGGATAGCCTGATTCAATTATTTTTCTGCTGGCCTCTAATCTTTTCTCTAATGATGGAGTCCTTTTTTCATATTCATTTATGATTTTTTCAGTATTTAAACTAAATCTCACTTCTGTATGTCCATTATGTTCAATATCAAGAAGTGTATCTATGTCTGTAAACTTCGTGACAAATCTAAATCTTCCACTTTCGCTTTTGCTAAAAAATTCTATCGCAGATTTTAGAATGTTTGTATACGGTTCTACTGGCACGGGATCTGACGTTGCCGAACCTTCAAAAATTGTCTTTTCAGGTTTCCTTGCTTCAATATAATTATTTGCCCACATAAATATGTGATCTATATTTACATTGACCTTTATGTAAGGCCTCTCGCTTAAATTTGTATTAAGATAACAATATTGACATTGACCTACACAACCAGATAGCAATGGTAGCTGATAATTAGCTGATGGTTTACAAGA
>Ga0315298_1007920_pt1 | contig 13779 bp, 14 predicted proteins | sample WHS_1_MG_FD_203077 | JGI IMG/M metagenome (GOLD analysis project Ga0315298, IMG submission 203077) | Extremophilic microbial mat communities from Washburn Hot Springs, YNP, Wyoming, USA - WHS_1_MG | ecosystem: Environmental > Aquatic > Thermal springs > Hot (42-90C) | place: USA: Wyoming...
GCTGCACACGCGGACCCGGGCATGGCTGTTTCCCGGCGGGTTGTGATGACGGGATCAGGAGGCCGGCATGAGCTATGTGCGATCGAGCAGTAGCCTACCCATGGCGCTCTCCATGGATGTCTCGGCACTCGCAGGCGTGCTTCTCGCGCTGCTGGTGATGATGCTGGTGATCCAACCGGACACCAGCATCGTCCGTCCCGGCATCTCGGATCTTGGCGAGTGCTACGGGGGGAACGACGACTACTGCGGCGTCAGCTGGCGCACGGTGATCATCCCGGCCTCTGGGAAGCCTTATCTGGCCGACGAGCCGGATGTCGCCATAGCCCCGTGGGGCACCCTGGCGGAGCGGGTTCGGCCCGGCAAGTCGGGGACCGTCGTCGGCTGGCTGGTCAAACCGGCCGACGGAGCGCAGGTCGAGGCGGTGGTCGATGCGATACACCATCTGCGTGCGTAGCAGTCAGGGCCTGTCGCGCTGACGGGCGAGACGCCCTAGGCGACGGCGGCAGGATCGATCTGCCTCACTTGTCGGAACGGACCTGCTCCCGCTTCGGTCGCGGGCTTGCTTGCCTATTCGGGTCCCGATTCCTTCTGGCTCATGCGTTTCGTCGTGCGCCGTGCGGCGTGGGCGGTGCGGACGGTTTCCAGCCGCGCGGCCTGTGCTTCAGTGAGTGGCGCATGCCGGGCCTTCCTGAGCAGCTTCTCGAACAGGTATCCCGACCGGAAGAAGTACGGGCGGAGCTCGAGGAAGCAGATCGCCGCCTCCATCGTCTCCGGGTCGCCCGCGGCCAGTCGTTCGAACGCTCCGGTGAGTCCGCCCGGGAACGCCAGCTGATCGTAGCGGGCATGAAACTCCTGGCAGGCGCGTTGCCATAGCTGGCGCTTTGCCTCGCTCTGGTCGCGCTCGCGAACAGTCGCGTGGATGCGGGCGTGCAGCCTCGCGATCTCGTCCGCGTTCCCGCGGATCTGCGCTTTCAAGCGGTCGGAGGCATCGGTCATGGCGGCGTTAGCGGCTTGGTCATGGGGATGCAAGCCAGGGTGACACCGAGGGACGAGCGATAGGTGGATGTGGCTTCGCCGGAGAAGCCGAGGCGCCGATAGAACGGCGCCGCATTGAGGGTGGCGTCGAGATGGATGGAGGTCAGTCTGGCGTCCCGCGCGAGACGTTCGAGGTGGTTCATCAGCGCTCGCCCGACGCCGTGTCCCATCCAGCCCGGCCGCACGAAGATCGCATCGATCTTCCCGTAGGCGAGGTCGATCATCCCCGTGCCCACCACGCGGCCGTCGATTTCCGCGACGTGGAATGCATCGGCCACGCAACGGGCAAACGACTCGGACATCTCGCCCGAGGTCCAGATCGCCAGGTCCTGCTCGGTGTAGTGCCCCGCGCATTGCGCCAGGATCGCTTCGCGCCGGATGGCGAAGGCGATGGGTGCGTCTGCGAGGGTGGCTTTGCGGATGTGCATGGCTTCCACCGAAGACAATTGGCTGCGCTTACGTCGATCATCCATGGAATGTAGGTGAAACTGACTCCGTCCGTTGCTATCGGCTTCCGCCTCAAGCCCCGCGCCAAGACCCATGGGCGGTACATCTCGCCCGAACGACAGTGGTCGGTGACGTCCAGGTCCGCGGCTACGGGCTTCGGCGTGGCCGCTTGCTGCGCAAGGGCCGGGGTTCGAGAATCGCGGTCTTGTCTCCCGGGTTGACCGTCTCGCTCGCGCCTCCTGCGCGGCTTTCCGAACCCGGGAGCGTGTCTCCACCGATCAAGGCCGACGCCACTGATGTTTGAAAACGCCTTCAACAACCTCGACCGCGTGATGCGCAACGACGAGGGGCTGGCTTCCGAGCTGGATTACGCCGAGCAGACCTCGTGGCTGCTGTTTCTCAAGTACCTCGACGACATGGAAAAGGAGTGGGCGGACGAGGCGGAACTGGCCGGTCACGACTACACCCCCGTGCTGGACGCGCCGTACCGCTGGCAGAGCTGGGCCGCACCGAAGGACGCGGCCGGCGCGCCGGACCTGAAGAACGCGCTCACCGGCAAGGACCTGATCGAGTTCGTCAACGGCGAGCTGTTTCCCTACCTGCAGACCTTCCGCGACAGCGTGGACGACCCCGACACGCTGGAATACAAGATCGGCGAGGTCTTCTCCGAGATCGCCAACCGCTTCCGCTCCGGCTACTCCCTGCGCGACGCGCTGGAGATCATCGACGGGCTCAACTTCGGCAGCCAGGACGCCAAGCACGAGCTGTCCGACCTGTACGAAACCCGCATCAAGCGCATGGGCAACGCCGGGCGCAACGGCGGCGAGTACTACACGCCGCGCCCGCTGATCCGCGCCATGATCCGGGTGGTCAGGCCGCAGATCGGCGAGACGATCTACGACGGCGCGTGCGGCTCGGCGGGGTTTCTCTGCGAGGCGTGGGACATGATGCGTCGCGGCGATCTCTCGCCCGCCGAGTGGGACACGCTGCAGCGCAAGACCTTCTACGGCCAGGAAAAGAAATCGCTGGCCTACGTGCTGGGCGTGATGAACATGATCCTGCACGGCATCGACGCGCCCAACATCCGCCACGCCAACACGCTCGCCGAAAACGTGATGGACATCCAGCAGAAGGACCGTCACGACATCGTGCTGGCCAACCCGCCGTTCGGCGGTGGCGAGCGCAAGGAGGTGCAGCAGAACTTCCCGATCAAGTCCGGCGAGACCGCCTACCTGTTCCTGCAGCACTTCATCCGCAAGCTCAAGGCCGGCGGGCGCGGCGCGGTGGTGATCAAGAACACCTTCCTCAGCAACACCGACAACGCCAGCGTGGCCCTGCGCAAGGAGCTGCTGGAAAGCTGCAACCTGCACACCGTGCTGGACTGTCCGCAGGGCACCTTCCAGGGCGCCGGCGTGAAGACCGTCGTGCTGTTCTTCGACAAGGGCGCGCCCACGCGCAGCGTCTGGTACTACCAGCTCGACCCCGGCCGCAGCCTGGGCAAGACCAACCCGCTCAACGACGAGGACCTGGCCGAGTTCGTGGCGCTGCAGGCGAGCAAGGCCGACAGCGCCAGGAGCTGGTCGGTCGCGGTGAAGGATCTGGATACGGCGACGTGGGATCTGTCGGTGAAGAATCCGAATGTGCCGGAAGCCGAGGCGCTGCGCAGTCCGGAGCAGATCATTGCCGACATGTTGGCGCGGGATGCGGAGACGGCGGCGATTCTGGAAGAGATTCGGGGGATGTTGTGACGGCTGCGCTCAGTGGCCTTTACGAAAGGCGGAGGTTAGGCGATGTCTGCACCCTGCAGCGTGGTTTTGATCTGCCGACCAAAGATCGAACACCAGGCCCCTTTCCTCTTGTTACGTCGAGCGGCCCAACTGATACGCATGATGAGGCGAAGGTTAGCGGGCCGGGAGTCGTTACAGGTCGAAGCGGAAGCATCGGCAACATCTTTTTCGTTGAGGAGGATTTTTGGCCTCTGAACACCGCTCTTTATGTCAAGAATTTTCATGGCAACGACGAACGGTACATTTACTACCTACTTCAGTCATTCGATCTTGCGAGATTCACTTCCGGTGCTGGCGTTCCGACCCTGAACCGAAACCACGTACACAGCGAACCTGTTTTAGTCGCGAAAAGCGTGGAGGAGCAGAAGCGGATCGTTGCGGTGCTCGATCAGGCCTTCGCCGCCCTCGACCGCGCCCGCGCCCATGCCGAGGCCAATCTGGCGGATGCTAATAATATTTTCGACGGTTGGTTGACTGCCGTCTTTCACGATCATCCGTCTTCTTGGCGAACAGAGAAACTTCGCAATCTTTGCCATCAGATCACGGTGGGCCACGTAGGCTCTATGGCTGAGCGTTACGTCGAGAGCGGGATCCCGTTTCTGAGGTCCCAGAATATTCGTGCTTTCGAAATTGCCCTGGGGGATGTGAAGTTTATTGATGACGGATTCCATCGCGAGCTTACGAAATCCATCCTCGGACCCGGTGATGTCGCGATTGTCCGTACCGGCTATCCTGGAACCGCCGCGGTCATCCCGCAGAGCTTGCCAGTGGCCAATTGCTCTGATCTGGTGATTGCTCGGCCGAAGAATGTTATTTCGCCGGAATTTCTCGTGATGTTTTTGAATTCGAGCTTCGGGAAAAGCATGGTCGCCGAGAAAGCCGTTGGTGCCGCGCAAAAGCATTTCAACGTTGGCGCGGCCAAGGAGGTGGACTTTTCCTTTCCACCTATCGCGGAGCAGGAAAGGCTCGTTGCACAGGCGAAATGGATGCGGTCGAGAATGGGGCAGCTCGAATCGATCTATGAAATGAAGCTCGCCGACATCGCCAACATCCGCCAATCCCTCCTGCAAAAAGCCTTCTCCGGCGAATTGGCATGAGCGAAATGCGAACAACTACGCTACCTGCCTTCATTGCTGCGAACGCGGGAAGCGATTTTCAACAGTGAGTGCTGGTCATCCATGTTGCTGTTCTCAGTGACGAAATGGATTCCCGCTTGCGCGGGAATGACGGCAGGGGGAGTTTTTCGGAGGCCGCATGAGCGAGCTGACGCCCGTCAAGCTGGATGACCTGGAAGAGGCCCTGCTGTTCGTGGGCGCGGGGGAGCTGTCCGGCGCCTCGGCCTGGGTGTGCCGGGCGACGGGCGAGGTGCTCTGGCACAGCGACGAGGTGGACGATCTCGGGCCGTTGCCGCCGGACATCGACGATGCGGCGCGCTACGTGGCGGTGCCGGACAGGCACACGCTGGGCCTTGGCAAGCCACTGGCCCTGGCGTTCGCCCGCACGCAGCTGCCGGCCTGCTACGAGCAGGTGCGCGGGATATTCGCGCACCGCGGCGCCTATGCCCGCTTTAAGGATCTGCTGGAGCGTCACCACCGCCTCGATGCCTGGCACCGCTGGGAGGCGGAGCAGACCCGTCAGGCGCTGCGCGCGTGGTGCGCGGACAACGGTCTCACGCCCGTTGATTGATCGGCCGCGCCGCCCCGTCCATCCTTCACTGCCATCAAGCGTCGGCTGGAGACGGGCCCCATCTTCAGGTACGTCGTTCCGCCCGCTTGACGTGAGTAACATAAAGGTTACTATCGGTCATGACATGGAAAGTCGAGGAATACATCGCCGAGGACGGCCGCATTCCCTATCGGGACTGGTTCGATGGCCTGCCTGTGCAGGCCGCCGCCAAGGTGGCGACGGCGGTGTTGCGGATGGAGATGGGCAACACCTCCAGCGTGAAGTGGTTCGACGGCATCGGCGAATACCGCATCGACTGGGGGCCGGGCTACCGCATCTACCTGATGCGGGATGGCGACAGGCTGATCCTGCTGTTTACCGGCGGCAGCAAGGCGACACAGAGAAGCGACATCAAGCGGGCGCAGCAGTTGCGGGACGAGTACCGGGCGCGCAAGGCCCGCAAGGCCGGGGCGAGGTGATGAGATGGCACTGAGCAGAGACTTCAAGCAGACCGTGGTGGAGCGCGTGCAGCGCGAGCCGGCGTTTGCCCGCGCGCTGCTGGACGAGGCAGCCTCGCTGTTCCTCAACGGCGATCCGGCGACGGCGCGGGTGATTCTGCGCGATCTGGTCAACGCCACCGTCGGTTTCGAGGGGCTGGCCTCGGCCACCGAGCGGCCGAGCAAGAGCCTGCACCGCATGCTGTCGGCCTCCGGCAACCCCAGCATGGACAACCTGGCCGCCATCTTCGACGTGCTGCGGCGGAATCTGAAGGTGGACATCGAGGTACGTGCCGCGTGATGTATCAGGTGCGTAGCACACATGTGCTACTGTCGTTGACGTTCCACCCGCGCCGGAGCGACCCATGAGCACGACCACCATCCGCCTGCCCGACGAACTCAAGGCCCGCGTCGCCGAGGCGGCCAAACAGGCCGGCACCACCTCGCACAACTTCATCCTTGAGGCGATTGCCGAGAAAGCGGAACTGGCCGAACGCCGGGCCGATTTCCACGCCGAGGCTGAACGGCGCTACGAGCGCATCGTCCAGACGGGTGAGACCATCCCGTGGGATGAATTCCGCGGGTACTTGATGGACCGCATCCAGGGCAAGGCGTCGCGCCGCCCGGTGGCCCGCAAGCTCACCAAATAGCGTGGCTCGCATCGAACTGTCGCCGGAGTTTGGCGAGGACATGATGCGGATCACCGATCACCTGCTGCAGCACGAGGTGTCCGGGATGGAGCAGCGCCTGCGCGGGATCGTCGCTTCCATTGATGTGCTCGGCACGAACCCTTTCATCGGCCGTCCGCGCGGCTCCGTGCTGCGCGAGCTGGTGATCGGGCGCGGAGCAAGCGGCTACGTGGCGCTGTATCAGTATGTGGCTGCTGTCGATACGGTGTTTGTGCTGGCTATTCGGGGACAACGCGAAGGGGGATACGCCAGGCCATGAGCGAAACGGAAGCGGACACCCGCGCCAACCGCATCGACCCGGTGCTGCGCGAGGCCGGCTGGGGCGTGGTCGAGGGATCGAAGGTGCATCGCGAGCTGATCTGCCCGGGGCGGATCACTGGCGGGGGTGGGCGGATCAATCCGCTGTCGGCCGATTACGTGCTGGTGTACCGCGACCGCAAGCTGGCGGTGATCGAGGCCAAGCGCGCGGGGCTGGGCCACACAGCCGGCGTGGGCCAGGCCAAGGATTACGCCACGCGGCTCAAGGCGCGTTTCGCCTACTCCAGCAACGGGCTGGGCTGGTACGGCATCGACATGCAGACCGGCACGGAGGGCGACCTCGCGCTGCCGTTTCCCTCGCCGCAGGAGCTGTGGGCGCGCTGCTTCCCGGAGGGCAACGACTGGCGCGACCGCTTCGGCGCGGTGCCGTTCGAGACCGGCGGCGGCAAGTGGCAGCCGCGCTACTACCAGCACAACGCGATTACCGCCGTGCTGGAGGCGATCGCCAAGGGCGAGCAGCGCATCCTGCTGACGCTGGCGACCGGCACGGGCAAGACCTCCATCGCCTTCCAGATCGCCTGGAAGCTGTTCGAGGCGCAGTGGAACCTGAGCCGCGAGCCGGGGCGCCGGCCGCGCATCCTGTTTCTGGCCGACCGCAACATCCTGGCCGATCAGGCCTACAACGCGTTCAGTGCGTTTGCGCCGGACGCGCTGTGCCGCATCAGCCCGGAGGAGATCCGCCGCCAGGGGCGCATCCCGAAGAACGCCAGCGTGTTCTTCACCATCTTCCAGACCTTCATGACCGGCACGGATGCCTCGGGCGAGCCGCAGTTCACTTTCGAGGGCTATCCGGCAGACTTTTTCGACTTCATCGTCATCGACGAGTGCCACCGCGGCGGCGCCAGGGACGAAAGCGCCTGGCGCGGCATCCTGGAGTACTTCGCGCCAGCCGTGCAGCTGGGCATGACGGCGACGCCCAAGCGCGACGTCAACGCCGATACCTACCGCTATTTCGGCGACCCGGTGTACAGCTACGCCTTGAAGGAGGGCATCAGCGACGGCTTCCTCACCCCGTTCAAGGTGCGCCAGATGGCCAGCACGCTGGATACCTACACGTACTCCGACGAGGACGAGGTGATCAGCGGCGAGATCGATCCGGACAGGGAATACCGCGAGTCCGACTTCAACACCCGCATCATCATCGACGCGCGTGAGGAAAGCCGCGTGCACGAGTTCATGGACCAGATCGACCAGCGGCAGAAGTCGCTGGTGTTCTGCGCCACGCAGGATCACGCCGCGCGCGTGCGCAATGCGATTAACCAGATCAAGGACAACCCGGACCCGCACTACTGCGAACGGGTAACCGCCGAGGACGGCAAGCTGGGCGAGCAGCACCTGCGCGAGTTCCAGGACAACGAGAAGACGCTGCCGACCATTCTCACCACGTCGAAGAAGCTCTCCACCGGCGTGGACGCGCGCAACGTGCGCAACATCGTGCTGCTGCGGCCGATCAAGTCGATGATCGAGTTCAAGCAGATCATCGGCCGCGGCACGCGCACCTTCGACGGCAAGGACTACTTCACCATCTACGACTTCGTGAAGGCCTACGAGCACTTCAACGATCCGGAGTGGGACGGCGAGCCGTTGCCGCCGGAGCTGCCGGACCAGCCGAGGCCGCCCAAGGGTGGTGGGGATGGCGACCTGCCACCGGAGCCGCCCGGCGGTGTCCGGGAGGAGTCCGAGCCGGTGGCCAAGGTGGTAGTGAGGCTGGCCGACGGCAAGGAGCGATCGATCCGCTACATCGCGGCGACCAGCTACTGGTCGCAGGACGGACGCCCGATCACGGCGCAGGAGTTCATGGAGCAGCTGTTCGGCGATCTCGGCAGTCTGCTGGCCTCGGAGGACGAGCTGCGCGCCATCTGGAGCGACCCGGATCGGCGCGAGGTGTTCCAGCAGCGGCTGGCCGACCTGGGTTACGACGCGGACCGTCTGGACGACATGCGTCGGCTGATCGATGCCCCCGACAGCGACATCTTCGACGTGCTGGCCTACGTGCGCTTCACCCTGGCGCCGTTGTCACGCGCCGAACGGGCCACCTCGGCGCGCAGCAAGGGGCTGGGTGGCTACGAGCGCGAGATGCGTGCCTTCCTGGATTTCGTGCTGGAAGCCTATGAGCGTCACGGCGTGGACGAGCTTGCATCGCGCAAGATCGCCGACTTCCTGCGCATCCGCTACGGCGGCACCAACGACGCCAAGCGTGCGCTGGGTCCGGTGGACACCATCCGCAAGGCGTTTGTGGATATCCAGGCGCATCTCTACCAGTAGCCGGCTTTCGCGGGAGCGGCGAACCTGCATCCTTCCGACGTGTCGGGTGGTGAAAGTGCCACGGTCGGACTCGCCCTCGCGCTCTCCCTGACCTCGCGCTATCGGCGACGGATCAGCGCTTCTTGCCGATGGTCTTCGTCACCTGTTGCAGCCATTCCATGGCACCGAGTTGTTGCCACAGTGCCAGCGTCTCGAGGCGATAGATCCACGCCTCCTCGTCACCGCCCGTCGTCACGCCGAAGCGGCCCTGTCGCGGCGGTTTGGGGTCGGTCTTGAGCAGCCATTGCGCGGGTTTCGGGTATGCCACGATGGCACCATGCAGGGCGCTGAGGGCTGCGCCGGTCTGTCTGGCGGCGAACAGTGCCAGTGCTCGGTTGTATTGCATGGCAGCGAAATCGTCGGGGTAGCACTCGGTCAGGGCCAGTGCATCCGCGACGCGATCCGTCTGCAGGTAGGCACGCACCAGCATGTTGCGAAAGCCCTGGTTGTCGTTGGGGTTGAGCTCCCAGACCAGCCATTCCAGTCGCGCCAGTTGCGCTGCGTCGGGCGCTTTGTCGGCATCGACTCGAATGCGTTCGCCGAGCAGATGGAGCGCCGGCCGGTTTTGCAGCCAGCCCCATTCGAGCGTCTTGCCTTCGGCGTGGTTGGCGCGCAGCACCTCGCGCAACAGGCTCTCGCCGCGGTCGAGCACGGCTCGCTCGAGCTCGATGGTTGCCGCCTCGAGACCCAGGTTGCGGATCGCTGCGACGACGGTGTCGAGCACTTCGAACGCGTTCCACAGGCTCGGTTGACGGCGCAGCAGCGGCAGCCAGACGCTGATGTCGGTGTCATCGATGTCTGCACCGAACAGCGGTGAATGAGTAGGGACGGAAACGCATGCATTCCAGTCTCGCAGCCGCTTGTCCAGCGCTGGCGTCGGTTCGAGCGGTCCTGCGTCCTCGTCGCCGGGTTCCAGGCGGTAGGCACAGGCAACGGCCGGCGCTGCGCGCAGCAGTTCGGCCAACTCGCGCAGTTGGGGATGCCAGTCGAGCATCAGCTCCTGCATGGCCTGCTGGCCACGGCTGGCGATGTCGCGCAGGAGGCCGATCAGGTCGTCCAGCTCCGGGTTGCGCATGGCGGTGAGGCGATGCACCCAGAACCGGGCACGTTCACGCGCCTCGTCATGGCGACCCTCGGCCATCAGCAGGGTGACTTCCAGGTGGGACAGCGAAGGCGATTGCGGATCGCCGCGCTGCGCCTCGGTGAACAGGCGCCATGCCTCCGGGTAGCTGCCCCTGTCGGCAGCCATCGACGCCTGGCGCTGAAGCGCTGCCGAGCGCATGCGACGGTCACCCACCGCGATGGCCCGCGCGAGGAGTTGGGACTTCTTGCGCGGGCGATGCAAGTCGCTGTACGCATCCAGCAAGGCGTCGAACAAGCCCTCCCGTTGCGCGTGGAAGTCGGCGTCCGTCACGAACCAGGGTTCGAGCAGGGTACAGATTTCCCTGAAACGACCGGACTCACGCATTTGCAAGGAGGCGTGCCAGACCAAGTCCGGCGCGATCCGGCTACCCACCAGCTCGCTCCAGCGGGTTTTGGGCAGGTGGTCCAGGAGCAGGGGCAGGAAATTGACTTGCCCAAGCGGTATCTCATGCTCCAGCGGCAGGCAGCACTTCTTGTATTTCTGACCCGAGCCGCAGGGGCAGGGAGCATTGCGCTCGGTCGCCGGCAAGGTCGGCAGGCCGTAGCGCAGCGCCGGCTGCGGGGTCTGCCGCCATACCGCCCTGGCCATGGCGAGGGCCGCCGGCCACGGCAGGGCCTCATCGTTCCGGAACATCGCCTGCACGGCGCTGACATAGCGGGGGTAGTTGAGTTCGCGTGCGATCAGCCCGACGCACTGGTGCCACAGTTCGTCGAGCGCACTGGAGAAGCCGGGAGGGACGTCGTCTGGATTCATCGGCGCATTGTCGCTGTAGGTGCGCCTGGTTCGATACCCGTGGCGATCGAATGGCAGAGGGGGCCGCTGTCCACTGCGGTGGCGCCTCGGCCGAGAGCTGAGTCAGCGCATGCCATGGCCGTGCTGCCGGGGGCTCGAGGATGCCGGTGTGCGGGCTTTCGAGTTCGCCTGTGTTCTGCGGGTCTGCGCCGTCAGGCGGTCGAAGCACTCAGTGGTTGCACATTGCTCCCGTTTTTCCGGGCTCCGGAATCGCCAGATACACCGTGCTCCACAGCTGTGCCGCATTCGACTCGTCCGCGTCCTTGCCGCTCGCGCCGAAGGCGGCGACCTGGTAGCGGCCGTCGGCGTAGCGCCAGGACCACAGTTCGGAGTTGCTCATGTCGCGGGTAGCGTCGATGGCGTGCCACAGGCAAGCCTGCGCGCTTTCGAGTTGCCTGCGGGTGTTGACCGGCAGGTCGGTGCGGGCGAGCTGGCGGGCGAGGCCGGCGGCGGTGAGGGCCTGTTGCCATGACCACACCACGGTGCCGTGGTAGGCGCCGGGGGTGAAGCGCGCCTGTTCCGCGGTCGTGGCGAAGGCCGGGTTGGCGACCAGCATGCCGACCGGGGTCATCAGGCCGGCGGGGAACGGGCGGCGCAGCAGTTCGGCTTCGGCGTCGAGCTGCGCGGGACTCGGGTGGCCGAACAGCAGGGCGAAGCCGCCGTCGCTGTTCTGCACGCGGATCGGCTGGCCGTCGGCATCCAGCGACAGCGCCCGGAACTGCACGGGGCGGTCGCCGATGGCTTTCAGCGCGGGCGCGTCCGGCACGCCCATGGCCTTGGCGTAGGCGGCGATGTCCAACTTCGCGGTGGCCGTGTCGACGTCGACGGTGAACAACGCGGGGGCCTTCTCGCGCCACACCGCGGCAGCGCGGGCGAGGCCGGCGAGCATGGTCTTGTCCTGCGCGCTGGCGTACGGCGCGAGCAGGCCGCTGCGGTATAGCGCGCTGGCCGCGTCGAGTGCGGCGGGAATGAGGATCGCGTTGACGTCGTAGGCGTAGCGGCCGCCGCCGAGGCCGTCGTTGCTGTCGCGCCAGTCACCGACCGGCACGCCGGGCTTGAGCGAGACCAGGTTTGCCGCGACGGGATCGGCGGCGAAGGCCTTCGTATGCGCCGCGATGTAGCGCAGGTTGCGCATCAGCGCATCGCCGGCGTGGGCGTCGCCCAGCTTGCCGGCGAGGAAGGCTTTCGCGCGGGCGCGGCCACGGGCGTCGTCGAGCAGCCAGGCCTGCGTCACCGGGGCGAGCAGGTAGTCGCTGTCGACCATCTTGTAGTCGTACACCGGGGCGTCGGAGCGCGAGCCGTCGGTCTTCATGTGGTCGAGGATGGCGAACTCGCCGATGTCCTCCTCGTGCGCCACCTGGCCGTCGGGCGAGAGGCGCTCCAGCACCGAGCGCAGGCCGGTCTCCACCGCCTGCGGCTGCAGCGCGGGCATCAGCAGGCGCACCGACATCAGCGTGTCGCGGCCGAAGTAGGTGTCGAAGCGCCACGAACCGGCAAGGTATTTCTCGCGGTAGCTGAGGAAGGCCAGTGCCTCGCGCGCGGCGCGGTCGTCCTGCGCGTGTCCGTTGAGAAGCGCATGGCCGGATACCGGGGTGAGCGGCGTTTCGCCGGAGAGTGCGGTGACTTGCAGAGTGATGTCACCGTCGGGGCCGGCGACGAAGCGACCGTCCTTGAGTGCGCCGTGCACGGCGGTCAGCGAGAGGGCATAGCCGGGCGCGCCGTCGAGGCGGTCGCGCGACCAGGCGAGGGTGTTGCCGTCGGTGCGCGCATCGGTGAGCACGGGTTTCGGCGCAGTGCCCAGGCCCTGGTAGTCGCGCAGCACGCGGATGCTGGAGAGCACCGCCTGTTTCGGCACCAGCGCGGCGGTGTGGAGGGTGGCGGTGAAGCGCACGCCGTGCAGCGGGCGACCCTTCGCGTCAGCCTGCGTCAACGGCGTCGCGGAGCCATCGAAGCGCCATGTGGCGGGTGAGGGCACCGCATCGAACCAAAGCCCCACGCCGCTGTTGCCGGCAGGGAAGGCGACGATCAGCCGCGGGTCGGTGCCCGAGCGCAGCACGATGTGCGCGGCGACGTCGCCCTGGCGCACGAAGCGGTTGAGGTTGAGTCCCTCGCTGCGGTCGAAGGTTTCCGCGCCCGTCGCCAGCGTCGCCTGCGCCACGCCCAGCACCAGCGTGCCGATCGCGCCCAACCATTGCCTTGCCTGCATCGGATCGTCCCGTCGTGTGCGCCGGTCGCTGCCCGGCCGAGCGGCCATGCTACTGCGCGGGTGCGCGCGGCGCTGGGTGGAGTGGGCGTGTGACGGTCAGGGCAAGGGCGCGCGATCCGCCAGCGCGCAGGTGACGTCCTGCAGCTCCTCGATATTGGCGCGGTCGTCGGGACCGATCCGGTCGCTCAGCAGGATGAAGCCCGGCCGCGTCGCACCGCGCGACGCGCCGACCACGGCCAGCCCGTGCATGCCCATGCGGTCACCTGCGGGCAGTGCACGGGCAAGGTCGGCGAAGGGGTTGACGTGCAGCGTGGCGCCGTCCACCCAGCGCGCCATGTAGCGGTGGCCCGACGGCGGCAGCCCCGCGGGCAGCTCGTGCCAGCGATGGGTGATGAACGGCAGCGCCCGCACCAGCGCATCGTGCACGTCACGGCGCATGCAGTCGACGTGGATGTGCAGCTGGTCCTGCGAGCGGCCTTCCGGCGAATTCACCACCAGGCCGATCACCCCGCGCGGTTGCGTCGCGCCCAGCGCCGCCTCCACGTAGAGCCGCGCCTGCCAGGCCATGGCCAGGTAGTTGGGCGCGTCGGGCCGGACCAGCGACGGACTCTCGATGCCGTGGATGCGTGCCAGCGGCAGCACCAGGTACTGGTAGGCGCCACGGCGGTCCTTCAGCACGGCGGTACCACCCGGCCCGGTGTGCACGGCGGCGCAGGGCGTGGGCGGATAGCGGCCGTCCGCGGCTGCCGGGGCGCAGTGGTCGTGGACGATCTTCCACAGCGCGTGTGGATCGTGCCGATGGGCGCCGCCGGCCTGCACCGCCGGGGCCAGCGCCAGGCCGCAGAGCAGGGCGAGCGGGGCGAGCAGGCGGGAGAGGTCGGGACGGATCATGAGG
>Ga0315298_1007923_pt1 | contig 13773 bp, 23 predicted proteins | sample WHS_1_MG_FD_203077 | JGI IMG/M metagenome (GOLD analysis project Ga0315298, IMG submission 203077) | Extremophilic microbial mat communities from Washburn Hot Springs, YNP, Wyoming, USA - WHS_1_MG | ecosystem: Environmental > Aquatic > Thermal springs > Hot (42-90C) | place: USA: Wyoming...
CCCGGATGCTGCACACGTCCCGTTTTATGCCGTTGAACAGGCTGTATGCCTCTGGGTATGTGTCTTTGAGGTGTTCCGGGTCCGTCACCAGTGTGGCCCAGGCTTCTGCAAAGGCTTCCTCTTCGCTATCCGTGTTGAATATGCCGTCGAACACCTGCTTCCCGTCAACCGTTATCCATCTGCCAAGTAGGGACAACTCGTGGGCCATCGAATAGTGCAGCTTAAGGAATTCGTCATAGACCCAATGTCCTATTTCGTGGAATACGGCCTTGCAACGGTTCTTGGAGTTTAGGTTGAAGAACCCAGGCCCGAGCCGGATCTTGTTTGCCGCGGGATAATACCTCGCCACATAGTCGGATCGGCTGTATGGGTCATACTCAATGACCCTGTTTTTCATGTCCTCTATCTCTTCTTTGGTCATCTGCCATATGGGTTTGTAGACGCCCAGTTCAGATTCGTCTGGGTACGCCCATGCTGGCGGACAGTCACATATCCCGCAGGCATAGGATTTATAGCTGTCCGCGCAGGTGGGGGGCTTGGCGATGTGCTCTGCCTCAGTCAGCAGGCGTTCCAGTATCATCGGATTGCCCACCCCCAAGCGAAGCACATATCGGGCAAGCAGGCTCTGCCAACTTCGCTCGTGCTTCCTCGACGGTCATTTTCCCGTCTTGCACCTGCTGTGACAGGTTGACTACCCTATCGGCTAGTTCGGGGGACTTGAGTCTCAGGACGGCCAAACGGAGTTCTACCGACAGTTCCCCGGCTTTCGCTGCTGCGGCCTCAAGGTCTTCGACCGAATCTATGTCAATGATGTCCTGCCTGAGTTCCCGTAGCTTCGGGAGGAATTCCCTTATGGTACGCTGTTCTCTTTCTGGCGAATTCAGTATCTTCTCTGGGGTCCAGTCGTGCCGCTCTATCACCGTTATGTCCTCTTCAGCCGTTTCCAAACGGCTCACGACTTCGGGGTGCAAGACCCCCCGCTCGTCCTCCCTTGCGAACCGGAGTGCTTCTTTCAGAGTACCTGCTATTGTGGCCAAATGCGCCCTAGCGCACGGCAAGCACCCGACGGCTAGCTGCTCACGCGCCGTTTCGGGAGAAGTGGTCCGGATCTGCTCCCTCCGTCTCTCGGGCTGTACCGCTCCAAGTCGCTCGCTCAGCTCATCGAGCAGCTTCAGTTCCTCCATGTAGTAGTTCTTCATGGAATCCAGGGGAGAGCGGGGCTTAAACAGGGCATCAATCAGGAGCCTCGCGGCCTGTATAGCGGCAGAAGCGATTACCCCATCCGGCAGTGCAGACATTTGATTACCTCCTCCAAGTCAATCTTAACAGTGGGTTACTGGTCGTCAAAAAGAAGGCGGCCATTTGACTGTTCCCGTTCCTCCGTTACCATGAGTAATGAAAGGGGAGTCTGGGAGGCGGTATAACGGTGCGATAACGGTGCTAGTCGTTGCTGACAGAACGGTTTTTCCCCGTTAGAGAAAGGGGGTAGTCAGGATTGTATGTATGGAAGTGCGAGTGCGGCCAAGAGTTCATAGAACCTGGCGACAAGTCCGGGGTACATGAGATGATGGCACACTATAACCAGACGAAGCACCGCATACTTGGACTGTTCGACGCGGACACTGGGGAGAAGCTGGTCAACGGGAGGGCCATATCTGCGGCCCAGAAGCTAGGATACCTCCTCCCGAGCGACAAACCGAAGACACCGCCAAAGAAGGGTAAGGCGAAAGGAGAGGAAAAGGAACCAAGCAAAGGTACCAACGTGACGGTCGTACAGCAACAGGCCCCCGCCAAAGCCGTCATACGTCCCCTGATAACGGACCTGTCCCCGGCCATCCTGGTTCTGTACGAGGTGGCCAGGGCTCGCTACCCCCAGTACTTGAACGCAAGCATCCAGCAATTCATCGAGGACTGTGTTGTTGGTTTCTGTTCTGACCATTCGGACGAACTCGGGCTTGACGAGATCTTGCGGCAGAGGCCCGAATTCCTTGCCAAGGAGGTAGCAAGATGAGTGACAAAGAGCCGTCTGGAGCTCCCGCTCTGAGGGCCTTGATAGCGGGTAAACCGCAAACGGTCGAACCGACCGTTGACCTGAAGCAGAAGTTAGCGGAACTGGTGGACGCAAAACAGCTCAGCCTGATGCTGAAGTCTCTTGAACAGCAAGAGACGACGAACCCCCTTGAGTCTTTGAGCAAGATGGGCTTCGACATCAAGAGCTTGGCCTCTGTCCAGAAAGACCTGTCGGAGACTTACCGAAACATCCTGCAAGAAGAACGCGCCGCACGGGAGAAAGCCTCGGAGAAAGCCGAGAAGTCGGAGGAATTGGCACTGGCCGCACAATTGAAAGTCATGGACCTGCTGACCCAGCAAACGGTGAACGAGCTCAGGAAGAGCCTAGAAGACCTGAAGGAGGCCGTCGCATCGAAGAAGCCTGAAAAAGACGAAGACGAGATAACGTCCGTTACTAAGAAGCTCATGGCGCAACTGCTGCAAGAGGCCATTATCTCCAAGAAGGAGGAGAAGAACCCAGCCCAGCAGATACTTGAGCAGGCGAAGTACCTTGAGCAGATACGTGAACTACTCGGAATGAAGCCGGACGAATTCGACCAGATGAGGCAGAGGGGAACCTTCCAGGAAGCGTTACAGGTCAAGAGGATAGAGAAAGAATACGAACTAAAGCGATGGGAAACCGAACAGAGGCTTAAGGCTGAACAAGAACACCGGGAAACGATGATGAAGATCGTGGACTCGGTGAAAGACTTTGCTGCCGCCTTGGTTCAGTCGTTGCAAGCCAACCGTTCCGTCGCACCGCCTCCCCAAGTACCGCCGCAGGACATCGCAACGGAGAGCTGATGGTGAAATGGCCTATTGGGACGTGTTTGTGCGGAACCTGATACGGAATCGGGTGCTGACGGAGATCAGGAACGCCGTCCCACACATCGGGGAATACGTCACGGCAGACCAGATCAAGGGTCTAGCCGATGGCGATACGGACTTGCTCCCACTGCTCAAGTCCGAACTTGAGAACAGGCTTGGAACGGAAAAAGTCGCTGAATACGTCCGTTACGCATCAGAGTACGTACACCTGTTCTCTCCGTCCGACATTTGGTCGGTGATCGAGGCTTCCAGTTCAGCAGAGTGCATGGAGCTGAGGAACCATAAAGGATGGTCCATGAAGCAGTTGAGGGCAATCTTCGTTTATCTCCAAGAGGCGGCTAAAGCGGTCTGATCTCCTGACGATGGATAACATGGGCGGCTTGAGGCCGCCCTCTTTGTCTGAGAACCCCCGAACTTGCCCGATCAAGGCAGGGTGTTACGATTTAGGTGGGTGAGGCACATGGACAGCAAGAAGGCACTCGTGATACTCGGATTGGGCGTTGCTGCTTATTTGGTGCTGAAACCTGGGATAATCAAGGCCGCTGAACAAGCTTCTGCCATAACTTCTATCGTCTACAAGGCGGTGACACCGAGTGGCTAACATCATCGCGGGGCAGGCATTTGACGCATCTGTGTCGGTAAAGAACCCGAACTCGGTCAAGGCTACTGTCAGGCTGGAGGGTGAGATCCTTACCAGCGCAGGACAGAGCATCGGTTGGATGTATAACAAGCCAGTCGGCGGCACCCCAAGCCAGCCAAGCATTGGCGACGCTGTGCGCTATGTGACAGCCGATTTCGGTCCAGGTCAGACCAAGGTCTTGACCATGTATTCGCCCCCGATAGGCGCGACTGGCTACCTAAACGTCCACTGGACAGCGAGTATTGGGGGAAAGAAGTCGGAGAAAGTAGACACGAACAAGGTGTACGTGGAACCGCAAGGCGGAACCACTCCTCCGCCACAGGGTTGGACACCGAACCTGCCTATGGTCTACACGGGATGCGCTGGTCCGTATGTCGAGTTCCTGCAACAGAGGCTCCATGATTTTGGATTCGATCCAGGGCCTGTGGACGGGATATTCGGGCCACTGACCGAAGATGCGGTACGCAGGTTCCAAACCGCCAAGAAGATAGCGGTAGACGGCATAGTGGGGCCGGAGACTTGGAGTTATCTGCTGGTCACGCCACCGGAATTCCCGAACTTGCAGATGGGCGACCAGGGTCCTTACGTCTCCTTCGTCCAGCAGCGGCTATCGGAGGCTGGGTTCTCTGTAAACCCAGACGGGATCTTTGGGAACATGACTCGGGACGCGCTGATGGAGTTTCAGAATATGCGCGGCCTGTCGGCTACTGGCGTAGTCGATCAAGTGACGTGGCAAGCCCTTTTCAGGTAGGTGGAGAGCAATGGAAAAGACTAAGGCTCTAGGTCTGTTGGCACTGTTGGTCGGCCTCGGGGTGATGATATGGAACCCGCAGAACCCCGCACAGGTCGTGGAACTTGCTCCGGAAATACTGGATGCTACTTATAGGCCAAGGGGGGTGTGAAGCGATGGCAGGGAGACTCATAGGGTTTGCCGCAGGCCCGACAACGCCGGTCCAAGTACCTGAGAATGGTCGGGTCCAGGCCACAGTCACCGTCAAGAACAACGGACTGACGAAGGGCGACATCTGGCTAGGAGGTTACATCTCATATGGTTCTAGCCCCGAGACTTGGCCAGGACGTGTCGCATTCAAAGTGCAGAGCGGTGCGGACAAGGCCGCGTACAACAACCAGAACGCATGTGTGGTTGGTGTAGATCCGGGTGCATCCAGGCAAGTAGTGTTCTTGTCTGACCCAATAGCCGTTTACCAGAACGTACACCAGCTCGACGTGTATTTCGTGTGCGGCCAGTTCGACCCGAACGCCAATAGCTGGACGCGCTACGACGATTCGGGGGTCCACACTGGTGCGATTCTGGTTGGCAATCCAGTTGGATTCATAACGGCCATCACCTACACGAAGGTGTGAGGCACTATGGCACTGGGACTGATCGGTTTTGCTACGGGTAGCCCCATCACCGTGCCGGAGGGTTCGAGCGTCCGGGCCACCATAACCGTTACGAACAAAGGCGCATCTGGCCCGATATGGGTAGGGGCATACCTCTCATATGGAACGGATCCTGCGAATTGGCCGGGGCGTAAGGCTTTCAACGTAGCAGCGGGGGCAGACAGGACAGACGCCAGTGGTAGAAATGCATTGGTCACGCTTAGTACTGGAGAATCACGCACCCTGACGTTCGTCAGTGAACCCCTCGTTTCGTATGCTGGGATAACACAGTTCGACGCGATAGCCTACGCTGGGGTATATGACGAGACATCGAGACAGTGGACGGCGTTTCACGACTACGGGACACAGACAGGGGCGATCAACGTTACTCCGTCCTGCAACGCCTGCGAGACGGCCTGTCAGTCTTGTGTCTCTTGCCAGTCTTGCAACACCTCCTGTTTCTCGTGCTACGCTTGCCAGTCAGGGTACGGATCTTCCGGACAGTGCGCGACCTGTTACGCTTGCCAGTCTTGCAACACCTCCTGTTACTCCTGTTACAGTTGCCAAGCGTCAAATACCCCGAGCTGTGCAGTGTGTTATAACTGCCAATACTGTTACGGTTCGTGCCAGACGGCCTGTTACACGGGGTGCCAGTACTGCAATTCGTGTGATACCTGCTACAGTTGCCAGTACTGTTACTACTACCAGTGATTCGGAGGAGGGTTGACGGATCCTATGGCGATATGCACGACGTGCCAAGTATGTGTGTCAGCCCAAGGGCTGTGCCCTAGCTGCCAGTCCTGTTACGCCTCCCAGTCTTCTTCGTCTATCTGCGCCACCTGCCAAAACTGCGTGACCGCTCAGGTGTGCGCCAGTTGCCAAGTCTGCGTCTCCGCACAGTCTGGACAGACATGTACTTCGTGCCAGTACTGCAATTACTGCCAATACTGCTACTCCTGCTACAGCTACTACATGGACTGTGCGAAGTGTGACAGTTGCCAAGCCTGTTACTACTGTCAGTCGCATGTAACGGTTTCTGGCACGGGGAGGTATGCCTAATGGCTCTCGTCTTGAAACGCTATATACAGGTCGCGTCGGGCGATCCATCAAGCCTTGCCAGCGGTGTCAAGCAAGCCGAACACGGAGTCGAGGAGGGGAGCAATGTGGAACTCCAGCTCAACTTCCACATGGTCTTCCCTCTTTTTGAGGAGACGGCTAACGGACTGAACGCTACGCTGAAGTTCGCTGGTGTCGAGCCCTGGCCAGGGAACGACAGGCTGGTGTATGCAGACCCAGACAAGAAGTCCTACTTCATCAGGTGGAGGAAGGGCTTCGAGTGGGCATCGATCATAGTATCGGCACTTTGGGCCTTGGCTATAATCTTCGTTGCCCTGCTCCTCTGGAAGTTCTTCAAGGTGGTTCTCATGCCCCTCTTTCAGCAATACCCTTGGCTGGCTCCTGTCCTGATAGTGGCTGGACTCCTGATAATGATCCCGTCGCCGAAGGAGGCTGGGGTAGGTGCTGGTTGAGAAACGGTATGCCGGCGAGATATACGATGTACGGGACTTTGTGCGCCCGAACTCCTACATGGTCAGGGCCGTGGCCTCCACATTCTCCACGGCTTCCGACCGGGCGTTTGCTGAGGACGCTTGGTCGTATGTGGCAAACGAGATCAAGTACCCGCCTGGCCCTCCAGACATCGAAGATACACACGTCGAGTTCGCGTACCTCGATCCGTCTACTGGGAAACCTCTAGTGAAGCGTGCGGCCAATGACTTCTGGTCCTTTCCCGAGGAGACGCTTGCCATAAAGATGGGCGACTGTGAGGACAAGGCCATACTGCTGTGCTCACTGCTCCGTACCAGACTACCGGAAGACGAATGCGGAGTAGTGATTGGCCGCTACGGGCTGTTCGGACACGCCTGGGTGATGCTCTCCGGCAGATGGAACGACCTGCTGCTTGAGACTGTGCTTGAGCCTGGGATGTACGTAGCCTCTCAGACCACAAGGCCATACCATCCTGAGTTCATGTTCAATGACCGCTACTTCCGCAGGTTCTGAGCCCCCTTCCCTCCCCCGAATTTGACAGCTTTTCGACCTGCCTTAGCATGGAATTGGAGATTCCCAACGTGAGGAGGTACATGGGATGGCTCTCAACTACTATCAGGCAGGTTCTGCATTCGGTGCGGGACTCGTCTCCCAGGTAGCTAAAGACTACGCGGTTAAGAAGAACATGCCCCATCTCGATCTCGTGACGGCTGCTGGCCTGCTCGGGGTCGGGTACATGCTCTCCGATTCGCCGAACACCACGCAGAGGAGCGTGGGGATCGGGATCTTTGACGGCGCGGCTGGCTACCTCGGAGCCGTGGTGCAGACGATGCTAAAGATTGGACCTGCATACGGCCCGGTCCAGGTACGTCTGCCCGAACCTGCTGCCGTCAGGCCGTTAGGCACTGCTGGATCCCGGATTAGCGTGTTGGAGATCTAGCCGTCGGGTACCGCAACATTCATACAAAAGAGCGGGAGGTTGAAGAAAATGGCAACCGTAGGATATGAGTTTGGTGTACTCGGTAGGTTCGACCACACTGGTGCTCAGAGCGCGGGTACGATTTTCCGGTCCAGCGCGGCGGAACTCGATGCCCATGAGATGGCGGAGATACTGTACGCGGAGATCCTGCCCCCATTTTCTGGCGCAGGTGCAGAGGAAAACCTGAGCCGGATTCAGTTCGTGCTCGACGACAAGCCCGATGTCTACAACATTTTCCCTGGGACTGACTCGTTGAACGTGTTCCCTCCGAAGACGAACAGGGCTCACGGACAACTCTTGGCTTTTGGCAAACCCCTGTGGAGCGTGTCGGGAGAAGCTGCCATGCTCCAAGCGACTTGCCCGAAGTATAGGAAGTCCGTAAGGGTAGAGGTGTTGGCGGGAGGCAATATAACTGGCGACTACTCCATCATCCTCTATGGCTACAAGTACAAGGCTTCCGAGCTGCCCAGGTTTGCCCCAGTAATCGGCGGCCATGTAGACATTGCCGATCCGATAACTGGCCGCACATTCCCCCTGGACAAGGCAATCATCCCGCCCAGCGAGGACACTTGGACGCAGTTGCCTGGAGGCATGGATCAGGCCGTTCCCAAGATCAACAACCGCCTGATATTTGCGGCAAACGCTGGAGCCACTACGCCCAACCTGCCCTACGATTTGCGGTTTGACATCGGACATGTAGCGTCTAGGGAAGAGGACATGTACTTCCCCTACGACACCGAGAAGAAACTGATGATCATCAAGGGGCTCGGGGTCAGGGCGGCTACTCACCTCAAGGAGACCTTCATCAGCGTCTCTGGAACCGACAGGCCGAAGGCACACTGGATCACTACGCCCACCTACAACCCGCTCCACTTCGGCAAGGCATATCCTTTCCTGCCCGAGACCGTAACGCTCTACCACATCATCCCTGCATTGGAAGATCGGATCGTCCTGATGAACGACAAGGCGTACGTGGAGATACTGGACGACGGTAACTCGATAAGTGCTGGTGCGGTGAACGTGGCACTCAACGGCGTGCTGATCGAGCTCACTTAGGGAGGCGGTATTAGTGTACTCAGTCTGCTATACCGCTACTGGTTCAGTGTCAAAGAACACTGAAATACCTTTGCCAGCGGGTACGCCAGTCTTGTCGAGTCTGGTCAGGGCTAGACAGGGAGCCACCAAGCTGAGCATAGTGTCTTGGGCGGAACCCTTGAATCTGTCCTCGAACCAGATCGCGCTGAAGACAGATGGCACAGCGTTTGCTCTCGGAAACGCATTGCCTAGCGGGAACAGAGTGGTCATGCTTGCGCGGCCAGAAGCCGAAGGCCGCCAAGAGATAGTCACCATCGTGCCAGACGCTACGACGGCGGGTGACGACATTGCGTTGCCTGGGGGCTATCCCGAGATTGCCCGTGTGACGTTTGGCTACCTCGTCCAGACGGCCCACCAACACACTTTGGACCTCACGGCTGAAAACGTGACCGCTGCGATTGGCATCTCTGGTTCTGCCGGCCACCTGCAAAGCGGTGCATCTGGCCCTATCCAGTCGGGAAAGGTCACTCACACTGGCGAAGGAATAGAAGACCTGATCATGCCAGTGGCCCCCACTCTCGTGGACAGCAGGACGGTGAAACTCGACTTGGACACAACGGCTGGGGATCTCCTGATCCTAGGCTATATACCTGTGGGTGCCCTGCTCGGGCTCTAGCAGTAAGCAGGGGCCAGGCAGGGTGCCTGGCCCCTGTCAGTATGGATAAAAACTGAAACATGGGAGGCTTGCCCATATGATCACCCTTGCTACTCTAGCTAAGGCTAAGTACTATCCAGAAGTGATTCCTGGTACAGCGCGGCTCAACCTTCCTGGTCCCACCGATGCGGGTTTACCCCTTGACTTGCGGCGGTTTTCGCCGCTAGACGTGCGCCTAAAATTCCTGTCCATCATACATGAGGCAGGCCCAGTGTTGACCGACATCCGGAGGGACGACGAGGTAGCAGTTGATGGGGGCAGGTTCAGTACCCCGTCTAACGCAAAACAGGGATACCCAATGAGCATTCCGGCCAAAGACTACTTGGCCATCGTGTGCCAAGCGGATCCCGAGGTCACGGCACCTGGAAACGTTGCGACGGCGTATTCTGTGTATGTCTCACAGAGGTCCGTTGCAGACAAACTGAAGCTGCAAATCCCATTGACTCCCGATGAGTCACAACTCGACCAAGAATTACACATAGCCAACACAGTAGAGAAAGGATTGCTGCCCCTTGGCTGGGACTACGTGAAACTCCGCGAATTCGATGAGATAGAGGACGTACCAGTGCCGAGGCGTGTGCCTGTTGGCATGGGACTGGAAGCTTCGTTTACGATCACGACCAAACCAGGAGAATTCCTGGTCCTCTACAACGTCTACGTGGGCGAAGCTGACATGACGAAGTACTCGACGCTCAGGATAAGCCGTGACGAGGACTACGGGTACGCCGAGATCGACTGTTTTGCTATACCAACTGGTGGCCTGCCGTGTTGGATACCAGCGTTGAGCGAATTCAGGGTCACGCTCTCCAATTTGGACATGACTGGTGTTACCTTCTACACGCTCATTTTCAACTACAAACGGTTCAGGCTGACCAATTTGGTCAAGGCGAAGTGGGGACTGTCGCCCAAGTCAATGCTGCCAGGAGACGTGTGGGAGAAGGTTAAGGGAGGCATCCTGTAATGCCAGTAACAGTTCTCCCAGCCAATACGCTGTTCCAAGCGCAACCAGCGCAGAAAGACGTGATCCTCACCATACCAGCGAACGTCTCAGACATAGCCACGTATATAATGACGGTCGCCGGCGCTGGACGAATACGGTTTAGCACTGCGCGTCTCGTGGCTCCAGTTCTCGCTCATGGCCAGTGGTTTTGGTACATCCCCCCGTACTCGGAGACGGACGTGATCAACGCCTTTGGCCCGGTCGAAGTCTCTGCTGACTACTACTCAAGCGAGATAATTGTCGCCGCTTATGTGGGCTACAAACGTCAGAGCATATACGCGCCGACCCAATTGACCAAGCCGCTTTCCATCCCGGCACAATGCATCTACGACCTAAGAGATGCGATATACTTTGAGTTCTACAACGACACTGACGTTGATGTGGAAACCACTATTGACCTGCCCGTATACGGGGTAGACAAGACAATCTGGGATGGTTTGCTGATCCCTCTCATGCGCTTGGGATACAAGTCCATCGAGTCTATGGTTAGGGCCAGTCTAGGAGGCCAACAGACATGAGGATCTTCGTCTGCGATACCCACAAGGTAAGGGTCATAGAAGACGAGAATCGTCGGGAGTTCACCCTGCCCCCTGGTTCGATCTACCGTATCCCGCAGTGCTATCTATTGAAAGCGAAATTCCTACAAGAAGGCAGGTTCGGTGATTGCTTCATCCGTGAGGAGAAACAGGGGGTGACTGGCCGATGAGCATAGGTTCCAAGACGTTGCAGGTGTTGCTCGAAAGGCAACTGCGGCCTGTCAGCTTTCACGGGATAATTGGCTCTGGCGCGTCTACTACCCTCATCCCAGCAATAGGCGTGAACTGGGTAGAAGACCAGTGGGCCGGGATGATCATGGAGATAACCTCGGGCCTATTGTCTGGCGAATGGTCCAAGATCGTCTCCAACACGAGTAGCCAGCTCAGTGTCTCGCCTGCATTGTCCAGTGCGCCGGAGGCGGGGGCTGAGTTCGTCATAACAACTTTTGGCGTGGTGTCCCAGAACATCCAACAGTGGGGCGGATCTGGACTCACACCGAGGGACATAACGACAGATCTGATGGCCCTCTCTGACCACTTGGCAAGTTCTTTCACGAGCGGCGGGGTGTCTGTGGGAACCTCAAGCACACTCATAGTGCCTGCCAACACGGACCGGAAGTATCTGGTCATATGTAACGACTCTGAGACTGACGTTGTGTACCTAAACATCGGTTCGGAGGCTAAAAAGCAGGAGGGCATACGGCTCAATCCCAATGGCGGGACATACGAGGTAAACTGGACCAACTTGCACAAGCAAGCGGTCTATGGGATAGCCGGAGGTACTGGAGCAGTCGTTGTGGCATACGTGGAGGGCGAGTGATATGCCAGTGTCTAACCCGCCCATCGTCAGGATACCGACAGTGGACTCCGTGCCTCCGCCAAGTGCCTCTCTGGACAGGCACATGAGGGTCGTGCGGAGGCCCGGAGAACCTGACAAGGTATACATCCTGTGCAAGCAACCAGACGGAAGCTTGGCGTGGGTAGAGGCGACCACTCTTGAAGAGAAGGGGTAAGGGAATGTGTTCTGGCCACGGGGGAGTGAACGTCAAATGCGGGAGCTCAAAGAATCTGAGCGGCCCAAGCACGGTGCGTCTAGGTTAGCGATACTGTGCTATGGCGAAGACGGCTCCTGGCTGTCGGATGTCGTGGTGTCGGTGAGCCGTGGGTCAAACACACTCACTTTCGACATGCGCGAGAGGCGCGAAAGGCCCGAGGTCCTGGTAGAGGTCGTCCCTGGCGAATACAAGGTAGAGTGCTCACCGACTGAGAGCATCGCCTACTTCTACAAGCCTAAAGCCATAGTCTGCAACGTGACTGATAGCACCACATTGAAAGTAGTCTTGCCGCTTGCAGTTAGCGGAGGTGAAGAGTGATGGCCAAAGTGCCAGTCGGGACTCCGACTTCTTGGGCGTGGGCCACTGTGGGCACGTCCGAGATAACAGACGGCGCGATAACCAGCGCAAAGATCGCTAGCGGTGCCGTCGGAGCTTCGCAGATAGCCAACGGAGCGGTCGGCACGACCCAGTTGGCTGATGCATCGGTTACTGCCGCCAAGATAGCATCGGGCGCGGTCGGTGCATCTCAGTTGGCCGATAACTCCGTTGGCACGACGAAGATAGTTGACGCTGCGGTTACTCAAGCGAAGCTGGCAAGCAGCTCGGTGGGTTCCGCACAGATAATTGATGGGGCGGTCGGCAACTCCAAACTGGCTACGGACGCAGTACAGACCGCCAACATCAAAGACCTGAACGTGACCACTTCTAAACTCGCGGACAACGCCGTGACTACCCAAAAGATCGCGGACGGGGCAGTTACCGCCGCCAAGCTCAGCGCGACCTACTTCCCGTATACAAGCGGCACGACACCCGGCACACCGAGCACCGAAGGCCAGTGCTACTTGCAGACCGGAACGGGTACTCCCACGAAGTTCCTGATGGCGTTGAAGAACTACCAAGGCACTCTGGAATGGGTGCAGGTGGCCGTCGCTACCAACTCTTCGTAAAGGGGGCTGTGGACCATGACCCGTGAGCAAGCGCACATACTGTTGATATACGAGGCGTTGCGGTTAGGGGATCCGCAGCAGGCCGCGAAACTGCTGGCCGATGCGATGATGATAGGCGCAACGTCCTTGGAGTCGCTGCTCGGTGCCCATGTGCCTGCGGACCAAGAGTCACTGTCCCCGGACGAAGTGCCGAACGCGGTAAAGGACATACGCGAGGCCCGAAAGCGGAAGGAGGGCAATGGTCATGGAAAAGAATAAGGCTGTTCCGATAGTGCTTGGGGCCGCTGCTGCCGGGCTCTTTCTCACGAGCAAGGCCAAGGCCGCGCCCTCGCCTGGCCCTTCTCCGTCACCGCAAGAGCAGCAGGTTGTGACGAAGGAAGAGAACGTGCCGACCCCTGGCACTTGCCGGGTATATGTGAGGGTGTACGGGGCCGACGGCTCACTCCTGCGGGACTACGTTATCCGGGTAATACAGGACAACCAAGTGCTAGCGGAAGTGAACATGGAGTCCTATGGGAGCTACGACTTGGCCCTGGACATGACCCCTGGCACTTACGTGTTCCAGGTGATCCCTGACCCCTCGATTGACTACTACTACATGGGCAAGGGCGAGACGGTCACTGTAGACAGGGACATGAGCATCATAATCACTCTGCCGCTCCGCAACCAGTAGCGGTCCGGGGTGATGAGCGATGGCGAAGGTTCCAGTCGGTACGCCAACATCCTGGTCTTGGGCCGCCATATCCACGAACGAGATAGCCGACGGGGCGGTGACCGCAGCCAAACTCGCATCTGGCGCGGCAGTGGGGAACATCGGGTATACGCCAGTCAATAAAGCTGGGGACACGATGACTGGAAACTTGACCGCCCCAGTATTCATCTCGAACGTAGCTACGGGTACGGCACCCCTTCAAGTGAGCTCCACAACACTGGTGGGCAACCTTAACTCGGACATGGTGGACTCATTACATGGTTCGAGTTTGGTGCAGATTTCTGGCAACCAAACCATAACTGGAACAAAGACCTTCGCTGACATATATGCCAGGAGATACCTCGTA
>Ga0315298_1007926_pt1 | contig 13763 bp, 10 predicted proteins | sample WHS_1_MG_FD_203077 | JGI IMG/M metagenome (GOLD analysis project Ga0315298, IMG submission 203077) | Extremophilic microbial mat communities from Washburn Hot Springs, YNP, Wyoming, USA - WHS_1_MG | ecosystem: Environmental > Aquatic > Thermal springs > Hot (42-90C) | place: USA: Wyoming...
CTCTATCGCCTTGCCTAAAGCCAAATGCGTCATTAAAAACTTTAAATTTATCTATATCAAAATACGCAAATGCAACTTGTTTTGTTTTGTCTATTGCATCTTGTATGTAATCTTTGATAAGATTATTGCCGGGTAGTTTTGTTAGAGGATTTTGGTTTGCTACGCGTGCTAGATTATATTTGTGGATGATATTTATCAGTGTAGGTGCATCTAAATAGCCTATGTATTTTCTTTCTTTTACAACTATTACAGGCGTAATGTCTTTAGTAGATGCGGCATTTGTTTGTACAAAATTTTCAATTATATCTTCAATGTTGCTATTTACACAAGCAATGGGTGCTTTTGCTACAATAGCAGATAAGGGTTTGCTATAGGTCCTGTTTGTCAATAAATCTTTTCCGTATGGTGAATAAGCGTAATTTTTTAGGTCTTTTTCTCTTATGATACCAAGAGGAAAAGAGTTATCATCAACCACAGGCAAGAGGTCTGTGCTGTCATCTTTAAATCTATAAAGGCAATTAATTATACTATCGTTTATGTGTATGGGTTCGATTAATTTTAAATTCTCCGGTATGAGGTATTTGTTTGTATTGCTCCTTGTGCTTTTAATTTCATTTAATTTATTGTAGTTTAATTTCAAAACTGTCAAATCTATCTGAGGTTTTTCTACGAAGTAGCCTTGAACAAAATTAAAACCCATGTCTTTGCATTCTTTTAATTCTTGTTCTGTTTCTATACCTTCGGCAATGGTACGAATACCCAGCTTTGAACACAAGCTAATTACATGTTCAACAAATAATCTTTTTTTGTGATTTTTATTGATATCACTTATAAAAAATCTATCAACCTTTACAAAATCTGGTTCAAAATGGTAAATATACTCTAAACCTGAAAATTTTACACCAAAGTCATCTATCGCTATACTAAAACCCTGCTTTTTGTAATTGCGCATAATTTCTGTTAAATATTCGGAACATTCAATATAATGTTTTTCTGATACCTCAAAACATACCATTGAAGCTTTAATGTTAAATTCGTTTAGAAGCTCTATTGTTTTGCCGAACTCATAATCTTTTGATGTCAAGATTCTATTATCTAGATTGTAAAAAAGCATTGTTTCGTTGTGAAATAGGCCACTATCTATAAGTTTTTTTACAGCTTTTTTTCTCAAGTTTATATCTATTAAAAATAAGCTGTCATTTAAATAAGCAAAATCAAATACATCATCAATGCTTTTAAAACCTAATTCTAAAAAATTTCTCAACAATGCTTCAAAACCTAAAGTCGTGCCTGTTTGCATGTTTACAATAGGTTGATATGCGTGCGTTAGTTTTTCAATCATTATTGTAATTTTTTCCTCCATCTTGGACCTCCTTGTTTTGGTCCTTTTGGTTTATTAAACAAATTTATTTTTTACCTTAGCTTACATGCAGCTCTAAACTGCTTGCTAGTTTTTCATAAGAGTAACTTTTGTATAGTTCTTTTAGATAAACTTTTGCTTGAGCAGAACTCATAGTTGGGTTTTTGTGATAGCTGATTCCTAAGAAATTAAGCATAGATTTATAAAGGTCTGTATTTTCAAATCTTCTTGAATTAATTACCTCTTGTGCACGATAACCGTATGCTAATACGACTTGATCCTCGCCTGTGTGTGTAGTGGATACAAAATAAATATTGCCCCTGCGTAGATCTGGTTTTCCTATTTGGTCTCCATCTTTTGAGAGAGGATATGCGCATTTTGCTAACACTGCACCTAATGCACAAGAATCATAGGCTCGGTATAGGTAATTACCTGTAATTCCAGTAAAGGCTGGGCTTCTTGATTCTATAATGAGCTGGGCTTCATCCAATGATATAGGAAATCCTGTATAGTACTCTACAATCTCTTGGACTTCTTTGGGGCTTTTATTGTCAATTTTGTTTGCAATGTATGGTATGCTTGCTTTTACCTGCTTGTATTTTAGAAAGGCTTCGGTTGAATCATTATAATCTAGTCCTGTGCCGTATACACCAAAACCACCCGTGCCGTGATCGCTTGTGACAATAACCAGTGTTTTGGGGTTTTTTGAGATGTAGTCATCTACTACATCCAATACTTGATCGAGCTCTGCTGTTTCCATTAATGCGCCGAAGGCGTCATTTGCATGGTTTGCATGATCTATTCTACCCGCTTCTATTTGGAGGACAAAACCTTTTTTTGCCATCTGAAGCTTTTTTAGTGCAATTGCGCTCATTAAAGCAAGTGAAGGCTGGTTTTCTAAATTTTTATCGTTTAATCTATCAATGTAATAGTCTATGTGCGATTTGTTAAAAAGCCCTAAGATGGGTTTGTTGTAATCAATGTTTTTTAATTGATTTTTATCCGTATACACTTCATAGCCTTCTTTCTTAAAATCTGATAATGTATCGTTTGGTAGTTTAGGGTTTGTGTTTTTGCTAAAGTACTTTAGGCCTCCACCCATCAATACAGCTGGTTTTAGTTTTAAAGCTTCAAGCGCAATGTTTGCTTCATCATCCCTATCTTTGTTATGTGAGTACCAGGCAGCAGGCGTTGCATGCGTTACGCGTGTGGTTGTAACAAAACCTACCTCATAATCGTTTTCTTTGGCAATCTCGCTTATTGTTTTAAGTATTTTTCCATTTGGCAAAACGCTTAGAAAATGATTGGCAGTGTGTGTACCCGTTGCCCATGCTGCACTTGCAGGTGCAGAATCAGTTACAACACTAGATAAACTTGCAGTACCCATATAGGCAACAACGGTATTTGGGTCTTGAAAGCGCCTGTAAAAAGTCATTTTTGTGCCTAAATTCTGCCTTAGACGATAAAGTGCTGTTAATGTAGAAACAGGCATACCATCGCCAACGATAAAAATTATGCCGGGCTTATCAGTTTTCTCAAAAGAGATTTTTACGCCTGTATCACCAATTTGGCTAGCGTATACAGTTGGGTTGATCAAAAGTGTTGCAAGTGTAGCACCAAAAATCTCAATTGCTTCTCTTCGTGTAAATTCTGCCATAATTTTGTCTCCTAATTTAGTTCTCTTTCAAATATATGGTTTAAGTGTAAAAGAATCTTCAAGAAAGTGAAAAAAATATGTAAAGAGTGAAATTTGTTGAAAAATTATTTGACCAGCAAAACCGCTGGTCAAATAAAAAAATGTTAATCGTTTCTTTCTTTGAGGGCTTTTTTGAGTTTTTCAATAACGCTTATATCTTCAAGTGTGGAAGTATCTTGAGTTATAGGTTTGTCTGTAGCAAGTGCCTTTAATAGTCGTCTTACTATCTTTCCAGACCTTGTTTTAGGCATTTGGTCAACAAAAACAATTTCAGATGGTTTTGCTATTGGGCCAATTTGTCTGCCCACATGGTCCCTTATATCGCGCACAAGCTCATCGTGATGGGTTAAATCGACACCTTCTTTGAGTACAACATAGGCAAAAATTGCTTCACCTGTCACATCATCTGGTACGCCTACGACAGCTGCTTCAGCAATAGCAGGATAGCTAGTTAATGCGTTTTCAATTTCAGCACAGCCTATCCTATGAGCAGAAACATTAACGACATCATCAATCCTGCCTTCCATCCAGTAATACCCATCTTCGTCTTTGTAAGCGATATCTCCAGTTAAATAATATTTGCCGTTAAAAGCACTCCAGTAAGTTTTTTTATACAGGTCATCGTTTTGCCAGAGTGTTCGAACCATTGATGGCCAGGGTTTTGTAAAGACTAAATTTCCTGTTTTATATGGCTCATTGATAATATTGCCTTCATCATCGACAATCTCAGGAAACGCGCCAGGCACAGGGATACCTACAGAACCAGGTTTTTGGGGTTTTACCGGTAAAGACGAAAGCATATGGCCAGCTGTTTCTGTTTGACCGTAAGCATCAATTATAGGGCATTTTTCTTGACCTACATTTTTGTAATACCACAACCATGCAGCAGAATTAAGTCTTTCGCCACCGGTAGTTAGCAATCTCAAAGATGACAAGTTGTATTTTTTTGGGTATTCTTCACCGTACTTCATAAGTGCCCTAAGTGCTGTTGGTGCTGTGTATAAAACATTTACGCTATATTTTTCAATCAAGCGCCACCATTGACCTGGATCTGGGTATGTTGGTATGCCTTCATAAATAAGCGTTGTTGAGCCAACCGATAATGGACCATATAAGGTGTAAGAGTGACCAGAAATCCAACCTAAATCAGCTGTACTCCAAAATGTGTCCTCGTCTTTTAAATCGAATACCCATTTAGCAGTTAATATACGCCATATAAGGTAACCTGCGGTTGTATGCAAAACACCTTTTGGTTTTCCAGTAGAACCAGATGTGTATAGCAAAAAGAAAGGATCTTCTGAATCCATAACTTCTGGCTCACAGTAATTTTTTGCATAATCAGGATCACTCATAAGATCGTTCCACCAAAAATCTCTCAGTGTTTTCATAAAAACATCTCTACCGATATGTTTTACAACTACGACATATTTGATATTTTTTAAATCTTTTATGGCTTCATCTACGCTATCTTTTAAGGGTATAGCTCTACCACCTCTTCTTCCACCATCCGCTGTTATAATTACATTTGCATTTGCATCCAATATGCGCTCTTTCAGTGCAGCTGGCGAAAACCCACCAAACACTACACTGTGTATAGCTCCAATCCTAGCGCATGCAAGCATTGCAATGGGAAGTTCTACAATCATTGGCATGTAAAGTACTACCCTATCACCTTTTTTTACGCCTAAAGTTTTTAATACATTTGCAAATTTATTTACTTGATAATAGAGTTCTCTATAAGTTATTGTTTTGCTTTCGCCGATTTCGCTCTCCCAGATTATTGCAGCTCGGTTTTTTCTCCATGTGGATAAGTGCCTATCAATGCAGTTATAACTAATGTTTAGTTTTCCGCCCACGAAGAATTTGTAAAATGGGGCGTTTGAATTATCAAATACTTTTTTATAAGGTTCAAACCATGTAATCTCTTTTTTTCCAAAATAATCCCAAAAACCTTCCCAATCATTTTTTGCCCACTGAAGGTACTCTTCATAAAGCTTAGCGTTTAAATTTGCTTTTTGAAGAAAATCTTCAGATGTGTGGATTAAAAGACTGTCGCCTTTTGAAATTTGCTCATCCATTCTATCCCCCCTTATATGATTTTATATATCTCTTTCAAAATAATATAAGAATTTAGACTTAGTGTCAAGATTTTTTTTAAAAAAAATTTAAAACAAAAGTTAATTTTTTAGTAAAAGAATAATAATTAACTTATATCGCACAAATAATTACTACCAAAAAGTAGTTAACATTAAGAAATATATTAACAATAACTTGACATATAAAAAGTTTTTATTTATATTACATTTATGTAATATAAATAAAAGATAACAGGAGGTATCCCATGAAGACGCTTAAAGACTTTGCAAGGCAAAAGGAAAGGGTTACATTTGAAAAATTGGCTTTAGAAACCGGTGATTATAATTTTAAGGAACAAAGGCGCTTTTGTGGTGGAGATTTGCGTTTAATTATTTGGAGTACCAAAAGCTCTACAATGTTTGATGGTGAGAGCTCAACAAACGAAGCTGATTCTTAAAATCCTAAAGCAAGCCTTTAATAATGGCTTGCTTTTTTTGTATGTTATTAATTTATTCTACTACATTTGACACAACAGTTGATATGTTGATTTACCATATGAATGAAAGTGATGTGTTTAGGTTTAATTCTGATTGTTTTGAAAAGTATAAAATTACATTAAATGACGATGGTTTTGAGATTCAAGACCCACTTGGCAGAATTGCAAATAATAAAAATATAAATAAAGTGTTATATAGAAAACCTTCACTAAAGAAGGATCTTTTGATACAAACCAAGCAATTATCAGACGAAGAAGATTATATTGATAGGGAATTGTACTATATCGCAAGAGAAATTATAAATTTATCCTGGTTTCAGCAAAAGATTGTGTTAATAGAGCCTTTAGTAGATTTTAGAGTGGGTAAGTTTGTACAGCTCAGCATTGCAAAAAAGTATTTCAACGTCCCAAACTATGAATTTAGGTACAATACTAAATCAAAAGAGTTTAATGATAGAGATATAGTTATTAAAAGCCTAACAATGCAACCTTTAGATAAAAAACAATATTTAGTTTTATATACAACAAAAACCAAAGAAAACGAGTTAAGCAACAATCAGCCGTGGATGATTCAAGAATATATTGATGCTAAATACGATGTTACAGTTGTATTTATTAGAGACAAGATGTTTGCATTTGAACTAGATAGAAGCGATTTTATAGACAAAACAGTTGATTGGAGAGAATTATCCGTAGATAAAACCACCTCAAATTGGCACGTTCATAATTTAAAAAAAGATATTGAAGATAGTATTTATCAGTTTATGAATGATTTAAAATTACACTTTGGGAGACTAGATTTTCTATATGATGGCAAAAACTATTATTTTTTGGAAGTTAACCCTAATGGTCAATGGCTTTGGTTGGACCCAAAAAATGAACTTGGTGTAATGAAAAAATTTATAGAAGAAATCCACCCCAATACACCACTAAACCCCATACCCACACAGGTGAGATGATGTTAAAAAAAGTCATTGTGCTTTTTGGCGTTTTGTTTTTACTTTTAAGTCCAAGTTTTGCTAGTAACGATACTGATCAAATTTATGTGATCCCCCAAGTAGCTTTAATATTACCAAAAAACAGCTCAATACAGTCATTTTGGCTTGTTAATCCTCAAAGTTACAGCGCAAAGCATAAAGTAGAGTTTTGTGTAACAAACCAGGCAATTGTTGGGTATATGGATAAATTTTTGTTTTTCCCAAAACAAAATGGCTTTATAGCTGTTGATGGTGGATATCGTGGTTTTTTGTGTCTTGATGACTCAACGGTGCTTTTTTACAACGAAACCGTGTTTGGCTATCTAAAAATTTTATCTATGCTTAACAACATACCAAAAGCCACAATTGAGCCTATTGGTAGTTTACCCAGTGAACCTAAACTATTTTTAGGGCTTGATAAAACATTGTATTGTTTAAGTTTTGACAACAAAACAAAGACATATAAAGTTTATATTTTCAACAAAAAAAGAAAACCACACGCATTTGTTGCAGTTTATTCTCAACAAGAACCCATAAGCAGCATCTCAGGCGTTGGAGAAAATATAGTCATTGCTTCGCAGGACAAAATTTACATGGTAAAAGATGGGAAAAGATTGCTTTACTACGATAACCAAAATAAAAATTTCGATCACATCATTTATACTGGTTACGGAATTTTTTATGCTACGGCAGATTCTGTGGGTTTTATTCAAAATGCTCAAGCGATGGAATTAGTAAAAGCCAAAAACCCAAAGATTTTTTTAAAAGATAATGTGCTTTTTGTAATGTTTCCAACCAATATGGGCATTATTGGATTATCAAATATAGATGAGTTAAGGAAATACAATTTTCCAGTTAAAAGCCTAAAGTGGAAGGATTAATTATGAGAAGAGTATTTGAGTTATTTGTTTTATTTGTTTTTTTGAATATCCCCATTTTTGCTTATGCAGGGGCCTGGGAACAAGCTCAAGAGTTGTGTAGACAAAGTGGAGGCAATTGCAACTATAACATACCAACACCGACCCCTTCTATTGATCGCAACTACTCAAACCAACCCCAACCTTCTGCGCCCAAGACTTACACAAAACCTCGCTCGCCTTCTTTGAGTCCATCTGAAAGTATGACAATCGGTATATTTGGCAGCTTGCTTAGCGGTTTATTTAGTGGGCTTATGAACCCTCCTGATACACCAAATGACGATTACCTGCAAGCGCAAAAACAAAAAGAATACGAAGAACAACAAAAGTTATTAATGCAAAAAAAGCAACAAGCCCTAAAAACATGGCATGCAATCAAAGATCAACCCCAATCTGAAACTCAAACTGCCCAACAAAACCAAAACCCATCTTTGGGCTTTAAAACTTTGGGTTCTAGCCTTGTACCATTTAAATGGCAAAACAAAATAAATCCCAAAGAGCTTGACAGTAGCATAACTCTAGCGCAAAACCAAAGTCAGTTTGATCTTAACCATGAGGTGCAGAATTTTTTTGGCAACCGATTAAATGATTTAGCGCAAGAGGGAGGCAAGGACTTTTTAGAAAAGTATCACAAATCCAATATTTTGCTTGCTGAAACACTAAAAGAACGAAAAAAGATAAAGGGTCTTGGCAAGTTTGTGGGTGATAATGTTTATGAAAATACTATTGGTATTGCAAGCATCATTGTTGATTATAAAACTGATGGTGTAGCTAAAGCTCTTCAAAGCGTAGCTGATTTTTCTATTTTAAAAATTGGTATACCTCAGGCTAATTTTACTCTTGAAGCTGGTAGAGTTTATTCGCGATCTGTTTTTAATTTGCTTGATAAGACTCTTACAAAGATATCCAATGCAGTAGGTATGGATTTTGATTTTCAAGAATTTATAAATAATAATTTTAACGCTTATCAAAAAGGCGTATATGAGTGGCTCGTAAAGGAGTAGTTATGAAAGTTAAGTCGTTTTTATTTGCAAGCATTTGGTTAGCTGTCTTTTTTATGTACAGTTGCTCTACTACTATACCTTATAATATTAAACCAATTAATTTAGAGTCCTCAAAGCAGGCAACTCAAACAAAATTTCCCTATCATGCTACATTTGTTGTTGTAGATAAAACTTTAGATTACACAAAGTACGATTACGACATTATCTCTGTCAATGTTAAATATATTTTACCCACAAGGTTTATGGTATTACAGGGTGTTAAGTATTATTTATCGCCGTATTTTAAAAAATCAGACTATGAAAGAAATTCCCTAGAGCTCTATGGCAAAAACCACATTATAGTAGAAATTTTGCCAAATTCCTTATATGTTAAAGAAAATCTTGGATTTTCTAAAAAAAGCTTGGATATAGAAGTTGGTATAAACTCTCGTATTTATGATGATAACTATATTGTTTCAAAACCTTACAGTGTTAGTCTAAAAGGCACTTACGAGGTAACGGGAGTTTTTTCATCGTTTGGAAAAGATGCAGATTACTCTAAAGCTGCAGCTATGTCTATCGAAAAAGATCTAGAACAGCTAGGTCAACAAATCGCTTATATTTTAAACAATCAAAACGAAATTATAAGCAATGTTAACGCAGCAATTGAAAAAGAACCTTTGGATTTAGAAAATTACATAATACTTGCTAATGTTTCGCTTAAAAATGGTAACTACAAAGATGCAATCGCAGCTTCTAAGATGATTATTAAGTTAGCACCAAACAATATAATTGGGTATGATTTGCAAGCAAGGAGCTATTATAAAAACGCTCAATTGAGCCTTGCAAAGAAAATTTTTGCTGCTGCTATAGCACAAAATGTACAAGATGCTAAAAGGTACTATATAACATTTTTGGTTGAAGCAAAAGACTACGATACAGCTAAGATGATTATCAAACAAAGTCAAATTCCACTAAACCCAAAGGTTATTACAGAAACTCTTTTTGGTGTAAACGAATATCAATCTGCAGTAAATATTTTGAAAGAAGCACTAGAGAAACAACAATACAATGGTATTGGCATTGCTTTTAGTGATGTTTTGTCTAACTCTGGCTATCCTATAATTGAATCTGTAAATCCTTTATCAAGTGCTGTTGGTTTGGTTTACAAAGATGATGAAGTAGTAGAGATTAATAACCAATCAACAAAAAACATAGAAATTGAAAAGGTTGCAGAGTTAGTTAAAAAAGAGCCTAATGCGTTAAATGATATTGTTATTAAAAGAAAAAACAGCTCTGATTTGATTAAGTTATCAATAAAAACGCAAAAATTATACACTCTAGATTCATTTTCTACATATGCTTGGTTGGCTTTTGGGAATTACTTTTTAAACAATAAAAAGGATTTTTATGAGTACGCCGATTTATCTTATAAGCTCTACCCAAACGGCAATATTTCTACTATTGCAAAAGCATTAGTTTTAATTGATAGTGGCAGTTATGATAAGGCAGTTGATTTGCTAGATAATGTTGATTTTTTAGCAGAAGCCAATATACTAAAAGCCGTCTCCTATGCGCATAAGAAAGATTACAACAAAGCTTTATCGATGTATAAATTAGCACAACAAAATTACGGTAGCGTTTTATTTGATAAATTTAAACCTATGTTTTTTGAATCGGTTTCTTTCTTTGTCACTGAAAATTTATCAACAGCTTCACAACTAAAAAATCAGGGAGCATATAATAAAGCTTTAGAATACTATCAGGCAGTTTTAGACATTGTTGATGATCAAAAAAAATCACAGATATATTCAAATGTTGCAAGTATCATTGCTGCAAACCCTTCTGTGGTTGAGCTTAACGAAAATTCAAAAAAATCTTTTATATACGCTCAAATGTATTATCAAGAAAATAAATTAGATAAAGCTATTGCCCAATTAAATTCCGTTATCGAAAAAAATCCATTTAACCCAAACTTACACCACGATATAGCACTATTGTATGCGCAAACGCAAGATTACAAAAAAGCTACTGAGCATATGAATGTTTATTTAACATTGCTGCCAAATGCTAATGATGCGCAAGCCGTAAAAGATGAGATGATTAAGTGGGAGTTTAAATTAAAAGGAGAATAAAAAATATTTGCTAAGAAGCAAAAAAAGTTTATAATTAAAAAATATGAGGAAAACAAAACAGGAACGAAAAGATGAGGTTTTTAAAGCAATTGGTCAAATAGCCTCACAAAAGGGTTTCAACAATGTCACAACAAAAGCCTTAGCTGATACTCTTGGTGTAACTCAACCTGCAATTTACAAATATTTTAAAAACAGAGACGAGCTTATTTTGTATTTTTTGGATAAGGTAAACGCATATTTGCTCAATATTATAGAAACAGCAAGTAAAGAGGTAGGTATTCAAAATAGGGTTAAGATGCTTTTAAGTGAGCATTTGAAGATGGTAGAAGACAATGAAGTACTTCCTGTAATGGTTTTTTCTGATGAAATTTATATTGGAGATGTTAAAAAGAAAGAAAAATTGCAGTCAATTGTTTTTAATTACAGACAAAACATTGTAAATCTACTAAATGGGTGTCCACAAAGTGAGATTGTTGCAGATATAATTCTAGGTAGTATAATTTTTAGTGGCCTTAAATGGCGATTAAATAATAAATCTTATTCTTTAGCTTCAAAAACTGCGGATTTAGCACAAGTGATAAATAAATTGTGTTTTTAGCTAGCTTTTGAAGTAAAACGAAGCGAAAAATGGTATGATATTCAAACCAATTGAACAAAAAAAGATTTCAGAAGAGATTGTTGAACAAATAGAGCATTACATAAAAGAGGGTATTTTAAAACCCAACGAAAAGATTCCTTCAGAGAGAGATTTAGCAAAAATGTTTGAGGTAAGTAGAAGTTCTGTGAGAGAAGCGATAAACATACTTGAAGCAAAAGGTTTAGTTGAAAGCATACAAGGGGATGGAACTTTTATAAAATCTGTTGGCGAAGATATACTAAAAGGTGTAGATAATTTACTGGTAAAGGATCCTAGGTTAACATGGGAGCTTATGGAAATTAGAAAAACACTTGAGGTATGGGCTGTTGAAATGGCGGCTAAAAACGCCGATGAAGAGTCAAAAAAGTACGTTGCGGAAGCTTATATGGAATTAGAAAAGATTAGTTCTAAACAAACTTCCGGTGAATATGAAGATGCAGAATTTCACCTATCTATCATTAGAGCTTCTAAAAATACTGTGCTATACCATATGATGATGTCTATTTTTAATTTGCTAAAAGATACCGTAAAAGTAGGAAGAGAGTATGTTATAAAAGTAAAGGGTTTGTCAAAAAAAGAGTTACTGCTTGAACACAAAGCCATACTAGATGCAATTATGCAAAACAATCCCTCTTTTGCTACACAAAGCATGTTAAAACATCTTTCTTTTATAGATCAAGATTTTAAAAATTACCTCGATAAATTTAATTTACAAACTTAATAAAAAAATTAGCATACTATTTACTATTTATTTAATAAATTTGCTAAGAATTGCACATTTTGGTTTATAAGTTAATAATTTAAAAATATAGTTGACAATTAATAAAACAGTATTATAATTTTAAATAATGGTCTAACCAATAGACCAATTTTTACTGGAGGTGAGTTTATGTCAGAGGCTATAGCAAAAAGTGCTATAAGCAAGGTTAAGAGATTTTTGATACCCTACATGTTTTTGCTTTATGTTATTAATTTCTTAGATAGAGTAAATGTAGGTTTTGCTGCTTTGAAAATGAACAAAGATTTGGGTTTAAGCGCTGAACAGTTTGGTTTTGCTGCAGGGATTTTTTTTATAGGTTATTTAATTTTTCAAGTACCAAGTAACTTAATTTTGCACAAAATAGGAGCACGCATCTGGATTTCTATAATATTAGTTATCTGGGGGTTAGTCGCTACGCTTACTGGGTTTGCAAATTCACCTATACATCTTTATGCTGCTAGGTTTTTATTGGGGTTAGTCGAAGCGGGATTTTTCCCTGGTGTAATATTGTTTTTAACATACTGGTTTCCGCAAAGAGAGCTTGCACAAGCTGTAGCTTTATTTATGACCGCACTTGCATTTTCAAGTGTTATTGGCTCTCCAATATCTGGTATAATTTTAGACCATGTTCATTGGGCTGGACTTGAAAGCTGGAGATGGTTGTTCATACTAGAGGGATTGCCTGCTTTAATATTTGGCATAATAACATTTTTTATTTTACCAAATAAACCATCTGAAGCAAAGTTTTTGACACAACAAGAAAGGGATTGGCTTACTAACGAGATTGCTCAAGAGCAGTCAGAAAAAGCTAAACAGAAAAAGATGACAGCATTTGAAGCAATAAAAAACGGACGCGTTTGGCTGCTAGCTTTTATTTACTTTTTTGGGTTGATTATGGGGTTGTACTCAATAAGCTTTTGGCTTCCACAAATTATAAAAGGCCTCTCAAAATCATACAGTTCTCAAACAGTTGGGTTTTTGGCAATAATCCCATTTTTATTTGCAGCAATAATGATGATTGTTAATGGATCGTCTGCAGATAAAAAAGCTGAGTGGCGCTACCACACACAAATACCTCTTGTAATTAGTGCTATAGCTATATTTGCAATGCTATTTATAAAAACACCATTTACTTCTATTGTTGTTTTGTCAATCGTTACCGCTGGAGCTTACGCTGCGTTTGGACCATTTTGGGCACTGCCAAATAAGTTTTTGTCTGGTGCCGCTGCAGCTGCAGGTATAGCAGTAATCAATTCAATTGGCAATTTAGGCGGGTTTTTTGCACCATATATTATAGGTTTTATAAAATCCCACACAGGCAATGTCTACTATGGGTTAGCAGCTGTTGGCGTATCTTTGTTGATTTCTGCGTTATTACTTGCTTTGTTACCAAAAGAAGCAACACAAGGCGCAAAACAGTATTAATTTTGCAAGGCTTAGGCTAACAACCTAAGCCTTTGGTTTCCCTTTTTGGTTTTTTGGAGGTATCTTATGCAAAAAGCTTTGATTGAAGCATTTGAAGGCATTGTAGGAAAGCAAAACTGCTGGAGTAATATAGAAGATACAATGGCGTATAGTTATGATGCGTTCCCAGAAGTTCCGAAAGCTCCAGATATTGTAGTAAAGCCACAAGACTACGAACAAATTGGAAGTATTATAAAGCTGTGCAATGAAAACTCGATTCCTTTAATTGTGCGTGGAGCAGGAACAAACTTAAGCGGAGGTA